>Ga0111538_10013067_pt1 | contig 10953 bp, 10 predicted proteins | sample SoiMethybrSBSTD1_FD_79669 | JGI IMG/M metagenome (GOLD analysis project Ga0111538, IMG submission 79669) | Bulk soil microbial communities from a Populus tree surrounding site in Tennessee, USA - Soil MetaG P. TD hybrid SBSTD1 (version 2)... | ecosystem: Environmental > Terrestrial > Soil >... | reverse complement strand
TTTGGCGCCGCCTGGAACGGGCGGAAATACAGCATCAAGAGCGCGACGGCCCTTCGCGCCTTTATCAGGGTCGCGCCGGACGTCATCCGCCGGCTCGACCAGGAACACGCGGATCGCACCGATTTCCGCGCCATAGGCCGCGTAATTGCGCCGTGGGGCCGACGGATTGGCGACCTTCGGTTTGAAACAGAGGGAGCGTGGAAACGGCACGGGACGACGGTCGATTCCCTTGCCAAAGAGCTGCGGCTGGCGCTTCAGTACCCGGAGGGGGCGGCGGTGTAACTGCCGGCGGGGTCTTCAGACCCCGCCAACAAAAAAAGGGCATCGCCAGTTATTGACGATGCCCTTGCGGTTGTTGCGGGCGACCCGGCTCCCCAGCAACTCACGGCTCCCTGCCGTAAATATTCAGGCCGCCAGCACCCTCCATAAGAGCAAGCGGTGTACCGCTCGATTTCCTTCTGTTTTATGCATTTAGCTGCCGGATACGGAGGGGGCCACCAACGAAAATTGTGGGTCGATTACATTTTTGATCGGGCCCTCTCGTTCGTCAGGGTTTGCACCGCTGTCTGGATTGCTATTTCGTCGTTTCCGGGGGTGTCAACTGCGGTTTATGCACAGCAACCGGGCAGCATCTCGGGAAGAGTCGTTGATGCCAGGACGGGAGCAGGCATCGACAAAGTCCTCGTCCTCATCGAGGATGGAGGTCCGTCGACGCAGACGGACGCAACCGGCGCCTTCAACCTCGCCGCAGTTTCCCCGGGGCCTCATAAACTCTACGTCTCGGTTGTCGGCTACATCCTGGTCAGGCGTGACGTGGAGGTCGCGCCGGGGGCGGCCGTCGACGTCACGATCCCGCTGAGTGAGGGCACCGGCACCTACACCGAAAGTGTCACCGTTTCGGCCGATCGCTTCCGCACCGCCGATCCGGGGGTGGCCGCGCAGCAGGTTCTCGGCAGTGCCGACATCCAGAATCTTCGCGGTGTTCTCGCCGACGATCCGTTACGCGCGGTGCAGGTTCTTCCTGGGGTTGCCGCAGCCGACGATCTGCGGAGCGAGTTCAGCGTCCGCGGCAGCCATTTCACTCACCTGAACATGACGGTCGAGGGTTTCTCGACACCATATCTCCTTCACACCGTTCGGGCAGTCGAAGACCAGTCCTCGTCGGGATCGGTCGCCATGATCAACAGCGACATCCTCGAAGACGTCACCCTGCTCAACGGTGGTTACGCGCAACGATATGGCGACCGAACCGGTGCGGAACTCGACTTCCGTCTGCGCGAGGGTTCGCGGGAAAGGCGTCAGGCGCGAGTCGCGGTGAGTGGCACGAGCGCCTCTGTTGTGGGTGAGGGACCGCTGGGGCGCTCGAAACGCGGATCGTGGTTGGTTACCGGACGGCAGAGTTATCTCCAGCTCCTCGTAGAACGGATGTTCGACGACAGCGACGGATTCAATTTCGGCTTCTCCGATGCCCAGGGAAAAATGGTCTTCGATTTTTCCTCTTCCCAGCGAGTGGAGTTCACGGTCATTGCCGGTCATTCGAAGCTCGAGGAAAGGCGGGAGGATCTCGACAGCCAGGACCTATTCACTGGGCGCAACGGGTCGGTCATCGGCATTGGTATGTGGCGCCTCACTCGTCGGCGCGGTGTCTTGACCGCTCGCGTTTTGTCGTCGTTCAACGAATTCAGTAATCAGACAATCGACCAGGTGAAGCTCGACGCCGGCCACGACAAGGAAGCGGCGGGACGTGTCGACGCCAGCGTGACGGTTGCGCGGCACATCCAGGCTGATACGGGTGCGCAGGCCGAGTTCGTCGACGAGACGCGGTTTCGTCAACGCTTCAGCGGCGCGCTCGGACGTTATCGCACGATCAACGACCTCCACGGTCGCGCGACCCGCTCCGGTGGTTACGCGCAGTTACGGCTCACGGCGGGACCGCTTACGGTAATTCCTGGCGCCCGCGCCGATCACTGGACCTTGACCGATGAGACGACCGCGTCGCCGTGGATCCAGGGAGAGTGGCGACTGCCGCACTCGATGTTCATTCGCGGTGGAACGGGGATCTACAGACAGTTTCCCGATTTCGAGCAAGTGATCGGGGCGTTGGGGCTGCCGGGTGCGGGGGCGCAGCGCGCAAAACAGTACGATTTCGGGTTCGAGCAGCGAATCGGCAGCTCGATACGATGGCAGGCGACGATCTTCGATCGCGAAGAGGAGGGATTCTTTCGCCGACCAGGGGCCGAAACGCGTCTCGTGAACGGGCGCGTGGTTCGCGGCGCCGTGACCGCGCCCTACGAAAATGCCTTGCACGGATATGCGCGTGGCGTCGAGCTGCTCATTCAGCGTCGCAGCACTCGCGGTGTTTCCGGTTGGCTCGCCTATTCATACGGACGCGCGCACCGCACGGACACGCTCACGCATGAATCGTACTGGAGCGATCTCGATCAACGCCACGCCGTCAACCTGTACCTTTCCTTCAGGATCTCCGATCGCACGAATATCAGCACCAAGATCCGTTCAGGCACCAATGTGCCGGCGCCGGGATATTACGAACAAAGAGGGGACGAGTTCTTCGTCAACTCGATGCGCAATACGCTGAGACTGCCGACCTACTCTCGCCTCGACGTGCGGGCGAACCGCACGTTCAACTGGGCGCGGAAACGACTCACGCTGTTTGCCGAAGTGATCAATCTGTTCAACCGCGACAACGTTCGTTTCAATCCACCGGGCGTGAACACGGCGACCGGACGCGTGTCGAACCTCTTCGAATCGCTCATTCCAATCGTTCCTTCGGCGGGAATATTGATCGAGTTCTGACCTTGCCCAACCCCGTAGAACGCTGTAGACCCGATGACGACTATCGACCTGAACTGCGACATGGGTGAGTCCTTCGGCGCGTACACCATTGGTGCCGACGACGCGGTGATGCCGAGCATTACCTCCGCGAATGTGGCGTGCGGCTACCACGGCGGTGACCCCGGTGTGATGCGCCGCACGGTTCGACTGGCGCGAGACGCGGGTGTACGGGTGGGAGCGCATCCAGGGTTTCCCGATCTCATGGGATTTGGCCGTCGCGAGATGCGCATGGCGCCGCAGGATCTGGAAGACATGGTGGTGTATCAGATTGGCGCGCTTGGCGCGATTGCGAGGAGTGAGGGCGTGGCGCTCTCGCACGTAAAGGCGCATGGTGCGCTGTACAACATGGCCGTGACGGATAAGGCACTGGCGAGTGCGATCGCGCGGGCCGTGATGGCGGTCGATCCCGCGTTGATTTTTTTTGCGCTTCCGGGATCGGAACTCGCGCGTGCAGCCAACGGACTCGGCCTGCAGGTCGCGCTCGAAGGGTTTGCGGATCGATCGTACGAACCGGATGGGTCGTTGACGCCGCGCTCGCGAGCTGGCGCCGTCATTCACGACGTCGACGCGGTTGTCGAGCGCGCGTTGCGAATGGCCACCGACGGTATCGTCACCGCATCAGATGGCTCGAGACTCGACATGCGTGTCGATACTATCTGCACGCACGGTGATACACCCGGCGCACAAGCGTTGACCCGAGCGCTGCGCACCAGCCTCGAACGTGCAGGCGTGACGGTTGCGGCAGTGGCGAAACGGCGGTGACAGCAATGCGCTGGTGGCGCGAAGGAACCCCTGAAGGTCGTCGCGCGGTGATCGCGGCGGGCCTGGGATGGATGCTCGATGCGTTCGACGTGACGCTCTTCGCGCTCGTACTGCCGGCGCTCCGCAAAGACCTCGGCCTGTCGACCGCTGCGGGCGGGGCCCTGGGGTCGGTAGCGCTGCTGGCCGCGGCGGCCGGTGGCGTCTGGTTCGGCTGGGTTGCGGATCGATTCGGCCGAACGCGAGCCCTGATGGCGAGCATTCTGTTGTATTCGGTGTTCACTGCGGCTTGCGGGTTTGCCACGACCTTTACTCAATTCGTCCTGTTCCGGATTGGCCTCGGACTCGGAATGGGAGGCGAATGGGCCAGTGGTGCGACGCTCGTCTCGGAAACGTGGCACGCCGAGCACCGCGGTAAGGCGCTGGCGTTTATGCAGAGCGCGTGGGCGATCGGCTACGCACTCGCTGCGGCGGTCAATTACCTGGTGCAACCCTCGTTCGGCTGGCGCGCCGTCTTCTTTGTCGGCATTCTTCCCGCGTTCCTGACGATCTGGGTGAGGCGATCGGTCAAGGAACCTGACATCTGGCGCCAGTCGAAACAGGATCGCGCAACCCGGTCGACGCTCGCCATGCTGTTTTCAAGCGGTCTCGCGCCGCTAACTGTCGCATTGACGATCATGAACGCGTGCACACTATTTGGCTGGTGGAGTTTCAATCTCTGGCTGCCAAGCTACCTGCAGGAGCCATCGTCGCGCGGCGGACTCGGCCTGCAAATGCTGTCCAGCTCGACAATGATTCTGCTGATGCAGGTCGGCATGTGGTTCGGCTACATCACGTTTGGGTTCGTCAGCGATCGCATCGGACGAAAGCGAACCTATATCGCGTACCTGCTCCTCGCCGCGGTGCTGTTGTTTATTTACGTCTCCGTTCGTGCGCCGCTCGTGTTGCTTGCGCTCGGACCGTTAGTCGCCTTTTTTGCCACGGGATATTTCAGCGGGTTTGGTGCCGTGACCGCCGAAATCTTCCCGACCTCTATTCGCGGCACCGCGCAGGGGTTCACCTACAACGTCGGGCGCATCGTCAGCGCCGCGGCGCCGTTCGCGGTTGGAACGCTGGCCCAGACACAAGGGTTTGGCACGGCGCTGTCTATCTCTTCGTTGGCATTCCTAATGGCTGCGCTCGCCTGGAAATGGATTCCCGAAACACGGGGACGGGCCCTGGCATAAGATGGGCCTGTTCCGAGGGTATCGCTATGTTGAAAGGCACGCGGACGGTGCAGGTGACAAAGGTTCAACCCGTGAGCATCCACGGGCAGATCTCGCTCGACGTGTACTTCATCGATCCGGATGATCCTCAGAGCCAGGACAGTCTCGCACGCATGGGCAACGAATCCGTCCCCAGGAATCTCGTAGCCGGCGATATGGTCGATTTGCATTACATGGTTGGTGTGGTGACGAGCATTACCAAGAAGCACGCCTGAGACCTGTTAAGATCAGAAGTGCCCCCTGCCGCTGGAGTCCTTTCTCATGACTAGTGTGATTGCGCCGTACGGCCGTGTCGCCTGGCGATTTTCGATGCGTTTCGTTTTGGCTTCGTTGCTGTGTGTAGGCGCCGTCTCCGCACAGACGCCACAGCCTGGTACGCCGAAACAGGCGCCGCCGCCTACGCCGTCGACCACCAAACCACCGGTGTCGCGCGATCTCCCGGCTGAAAAGCTTGCGAAAGAGAGCGACCTGCCAGCGGCACGGTCGATCATCGATCGGCACATCAAAGCGATCGGAGGTCGTGCGGCCATCCTCGCGCACAAGTCAACGCACGCGGTTGGAACCATTTCGATGCCGGCCACTGGCATAACCGGCCCTATCGACGTTTATGCCGCGGCACCCGACAAGTCGTTCGTGAAGATCAGCCTGGGAGGAGTTGGAGATCTCCTCGAAGGTTACGACGGCACACATGGATGGACCCTGCAGCCGATGATGGGTCCGATGCTGAAGCAGGGAAAGGAGCTCGCGGAAAAGAAATTCGACTCCGACTACTACAGCGATCTTCACGAGTCCGAGCGGTATGCGTCGATGAAAACCGTCGAAAAGACGACGTTCGAAGGCCGGCCGTGCTACAAGGTCAGTCTCATCCGCAAGGATGGCGGGGAAGAAATCGAGTACTACGACGCGGAAACCGGACTGCGGGCGGGAACGATCCAAACCCGCGAAACTCCGATGGGACCGATGACGGCCACTCAGGTTCTCTCCGACTACAAAAAGTTCGGCGCATTACTTGTCCCGACCACGATGAAGCAAACCGCGTTGAACGTGGAGCAGGTGCTGAAGGTTACCTCGGTCGAATTCGACAACGTGCCTCCGTCGACATTCGACCTGCCCGCTCAAATAAAGGCGCTGATCAAGTGAAACGACTTCGAGCGGTCGCCGCTGCGATCGCCGTCGTCTGCGCTTCGGGTGCTGCCGCCCAGACGCCTCAGGCTGGAGAGACGTTCGACGCAGCCTGGACGATCATCAAGAACACGCATTTCGACAAAACGATGAACGGCCTCAATTGGGATGCCGTTCGCGACGAACTACGGCCGCGCGCTGCTGCCGCCAAAACTCCCGCCGAGCTGCGCGCCGCGATTCGCGACATGCTGGGACGTCTTGGCCTGTCGCACTTTGCGTTGATCCCGTCGGGACAGGACACACCAGGAGATGGCACCACGACATCGGGCGACACCAGCGGCGATCCCGGCATCGACGTTCGGTTGGTTGAGCGCGATCTCATTGTGACGAGCGTCGATCCGGATCTGGCCTCACGAGTTCGGCCGGGCTGGCGCGTCGCCGAGATCGGCAAGACCAAGATCAGCGACCTCTTCCAGAAAGTGCCCGAGGCCGACAACGAGCGCCTGCAGAAAGTCGAGGCGTGGCGCATTGCGCAAACACGATTGCGCGGCCCCGCAGGTTCGACCGTCGACGTCACGTTCGAGGATGGGCAAGGCGCTCCCGTCAACGTCGCGCTGCAGCGACGTACGGAGTCCGGCAGCCCGGTCACCGTGGGGAGTCTGCCGACGATGTATGTGCGGGTCGAGCGTGAGAAGAAGACGACCCCTGCTGGCAGAACCGCCGGAGTGATCGCGTTCAACGTGTGGATGACGGCGGTCGATGCAGCATTCCAGCAGGCGATGGATGAATTTCGCCGCGCTGACGGCATCGTCATCGACCTGCGCGGAAATCCCGGCGGCCTGGCGGCCATGCTCATGGGCATCTCCGGGCACTTCGTCACCGAGCGGTTGACGCTCGGCGTCATGAAGACGCGCGACAGCGAACTGCGTTTCGTGGCAAACCCGCGACTTGTGACCGCGAGCGGCGAGCGCGTGCAGCCGTTCGCAGGTCCGCTCGCCATCCTCGTGGATTCGATGAGCGGCAGCGCGTCGGAATGTTTCGCCGGAGGGATGCAGTCGATTGGTCGCGCGAGAGTCTTCGGGCAAACCTCGATGGGGCAGGCATTGCCGGCGCTTTTCGATCGGCTTCCGAACGGCGACGTCCTGATTCATGCGTACGGCGATTTTGTGACTGCCACCGGAACGCGACTCGAAGGCAAGGGCGTGATTCCCGACGAACAGGTTCCACTCGATCGCGCGGACCTTCTGGCCGGGCGCGACCGAACGATGGAAGCGGCGCTTGCCTGGGTCGATAAGTCCAGGGCGGTGAAAACGCCGCAACATCCCTGAACTTGGATGTTTGCGGCCGCCAATGTTGCGCCGCTGAAGCCTTCTCTGGTAGACTACAAGAACCGCCAACGGGTCTTTCTTCCAGCCATACACGGTTATCTTCGGGGGAGCTTAATGGAGCAGCGCCGGCTGCGTCTCGGTGACATATTGGACGACTACTGTCCGCGCGAGCGGCGGCTGACCAACCACGCCGTCGTCGCGATGATCGAGGAAGACATCAAGCAGACTCGATGCACGACGTGCGACGCCGAGCACGCGTACAAAGGCGGTAAGGTTCCGAAGCGGCGCAAAAAAGAAACGACCGCGACGCTCTACAAAGAAGTCCTTGCCAGCCAATCACCCGTCGAGGGTCCACACATCGTTCCCGACTCCGAACCCGAACCCAGCGAAGCGCCTGCCCTCGTCGAAGAGCAGCCGATCGTGTCAGCTGCGGCGGTGGACATCCCGTCAGAGCCCGTCGTCGATCACGAAGGAACAGCGCAGCCGGACGACCACGTCGTGCACGATCAACAGACTGAGCCCCAGGCCGAGATTGAGGAAGGTCCGGTTCACCGTCCGTTGATTCGCGCGCAGCTTCCGCGTATCGAAGGGCAGAAGGAAGAACGCCGCGCTCCCGAGTTCACGATTCGTCAGCGCAGCAACGGTCCTTTCCGCGGCGATCAGCGGATGAAATCGCATCGCCACGGCGGCAACGGTCATCCGGGCAACAACGGCAATCGTGGGCATGGCGGCGCCCGATTCGCGGGCCAGCGCCCAGCCGGAACGCCAGGCCGCGGTCAGCAGGGGCGCGGCGGTGGCCAGTCGGGATTCCGGTCGGGGCAGCGCCAGGGCGGCGGCAGGAAACGATCTCGATAATCACGCCGCGGATCCGTCGCGATCTGCGCCAACATGACCGTCCCACGGCCACTTCTTGGGCTGAATCAGCGCAAGGTAGCCTGATTTCAAAAATAGGGCAGCAGGCGAACGAGCGTGCGAGTGAGCCCACGCGAACGGAGCGAGCCGACGAAGCGGCTCGCGAGAGAGCGTGTAGGGGAGCCCGAGGGGCGAAGCCCCTCGGAGTGATCATGACAGATCTAGCGAACAAGACAGGGCTCATAGTCGGAGTCGCGAACAAGCGGTCGATCTCCTGGGCGATCGCACAGGCCGCGTCAGCCGCAGGTGCGCGGCTGGCGATGACGTATCAGGGTGAACGGCTCGAAGAGAACGTTCGCGAACTTGCCGCAGGACTCACCAATCCGTTGATCCTGCCGTGCGACGTCACCGACGACGGTCAGATCGCGGCTGTGTTTGCCGCGGTCGAGCGCGAGTTTGGCGGTCTCGACTTTCTGGTCCACGGTGCGGCATTCGCGCCGCGAGAGGAACTCGCATCTGATTTCCACTTCGTCGATACGACGAGAGCTGGTTTCAAGCTTTCACTGGATGTCAGTGCCTACTCGCTCATCGCGTTATCGCGCGGCGCCGCGCCATTGATGGAACGGCGCGGAGGAGGCAGCATCCTCACGCTGACGTATCTCGGCAGCGAACGCGTGTTCCAGAACTACAACGTCATGGGCGTGGCGAAGGCGGCGCTCGAGGCGAGCGTCCGTTACCTTGCGGCCGACCTGGGCCCGCGAGGCATTCGCGTGAACGCGATCTCTGCGGGTCCGATCAAAACACTCGCTGCGGCCGGCATCTCGGGCTTCAGTACGATCCTGCAGCACTACCGCGATCGCGCGCCGCTTCGGCGCACCGTCGATACCGCCGAGGTTGCTGACGCAGCGATGTTCCTGCTGAGTTCAGCGGGGCGGGCCGTCAGCGGCGAAGTCTTGATGGTCGATGCTGGTTTTCATGTCATGGGAATGTAAGGTGAATCTGAAAATGCTGAGTGTCGATTGCTGAATGCTGATTGAAGGTTCGATGAATTTCGTCATTCAGCATTCAGAAATTAGCAATCAGCAATTTCAGCAGCCGAAGGCATAATGATCATCGGAGGGCATGAGCAATGAAGAGATGGGCTTCGGCACTGCTCGTACTCACGTTGACGGCACCGCTCACGATAGCGTGCGGCGCAGCAGCGACACGCGCCAACGTCAGCGCGCCGGTGGACGATGCGACGATTACAACGCGAGTGAAGACGGCGTTCATTAACGATCCGGTGGTGGGTGCAGCGAAAATCGACGTCGATACGTTCAAGGGTGTCGTAACGCTAACCGGGCAGGTCAAGAACAAGGACGAGGAACAAAAAGCGATTTCGCTGGCGCGTTCGATCCGCGGTGTCACCGACGTCAAATCGACGCTGCAGGTTCAGTAAGATCGTCCGCCTCCGCGCTACGGCGAGACAGGCTTCAACTGGGCGGATTAATATCGGCAGGTGCGTGATCTCGTACTGCGCGTGCGCGGCGTGCGCAGAGCGACCCCCTCATCCTGCATAGTCACTCTCGATCTGGACGGCGCGTCGTTTTCCTATCGCGCCGGCCAGGTCGCATCGTTAAGCCCCGAAGGGGCTGCCGACCGTGTTCCCTATTCCATTGCTTCCGCCCCGGAAGAGACCGCGGCTGATTCGACACTCCAGTTCCTGATCAAGTTTGATAGCGGCGGCAAGTGGGGAGAACACTTCGAGCCACTGCGCCGCGGCGCGCGCGTTTCCGTGCGTGGGCCATCCGGATCCTTCGTGTTTCCCGATGCGCCGGCCGAGCGCCGATTCCTGTTCATCGCGGGCGGTACCGGTATTTCCCCCCTCCGGTCGATGATCAAGCATGCCGTCCTGACACAGCGTCCAGGGCAAATCGCGCTTCTTTACAGCGCGAGGACGCCCCATGATTTCGCGTATCTCCCCGAGCTGCGGCGCATGGCGCGGCGCGGCGAGTTGCAGCTCACGATCACCGCGACGCGTGAACTGTCGGCGCGCTGGCGTGGCGCGAAAGGACGGATTGCCCCCGCGCAGCTGACCCCGCTGGTCGAGAGTCCGGAAACACTGTGCTTCGTCTGCGGCCCCGCATCAATGGTGTCGGACGTTCCGCCAATGCTGCAGGAGTTGGGAATCGATCGGGGGCGAATCAGGTTGGAAGACTGGTAGATTCGCTGCTCGCTGCTCGCTGTCGGGATCCGTGGTCCGTGATCCGGGATCCGTAGTCCGGGATCCGGGATCCGGGATCCGAGGATTAGCGATCAGCGGCTAGCGATTCACAGAATTCCCGCCGCCGCCTTTTGGATGTCCGTCTCCGTGACTTCGGGGAATTGCGGTGCGGGGGGCTCGGGCCGCTCGCGGCCGGCGGCGCGTTTGCGGTGCGATTTGTCCTGATACATGCGGCTGTCGGCGGTGGCGAGAAGCGCCTCGTACGATTCGCCATCCTGCGGAAACACCGCCGCGCCAACGCTGATCCCGAGCTCCACACGCTTCCCCGGGCGGGCTTCGAAGTACACGTCATCGATGGTCTGCTGCAGCTCGGTCCGCTTGCTCTCGGCCTCGTCAGTGTTGCAGCCGGACAGAACGACGATGAACTCGTCGCCCGCGTAGCGCACGCAGATGTCGTAGGGCCGAATCGCCGTGCGCAGGACGCGCGCAACCTCGCAAAGCGCGCGGTCGCCGACATGGTGGCCATGACTGTCGTTGATGCTCTTGAAGTTGTCGAGGTCCATGACGAGCA
>Ga0111538_10013065_pt1 | contig 10954 bp, 12 predicted proteins | sample SoiMethybrSBSTD1_FD_79669 | JGI IMG/M metagenome (GOLD analysis project Ga0111538, IMG submission 79669) | Bulk soil microbial communities from a Populus tree surrounding site in Tennessee, USA - Soil MetaG P. TD hybrid SBSTD1 (version 2)... | ecosystem: Environmental > Terrestrial > Soil >... | reverse complement strand
GGACGGACATGGTCGTGGGCTTCTGGAACCATCAGTTCACCCACGTGCCGATTGCTCTCGCCGTCTCCGAACGGAAGAAAATTGATCCGGAAGGCGCGCTGTGGAGCAGCGTGCTCGCCTCCACCGGTCAGCCGAGGGATATGCAATGACGAGTCGCACGAAGATCGTCGCAACCATCGGCCCGGCTTCACGAACACCGCAGGTATTGCGTCAGCTCCTCGAGGCGGGCGTCAATGTGTGTCGCCTCAACTTCTCTCACGGCACGCACGAGGAGCACAGCGCCGTCGTTTCCGACATCCGAGCGCTGAGCCGCGAGCTGGAGCGCCACGTGGCCATTCTGCAGGACCTCTGCGGGCCGAAGATGCGGCTGAATCCGTTCCCCGGCGACGTGGTGGACTGCAATCTCGACGACGAGTTCACGCTGGTGGTCGAGGCCACGTCATCTGAGCGGGAACTGACATGCACTTACCGGGAGTTGCCGAACGACCTCAAGGTAGGCGAGGCGGTCCTGTTCGCCGACGGCACCGTCGCGATGACCGTGATCGAGACTGTCCCGGGCTGCGCGCGCCTGAAAGTGACGCTGCCAGGGCGTCTGCGGTCGCGGCAGGGACTCAACCTGCCAGGTTCGAATCTCGCCGTCAGCTCGCTGACCGAAAAGGATTTGCGCGACCTCGACTGGACGGCGCGGCATGCCGGCGATGTCGATTTCGTCGGGTTGTCGTTCGTGCGCACGGCGGAGGATGTCGTTCGGTTGCGCCAGGAGCTCCGATCGAGGAACTGTCCGGCGCACATCGTGGTCAAGATCGAGAAGCCGCAGGCCGTAGAGCATCTCGAGGAGATCGTCGCGGCCACCGACGCCGTCATGGTGGCGCGGGGAGATCTGGGCGTCGAGATGGACGTACAGCGGGTGCCGGCCATCCAGAAACGCATCATCGCGCTGTGCAATCAGGCGCACCGGCCGGTGATCACCGCCACGCAGATGCTCAACAGCATGGAGCACTCGAACCGCCCGACGAGGGCCGAAGCCAGTGACGTGTTCAACGCCGTCCTCGACGGCACCGATGCGGTCATGCTCTCGGGCGAAAGCGCGATCGGTGAATATCCGGTTGAAGCGGTGCTGACCATGCGCCAGATTTGTACCGAAGCCGAAGCCTACCTGAAATCAGCGAGCCGCCACTCTGGGGCCGAGGTTTCGCCCTTGTCGGGATTCGTCGATCTGATCACGAAAGCCTCCGTCGACGCCGCGTACCTGATGACCGGTCAGCTCGACGCCGCGCTGATCGTGGTCACTGCCGGCTCGGGCCGTACGGCGCTGGCCGTCAGCAATCGCAGACCCGCAGCCTCAATCCTGGCCCTGTCACGGACCGAACCGGTCGCGCGGAGTTTGAGCCTGTGCTGGGGCGTCACGGCGATCGTGCTCCCCGAAGCGTCATGGGCGGAACGCGTGCTGGCGTTTGGCGTCGAGTGGGCCAAATCGCACGGCATGGTCACGTCCGGACAACATGCTGTGTTGCTCAGCAAGCAGGTCGTAGAGCGCGCCGACATCTGGGCCGTGTTGGCCGGGCCAATCCCCTGAGTCCGAACCGCCTTCTTCATCAATTCTTCAAGACGCACGCCGACGCGCGGCGCTACGGGTTGATGGCGACCTTCTTTCCGCTGGAGCAGATGATGCCGAATCCACCGAACACAGGGACCGCGGCTCGCGTCGTGAGCCTCGCCGACGAGGAAGCCGTCAAGGACATCCTGGCGACGACGGTCTTCGATCTGTGGAAGGTCGTCAACAATCTCACGCGGCTCCGGCCGTCGAAACACGAGCGCTATCGCGTCGCGATCTTCGGATCGGCGCGCGCGCAGCCCGGCACATTCGTGTACGACGAAGTGAAACGCGCGGCCGCCGCCTTCGCCTCGCTCGGCTGTGACATCGTCACCGGCGGCGGCCCTGGATTGATGCAGGCGGCCAACGAGGGCGCGAAGGCCGCCGGCGCGCCAGGCTCGCTGGGCATCCGTGTCGAGCTGCCGTTCGAGCAGGAGGTGAACCCGTTTGTCGAGCAGGCCTTCGAACACAGCACGTTCTTCACGCGCCTCCATCATTTCGTGATCGCCTCAGACGCGTTCGTCGTCGTGCCGGGCGGCGTCGGCACTGTCCTCGAGATGCTGATGATCTGGCAGCTCCTGCAGGTGCGGCACGTGGACGACGTGCCGCTGATCCTTGTCGGCAAGATGTGGAAGGGGCTCATCGAGTGGACGAAGACGGCGATGCTCGATCCACGGCTTGAGCTCGCCAGGCCGGAAGATCTGCTGATCCCGCGCTGCCTGGACACGGCCGACGAGGCCATTGCCGTGGTCAGCGAACTGCACGCGAAGTGGCAGGCGCGCCAGTGACTCTCGTCTGTCGTTGACGTTGGACCAGGAATCGCGCATACGGAGCGTGCGGTGTCGGCTACGAGGGTGTGTGAAGTGAGGTATCCAGCGCGAGTTCGACGCGGTTCCGCCCCGGTTCGACACCTGTTAGGATCAGGCAGTACCTAACCTCGGAGGCTTGATAGTGGACGACCCGTCTGGCCGGAACCGCACGAACGAAGAAGTGTATTTTCAGAAGAGGGACCGCGAGCTCATCGAGCAGATGCGACAGCGGGCGAAGGCCCAGCAGGAGCTGCGCGAGCTCGGCGAGAAGGTAGGAGTCACCGATCCGGAGTTGAGCCGCGAGCTTGCCGAGATGGGATTCACGCCGGAAACCGTGAAGCTGTTGCCGCTCATCCCCATCCTGGAAATGGCGTGGGCGGAGGGCGAGGTGACAACCGCCGAACGGAAGATGGTGGTCGATGTCGCACGCGGGCGCGGGATCGAGGCCGGCGGCACGGCAGACCTTCAGCTCGCGGATTGGCTCGATCGGCGACCCGAGGACAGCGTTTTCCGCCGCGCGGGGAGGCTGATCAACGCCTTGTTCGAGTCGGGCGGCCGCTTCCACATCACGCCGGACGACATCATCAAGTACTGCGAGGCGATCGCCGACGTGTCGGGCGGTCTCTTCGGGATTCGGCGCGTCTCGTCCGACGAGCGTGCGACGCTCAGTCGCATCGCGAGCGAGATCAAGAGCCGGCAGAAGTAGCTCGCGTCGCGTTTCCACGCGATTCTTGACCCTTCAGATCCGCGCGACAGGCCCCGCGCTGAGCGCCGCGCTCGAGTTCCAGCGACACGGACAGTTCTACGTTGACTTCGTCGAGTCGGAGAACTCGAAACGGCTTCCACGTGCCACAGGAGGCCGCGCGCATCCTGGGGAGAGGCCATCGACTACGTGCGGCAGGGACAGTTGGCCCTGCGCCGGCACATGTCTCTGCGCCATCTGCCGGCCGGCGCTGAACGAGAAATGCCGGTGCGCTGTTGCGCCTCTTGGACCGTGGGGAGGTGACAGGCCGTCAGGCGATGACGACGTTGTGCAGATAATGTTGGTTGCGGTGGCTCGCAACCTGCTGAATTTGGAGTTCTCTTGTGCAGCCGCATGTTGCCGCGGCGCGCCGCGCATTCGGCCGTAGACCACCCTGGCTGCGATCGGCGCTCGAGCGTTATCCTGGATTCTGGGTGGCGCGTCGAGGTTCGGCCATTTGTGCAAGTGATTCGATAGCGCGGCGTTACGATCGATCCTCGCCGCGGCCAGTCCGGCAGTTTTGCGCATCTCGAGAGCGGGATATGTCCGAATTTCCGATGGCATTCTTACAATAGAATCTTCGCCATTGACCGAACAGGAGGCGTCATGCGCGAGGCCATGACTGCGACGCAACGGGTCAAAGGTGAGCCACATCCGCGTCCGGTGCCCCCGCTCGGCCTGGTCGGCTCGGTCGTCTACTTCGGCATCCCGGCAGCGGCTTTCGCCGGCAGCATGCTGCGGCTGGTACCGTGGATGGTTCGGCGTGGCTTCGGTGGCCTCACGATCCTGAATGCCGCCTTCGGCATTCTTGCCGCTCTTCTACTCGTCGCGGCCTTGGTGGCATTCCGCCTGGAGGATCGCCCCTCAACGTGGACGGCTTTTCGCGACCGCATGCGCCTTTCGCGGCCCACCAGGACGGTCTGGCTCTGGACGTTAGCAGCGCTGGTCGTAGCGTTCGGCGCGACGATGCTCATCGCCCCAATCGCGGAAACGTACCTTGGGCTTCCGTTGGTCACCATACCCGCCGAAACGAAGGCGTTCGGTGATTCCATGAACGCCGGATTCCCCGAGATCGAACTATCTGGTCGCTGGGACGTGCTTCTCTGGTTGGTGTTCTCGCTCGCGGTTCTCAATGTCGGTGGCGAAGAACTCTGGTGGCGTGGAATCATTCTGCCCCGTCAGGAGGTTGTGTTCGGCAGCTGGGCCTGGGCAGTAAACGGCATTTTGTGGAATCTCTTTCACATAGCCAGATACGACACGCTTGGCAGCATGGTGATTTTTTTCCCGGCGACGCTTTCCATTGCATACGTCACTCAGCGCACCAGGAACACATGGTCCGGAATTGTGGTGCATCTGATCTTCAACACGTTAGGTACGTTAGCGGTGCTCAAGAGAATCGTAACTTAGGAGGTGCTCTTCAGGCCGAAGGGGGTGTGCATGCCTTCCGCGCGCCAACAACCCGGAGCACGTTTCGCCGAGTCCACCGGAGTCTTCGGCGGAGGCGGAGGCGGGAAGAGGTCGTTAGAAACCGGCGACCTTTTGGTCCAAACTACTTCAGAGCGAGGCTGAGGTTACTCAAGCTGCTTTGGATCGCGCATTCGTCGCCTCCGTCGATCCGGTATGAGCGCCGCTATTCCCGCGCTCAAAGTTAATGCGCGACGCGAAACCAGCTGCGCAAGTGTCGAGTTCGATGCACCGACCTCGGACGGGGCGCTCGGGCATCGTCGCCGACGCGACGGGATGAACACCGCGAGGCGGGCCCCGGTGCCAACATTTGTGGTTTCCTTCGAGCGGGAGGAAGTCCGGTAGCGCGCCCATGGTGCCCGTCCACATCGATCGAAAACTCGACCGGACGTCTTTCCATGAGTCTTGAGTGAGCATTCTTGTGCCCCAACATGGCGAACCGGCGAGCGTGCCAGGTATTGCGAGGGGACTGAACGCAGAGCGTTGTCCGGGATCGGGCGGCGCTGCCTGGAATCCCAGCACGATTCACGGCACGCCTGCTCGCGGCACCGGAATCCTGAACACGAGCTATAGGTCGGGCGACTGGTGTGGAATCGCCTCCGATACATCAAGGATCCGAACACGGGGAAACGTGTCTCGCGACCAAACGCGCCGTCCGAATGGGTCACGACATAGGAATGCATCCACCTCTTTGGTTGAGCCGAGCACCTGTTCCCATCTTTGCCTTCGCCGGGAACTGGGGCGCTGAAGCACTCCGTCTGCATCAAAAGAACAGCCTTGATGTCCATTGAAACAATCGGCGATGTTGCTCAATAGTGTTGCGGCTCTCATTCACCCGCAGGCCAACGGTCACTCCCGGCCGGGCCATCCTACCGCATAGCTCGACTGCCTGACTCGCTCGGGCGTGTCGCCTGCCAATTCGAGTGCTCAGCATCCGGAGGGACGCGCTGCAGACGGTCACGATCGGGGCATCGTGTTGGCTGTATAGGTTGCCGGAGCGAAATGTCAGCCTTTAGCTGACCCCGTCGGCGTCAGCGACACACGGACGGTGATAGCGACAGCCTAGTTGTCCGTCGACCGCTGTGCGTTGTCGATCGCGAGCACAGCTCCTGGACCCCGTTTGGCGCAACTCTCACAGTCGATCGTCCGCTGGTGCTGTATGTCCTGTACCCGCACCAGTAGCCGCTTCCCGCAACGCCCACAGCTGACCTGAATCCGGTCGTCCATACAAACCCGCCAGGAGCACGACTCGTGCCGGGTCGAATAGACTCTGCACTATTCGTGACTCTCAAGCCGATGCTGGCCGCGTCCGCGACTGATCTGCCGACCGGACCGCAGTGGTCGTACGAGGTGAAGTGGGACGGCTACCGGGCGCTGGCGGTGCGAGACGGCGCCCGCGTCCTGCTCTGGTCCCGCAACCAGAAGGACCTCACGCGCGATTACCCGACAATTACCGCGGCCCTAAGGAGCGCGAAGACACCCCGATTCGTGCTCGATGGCGAGATTGTCGCGCTGGACTAATGGTGCGTTAACATGCCGCAAACGCTCCATACGTCAGATGTCACCGCGCCGCGGGCTCCAGCGCGGTGCCAGCTGGCGCTCTTGGGACTTTCTCGCTTGTTGCGATGATGCCAATCATGAAAGCGCATGCCGCCAATACATTGATCCACCCGAACCAGTCTCCAAAGCGAGCGTAGAACGTTCTTCCTGTGCCGGGTGGGGCGGCCACCACAATGACCGGATCGGTTGCACTGGATTGTTCGCCCACAATGTGGCCGTACGAATCACTAACCGTGACGAACCCGCCCTGAGCCGAGCGTGCAATCGTGAATCCATTCTCGACGCCGCGGACAACCGCCATACGGGAGTGCAGCCGCGCGTCATCCACGAAGTCCCACGCCGGGGCTGCCAGAAAGCGAACGTCACGCTCGCCGTAGGCCCGTAACCAGTCCGGAAAATCGAGGTCCTTGCAGATCGCGACACCCCACTGCGCACCGGGACCGGCGAAGAACATCGGGGTGTTGCCACTGGCGTAGTCTCTCTCAATGATCGGAACGGGGTGACGCTTTTCGTACTCCAGGTTCGGTTCGCCGTCTGAGGAAAAGACCCGGGCCACGTTACGCCGGGGTTGAATTGCATTGCGGCTGAATCCGGCGATCACCTTGACACGCGCGGCTCGAGCCGCCTCACCGAAGACGTCCATCACAGGCCCGTCGCTCTCTGGAGTAATGCCGACCATCTTCTCCGGGAGAACGACAATCTCGGCGCCCTCGGCGGCAAGACGGGCGATGCGGGCGGCGTACGCCTTCGCAGTGTTGAGAGCAATCGTTGTGTCCGTGGTGATGGCCGCCTCAGGCAGCCCGCGGTCGGTCGCCGCAAGGCCAACGCGCACGCCCCCTGATGCCGAACTGTCGCGTAAACGCACGCTGCCGTAGCCGATCACCGCCAACATGATTACGAGCGCCGGGACGAAGAGCGACACCGAGCGACGTTGCCAAGCCATAGCGGCGCCCGAAGGCACAAGGCTGAGGACGAACACGACGCCCCAGAGGCCTGTAAGCGACACCACCTGTAGCAGCGGGAGAAAATCTGTCTGGGAGTAGGCGAGACTCCAGAGCGTTCCGTTCGGAGAGATCAGGGCAAACAGGAATTCGTACGCCGTCAACACGGTTGGAAATACGAAGATGGCTAGCCAAGCCGCCCGTCGCCGCGCAGCGACACGGAAGGCCAAAGTGGCCACCGCGAAGGCGACAGCTGGAGGGAATCCGAACAGAATCCAGCCAGGGAGTCCGTATGGAGTGTTAATGCTGCCCAGGAAGAAAGCAGTGAAGGCGATCGAGGTGGCTACCGGCCACGAACGCTTGGATGACGTGATCAAGACCGGGAGCGGGGCAACCCACGCGAGCGGCCAGAAAGCACCCAGACCTGTCGATAGATAGAAGGCGGCGGCGGAGATAGCGGTGGCCAGGATACCGAGCGGCACTCGCGATCGCCTTCGCATGAGGACGCCTCGTCGTGTATTGTCCCCCGGCTTTAATATCGGGAGAACGTGGCCGCAGAGAACCAGGGACTGCCGGTTGTCAGCTTGCTGCGTCAAAGCGGCTAACGTATCGCCGCTCAGCCGCGAGCAGCGGCCCCAACGTTTCGAATCGCACTGAATGGGCTGTAGCTTCGTCGGCCCTCGCGTCGCAGGCGGGCCTCGTAGACTCCTTCTCCCACGACAAGACAGGCAAGTGCAGGTGAGGGTCGTTTGAATCATAGACCGATTGGCGTCAGAGCGCCTCCAGCCATTTGAGGATCGACGCATCCGTACGCCACGACGACAGCTCGGGCGTTGCATCACCGATTGGCCGCGCGTGCTCGATGGCTTTGCGCTTCATCTCGAGATCGACGGTCGCATACCGATTCGTCGTTGTCACACTCGCGTGAATCCGCCATCCGCGGGACGTTTTCGTTGCGTCGATGAATCGCCGCCGGCACCAACGACGCACACGGTGAACGGGTGCGTCCCATCTGGCCGCAAGTTCACGCGGAGTCATCGAGGGACGGTCACGACGCAGGCTTGCGCGTCACGTTGGCCAGGGGCGCCATCGGTCACCGTGTTTTCGACGACGCATTGCACGCCCGGCGTGCCGCCGCTGAGCGTCACATAGGACCGATACGGATCGTGGCCCGGCGACGCGACACGCAGGGCGCCATCACCGGCTTTGATCTGCCATGCACTCGAGTGCAGCGGGCCGACCTTATACCAGCCGAATCCGATCATCACGTCCACGTCGGCCGGTTTGATGATCTGACTGCCGCGCTCGAGCCATGTAATCGCGGGTTCCGCCGGCATCGGACTGTTCATCGCGTTCCAGGACCTGCGGCTCGTGCGGGAGCGCCTGGAGGCGGTGACGTGGCGCGCCCGAGCTGGCGCAGAAAGCGGCCCGCGATGCGTGGGCGTTTGCTCGAGTGGCGCTGCGCACAGGGCGATCCGTCCCCAAGGCGTAACGGGCGCCCGTGCGGCGCGCACAACAAATCGCTCACGCGGAGCAAGCCGTCCGGCCGGTACCTTTTAGTCTTCCCGCTCCCAGATTCCTCTGACCCCTGCCGCACCGTTTCCAGTGATCCTCGACTGCTGCTGGATGGTACCAACCTTGCCTCTTTCGCGAGCGCCGTGTCTGAGATCGCTTTACCGTCTACCTATAACGAGCCCACGGTCATGTGGAGAATGCGGCACCGAGACGGTCGCGACGGGCAAGCCGTGATCGACCCGACGAACGGCGTGGCGCAAGCCCTGTGGTTCGTGAACGGTCACCCTCTGGGCGCCCGCTCTTTCGCTGACTGGACCGGCGCGCTTGAGTGGACCGATCAGCTTCAGGCGCAGCAGTGGGCCGTTGGCTGGCGCCTGTTGGACGACATCACCGCAGACCCTCCACAAGGAACGGCTCGGCGCTAGCCAACCGCTAGCCCGCTGCAAGTTTCCAGTCTTGAAACCGGTCGCAACTAACCGTGTAAGTCATTGCTAACACCTGAAAGCGTTCGTTAGATAGACCGTAGATCGACACGGCAAACGGGTGTCTGCGGTTTAACGATAACGTGCTGTGTGGGAATTGGTTGCGGGGGCACGCAACCAACATTATCTGCAGCTTTGGCGACCGGCGGCTTGAGTCAGAGACGTACGCTTTCCAAGAGTGGCCGAACGACCGCTCCAGCATGTCACTTCGAGCGCGACGCTAACGACTGAGCTGGCCGGCCAGCCACGCGCGGGCGAGCTTCCAGTCGCGCATGACGCTCTGTGGTGAGATCCTCAAAACCTGCCCAGTCTCTTCAACCGTGAGCCCACCAAAGTAGCGCAGCTCCACCACCTGGGCCCGTCGCGGATCTATCTGGGAAAGTGTGGTGAGCGCATCGTCGAGCGCGCACAACTGCGCGCGCACGTCGGCCGGCGTGGCTGGCAGGTGGTCCAGATTGATGGCGCTGGAGTGGTCGACGTGCTCGGCCCGGCCGCCCCGTTTCCACGAGACCCGCGCTCGGGCGGCATCGACAAGGATTCGGCGCATCATGCGCGCCGCCACGGCAAAAAAATGCGCTCTGTCCTGCCAGTCGACGGTCCTCGTATCGACCAGGCGCACGAAGGCTTCGTTGACGAGCGCCGTTGCTTGGAGCGTGTGGCCAGGCCGTTCCCTGCGCATGTACCGACTGGCCAGACGGTAGAGCTCCGCGTAGATGAGTGGCGTCAGACGGTCGATGGCGGCGGAATCCCCCCGGCCCCACGCCTTGAGCAGCCCGGTAATGTCAGTCGTGTCGGTCGGCATGGCAAACGAATTTTCTGTGAGGGTGGATTGTAGTTCCTCGCGGTCGTTTCCGCTTATCCCAGGAAAGAGGGAGGAACGGGATGCCTTTTCCGAGAATCGCCATCGCCGCCACGATTGGATGGCTCACAATGGCCGCGGCAGGCGCAGCGACTGCGCAGTCGCCGGCTGAAACCGTCGAGGGCAACGACAATCGTCGGCCGGCGGGAATCCTGGGGGATGGTGCGCTCACCGTCCGGATCTATGCCGCGCGCGGGGATTGGCGTCCCGAGCGGGACGAGGGACCGGCACTGAACGTGACCGCGTTTGGCGAAGAAGGGGGACCGCTCGTGACGCCAGGGCCGTTGCTGCGCGTTCCGGAAGGCGCCGAAGTCATCGTCCACGTCAGAAACACGCTGGCGGAGCGATTGACCATTCATGGCTTCGTGACGCGACCGGCCGCCGAAGACGCTATTTTCACAGTGCAGCCCGGGCAGACGCGCGAAATACGGTTTGCGGCCGGCGTTCCAGGTACGTATCACTATTGGGCGACCACCGCCGACTCCGCGCTGAACAGACGGCGCGCCGTCGAGAGCCAGCTCGGCGGCGCGTTCATCGTCGATCCACGTGGATCCGCTCCGTCCGATCGCGTTTTCGTCATGACCGAGTGGGACGACAGCGAGTTGCTCGTGGACGAGGTCGTGGACGCACGGACTCGTCGGGTGTTCGCTATCAATGGTCGGTCGTGGCCGCACACCGAACGGCTCGACGAGCAGGTTGGCCGGCCGGCGAACTGGCGCATCGTGAACCTTACGCAAGTCAGTCACCCGATGCACCTGCACGGGTTCTACTTTTCCGTGCGCAGCATTGGCACCGGCTTGCGACAGACGACTTATGCCCCAGACGAATACCGTACCGCCGTCACGGAAGCGGTACCGGCCGGCAGGACGGTGCAGTTGTCGTGGACGCCGGAGCGCGCGGGCAACTGGCTGCTCCACTGTCACATGATCGCGCACGCGACACCGGCGCTTCGCTTCTGGGCGCCCGCCGTTCACGACCACGCGAACGC
>Ga0111538_10013063_pt1 | contig 10954 bp, 9 predicted proteins | sample SoiMethybrSBSTD1_FD_79669 | JGI IMG/M metagenome (GOLD analysis project Ga0111538, IMG submission 79669) | Bulk soil microbial communities from a Populus tree surrounding site in Tennessee, USA - Soil MetaG P. TD hybrid SBSTD1 (version 2)... | ecosystem: Environmental > Terrestrial > Soil > Tree... | reverse complement strand
GGCCGTGAGACGTTGCGTCCTCTTGCCCGGCCTCGATCGCCAGTGATGCGAGTCGCTGCGTCACGTCGTCATGCAGTTCGCGGGCGAGTCGCGAGCGCTCCTCCTCGTGTGCGGTAATGAGCTGGCCGCTCAACTCGAGTGCCGCCGCTTCGGAGCGAAGCCGTCGGCGATGCTCATGCAGTAGCCAACCGATGAGCGTCGATTGGGCAAAGACAACGGCGGCAATCGACAGGACATACCCTCTGTATGTCTGCCATGCGGTCAGATCGCGGAACCGGATTTCGCTGCCGGCAGGCAGCCACGATTCGCTGATTCCCCAGCGCTGCATCTGGCGCCAATCGAACAGCATCTCGCTGGATTGAACCTCCGACAGGGAAGTTTCGGAAGGCGCCGAGCCCGCCAAGGCCTGCAACACCAGCTTTGCCGCCTGTGCCCCGTGCGCAGCGACGCTGTACAGGTTGCCGCCTACGATGCCGCGCCCCAGATACTGATCGACGAACCCATACACCGGGGCGTTTGCGGCGACGGAAACGCGTTGCACGACATCGTGGGGGACGAAAGGCGCGCCGGCGCCGTCTTGAAAGAGCGAAACGAACAGCACGATGGTCTGCGGCGGCAGCCGCGAGAGCTCGGCGAGCAGTTGTTGCAGTGGCAGTGCCGTCAGCTGCGTAAACGCGACGCGGTTCTCGAAGGCGCGCAATTCGTTTCTCGCCTGCTCGAGCAGGCGGGTATCGAACTCCGATGCGCCGGCAACGATGGCGACGCGTTGCGTTTGGGGATGCAAGCTGAGCGCAAGCTCGAGCGTTGATGCGAACTCTCGCTTTACGAGAACGCCACGAACGTGAGAAGGCAATGAGCGCTCGCCGAGCTCTCTCCTGTCGATTCCACAAAAGACGATGCGAGCTCCAGGAAAGATCGCGTCCCCGTGGCTCAGCAGAAAGTCCAGCGCCGGCCCCATGATGGCGACAACCACGTCGATCTTCTTGTCCGCATATTTCGCGCGCAGGAAGTCTCTCAGCGCCGTCTGATGCGTGCTGGAGCTGAACCGAGAGAGATCCATCGCCTCGCGATAGACCGCGACATGGTCTGCGGAGTTGGCGACGAGCGTGCCGACGAGATCGGCTTCGAGAACCGCCAGACCAGGCAATTCGGGGCGCTCGTCGAACAGCAGGACCACGTGCCGCGTAGCGGATGACGCCGGCAAGGCGCCGGCAACCCAGACGAGCAAGCACGTACAGATGACCTGGAGGACGGGGCGAAGTCTCATGCCACGCTTGTTCATGTTTGTTGGCCGCCCGGGTGGTGGCGTCCTTAGCGAGTAGCACCCGGACCGTTTCCCTGCGGCCCTTTACAAACGCCCCCATGCGAAGACTACCGTACCTTCGAGCGGTTGGCCACCGGCCTCGAGGTGGCGTCGAACGGCGCCGTGTACGCGATCGAACAAATGCGGCTGAGTCTCGACGCAAGCTGCAGCCCTCGGGTCAGACGGCGCAGAACGACCCCCCACCCGGCGTAGCGTCACGCGCTGATTCACGCAGCATCGAAGCCTAAAACGCTGACGTTAAACTGCGCTAGATCAAAAACCTGGCGTCCGGTGTTTGTTATGATTGAGGTTGACCTTGTGTATTGACGGCCTCGGCGGTCGGTTCAGCGATGGTAACCAACGATACTGATTTATGAATGTCGCTCAAAAACGTTGTGTGCTGCTGGCTGGCGCGCATCACGGCCTCAGCGAAGGGGTTCGGCGCCTGCTCTCAACAGCTTTTGAGGCGATCGTCATGGTGGCCGACGAAGTCTCGCTGTTCGAGACTGCGGGCCGGCTCCAGAGCGAGCTGGCGGTGGTTGACCTGACGCTGGCACGCGGGGACGGGCTCGAGTTGGTGCGCCGGTTCAGAGGGCAGTTTCCGAACACCCGAATGATCGTGGTCAGCGTTCACGACCAGTCGATCGTGAGCCGCTCGGTTATGGAAGCAGGTGCTGACGGGTTTGTAATCAAGCGCGCGATCGCCACGGACCTGCTCCCGGCCACCGATGCGGTGCTTGCAGGAGGCCGGTACATCTCGCCGGGAATTGTGTAGCAACAGGAACGTTGTCTTGCGGAATCAGACGCTTCCTCGGCCGGGTCCGGCGACCACGCTTCAGGGGGCGCAGGACAAACCTGGTGTTCAAATCGTGCAGAGATCTGGATCAGAAACGCAAACCAACATGCGGGCGAAAAATGATCCAGATCATGAAACGCCGATAAGATCTCTGCTTAGACTGCAAACGAGCTACTCGATCGAAGTCGCCCTCGCTTTGCTGGTCTGCGCCGAACGGCGTCGGCTTCAGGACTGCGCCGCGTGGCCTTCAGGCAGGTCGCACGGGCGAAGGACCGGTAGCGAGGATCCATCGATGAGTGAGTCACTGTGGTCTGCCGGGCGCAATACTCATCTCAAGATTGTTGCGGTGGCGCTTGTCGCCGCGATCATCTTCGTGACGGTTGGGATCTATGCCCGCGACACTGATCCGGCGTCGGCGGTCGCGGCCGTCAAGGCCGATCGCCCCGTGCTCAAGGCGGGGCAACCTGCGAGCCTTACGGACAGTGCCAAAACCAGTGTCCGCTGAACGGCTGGACAAGCGCGCTGATGTCGCGAAACGCGCGCCGGCAGAGCGCGAGCCGGAATGGAGCCCCCCATGGTGAAGACGTCAGCGGCAACTCTCTTGCTCATGTTGTGGATTGTCAACGCAGGCGCAGTCGATCTGAAAGTGTTGATGCCATGCAAGAGTGCAGCAGCCCGTCTCTGCGACCGGTCGCAGGGAATGAATGCTGCTGCGCTGTGGAAGTGCGGAGCGACGCTCGCCTCGCGCCATCGCGAGGTGGGTGAGCGTTGCGTCGAAGTGCTGATACGGTTTGGTCAGCTTACGCGCTAGGTTAGGGCGCTCTACTGTCGAAATCCGAGATTTGGTATTGCCGGGGATGCACCGTCGCGGCCGGCCGCGTTCAATGTGCGACGCCGACTTCCGATATCACAGGCGCATTTCCGGGATTTGATCCGGCAACGACAATTTCGCTTCGGTCCCGGCGAGCACCTGCTCGACGCTCACGCCGGGTCCCCTCTCGAGCAACGTGGCCCGCCCGTCCGGGAAGCCAATCACTGCCAACTCGCTTACCACCAGGTCGACGGGCCGGGCCGAGGTCAGCGGCAGCGTGCACTTGTTGACGATCTTCGGCTTGCCCTTGGCGGTGTGCTGCATCGCCACGATGACGCGCTTTGCACCGGTGACGAGATCCATTGCGCCGCCCATGCCGGGAACCATCTTTCCGGGGATCATCCAGTTTGCGAGCAGGCCATGCGCGTCGACCTGCAGTGCGCCGAGCACGGTCACGTCGACATGGCCGCCGCGGATGAGGCCGAACGACATCGCGCTGTCGAAAGTGCAGGCGCCGGGCAGCGCGGTGACCGGCCGCCCGCCGGCATCGGTGAGGGTCGGATGCGCCATCCCCTCCTCGGGAATTGGCCCGGTGCCGATCAAACCGTTCTCGGACTGAAAGAATACTGTGATGCCGGCCGGAACGAAATTTGCCACCATCGTGGGGATGCCGATCCCGAGATTGACCAGCATCCCGTTGCGCAGCTCGTTTGCGATGCGTTTGGCGATGATCGATTGTGCGTCCACGGCCTTCACCCGTTGGTGACGAGATAATCGACAAGTGGCGCGGGCGTGACGACGTGGTCGGGCGATATGACCCCGACCGGAACGATGTTGTCCGCCGTCACGATGGTGGTATCGGCAGCCATGGCCATGACCGGGTTGAAATTGCGCGCGGTGAGCGCGTAGGAGAGATTGCCGAGATAGTCGGCGAGAAACGCGTGGATCAGCGCGAAGTCCGCGCGCAATGCGGTTTCAATCAGATAGGCCTTGCCCTTTATCTCGACCCGCTGCTTGCCCTCCTCGACCACCGTTCCGACGCCGGTCGGCGTGAGCACCCCGCCAAGCCCGTACCCGCCGGCTCGGATGCGTTCGATCAAAGTGCCCTGAGGCACGAGATCGACCTCGATCTTTTTCGCGATCATCTGCCGCTGGGTCTCGGGGTTAAGGCCGATGTGGCTTGCGATGGTCCGGCTGACGAGGCCGGCATCCACGAGCTTGCCGATTCCGCGCCCCGGCGTTGCGTTATCGTTGGCGATCACGGTGAGATTGCGCTTGCCCTGGCGCACGAGCTCGTCGATCACGCGCTCCGGCGATCCGACCGCCATGAATCCGCCGATCATGAGAGTGGCGCCGTCCGGAATCATCGCAACGGCCGCTTCTGCAGAGAGGGTCCTCATGGGCCGATTATTCCGTCCTCACCCGCACGACACGCGAAGCCAACGGATAGTGGCTGAGAGATAGAACGCCGCTTTGACGTGGATCAGAATCATCCAGCAGGCGCCCACACCGGCGCTTGCGAGCAATTGCCCCCATGCCACCAGTCGAAACCGCGAGACGCAGATGTACTCCTGCGCGCCGCGATCGCCACGCGGGCAAATTTCCGAGGTCGCGTTCAGGACCACTTCAGCGTTATGCCGATATCTCCTGGTACTCCACCGGAAAAATCGACTACCTGATATCGCAGCTTGTAGCCGCGGGGCTGAAGCTGCCGCTTCCAGAACTCGTACATCTCCTTCGGCAGCCCGGTCAGGGATTTCTCCCAGCCGGGCTCCAGGTTGTTGTTGATCGCACGCCCGCGGTCGGTGCACATCGAGTTCGGGAAGCGGATGACCTCGACCTCGGTGAGGCCGTTTTTCACCGCGCGCTGGACAATCGTCGCCACGCGCTTGAGCGCCTCCTCGTCGGAGACCCCGGAGGGCCTGGTGAGCCGGTCGATCAACGCCTTCTTTTCGGCATCGGCCTTGGCCTGCCTACGCATCTCGGCAGCCGCTTTTTCCGCTTCCGCTACTGCAAGCTGCTCCATGACCTGCTTTGCGCTCGGCAGCAGCGCCGACAGTCTGTCGCTCATGTGATCAGCTCCGTGCGAACAGTCTTTATAATCGAGCGATCGCTTCTTAGCACCACTGCTTCAGAATTAATTTGATCTGGCTCAGAAAACCCTTACAGCCTGCCGGTAGGCCCGTCGGGCCTGCCCGGCCCGTCCCTTTTCACGCGCCGCGGCTCCCATTCTGATCTAGGTCAAAGCAAGACCCGACGATTGGGGCTTCGCTGGGCCAACAGGGCGAAAGGCAATCCCATGTCCGCCAGCCGAACGACGCCACCCGACCGCGCCAGCACCCTCGACTTCAGCCCCGCTGCGTCCGCGTTCGAGTACCTGGTCGATGCCGCTCAACGCAGCGTGCTGTTCTGGGACGTGATGCGCCAGCGCGGCAATACTTACCGCGAGCAACTGAAGAAAGTTGCCCCGAACGTGCTCGAATTCCCTGTGGAGGTTCTTATCGATGGTCGCACGCTCGCGCGGCCGGTCAACTACGCCCTTGTTAGGGTGATCCCGCCGAAGGGGATCGAGATCGATCCGGGTCGCCGTCCTTTCGTGATCGTCGATCCGCGTGCCGGGCATGGGCCCGGAATCGGCGGCTTCAAGGCCGACAGCGAGATCGGCGTCGCGTTCAAAGCCGGCCATCCGTGTTACTTCATCGGCTTCCTGCCCGAACCGGTACCGGGTCAGACGATCGAGGATATCGCCCGCGCCGAGGCGGTGTTCCTGGAGAAAGTCATCGCGCTGCACCCGGACGCCAATGGCAAGCCGTGCGTGATCGGCAATTGCCAGGCCGGCTGGGCAGTGATGATCCTGGCCGCGCTGCGTCCCGAGCTGTTCGGTCCGATCATCCTGGCCGGAACCCCGCTGGCGTATTGGGCCGGCGTGCGTGGCAAGAATCCGATGCGCTACAGCGGCGGCCTCTTGGGCGGGAGCTGGCTGACGGCGCTCACCAGCGACCTCGGTCAGGGCAAGTTCGACGGGGCCTGGCTGGTACAGAATTTCGAGAGCCAGAACCCGGCCAATACGCTTTGGAGCAAGCAGTACAATTTGTACTCGAAGGTCGACACGGAGACGGCCCGTTATCTCGGCTTCGAACGCTGGTGGGGCGGTCACGTCAACCTGAACGCCGAGGAGATCCAGTTCATCGTCGACGAGCTGTTCGTCGGCAACAAGCTCGCCGCCGGCGGCATTCAGACCTCCGACGGCACTGCCATCGATCTGCGCAACATCCGCTCGCCGATCGTGGTGTTCTGCTCGAAGGGCGACAACATCACGCCGCCCCAGCAGGCACTCGGATGGATCCTGGACCTCTATGAGAGCGTCGACGACATCCGCTCGTACGGCCAGACCATCGTCTACACCATCCACGAGACCGTGGGCCACCTCGGGATCTTCGTCTCCGGCGGCGTGGCGCGGAAGGAGCACGACGAGTTCTCCAGCAATATTGACCTGATCGACGTTCTGCCGCCCGGCCTCTACGAGGCGACCTTCGAGGCGAAGACGGAGCAGACGGCAGGTGCGGATCTCATCGGGGGCAACTGGGTGATGCGGTGCGAGGCGCGCACGCTCGACGACATCCGCGCACTCGGCGGCAATGACGCGGCGGATGACCGCCGCTTCGCGACCGCTGCGCGCGTATCCGATATCAATCTCGCGCTCTACCGCGCCTTCGCTCAGCCGGGGATTCAGGCCCTCATGTCGGCTCCGATCGCCGAATGGGTGCGGCGGTTGCATCCGCTGCGGCTGCAATACGAGCTTTTCGCCGACGCAAACCCGCTGATGAAACCGGTGAAAGAGATGGCGGAGCGCGTCCGCCAGGAGCGCAGCCCCGCCGGCGCGGACAATCCATTCACGGCTGCGCAGGAAGCGGTGTCCAAGCAGATCGTCGCTAGCCTCGACGCTTGGCGGGACATGACCGAGGCGGTCTCGGAGCGCATGTTCCTGGCGATGTACGGCTTGCCGGCGCTGCAGGCTGCCGTCGGCATCGATGCCGCCGACCCGCGCCCGACGCGCAAGGCCGCCAAAAGCCCCTTGCATCGCGAGCTCATTCAATCGCGGATCGCCGAATTGAGGTCTCGCATCCAAGTCGGCGGCCTGCGCGAATGCATGATGCGTGCCATTCTCTACGTCGGCATGGCGCGTGGCAGCGTCGACGAACGCGGAGCAGCGGCGATCCGCCGGCTGCGGGCAACGATCCGTGCCGAGGGGCCGCGACTGACGTTGGCCGAATTCAAGGCGCTCATGCGCGAGCAGTTCTTCATGCTGCTGATTGACGAGGAGGCCACCCTCGGCGCCGTCCCGGATCTTCTGCCGGCGGACGCCCAGTTGCGCCGAAAGGCCTTCGCGGCGCTGGGCGAGATCCTGAGCGCGCGCGGTGAGATGGTCGGCGAAGTCAGGGAGCGGTTTGAGCGGATTGCTAAACTGTTCGGCGTCGAGGCGAAGCTGCCGGTGCCCGCCGCGAGCGACAAGAAGGTCGCCAAGGCATCGTAGATTGCGGGACAACCTACGCGTGGCAACGGCAGGAGGGTCCGAGATGTCAGTGTCGCAGGTCGCGCCGGGGGGGCCCGCGCCCTCGAAATACGAGCGCCTGATCGCGCGCGCCAAGGAGGCGTCAACGCCGACAACGATTGTGACGCATCCCTGCGACGAAACGTCGTTGCGCGGTGTCGTAGAGGCCGCCGAGGCCGGCCTCATCGTGCCGATACTCGTGGGACCGGTCCAGCGGATCACCGCCGTTGCGCGTCAGCACGGTCTCGACATCGGGGCCTTTGAGATCGTCGATGCGGCCCACAGCGACGATTCCGCCGCCAAGGCCGTGCAACTGATTCACGAGGCCAGGGGCGAGCTGCTGATGAAGGGCAGCCTCCACACCGACGAGCTGATGCGGGCGGTCACCGCGTCGAAAACCGGCTTGCGCACCGCGCGGCGGATCAGCCATGTCTTCATCATCGACGTGCCGAGCCACGCCGATACGCTGTTCATCACGGATGCGGCCATCAACATCTTCCCCGATCTCGACGCCAAGCGCGACATCGTCCAGAATGCGATCGACCTCTTCACCCAGGTCGGGCTCGGCACGCCGCGGGTCGCGATTCTCTCCGCGGTCGAGACGGTCACGTCCAAGATCCCAGGGACTATCGAGGCCGCCGCGTTGTGCAAGATGGCGGACCGCGGCCAGATCACCGGCGGTATCCTCGACGGGCCGTTGGCGTTCGACAACGCCATCGATCCGGAATCGGCCAGGATCAAGGGCATCAAGTCCCAGGTCGCCGGTCATGCCCAGATCCTGGTCGTGCCTGATCTCGAGGCCGGCAACATGCTGGCCAAGAATCTCATCTTCCTGTCCAAGGCTGACGCCGCCGGCATTGTGCTCGGCGCACGGGTCCCGATTGTGCTCACCTCGCGGGCGGATTCGGTCCGCGCCCGGATGGCTTCCTGCGCGGCGGCGGCGCTTTACGCCGTCGCCCGTCGCAGCGCTGCCGCGCTGCCGGCCGCGTGATCGCCATGGATGCCATCCTGGTCGTCAATGCCGGGTCCTCCAGCCTGAAGTTCCAGCTGTTCGCGACCGGCGGGGCGAACGATCTCGAAGTGCTGGTGAAGGGCCAGCTCGACGGCATCGGCAGCCGCCCGCGTTTGCGGGCAGCCGGCCCGGACGGCGCGACCCTCATTGATCGGACCTATCCGTCGCATGACATCCCCGACCTTCCGGCCGCCACCTTGGCGGTTGGCGACTGGCTGCGCGAAACGCAACGCGCCGACCTGATTGCCGTCGGCCATCGCGTGGTACACGGCGGCCCCGAATACGACCGGCCGGTTTTGGTCGATGTCGGTGTGTTGTCCGACCTCGCGCGCTATTGCTCACTCGCCCCGCTGCACCAGCCGAACAATCTGGCGCCGATCCGTTCGCTGCTCGCGCGCCGGCCGGGCCTGCCGCAGATCGCCTGCTTCGACACCGCCTTCCATCGCGGCCATGACGCGCTTGCCGACTACTACGCCATCCCGCAGAACCTCTACGCGGAGGGGGTGCGCCGTTACGGATTTCACGGCCTCTCGTACGAATACATCGCCGAGCGGCTGCGGCAGATCGCGCCCGCGGCCGCGAACGGGCGGACGATCGTCGCGCATCTCGGCAGCGGCGCGTCGATGTGCGCGCTCGCCGGCGGGCGGAGCGTCGAGAGCACGATGGGTTTTACCGCCCTCGACGGGCTGCCGATGGGAACGCGGCCGGGGCAGATCGACCCGGGGGTCGTGCTCTATCTTATCGCCGAGAAAGGCATGGCGCCGGCGGCGGTGCAGGACCTGCTGTATCGCGAATGCGGCCTCAAGGGCCTGTCGGGCATCAGCAATGACGTGCGCGAGTTGGCCCAAAGCGCCGACCCGCGCGCCGCCTTCGCGCTCGACTATTTCGTCTACCGCGCCGGGCTGCATGCTGGGATGCTGGCGGCGTCCCTTGGCGGGCTCGATGCCTTCGTGTTCACGGCTGGGATCGGCGAGAACTCGCCGATGATGCGCGCGCGCATCGCCGGCAAGCTCGCATGGCTCGGTGCAGTGCTCGACGAGAAGGCCAATGCGGTTAGCGAGCCGTTGATCTCGCCACCCGAAAGCCGGGTCGCACTGCACGTAATCCCGACCAATGAGGAGCTGATGATCGCCCGGCACACCCAGGCGCTGCTTGCCGAATCCGGCCGGGCCGGTACCGCGGCGAAGGCGTCGTGACGACCAGCTTGGCCACCTGGTGTTCCGGCTGGTACGATCTTTCTGCTTTTTTGACCTAGATCATATCCCTTCAGTATCAGTCCGTTAGCCTGAACGGCTTATAGCAAATAAGGCAGGCAGATTTGGCGGCGCAGCGCGCCGTTCATCCCACGCTGCTCGCCCTTTGCGCGCTTGCCATTGCGATGCAAAGATGAACTGAATCGGGAGGAGTCCTATGAGCATGGCCGCGGTTGCGAATAAGACGCAGTCGGTCGACGATTGCTGGCGAGGCTTCACGCGGGGCGACTGGTGCAGGACCATCGACGTTCGCGGCTTCATTGTTTCGAACGTCACGCCCTACGACGGTGACGAGAAGTTTGTCGCCGGGCCATCGGAGCGCACCAAAGCCGTCTGGGCCAAGCTTCAGCCGTATTTCAGGGAGGAACAGAGGAAGGGCGTGCTGGCGGTCGACGCGAAGACTCCGTCCACGATGCTGGCGCACAAGCCCGGTTACATCGACCGCGACAACGAGGTGATTGTCGGGCTGCAGACCGACGAGCCGTTCAAGCGCGCGATCTTTCCCGCCGGCGGTTTGCGGATGGTCGAGGCCGGCCTCAAGGCGGCCGGGTTCGAGGCCGACCCGCAGGTGCACGAGACCTTCACCAAGCACCGCAAGACCCACAACGACGGTGTGTTCGACGTCTACACGCCCGAGATCATGCGGTGCCGCAAGTCCGGTATCATCACCGGGCTGCCCGACGCCTACGGGCGCGGCCGCATCATCGGCGACTACCGCCGCGTCGCGCTCTACGGCGTTGCGCGCCTGATCGAGGTCAAGAAGGAGGAGCGTGCCCAGATCGACGACATGTGGCCGAGCGACGAGGTGATCCGGGTTCGCGAGGAACTCGCGGAACAGATCCGTGCGCTGGAAGATCTTGCGAAGATGGGAAAACTCTACGACTGCGACATCGCACGGCCGGCGCTGGATGCCCGGGAAGCCGTCCAGTGGACCTATCTCGCCTACCTCGCCGCGATCAAGGAGGCGAACGGCGCGGCGATGTCGATCGGCCGCATCTCGACCTTCCTCGACATCTTCATCGAGCGGGACCAGCGCGAGGGCACCCTGGACGAAGTCGGCGCACAGGAGCTGTGGGACCAGCTGGTGCAGAAACTGCGGATCGTTCGGTTTTTGCGCACCCCCGAATATGACGCGCTGTTCAGCGGCGACCCCTATTGGGCCACCGAATGCGTCGGTGGTCTGGACCTGAGCGGTCACTCGCTGGTGACCAAGAGCAGCTACCGGAT
>Ga0111538_10013062_pt1 | contig 10954 bp, 8 predicted proteins | sample SoiMethybrSBSTD1_FD_79669 | JGI IMG/M metagenome (GOLD analysis project Ga0111538, IMG submission 79669) | Bulk soil microbial communities from a Populus tree surrounding site in Tennessee, USA - Soil MetaG P. TD hybrid SBSTD1 (version 2)... | ecosystem: Environmental > Terrestrial > Soil > Tree... | reverse complement strand
GGTTCGGCGCGCTGATGACCACTCGAGCCGCGCCATCCGGCACTCGGCCCCAGACGAGCACGACATGCCCCGGCCGCCGGTCGGGCACGAGCATCTGAAGGCGGCTGAAGCCCGGCGTTCTGCGGAAGCCAAGATTGCGCGGGCTGCCGCAGAAGCCGGAGCTCGCCGGCACGACTCCATGCGACTGGGACGGGATCGCCAGCCAGATGCACCAACCACGGTGCCACATCACAGCGCCGCGCGTGTCGCGCGCGCCGGGCGTCCGGCTCACCGAGATCTTCCACGGCCCGACACCCTCAGCCTCACCCCGGGCCACCACCCGCCCCGGGCCCGCCTGCGGTCCCTTGCCGTCGACCGGACGAGGCGTTGGCCGCTCTGAGTCACTCGCAGCCTCACCGGATCGCGCGTCGCCGCCGCCCATGATCGCCAGAGCGACGACGGTCGCGGTTGCCACCAGGGCCATGGCCGCAACGGTGGCGAGCACCGGCCCGGCATCGAACCTCGGTCGCGGCCGTCGCGCCGCGGCCTTGCTGAGCTCCGCCTCGAGCGCTGTGAAGAAGTCAGTCATCGATCCCTCCGATTCGCTGTCGCAGATTCGCCACCCCGCGACTCACTCGCTGCCTGATTGCTGCCTCGGACACGCCCTCGGCCAATGCGATCTCCGCGTAGGCGCGATCGTCCAACAGCCGTGCCCGCACGGCCGTGCGCTGCTCCATGGGCAGTTCGTCGAGCATGTCGACCACCATCACCTCGTCGGCGAGCCGAGCGAACTCGGCCACGTCCTCTTGGCTCAGAGGCGGCCGCTCCATCCCGAGGCGCCGCCTGGCGCGGTCCTCGGCATACCCCCGCCGCCGCCAGTCGCCGAGCTTGTCCGTGCCGATCCCGTACAGCCAGGTCGCCGGGGCACCGAGCTCACGCCGGTAGCGCTTGCGCGCGAGCAGCGCAGCCGCGAACGTCTCGGCGGTCAGGTCGGCTGCCACCTCGGCGTCGCCCGTGGCGCGCATCAGATAACCGGCGAGCCGCCGCGAGTGCAGGCGGTAGAGCTCCTCGATCTCGCTTCGCGAAATCACGCTCTCCTCTATTCGGCGGGCGACCAGGTTTGTGACGAGGGCCGGGCTAGTCGAGCACGCCCTCGAGGCGCAGGATCCGGCGCAGGATCGCGAGCGAGGACGCGTAGGTCGAGTCCATCCCGTAGTAGCTCAGCCCGCGCGCGCCGAGCGTGCGGGCCTGCGTGTACGGCGTATCTGAGGCGTAGTGGATGATCCCGAAGTCCACGGGCAGCTTCGAGAAGTTCACCGCCTCGTTCACCGGGTGGCGGTCAGCGTCCGAGATCTCGTAGATCGCGTTGCAGTACGGCCCCGCCTCCATCTCCACGACCGTGAACGCCTCGCGGTAGTAGAAGTCGAGGTAGGAGCGGTTCTGCAGGAACGTGCTCTTCACCGTCACCGCGCGCTGGTTGTCGAGCCCGCTGCCGAAGCGCAGGTCCGGCGCGATGTCGTCGACGCTGAACGCGTTGTCGAGCCAGTAGGTCGAGCCGGAGTGCTCGTCGTGCACGACGGTCGACAGCATCACGTCGCCCACGTCGGCGTTCAGCGTCGCCGCCTTGCCGAGCACGTACACGCCGCGGAGCATCGCGCTGTCCACCCCCACCTCGCGGAGGATGTTGTAGGCCGCCAGCCCTAGCGGGTAGTCGATGTTCACGACCACGCCCTCGGCCGCGGCGAGCGCCTCCGCGTCCATGTCGCCGAGGCGCGGGTCCATCCGCTCGGGCTTCAGCCTCGACAGGGGGATGATCTGGGCCGGCACCCGCAGCGCCGTGGTGCTCCGGATGTGCGACACGCCGCACTCCGCCTCCGAGCGCCGCCGCGCCTGGCGCCCCTCCTCGCCATGCGAGTCGAAGTAGAGGCGCGCCACGAAGTACAGGAAGTTCTCCCACGAGCCCTCGGTGCGGCCCTCGCGGAACGCGTCGAGCTCGGTGCGCAGGATGTCGTCCTCCGGCATCTGCTCCACGAACTCCACCAGCACGCTCTCGCGCTCGCGCGCCACGCCGGTGGCGATGTTCACCAGGCTGTGCGTGTTCGAGCTGACGAAGTAGAGCGGCCGGTCCACCAGCTGCTGCTCGGCGAGCGAGTCGTGCACCGGTCGCCACCAGTGGCGCGTCATCCGCGAGAACCCCACCTGCGTGCCCCCGAGCATCCGCAGGCGCATGTTCATCCGCTGGTCCGAGATCAGCTGGAGCCGCGGCATGAAGCGCTCCCCCCACGCCTCGCGCAGGCGCGCCCAGTCGGCGGACGTGCCGCCCAGCGCCTCCGCGCACTCCTCGTTCGTGGGGTCGTGGTCCGGCGGCCAGCCCGCGGCGCGCTGGCGCACGCGCAGCTTGTTCCACTCGATCTGGAAGGCCACCAGCGTGGGGATCAGGTCGTCCACGTCCGAGGGGCTCGAGATCAGCACAGCGTGCGTGCCGTCGCCGGCGTCGAACCAGCGTCGCCGGCGCGCGGGCGCGTCCACCTCCTGCCACCCGTCGATCGAGATGCCGTTGCGCTCGAACACCTCGCGCTCCTGCCCCAGGATCACGAGCTGTGCGTGGTCGGCCACCGAGTCCGGCATGCGCCGGATCGCGTAGATGAATGCGCCGAGGTCCGGCTCGTCGCTGTCGGCCAGCGGGTGGAGGCTCGAGCCCATGGCGCGGTGCGCCGGCTCGAGCACGCGCAGGTGCGTCTCGCCGCTGGAGCGCAGCAGCGTGTTGTAGGTGCGCTGGTAGAGCTCGACCTCGTCGCTCAGGCGCCCGCCGTGCTCGTCCGTGGGGCTGGCGACGATAAGCCTCGATACGACCAAGAACTACTCCTTCACGTACGGCACGCCGACGGCGGCGGGCGGTCGGGACCGGCCGATGACGCCGGCCACCGCGACCAGGGTCAAGACATATGGCAACGCCTGGAATAGCACGGCCGTGGACTCGGAGAAGGCCGGCAGCCGCTGGGCGAGCGCAGTCGAGAAGCCGAACAGGAGCGCGCCGGCGAGCGCGCCCCACGGGCGCCATCCACCGAAGATCACCGCCGCGAGCGCGATGAAGCCGCGGCCCGCGGTCATGTTCTCGTTGAACGAGCCGAGCAGCGCGATCGACAGGTACGCGCCGCCGATGGCCGCCAGCGCGCCGGAGGCGGTCACCGCCAGGTAGCGGGTCCGGATCACGGGCAGGCCCACGGTGTCGGCCGCGCGCGGCTTCTCGCCGACCGACCGGAGCCGCAGCCCGCCACGCGTCCTGAACAGGAACAGGGTGAGGAGCGGCACGAGGATGAGCGCCGCCCAGGTGAGCAGGTTGGCGTGCCCGATTGCGTCGCCGATGAACGGGATGTTCTCCACGCCCGGAAGCGTCACGTCCGGCACCCGCGAGACGCCGGGGGGCGTGCCCTGCGTGCCGTAGTGGTAGATGAACACGTACCCCGTCACGCCGAGCGCAAGGATGTTGATGCCGGTGCCGCTCACCACCTGGTCGGCGCGCAGCGAGATGGACACGAAGGCGTGCAGCAGCCCCGTGAGCGCGCCCGCTATGGCTGCTATCGCGAGCCCGCCCACCCACGAGCCGGTCAGGTCCGACCCGTAGATGCCGAAGAAGGCACCCATCAGCATCATGCCCTCGAGCCCGATGTTGATGACCCCGCTGCGCTCGGACATGATGCCGCCCATCGCTCCGAAGATCAGCGGGGTGGCGAAGCGCAGCATCCCGGCCGTGAGCGCCGACCAGACGAACACCTTGTCGAGGTTGTCCTCGCCGGACTTGACCGCGACGACGGCGAGGATCGCGCCCAGGACCGCGAGCGCCACGGCGATGTTGCCGAGCCGCCGCTCGCCCTCGCGCGCCGCGTAGACGCCGGCGGCGACGCCCGCCGCAGCGAGCACGAGCGAGACCACGGGCGTGCGGAGCATGATCGGCGGCAGCGCGACGTACGCAGCGAGGATCGCGAGCACGATGCCGACCCACGCGGCCGTGCGCGCGGACACGCGAGTGCGACCCGCGGCGAGTGTCGACGCGCTCATGGCTCCTGCTCCGCGCCGGCCCGCGCAACGGCGGGCTCGCTACCTCGTCGGAACATGCCTCGTCCGCGCCTGACCAGGGTGAGCACCAGGACGTCGGCGCTCACGATCAGGATGATCAGGCCCTGGATGATGTAGGTGAGGTTCTCCGCCAGCGACGGCTCGAACACGGTCGGGTCGAGGTTGCGCTGCGAGGTGCCGCTGAGCAGCGCTCCGAAGAGCAGCGCCGCCGACACCGTCCCGATCGCCGTGTTCCGGCCCAGCAGCGCGACCGCGATGCCGAAGAAGCCGAGCTGGAGCTTCTGGATGTCGTTCGTGGCGATCCGGAACTGCCAGCCGAGCACGTCGATGCCGCCCGCCAGCCCGGCAAACACCCCGCACACCGCCATGACGAGGATGTAGTTCTTCGCCACGCTCATACCGCTGTAGCGGGCCGCCTCCGGGTTGAAGCCCACCGCGCGCACCTCGAAGCCAGTGGTGGACCGGTTCAGGATGAACCAGAACACGAGCACCGCGAACAGCGCGATGAAGATGCCGATGTGGAGACCCTGGAGCACCGGGTCGCCCCAGAACACGTGGAGCTTGGCGCCGTCCACGACATCGTTCGACACCGGGATCGACTTCTGCGTGTCGTTTTGGAGCGGCCCGCCGAGCGAGAACAGCCACACCCCGATCCACAGGGCGATCCAGTTGAGCATGATCGTGCTGATCACCTCGTGGGCGCCCGTCATGGCCTTCAGCACGCCGGCGATGCCCGCCCACACCGCGCCCGCCAGGCAGGCAGCGAGGATCGCCAGCAGGATGTGGAGGACGCTCGGCATGTCGGCGAAGGACGAGCCCACCCACACGGCGGCGATCGAGCCGACGATGTACTGGCCGTTGCCGCCGATGTTGAACAGCCCGGCCCGGAACGCGAACGCCACCGCGAGGCCGGTGAGGATCAGCGGCGTGGTGATGATCAGCGTCTGCTGGAGGTTGGAGGCGGCGAGGTCGCGATCGGCGCCGGTGGTCCACGGGAAGATCCACTGGAGGCCCGTGCCCTTCCAGATCGCCTTGTAGGTCTCGATCGGGTCGGCGCCCGTGACCAGCATCACGAGCCCGCCGATCAGGAATGCGATCAGGGTGGTGAGCAGCGGGACGATCACGCCTCCGCCGCGGAGGTAGCCCGCGAGCCGCGAGGCCGGTGTGGCGGCGCGGACCTCGGGTTCCTCGGTGGCGCTCACGCCGCCGCCCGGCCTCCGCGACCGCCGGTCATCGCCACGCCGAGCTCCTCCTCGGAGACGTCCGGCTCGAACTCGGCCACCATCTGGCCCTCGTAGATCACGAGGATACGGTCCGCGAGCGCACGGATCTCCTCGAACTCGAGCGAGACGAGCAGGATGCCGACGCCCTCTGCGCGCTCTTGGAGGAGCCGCCCGTGAACGAACTCGATCGCACCCACGTCGAGCCCACGCGTCGGCTGGTGCGCGATCAGCAGCTTCGGATCGCTCGCGACCTCGCGCGCCACCGCCACCTTCTGCTGGTTGCCGCCTGACAGCGAGCTCGCGAGCGTGTCCGGGTCGCCGCCGCGAACGTCGTACTCCTTCAAGAGCTCCCTGGCCCGGCTCTTCATGCCGCCGATCGACAGCACGCCGTGGTTCGAGATTGGCGGCTGGCGATACTCGCGCAGAGCGAGGTTCTCCGCGAGCGTGAAGTCGAGCACGAGCCCGCACAGCTGGCGGTCCTCGGGGATGTGCGCCACGCCGGCCTCGGTCGTCTCCCGCACCCCCTCCCCTGTCACGTCCTCGCCGGCGATCGACACGCGCCCCGAGTCCGGCACCACGACGCCGGCGATCGCCTGCACCAGCTCGAGCTGGCCGTTGCCGTCCACGCCCGCGATCGCCACCACCTCGCCGCCGCGGACGTTCATCGACACGCCCTTCACCGCCTCGAGGCCGCGCTGGTCGCGCACGTGCAGGTCCTCCACCTCGAGCATCGGGTCGCCCAGCTTGGCCGCGGCCTTCTCCACCCGCAACAGCACGTCGCGACCCACCATCAGCCGCGCGAGGCTCGCCTCGGTCGCGCCCTCGGTGGGCACCGTGTCGATCATCTCGCCGCGCCGCAGCACGGTCACGCGATCCGATATCTCCAGAACCTCGTTCAGCTTGTGGCTGATGAAGACGATCGAGACGCCGTCCTCCTTCAGCGTCCGCAGCACCTGGAACAGCTCCTGCGTCTCCTGCGCCGTCAGCACAGCCGTGGGCTCGTCGAGGATAAGGATGCGGGCGTCCCGGTAGAGCGTCTTCAGGATCTCCACCCGCTGCTGCATCCCGACGGAGACCTGCTCGATCACGGCGCCCGGATCCACCGCCAGGCCGTAGCGGTCCGACAGGTCCTTCACCTTGCGCTCGCCCTCGCGCACGTCCAAGAGCACGCCGCGCCGGGGCTCCTCGCCCAGCACGATGTTCTCGGTGACCGTCATCACCGGCACGAGCATGAAGTGCTGGTGGACCATGCCGATGCCGAGACCGATCGCCCGCGACGGCGAATCGATCTCGGCCTGCTCTCCGTTCACGCGGATCTCGCCCTCGTCCGGGCTGTACAGCCCGTAGAGGATCGACATCAGCGTCGACTTGCCGGCCCCGTTCTCGCCCAGCAGCGCGTGAACCTCACCCTGCCGCAGATCGAAGTCGATCCGGTCGTTCGCGACGACTGGACCGAACCTCTTGGTTATTCCGCGGAGTTCGAGAGCGGGTGCTTCTGACTCCACTCCTGGCTACTTGACCGTGTCGGGGATGCCGGTGATCTTGCCCGAGGCGATGTCGTCCTGGATCTTCTTGATCTGGTCGGCGTACTTCTGGCCCTCCGGACCGAGCTTGCCGAGGCCGATACCGCCGCTCTTCACGCTGGCGATCACGTCCGAGCCGCCCTTGAACTTGCCGTCCGAGGCACTCTTGATGGCGTCGAACACCGCCACGTCGACCTTCTTCAGCGCCGACGTGAGGATGTGCGGGCCGAGGTAGGACTGGTCGGCGTCCACGCCGATGCCCTGGACCTTCTTCTCCTTGGCGGCGTCGAGCGCGCCGAGGCCGCACTGGCCGGCGACCTGGAAGACGACCTTCGAGCCCTGCGCTATCTGGTTGAGGGCGATCTCCTTGCACTTCGCCTGGTCGACGAAGTCCTGCGAGTAGCCGTTGAGCGTCTTGATGCTCGGGTTCGCGTCCTTCGCGCCCTTCTGGTAGCCGGCGATGTAGTGGTCGACCGGCGGGATCTTCTGACCGCCGACGCTCGAGATCGTGTCGGCGTTGTTGTCCTTGGCCCACAGGCCGGCGAGGTAGCCGGCGAGGTAGCCCGCCTCCTGCTCCTTGAAGAGCAGACCCTCGACGTTCGTCGGCTTGCCCTTCAGAGAGGCAGCCGAGAAGTCGACGATCGCGAAGTCGTTGTTCGGGAACTTCTTGGCCACCGTCGCCGTCGCGTCGCCCATGAGGAAGCCCACCGAGATCGTCAGGTCGTTCTGCTGCTGCGCCGACGTCTGCAGGTTCGGGATGTAGTCGCCGTTCGACTTCGAGAGGAACACCCGGCCCTGTGTGCCGAGCTGCGACTCGGCGTCCTCCAGGCCCTTGTTGGCCAGGAAGTTGAACGATCGGTCGTTCAGGCCGCCGATGTCGGTCACGAGGCCGGTCTTGATGGACTTGCCGCCGCTATCGCTCGAGCTGCTGGTGTTGCTGCCGCCGCTGTCGTCGTCGTCGCCACCGCAGGCGGCGATTCCAAGGGCGAGCGCCGCGAGCAGCGCGAAGAGGGTGAAGCGGAAGGACTTACGCACGGTTGAGTCTCCTCATTGGGTCAGGGACGGAGCCACCCTACACCGTTTGCTTTAAGCGCTCTTTGAGCGATTCCTCGCAGAATGCGGCATCGATGGCGGTCTCCGTGATCGCCCTCAGATCGCCATCGCCGTAGCCGAAGTGCTCGCGGCAGATCTCGTACTCGCCGCCGATGGAGGCGCCGAAGTAGGGAGGATCGTCGGAGCCCAGGGTCACGCGGACTCCGGCCTCGCGCAGCAGCGGCAGCGGGTGCTCCTCGTAGCTCGGATAGATGCCGAGGACGACGTTGCTCGTGGGGCAGCACTCGAGGAAGATCCCCCGCTCGGCGAGCTCGTCCACCAGCGGCGGGTCCTCGACCGCGCGCACGCCGTGGGCGATGCGAGTGACCGGCAGCCCGAGGCCTGCTCTGACGCTCTCGGGGCCCGCCCACTCGCCCGCGTGGACGGTGCAGCCGAGGCCGGCACCGGCGGCGATCTCGAAGGCCTCCGCGTAGTCGCCCGCCGGGTAGTTCTGCTCGTCGCCCGCCATGGAGAAGCCGACGATGTACGGGTGCGGCCGTCCGGCGGCGTACCGGGCCACGTTCAGGGCCGACTCCACGCCGAAGTTGCGCACGCACGAGATCAGGATGCGGCCCTCGATGCCGGCCTCGTCGCGGGCGTCGTCGATCCCCCGCGCGATGCCGTCGATGTGGTCCTCGTCCGTGAGGCCCACGAGCCGCGCGTGGTCCGGCGAGGCGGTGAGCTCCACATAGATCGCGCCCTCGCCGGCGCACCCGACGAGGTACTCGTAGGTGATGTCGCGGTAATCGTCCGCGGTGCGGATGACGCTCGCGGCCTTGTCGTAGGTGTCGAGGAAGTCGAGGAAGTCCCGGTAGGCGAACCGGTCGGGAGCCGCGAACAGGCCGTCCGGGAGCTGAAGCCCGTTGCGCTCGGCGATCCGGCGGATCAGCTCCGGCGGAGCGGTGCCCTCGAGGTGGACGTGGAGCTCTGCCTTCGCGACCGCGGTCATCGGACCGCCCCCAGCACCGCGGGCGCCTCCTCGGCCGGCGCTTCGCCCAGCGCATAGGCCTCGCGCAACGCCTCCGTCGCGCGGCGGGCGCTCTCCTCGTCCTTCGCGTGCACGATCGCGAGCGGGGCGCCGCCGGGGGCGACCTGGTCCCCGGGCGCTGCGACGTCGGTCAGGCCAACCGAGTGGTCCACGGGGTCGTCCTCGCGGGTCCGGCCGCCGCCGAGGGCCACCACGGCGAGGCCCACCGCGCGCACGTCGACCGCGCTCACCGTTCCGTCCTCCTGCGGCTCGGCCGCCACCGTCACCCGCGCCTCCGCCAGGTGCCGGTCGGGCGCCTCCAGGAGGTCGGCCGGCCCGCCCAGCTCGGCCACCATCGCGGCGAACCGCTCGGCGGCGGCGCCCGAGTCGAGCGCCCGCTCGGCCGCCGCCCGCGCCCGCTCGGCATCGGGCTCAACGCCGCCGAGCACCAGCAGCTCGGCGCTCAGCGCCAGGGTCACCTCGCGCAGCCGCTCGTCGCTCGCGGCGCCGGTCAGGTGGTCGATCGACTCCCGCACCTCCACGGCGTTGCCGGCCGTCCGGCCCAGCACCCGGTCCATGTCCGTGAGCAGCGCGGCCGTGGGGAGCCCGTTCCCCGTGGCCACCTCCACGATCGCGCGCGCGAGCTCCTCGGCCCGCTCGCGGTCCGGCAGGAACGCCCCGGAGCCGACCTTCACGTCCATCACCAGCGCGTCGAGTCCCGCTGCGAGCTTCTTCGACAGGATCGACGCGACGATCAGCGGGATCGACTCGACCGTGCCGGTGGCGTCACGGATGGCATAGAGGCGGCGGTCGGCGGGGGCGAGCCGGGCGGTCTGGCCCACGATCGCCGCGCCCGCGCTGGCCACGGCGGCGCGGAACGCATCCGGCTCCGGGGTGGTGTCGTAGCCCGGGATCGACTCGAGCTTGTCAAGCGTGCCGCCCGTGTGGCCGAGGCCGCGGCCCGAGATCATCGGCACCGCGCCGCCGCACGCGGCGACGATCGGGGCGAGCAGCAGGCTCACCTTGTCGCCCACCCCGCCGGTCGAGTGCTTGTCGAGCGCGGGGCCGGCCAGGCCGGCGTCCGACCAGTCGAGCACGTCGCCGGAGTCGCGCATTGCGCCGGTGAGGGCGATCCGCTCCGCGGACGTCATCCCGTTCAGGACGATCGCCATGGCGAGCGCGCCCACCTGGGCGTCCGAGACCGAGCCCTCGGCGATGCCGGTGACGAGCTCCCCGATCTGGTCCTCGGTGAGCTCGCCGCCGTCGCGCTTCACCCGGATCAGGTCGGGCACGTAGGTCACTCGGCCAGCCCCTCGACGAACCGGACCAGCAGCGGCGTCAGGGCGTCCGCCGCCCGCTGGGCGTCGCGGAGCGTCTGCTCGTGGCTCAGCGGCTCGTCGTTCAGCCCTTCCGCGAAGTTCGAGATCGCGGACACCGCCGCCACGCGCAGGCCGCAGTGCCGGGCCACCGCCGTCTCGTGGACCGTGGACATCCCCACGGCGTCGCCTCCGAGTATCCCGAGCGCGCGGATCTCCGCGGGCGTCTCGAAGGTGGGGCCGCCCACGGCGGCGTAGACGCCCTCCGCCAGCTCCGTGCCGAGCTCCGCCGCCGCGGCGCGGAACCGCTCGCGCAGCTCCGGGTCGTAGGCGTCCCGCATGCTCGGGAAGCGCGGGCCGATCGCCTCGTCGTTGGGTCCGGTGAGGACGTTCGTGCCGCTCATGTTGAGGTGGTCCGTGATCAGCATTAGCCGGCCCGGCCCCACCTCCTCGCGTAGCGATCCAGCCGCGTTCGTGAGGACGAGGATCTCGGCGCCGGCCGCGCGGAGCGCGCGCACCGGAACGCGGATGCGTTCGAGGTCGCCGCCCTCGTACACGTGCGCGCGACCCTGGAGCACGGCGACCGGCACTTCGCCCATTCGCCCCAGGACCGCGCGCCCGCCGTGGCCGGCGACGGTCGGACGCGGGAAGCCGGGAAGTTCGGAGTAGTCGATCGCGGTGGCGTCCGTGACGGCGTCCGCCACGGTGCCGAGGCCCGAGCCAAGCACGATGCCCACGCGCGGCTCCACGCCCGCCCGCTCGGTCATGACCGCGGCG
>Ga0111538_10013061_pt1 | contig 10954 bp, 10 predicted proteins | sample SoiMethybrSBSTD1_FD_79669 | JGI IMG/M metagenome (GOLD analysis project Ga0111538, IMG submission 79669) | Bulk soil microbial communities from a Populus tree surrounding site in Tennessee, USA - Soil MetaG P. TD hybrid SBSTD1 (version 2)... | ecosystem: Environmental > Terrestrial > Soil >... | reverse complement strand
CGGGCGCTGGCGCTGCAGACAAGATTCGCGCCGCCCGGCAATGGCCCGGTCGAGCCCGCCGCCCGCGTTTAGTGCGACTTGGTCGTCGCGGCATCCTGTTCACCACTTTCTGTACAATCCCCATACCGCGATCAAGGCGGTGATGGTCGCGAGCAGAAACAACCACGAAAGAAGCCCGCCCTGCACGTTCCAATGCAGCAGCCGGGCGAGATCGTAGAGCACGTAGGCGGCGAACGTGAAGGCAAGGCCGTAGATATGCGGTTTGCCCCTGCGCGCCGCCAGGGCAGCCAGGATCGCAACCGCGGCCTCGAGCGCAATCGAGACGATCAGCATCGCAATGTCGCTCCATTGAACAACGTTCATATATTTCAGAAAGTCCGGCGGCAGGCGAGCCACCTGCGCGGATCGATATCGAATTCCGCGGCGGGCGCCGCAATGCGGCTCACTTGGCAGCATTGCGGATCGCCTCTATCTTCCATGCCCATCAGTGGAGAGGCGAAAATGCTCAAGTCGGTGGCGGCGTTCGCGTTGGTCGTGTTGATGGGCGCATCTGTTTTCGCCGACGGAATGGACGTTTCGCGCCCTCGCTACCGTTACCACCAGCTTTATCTGCCGCCGGAGCGGCATGTGATCGAGGTCGTGCGGCCGCCCTACAGCGCCAACTTCATCATCAACGGCGCGCGCTTCGTCGGCAGGACGCCGGCCTGCTGGAGCTGGGCCGCGGGCGAACGGATCAAGCTGCTGGCGGGGGATTGGAACGCACGTTGCGACTATGCAGTCTTCTACAACTTCTATCGGCGCAGCACTTGCGAGATGTGGTGCGGCGGCAGCCGTTGGTGACGAGCAGCGCATTTTCCGGAAAAGTGGACGTCCGGTTTTCCGCAGAAAATGCGACCACGCAGAGGAATCCAGAGCGCGTCTCAGCAAACGACCGAGCCCCGTAAACGGAACGCGCTCTGGCGTTCAGCGCGGGGGCGGATAGGCGTGACGGCGTCCGTTGAAGTCCTCCACGGCGTAGCGCGCCGCCCCGTTGCTCCCGCCGACGCGAGTGAGATAGTTCGGTCCGATCGGCGACTTGCCGTGGCCGCCGGGGATATCGAGCACGTAAGCCGGCTGGCAGAGGCCGGAGAGCCGTCCGTGCAGCGCGCGCATCAGCGCCTGGCCGTCCTCGATCCCGGTGCGCCAATGCGCGGTGCCGGGCGCGAGGTCACCGTGGTGGAGATAGTAGGGCTTGATCCGGCACTCGACCAAAGCGCGCATGAGTTCGGCAAGCACCGCTGCCTCGTCGTTGAGGCCGCGCAGCAGCACGGTCTGGCTCAGCATGGGAATGCCGGCATCGATCAGGCGCGCACAGGCCGCGCGCGCCTCGGGGGTCAGTTCGCGCGCATGGTTGGCGTGCAGCACCACGTAAGTCGCCTTGCCCCGAGCCCGCAGCGAACGCACCAGCGCGGGCGTGATGCGTCCGGGCGCGACCACGGGAATGCGCGTGTGCACGCGGATGATCTTGACGTGCTCGATCGCGCCGAGCGCATTGACGATCGGCGCGAGGCGACGCGCCGACAGCACGAGCGGATCACCACCGGTGAGGATCACTTCCCAGATGTCGTCATGGGCACGGATATAGTCGAGCGCGGCGGCGAGCTGCTCGCCCGAGAGCGCACGGCCATGCCCCACCACTTCGCGGCGAAAGCAAAAGCGGCAATAGACCGCGCAGACATTGACAGGCTTGAGCAGCACGCGATCGGGATAGCGGTGCACGATGCCCTCGATCGGGCTATGGGCGCCGTCGCCGATGGGATCGGCCATCTCCTCCGGGCCGACCTCGAGCTCGGCCGGATCCGGAACGAACTGGCGCGCGATCGGGTCGCGCGGGTCGGCAGGGTCGATCAGGCCGGCGACGTCAGCTGTCAGCGCCAGGGCATAGCGCGCGGCGACCGCTTCGATCCCGGCACGGTGCTCGCGTGAAACGAGACCGGCTGCGACCAGATCGTCGGAGCGGCGCAACGCCTTGCGGGATGATCTCATGGCGAAGTCCTGTCGGCAGGGAACAGAAGCCTCGCGGCCGTCGACGGCAGCAAGGCGTTCGGCCTGATGGTGCGCCGCAGCCGAAATGTCAATCCGCGCCCGGAAACCGCGCTTGCGCGCGGCTGAGCTTGCACCCCCACCCTCGCCGCGCGCCGGTCCGCTCCGCTTGCGGCCCACCGGAATTCGGTGTTGGTATGCGCCGCGCAATTGAGGGAGCAAGGACAAGATGAAGAACTATCTCGACGGGGGCGAGGCGATCCTCGAGGCATTCCGCAAGCTCAAGATCGATTACATCATGTCCTCGCCGGGCTCGGAGTGGTCGCCGCTCTGGGAAGCGCTGGCGCGCCAGAAGCTCGACAACAAGGCCGGGCCGACCTTCGTTGAATCGTGGCACGAGACGCTCGCCGTCAATATGGCCACCGGTTACACGCTGGTCACCGGGCGCCCGCAGGCGGTCCTGCTGCACGCCGGCGTCGGCATGCTGCAGGGAAGCATGGGCGTCCACGGCGCGCTGCAAAACGAAGTGCCGATGGTCGTCATGTCGGGCGAATCCCAGACCCTGGGCGAGGATCCTGACCTCGATATCGAGCAGCAGTGGTATGGCGGCCTCACGGTGGGCGGGATCGAGCGTTTCGTGGAACCGGTGGCGAAATGGGCGCGCGCCGTCACCAGCCCGCACACGCTCTATGAGAGCGTTGTCCGCGCGGGCGAAATGGCGCAGCGCGTTCCCAAGGGGCCGATCTACCTGAACGTCGCGCTGGAGCACATGCTGCACGACTGGACGCCTCCGGCGGCGATGCGCGAGGTGCCGCCCGCACCGACGGTGCAGCCGCGGCAAGAGGATGTCGCGAAGGTCACCGAGCTTTTGCTCAACGCCAAGAACCCGGTGATCGTGGCCGAGACCGCCGGGCGTGACCCCAAGGCGTTCTCCGCCCTGGTGGAGCTCGCCGACCTCCTTGCCATCCCGGTGATCAACGGACGCGCCAACGCCTACGCGAACTTCCCGACCAACCATCCGCTCTATCTCGGCATGGGCAATTACAAGGCGGTGGGTGACGCCGATCTCGTCCTGCTCGTGGGCGGGCGCGCGCCGTGGTATCCGGCGCGGCGGCGGCCGACCAGCGGCAAGATCGTCGCCATCAATGACAATCCGCTCAAGGGCCACATGGTCTATCAGACCCTGCATGCCGACTTGTATCTCGAGGGCGATACCGCAGAGGCCCTCAAGCTTATGAGCGCGGCGGCGAAGGCGGCGAAGATCGACGGCGCAGCGGTGAACGCGCGCCGGCAACGCTGGACGCGCGAGCACGAGAGCTACGTGGCGGGCCTGCGCGCCGAGCGCGAAAAGGCCCAGAATGGAAGCGGGATCCATCCGCTCTCGCTCCTGGGGGCGCTCGGCGAGGTGATGCCCGCCGACACGATCTATATGGACGAGACCATCACGCACTCCCCTCTCCTGCGTCAGCACCTGCCGCAGACCATGGCGCAAAGTTTCTTCCGCGGGTCAGGCGGACTCGGCCAGGGGATCGGCACCGCGCTCGGCATCAAGCTCGCCGCGCCCAAGCGACCGGTGGCGCTGCTCATCGGCGACGGCTCTTTTCTCTACAACCCCATCATCCAGGCGCTCGGCGCCTCCAAGCGTCACGCGCTGCCGATCATGATCATCATCCTCAACAACAAGAAATACGAGGCGATGCGCAAGGGCCATGTCCACCATTATCCCGACGGCGCATCCGCCACCAAGGACCTGCACTACGGCGTGACGATCGACGGGCCCGACTACGAGCAGCTGGGGAGCCATTTCGGCTTCCACGGCGCGCGCGTCGAGACGTTGGCCGAGCTCAAGGGCGCCCTGCAGGCCGGGCTGGCCGCCATCAAAGCCGGCAAGACCGCGATCCTCAACGTCCACGTCAACCGCTGAGGCGGCGGTCGCCAGCGGTTCCAAGCGCTGTCAATCGCTCGCGCGGATGCCGGCCTCTTTGATCAGCTTCGCCCATTGCGGAATCTCGGCCTTGATGACGGCGGAGAATTCGGCCGGCGAATTGGCAATCACCTCCGAGCCCAGCTCGGCGAAACGTTTGCGCACGTCGGGCAGCGCCAGAATCCGCACCGTTTCGCGGTGAAGCTTGTCGATGATCGCCGGCGGCGTGCCCGCCGGCGCCACCAGGCCGAACGACGCCGTCGCGTCGAAGCCGGGAAAGCCTGACTCCGCGAGCGTCGGGAGATCGGGCGTCGCCGCCATGCGCTTGAGCGAGGTCACGGCGAGCGCGCGCAGCTTGCCGTCCTGCACCTGCGGCAGCACCGCGGTGACGTTGCCGAAGAACATGGTGATGCGGCCGCCGAGCAGATCGGTGATGACGGGCGCCGCGCCGCGATAAGGCACGTGGCGGATGTCGACGTGAGCCATCGACTTGAACAACTCGCCGGCGAGGTGTTGCGAGGTCCCGACGCCGGCGGAGCCGTATGTCAGCTGACCCGGCTGCGCCTGCGCCAGCGCAACGAGCTCCGCCACGCTCTTCGCCGGCACGTCGTTGTTGAGGGCGAGGATGTTGGGCGTGAACACCGCCTGCGTGATCGGGATGACGTCCTTCACCGTGTCGAACGGCATCTTGTCGTAAAGGCTCGGATTGATCGTGAGCTGCGCGAGTGACGCCAGCAACAGCGTGTAGCCGTCGGGCGCCGCCTTGGCGACGCGATCACCCGCAATGTTGGCGCCGGCGCCGGTGACGTTCTCGATCACCACCGATTGGCCCCAGGCTTCCGTCAGCTTGTCTCCGATCACCCGCGCAATGAGATCCGCGGGACCGGCGGGCGCAAAGCCGACGATCATCCGTATCGGCTTGTTGGGATAGTTCGATTGTGCAATCGCTTCGCCTGCCGTCGCAACGAGCGGCAGCGCGGCAAGCAGGGCGGCAATGACATGCATCGTTAGTCCCCGGTTCGCCTCACCGCCCGAATGATAACAGCGCGGCCTGCCGCTCGATAGGAGCACACGCGTGACGCACGCCGCGGGCGCGGAGGCGCGGTTCAATCGCTCGTATATCCGATCGCGCGAGTCATCTTGCCCCAGCTCGCCACCTCGCGCTTGAAGTAGTCGGCCGCCTCGGCCTCGGGCTTGATCATCACGTCGAAGCCGATGGTCTTGAGCTTTTGCTGCGCCTCCGGCTCCTTCATGATCGCGTTGATCTCCGCGTTGAGCTTCGCGACCACCGCATCGGGTGTCTTGGCCGGCGCAAAGAAGCCGACCCAGGAGCCTGAATAGACGTCGGGGAACCCCATCTCGCCGTATGTGGGCACGTTCGGGACCGCCGCATTGCGAGTCGCGCTCGCGAGACCGATCCCGCGCAGCAGTCCTTGCGTGATGGGCGGCACGACCGTCGGCAGGGTGAGCACGATCGCATCGACATGATTGCCGATTGCGGAGGTCACCGCCGGCCCGCCGCCGGTGAACGGCACGTGCACCGCCTGCACTTTCGCCACCTCGCGGAAGAAATATTCCGCGCCGATATGCGGACCGGTGCCAACGCCGGCGCTGCCATAAGTGAACCCCTTGGTCTTGCCGTTCTGAATGAACTCGCGCAGATCCTTCGCTGGATTGCTGGGATGGACCGCAAGCACATCCGGACTGAACGCCACGATCGCTACGGTGCGCAGATCGTCGACCGAGAAGCCCTTGTTCTTCGTCGCGGTCTCGTTGACCGCCAGCCCGGTGGTGGTCGCAAGAATGGTGTAGCCGTCGGGTGCTGCGCCGCTGACGGACTTCGCCGCCAGATTGCCGCCGGCCCCGCCGCGATTTTCAACCACCACCGTGTGCCCCAGCCGCTCCGTCAGCTTCTGTCCCACCAGGCGTGCCACAACATCGGCAATGCCACCCGCCGCGAAGCCGACTTGGAAGGTGATGTTCTGCGTCGGGTAGGTCTGCGCGGAGGCCGGACCCGCGAGCCCGGCAAGGACGAGAGTCGCCAGTGGGAAGATGCAGCACCTGGCATGAGAACGGGGCATGCAATGTCCTTTCGCGGGTTTCACTCTCATCTGCCGGCCGGCCGGCGAACTCATAACGCCTGCATGATCGCCTGAACCTGCGGCCACGTCTCTGCGCCACGGCGCTGCATGAGGCCAAGGTAGTCGGCATTCTCCCATTTCACGATGGCATCATGAAAGCTCGGACGCGCCTTGCAGCGGCGATACCAGTCTGCGACCCGATGTCGCTCTCCGATCATTTCCAGGATGTTGAGGTGTTCGAGACGGGCGAGATACGGCGTGAACGCGACGTCGGCCAGCGTGTAATCGTCGCCGGCAAGCCAACGGTGCGCGGCAAGCGCTTCCTCCATCTCGTCGAGCAGCAGGACCATGCGCTCGACCGCGATGATGAAGTGCTTCGATTGCGCTCCCTTCTCCACCACGTCGCGCCGACGCTCGCGCTTGAATACATTGGGGATTTGCTCGAGCATCTGCTTTCCGAGCTCGCCGCGTTCGAGATATTGATGCCGGAAGGCGATGCCGAAGCTCAGGATCGCGGCCGACGCGTCGTGAACATCCTCGTCGAGCTGTTTGGTCCACAAGCGCATCCTGGCGCGACCATAGGCGTCCGATGGCGCCAGTGCCGGATCGGGATAGCGTTCGTCGAGATATTCGAGGATGACATTCGATTCGGGGATGACCTTCTCGCCATCGATGAGAGTCGGCACCACCGCCCGGCGGTTGAGCTTGAGATACCAATCCTGCTGGTGCTCCGCCGCGCGCAGCACCAGGTGGCGGCTTTCCCATTCGAGCGCCTTCTCGGCGAGAGCGACCCGCACCTTCTGCGCGCAAAGCGACATGTCGTTGTGATAGAGCGCCAGCATCGTTTCCTTCCTCTTGATTTGCAGCATCAGTTCTCGGACATCGGCGTCCACAGCACCTGCTCGATGTGGGTGGCGCCGGTCGCCAGCATCACCAGCCGATCGAAGCCGAGCGCTATTCCACTCGCCGGCGGCATCGCCGCAACAGCGTCGAGAAAATCCTCGTCGATCGGATAGCGCTCGCCGTAGATGCGTTCCTTCTCCGCCATTTGCTGTTCGAGCCGCGTGCGCTGCTCGTCCGCATCGGTAAGCTCGCCGAAGCCGTTCGCAAGTTCGATCCCGCAGGCATAAAGCTCGAACCGTTCCGCAAGCCGTGGATCGGAGAGGCTCGGCTTGGCGAGCGGGGACTGGACGGAGGGATATTCGTAGAGGATCGTCGCCCGCTCGAGCCCGAGACGAGGTTCGATCTTCTCGACCAAAACGCGACTGAAAATGTCGCCCCAGTTATCGTCGGCGGCGGTGCGGACGCCTGCAGCGGCCGCCGCGGCGGCGAAACGCACCGCAGGTTCCGGCGGCAGGACCGCCATGAGATCGATCCCGGCGTAGCGCGTGAACGCCTCCGCGACCGCCAGCCGCTCGGGCGCGGCGAAGGGATCGATCACCCGGTCCCGGAACGAGAACCGGGTCGCCCCGGCCGCCTCGGCAGCAAGCGCGAGAATGGCCCCGCAGTCGTCCATCAGCGCCTCGTAAGGCTCGTTCGCGCGGTACCACTCGACGAGGGTGAATTCGGGATGATGCAGCACGCCGCGCTCGCGGTTGCGGAACGAGCGGGCGAACTCCACGATCCGGCGCTCTCCTGCCGCCAGCAGCTTCTTACAGGCAAATTCGGGCGATGTACGCAGGTAAAGCCGCTCGCGGGTGCCCGCCGGCGACACGAGTTCGCTGGTGAAGGCATGAAGGTGGGCCTCGTTTCCGGGCGACGGCACCAGCGCCGAGGTCTCGACCTCGACGAAATCACGGGCGGCGAAGAACCTGCGCAGGGCCATGGCGATGCGCATGCGCCCCAAAAGGAACGGCCGCCGGTCGGAATGACGGGCCCAAAAGGGCGACGGCATGGGGTGGCGCTCCTTGACCGGCCGTTCAGGCGCCGCGGAAGGCGCGAAAATCGCTGGCGAATGGTCGCAAGATCAGTATGGTGCGGCCCGACATTTGGGCCGCACCGGCATCAGCCGCGGTCGCCGACAATCGAGGAAAATTCACCGTGAAGGTCATCGCCAGCTCGCTCCGCAAAGGCAATATCGTCGATCTCGACGGCAAGCTCTACGTCGTTCTCAATGCCGAAAGCTTCCACCCCGGCAAGGGCACGCCCACCACCCAGATCGACATGCGTCGGATCAGCGACGGCGTAAAGGTGGCGCAGCGCTACAAGACGACCGAGCAGGTCGAGCGCGCCCATGTGGAAGACCGTGAGCATCAGTTTCTTTATCAAGACGGCGACGGCTTCCATTTCATGAACATGGAGAACTACGACCAGGTCACGCTGCCGGCCGACATCATCGGGGACCAGGCTGCCTATCTCCAGCCGGAGATGAAGGTCATGCTGGCAGTGCACGAGGGCGTCCCGGTCTCGATCCAACTGCCGCAGAAGGCGACGCTGGAAGTGGTGGAAACCGAGCCCACGGTCAAAGGGCAGACCGCCTCCTCCTCCTACAAGCCGGCGCTGCTGTCGAACGGCGTGCGCACCATGGTCCCGCCCTTCGTCGGCACCGGCACCAAGATCGTGGTGATGACCGCGGACGGCTCCTACGTCGAGCGCGCCAAGGACTGATCGCTGGTCAACCAAGTGGCCGCGACCGAATTGCAACACTGCGGAACCTTTTGGTTAGGCTCCTTGGCAGGAATCACTCTCGCAGCAATACTCCCATCCTAACCGGACGTCGCGACGACCGCTCCGGCGAGGTGTGGGGCGTCATGTTGCGCGGATTCGGACTAGCGGGCCTCGCGCTCGCCGCGAGCATCGTTGCCGCGGCCGCGCAAGAGATGAAGAGCCCACATATTTCATCGACGCAAGTCGATTGGGACGCGGCTGCCCTTGAACTCACGTCCATCGATTCGCGCCAGCACGCCGATTTGCCGGCGGCGATGGCGGACCTCAACCGCGCCACCGGCGAGCGCTTTGCCCATATCGCGGCCAGCCCGGTACCAGTGCTGCTGCCGTTCGACACCGCTGCCTTCCTGCGCGACCGCGCCGACACGGCCAACGCAGCAGACGCGGCCGCCGGGACGGCTCGCGCACCGGCGGATTATCTTTTCGGCTTCAGCGAGGTCCCGTTCTTCTACCCCGGCCCCGCCGGCTATGACGCCGTCGTCATGGCGCGCGCCCAGGACATGGGCGAGCTCACGGTGCGTTTCGCGGATCCGATCTACATTCACATCGGAGGCTCGGCGCTCGTCTACGAGCTCGACGAGCCCGTCGGCATGATCGGATGGCCGGTGCACGGGCTCGAGGACATCCCCGGTATCCGCCGCCTGTATCTCGAGAACTACGTGCGCTACACCTTCGTGCGCTACGGCGTGCCCTATGTGGTTGCGATCGAATGCTCCGACGGCGGCTTGCGCTTTCGCAAGATGTCTTGCCGCGATGCCGACAAGGTCGCGGTGCGCTTCCTCAAGGCGTTGCGCCTGGTCGGCGGCACGCCGCAGGTGCAGCCCGGCGCGGTCGACGCCGGCACCATCGATCGGCCGCCGGCCCAGTCCGACGTGTTCACCTATCACAGCCCCGGCGACATCATTCCCGGCACCGGCTTCAGGCGCAAAGGCGGCGTGGCGGACTACACCGTCTATTCGAAGATCCGTTTTCCGATCGCCGCGGCGCCGGCCTTCGCCAATTCCCAGTCGTTCATGAATTGGGGAAACTGCGAGGCGACAGGACGTTACGGCGCTGGCAAGCTCGACGGGGTAAGTGCCTATCGCTGCCGGGTGAGCGGCCAGACCCTGATCTCGGACGAATCGGCCGTCGCGAACTATTCCTATCCGTGGCGAGATAACTTTTGCGAGACCCGCAACTTCTATGTCAGGCAGTGTCCGGGCGGGCTTGGTCATCAGGGTCAGGACATCCGGCCGGCCTCCTGCAAGCAGCGCATCCAGGGGGCGAACCGCTGCGAGCCCTATCTGCATGACGTGGTGGCCGTGCGCGACGGGGCGGTGCTGCGCGCCCCCCGGCAGGAGGCGCTCTACATCGTGGTCAATGCGCCCAGCGAGCGCCTTCGCGTGCGCTATCTGCACATGCTGCCGAGGCAATTCGACGCCGATGGAATGCTGAGCGGCCGCCTCGTGCGCGAGGGCGAGGTCATCGGCAAGGTAGGCAACTTCTTTAAGCGCGAGCGGGCGACCACTTATCACCTGCATTTCGACCTGCAGGTCCCGACCCGATACGGCTGGGTATTCGTCAATCCTTACATGACGTTGGTGGCGTCCTACGAGCGGCTCATCCAGGCCCGCGGCCAGGAAATCAAGGAGCCGGAGGTCCAGGATGAGCTGCCCACGGCCTCCATCCCGCTGCCGCCGGTCCGGGCGCCCGTCCCGGCGACCGCGGCGGTCACGGCCGCAAAGCCGACAGAAACGGCGGTAGAATCCCCCGCGCCGCAGACAATCCAAGTGGGGATTCGACACGATGAGCGACCGAACCGGGTGGGCGCATCTTCAGCTTTCAAGGCGGGCATGCCTGCCGATGCTGGCCGCAGTCATGGCCGGATACAGCGCACCGGCCTGGGCGCAGGGCAGCAGGTCGGGGTTCGAGCAATGGGTCGAGGCCTTCCGCGCCCGAGCCCGCGCGCGTGGAATATCCGACGCGACGTACACGCGGGTGATGAGCAATATCAAGCCCGACACCGCGGTCTTTGAGCTCAACCGCTCGCAGCCCGAATTCAAGGAACAGGTCTGGCAATATCTCAACCGTCGGGTCTCCGACTGGCGCATCACCACGGGCAAGGAAAAGGCCCAGGAATATGCGCCGCTGTTTGCCCGGATCGAGAAGGACTACGGCGTCGACCGCTCGGTGATGCTCGGGCTCTGGGGCATCGAATCGGCCTTCGGCGATCCGGATGTCCAGAAGAACCACATGCGGCCGGTGATCCCGGCGCTGGCGG
>Ga0111538_10013060_pt1 | contig 10955 bp, 6 predicted proteins | sample SoiMethybrSBSTD1_FD_79669 | JGI IMG/M metagenome (GOLD analysis project Ga0111538, IMG submission 79669) | Bulk soil microbial communities from a Populus tree surrounding site in Tennessee, USA - Soil MetaG P. TD hybrid SBSTD1 (version 2)... | ecosystem: Environmental > Terrestrial > Soil > Tree... | reverse complement strand
TCACGACGACGCCAACGCAGCGAAGCTGGCCGCCGCGAAGGTGCCCGTCGCCATCACGTCCGGCGGATCGACAGGCCTCGAAGCGCGTGGGCTCCGCGTTCACGCCTGCGCCGCGGTGCGTGGGGGGCTGCCGAGTGAGGAGGCTCTGCGAGGTCTGACAAGCCTGCCCGCCGCGCTCTTGGGTCTCGAGCCGAGCTCCGGGTCGCTCGAGCCGGGGAAAGATGCCGATATCGTCCTGTTTGATGGCGAGCCGCTGGATGCCCGCACCGCTGTGAGCGCGGTCCTCGTCGATGGTCGCTGGATGGAGCGAAAGCCGGCCCCGGAGTCCTGGAAGATTCGCCAAGCAACGACGGCGGCGGCCGGCCCAGCGGGAAAAGCCGCGGCCGGCGCAGCGAATCCGCCCGCTGCGACGCTCCCGCGCAGCCAGCGTGCGGCAACGCCGCACCCGGAGCCCGCCGCGCGGCCTGTCGTGTTGCGAGGCGCACGGATCGAGTGGCCCGAAGGAGACAGCGTGCGCCGCCTGGAGCATGGCACGATCGTTCTTCGTGGCGGCAAAGTCGAAGCGGTGGGCGACGCAGGATTCGTGAACGAGCCTTCCGGCGCCGAGGTGATCGACGCGGCCGGGAAATGGATCCTTCCCGGTTTCATCGACGCGCACTCCCATGCCGGAATCGGCGGAGAGACGGACGACATCTCCTCCGCAGTGAGCGAGGACCTGCGCGTGCTCGATGCCTTCGACCCGTGGGACCCGGAGCTTCCGCGTATCCTCTCGAGGGGAGTCACCTGCGTCGCCCTCTCGCCCGGCAACTTCGACGTCGTCGGGGGGGTGATCTCGCTCGTGAAAGTCGTGCCCGCCGAGATCGTCGCACGCGATAAATCGCCCGGGCGGCGCTGGGTCCACGTGGTCGAGCGCACGGCTGGGACGAAAGCCTCATTGGCCCCCGCGATGAACCTTTCCCGCTTCCCCACTTCTCTCGATGGCGCGCTGCGCTCGTTCGAGGGATGGGCCAAAACGCGCGCAGCACGAGGAGAGGCCGCTTCGGACGACGGGGCGGTTCGCGATCTGATCGTGGTCGAGGCCCCGAGCGTGAACACGTGCGAACGCGCGCTCGCCTCGCTTTCCGGCCTCCGCGCTGCGATCCTCGAAGGCTCGCGTTTCGACGCGAGCGATTGGCTCCGGCTTTCCCCCTCGCGCCCGGTGATCCTGGGTCCTTACCGGCTCGGGGAGCCGTCCGCGCGCCTCCGGTCGGCATCGATCCTCCGATCGCTGGGGGTTCGCATCGCATTCGGAGGGAACGGAACCCGAAGGGACGCGCTCACGAGCGCTGCGCTGGCTGTGCAGGCGGGCCTGTCGCGCGATGATGCCTTCTTGGCGCTGACGCTTTGGCCGGCGGAGATGTATGGCGTGGGGCGCCGCATCGGCACTCTTTCGCCCGGAGCCGACGCGGATCTCGTGATTTGGACGGGAGACCCCTTCTCGCTCACCGCGCGCGTGGAGCAAGCGTACGTGGAGGGCGAGCCCGTGCTGAGGCCGCCGGAGGTCGCTCCGAGGGATGACAAAGCGGCGGGGCGCTTGAGCTCCCGCGCGGGAGGTGGCGGTGCGTAACGCTTGCCCGCAGGGCTCCCCCTCGCGGAGCTTCGAGTTGGCTGCGGCGAGGCCACGGGGCCTGCAGCTTTCCGCCGCGAGCTGGGCGCTCAGCATCGGCGCCGCCATCGCTGCCGCCGCCGGCGCTTCTCCCAGCCGCGGCGAGGACATCCTCATCCGCGCGTCTCGAGTGCTCCCGGTTTCCGGCGCTCCGATCGAGCCTGGCAGTATCGTCGTACGCAACGGCAAGATCGCCGAAGTCGGCGCCGCCGTCTCCGTGAGCTCCGGCGCCGCCGGCGTGCGCACGATCGTCGTGAACGGCTGTGTCGCGCCCGGATTCGTCGATTGCGGATCCGACATCGCGATCCTCGGCCGGGCTTCCGAGGAGTGGAACGAGCTGACGCCGGAGCACCGGGCGCTCGGGGGTGTCGACGATGCCCACCGCGAGCTCGCGCACGCCCTCGAGGCGGGGGTGACGGCAGCCGCAGTGAGCCCGGGCCCGAGAAACGTCATCGGCGGGCTGGGCGCCGTCATCCGGACACACGCGCCTCGGCGCGGAGAGTCGCGCGTGCTCAAGAAAGACGCCTTTCTCGAGGTGTCTATCAACGAGGCCGCCGTGGATGGCAACTACAACCTCCGGTTCTCTCGGCCGCTCTCCTACACGTTCCGCCTGCCGAACACGAGGATGGGCGCGGTCTTCCTTGCCCGGCGGGCCTTTTTCGAGGCGAGCGACTCGCCCGGCGCATCGCAAGTGCCCAGCCTGCTCGCGGCGGAAGGCCGTGCGCAGCTCGAGCGGGGCATCGCCGGGGAGACGACCCTGCGCGTCTACGCCGACGCAGAGCAAGAGATCGTGGCTGCCTTGCGCATTGCGGACGAGTTCCACGTCGCGATCGAGATCGTGGGCGGCGGAGAGGCGGCTGCGCTCGTGCCGCGCCTCGCGGAGCGGCGCGTCGCCGTGCTCCTCGACCCCGCGACGAACTACCGGGAGCAGAGTCCGCGCGAGTTTCCACGCTACGTGACCGACCTGCCCGCCCGCCTGGCCCGCGCCGGCGTCCCCTTCGCGTTCGCGTCGATGGATGGCGACGCCGTGGAGCTCCTCCGGACCCGCGTGGCCTTCATGATCCGGTTCGGCCTTTCCGAAGCGGACGCCTTGTCGGCCGTCACTCTGACGGCGGCACGCATTCTGCGCGTGGAGGACCGGATCGGCAGTATCGAGCCCGGAAAAGACGCGGACCTCGTCGCGTTCTCCGGCGATCCATTCGACGTGTCCGCCGGCGTTCTGTGGACTATGTCCGCCGGCAGGATCGACCGGGAGATAGAGGGAGAATTCTGATGCACGCCGCAGGCTTCGCAGCGATCCTCGCACTGACGCAAATCGCGCAAGCGCCCACGCCGCCGGCCGTGACCGACGACCTCGTCGCCGTCAAAGTCGGGCGCGTGATCACCGTCTCCGGCGAGGAGATCCCGGACGGCATCATCATCATCGAACGCGGCCGGATCCGTGCCGTGGGGAAAGACGTGCAGGTCCCGTGGAACGCCCGCGTCTATAGCTTCCCCCGGGGCACCGCCTTGCCGGGACTCATCGCGGCGCACACCACGCTGGGTCTTCGCGTGCCCAACGAGAACGTGCCGAACGTGGCGTACATCACGGTCCTCGACGGGATCGACCCCTCGATCGGCGCGTTCAAAAGCGCGCTGCGGGACGGCGTGACCGTAGCCGGCGTGATGCCCGCGAACGTGACCCGGATCGGCGGGCAAGGCGCCGTCGTCCGCACGTTTGGTAGAACGATCGATGACCTCGTCATCCGGTCCCCTTCGGGCATCAAGATCTCTCTGCGTCCGCCCGCGGGCGAAACGCGCATGCAGAACGCCGCCCAGCTGCGGAAGACGTTTCTCGACCTCTACTCGAAAGTCCGGGACGTCGCCCTCGAAGCTTCTCCACCGGCGACGCTCACGGGGAAGCCGGAGGTCGAGGAGAACTTGACGACCGTGCTGACGGCGCGGCCTCCGTGGAAAGAGATCGCGTGGGACAAAGTGCCGCTCGAGAAAGTCCAGCTCGAGCTCCAGCCGCTCGTCGACCTCGTGCGCGGCAAGCTTCCCGCGTTCATCTACTGCCCGCTGGCGAGCGACGTCTTGAAAGCGTTCGAGGTCATGGACTCGAACGGCCTCCAGGCGACGCTTGTTCTCGGGCCGGACGGCTACAAAGCGGCCACGGCGATCCAGGCCCGGGCCGGGCTCGGCCCCGTCGTCCTCGACGGCGAGCTGATCCATTGGGAGACCGACCCCGATACCGGCGAGGAGCGCCGTACGGTGACGCCTCGCGTGTTCCACGATGCAGGAATCCGCTTTGCGCTCCAGACCTCGCTCGATGCCCGCGATAACTCCGCGCGGTTTTCGCGCGACGGCGAATCCCACCTCTGGTACCAGGCCGCGGTGCTCGTCAGGCACGGCATCCCGCGGGGCGATGCGCTCAGGTCCGTGACTCTCACGCCCGCGGAGATTCTCGGCCTGGCGGGTCGCATGGGGAGTATCGAAGTCGGGAAGGACGGAAACATCGCCATCTTCTCGGGCGATCCACTCGATGCGCGGAGCTGGGTGGAGGTTGTCCTCATCGAGGGCAAAGAAGCTTACCTCAAGACCAAGGACCGGGACCTCGAAGCGCTGCTCGGGCCGCAGGAAAGGCCGTTTTGAGCGCCCTCCGTCCGTTCCCAGCGATCTTCGCGGCTGCCGTGCTCACGAGCGTGCCGGGGAGCGGCGCCGCTGCGCCGGAGGGCTCCTTCGTGCTGCGTGTCGGGCGAGTGTACACGGGCGTGGGCCCCGTGCTCGAGCACGCCACCGTGGTCGTGCGCGGAGGCAAAATCGTCGCCGTGGGCCGCGACGTGGAGCCGCCCTCGGACCTCCCGCTCCTCGAGTTCCCGCGCCACAGCTTGATCCCGGGCCTGATCGACGCCGAGACCTCGCTCACCGGAGAAGCATCCGACGTCGACAAGAGCCTCTCGCCGGAGATTCTCGCCGCCGATGGCTGGGACTACTACGGCGACCGCCGCGCGCTGCTGCGCGGAGGCGTAACGACGGTGTACGTCAGCCCCGGCATCTCCACTGCGGCGGGCCGCCCCACACGCCTCGTGTCGGGGCGCGGCTGCGTCGTCAAGACGGGAGGATCCAACGCGGACCCGCTCGCTCGGCTCATCCGACCCATCGCCGACGTGCAAGTGACGCTGGGCGACCTGCCCAAGCGGCCGCCCTCGATTTACGACCCTCCGATTCCACCTTCGCCCGACAACCCCTTCCAACCTCCCGAGGCGCAGCTTCCCCAGACGCGTCCGGGTGAGTTTCTCGCGTTGCGCGGGCTTCTCGACGACGCCGAGCGTTGTGCCGGGGTGGGGAAATCGGCCGGAGGGCCCGCGCCGCGCCCCACGCAGGAGGCGGCGGCCATGATTTCCGCCGTCCGCGGGGACGAGCCCCTTCGGTTTCGCGCGAACCGAGCGCGCGACATCCTCCAAGTGCTCGCGCTGTCGAGCGAGCGCGGACTCAAGGCCGTGATCGAAGGCGGGCGCGAGGCGGACCTGCTGGCCCCTGAGCTCGCCGCCGCGAAAGTGCCGGTCATTTTCGCCGGGGGCTTCCAGCCGGGGCAGATCGCCGGCGGCGACCTGTCCGTCGAGACGCGCGAAGGTCGCTACCGCGAAGAGGCCTTGATGGCTCTCACGGGCGCCGGTGTCAAAATCGTCCTCCACAGCCCCACCGACCTCGAAGCCGGAGACCTCCTGCTCGAAGCGGCGAGCGCCGTGCGGGCGGGGCTATCTCCTGCCGACGCAATCCGCTCCGTGACATTCCAGGCGGCGGAGGTCCTCGGCGTGGCAGATCGAGTTGGCAGCATCGCGCCGGGAAAGGATGCGGACCTCGTTCTCCTCGGTTCCGACCCTTTCGAGGCCGACGCCCGCCCGCAAGCGGTGTGGATCTCCGGAGACCTCGCCTACCACGACGGGCCGAGGGGCTTGGGCCCGGACGCGACGATTATTCGGACGCGCGCCGTGTGGAACGGAAAAGGGGATGCGATTCCGGGCGGTGTCGTCGTCGTCGAGAAGGGAAAAATCAAATACGTGGGGCCCGGCGCCCTCTGCGCGACGCTCTCGCAAGGGGCACGCGTCGTGGATGCGGTGGACGAAATCGTCGCTCCGGGGTTCATCGACGCGGGGACGACGGCCGGGGCTCGCGCCGAGGCCCTCGTCGCGCAAGCTGCAGCGCAATCCGGGGCTGCCGGCGGAGGGGGCCGATCGACGTTCCGCCTCGCCGACGCGCTCGACCCGGGAGATCCCGCGCTGCTGGACGTCGTGCGGAAAGGAATCACGACGATCCTGATCACGCCCGAGCCGTCGGCGCCGATCTCTGGCCAGGTCACCGCCTGGAAGCTCAGCGGGAAGAGCCGCGACGCCGTCACGCTCAAGTCCGAAGCGGGTCTCCTGCTCCGCTCCGACCTGCAGCCCGGCGAGGTGAAGAAGGCGAAAGATTACGACGCGCGCTGGAAGGCTTGGGAGGCGAGCCACGAAGGTGAGGCTCCTGAGCAGCGCGAGGAGCTCGAACCTTTCCGCCGTCTCTTCGAGAAGAAGGCGCCGGCCGTCGTCTACGCGCCCACTTTCGAAGCCGGTGCAGGGTTCGCGCGCATGCTCGCGACGGACTTCGGCATGAATGTCGTCGTTGTCGGTGGGGGAAGGGCGGACAGCGCCGCGGATGAGCTTGCGAAAGCGGGCGCCGCGGCCCTGATCACCGTTCCCTTCGTCGTTCAGGAGGGCTCGCAGCGCATCCAGGTCGCTCGCAAGCTCGCCGCGAGCGGTTTGCGTTTCGCAGTGCGGTCCGGAGTGGCCTCCGCGGCGGGCGACATCGTGGCACAAGTTGGCTTCGCGGTCCGCGAGGGCTGGAGCGCGCAGGAGGCGCTCTCCGCGTTGAGCTTGAGCGCGGCCCGGATCTTTGGGGTCGACGACCGGGTAGGCTCGTTGGAAGTGGGCAAAGACGCGGACATCGTGTTCCTCTCGGGGGAGCCTTTCGCGCCCGGGACGCGCGTGACGCGCGTGATGGTGGAAGGAGAATGGCGATGAGCCCGACCGGCCGCCCGCTCGCAGGGTGTTTCTCGGCCGCCGTCCTGCTGGCCAGTTTCGGCTTGGCCGCCGCTCGCGCCGAGCCTGCGCGCAACTTCGCGATCCTGAACGGCAAAGTCGTCACAGTGACGCAGGGCGTTCACGCGAACGGCGCGGTCCTCGTCTCCGGCGGCAAGATCGAGCGCGTCATCCCCGAGGCCGGCGCGGACTACCGGCCGGCAGGGTATGAGGTCATCGACGCGCGTGGGCTCTGGGTGCTGCCGGGATTCGTCGACCTCCATTCCCACGTTGGCGGCACGGACATCAACGACATGGTCTACCCGGTGAATCCGGGCCTTCGCGTGCTCGACAACATCGTGCCCCAGAACCCGCTTCTCCAGAAAGCGCAGGCGGGGGGGGTCACGACGATCCTCTTCATTCCCGGCAGTGGGACCAACATGAGCGGCTTCGGCACGCTCATGAAGACTGCTGGCAGCACCATCGACGAGGTCGTCGTCAGATTTCCGGGAGCGCTCAAGATCGCGCAGGGTGGCAACCCGGAGCGCCGCGGCGGCGACCTCGGCCGGGACCGCCTCGGCATGAACTGGCTCATCCGCAACGCGCTCGAGGAAGGGAAGCGCTACACGGAGGCCTGGGACGCTTACGAGCGGAACCCACAGTCGCCCCGTCCACCCACGAACCCACGGCTCGAGTATTTCCGCGGCCTGTTCCACCGCGCGTACCCCGTGGTCGTGCACACGCAGGGCTACCAGCTGGTCCTGGCAACGATCCGAATTCTGCACGACGAAATGAAGCTCCGGGTTGTCATCGACCACGGCGAGTTCGACGGCGGCGAGCTGGGCCCCGAAGTCGCAGCTCGCGGCGTGATGGTGATGAACGGCCCGCGCCAGTTCCGGTTTGACAACGAACGAGGCGCGTTCGTGGGGACGGCTCAGCGGTGGTACGAGGGCGGCGTGAAAGAGGTCGGCGTCAACACGGATTCGGCCGTCGTCCCCGAGGAAGAGCTGAGCTACCAGGCCGCGATGGCCGTGCGGTTCGGCCTCGACGAGGAAGTCGCGCTTCGCGGCGTGACGATCTCCGGGGCGCGGGCCGTGGGCATTGAGGACCGGGTCGGTAGCATTGAAGCCGGGAAAGACGCGGACATCGTGCTCTGGACGGGCGATCCGTTTGACGTCCGGAACCATGTGGTGCTGACGATGGTCAACGGCAAGGTCGCGTACGACAGCCGGCGCGAGGCGAGGAGGTTCTGATGCGAGCTTTCTCCTGCGTGGTCGCGTCGCGCGCAGCCGCCGCGCGGTGGGCGCTTCTCGCCGCAGCGCTCACCGGAGGGCCGGCCGGCGCCGCGCCCTCCCCGGGCGACGCCGCCGGATCTTTCGTCGCGTACCGCGCCGCTCGGATCGTGGCCCGTCCAGGCGAAGTATTCGAGCCCGGCGTCCTCGTAGTGCGTGGTGGGCTCGTGGAGGCGGTCCAGTCCGCGGCAACGCCCATTCCCCCCGGCGCCGAAGTCGTCGACCTGGGTGGAGCGGTGCTCCTTCCCGCTTTCGTCAATCCGTTGAGCTCGATCTCGGAGCGGACGTACCGGGAAGGGTCAGGAGGAGTGACGTCGATCGCTTCGCGGGACCCCAGAGACGCTCGGAACTTCGCCGCAGCCTCCGCGGTCCGCGCGGACGAGCCCGTCTGGCGCCGGCTCGGGAGGTCCGGTTACGGCGCGGTGGGCTGGCTTCCGGACAGCTCGGGGTTCATCGCGGGCCAGGCCGCCGTCGTCCGCCCCCGGACGGGTCGCGACACGCCGCAGGATTCGCTCGTGCTGAAAGAAGGGGCCTTCTTGCTGCTCAATTTCGAAGTGGGGAAGCGGTGGCGCGAGGTCTGGCAGGGAGAGATGAAAAAAGCGGCCGACGCCGTCGTGAAAGAGCGCGACGAGAAGAAAGCCGCCGAGACGAAGGCCGCGGAGCCCAAACCCGAGGAGAAAAAAGCCGACGACGCGAAAGGCGAAGCCAAGAAGGCCGACGAGAAGCCCGCTCCTCCGAAAGATGGCGAGAAAAAAGATGCGCAGCCGTCCGCGGCGCGTGCGCCGGCGCCCGCCCCTGCGCGGCCCGCCGCGCCGCCGGATCCGCTCGTCCGAGTGCTGCGGGGCGAGCTCATGATGTTCCTGCGCATCCGCACGCCGGCGGCTTTCGATCACTACTTCCGGATTCACGACGCCCTGCCCGTGAAGCCGAAGCTGGTCATCCTCACGCCGCCGCAGCCGCCCGAGGTCATCGACAAGCTCGCGCGGCGCGGGCAGAGCATCATCGCCGTCGTGCTCGAGCCGCGCCTCGATGCGTTTTGGGAGACGTCGGTTCTCGTCAACTCCGCCGCGCTCTTCTCGGCGCGAGGCATTCCCGTGGCCCTAGTGCCGCCGGCGGACAGCCTGGATGGCTTCGAGGGCATGCCTTACCGGCTCGGCGAGATGGTAAAAGCGGGGCTTTCGGAGGGAGAGGCTCTCGCTGCGGCCACCGTGGTGCCCGCAAAAATCCTCGGCCTGGAAGGACGCGTGGGCCAGCTCGTGCGGGGCGCCACGGCCAGCTTCAACGCTTTTGACGCCGATCCACTCGCGGGCACCTCGCGGCTCTCCCGTGCGTACGTCGGCGGCGTCGAGGTGTACCACGACGACCTCGCGACGGGGAGCGTGTCGGGGGAGGCCGTGCGATGATTCTCCGAGCTCGTCGCTCGTGCCCGATCCGTGCCGCGGCCGTGATCGGCTTCGCTTTCGTGACGCTGCTCGCGGCGGTCGCTCGCGCGCAGGTGCCGATCCTGCCTCCCCGGCCCCCGGAGCGCGTGGTGGCAGTCGTCAACGCGACCGTGCTGACGGCGGCCGGGCCTCCGATCGTCCGGGGTACAGTGATTTGCAAGGGTTCGAAAATCGAGCAAGTCGGCGCGGAGCTGCCGGCTCCCGCGGGCGCGGAGGTGATCGACGCCCGAGGCGGCTACGTCTCTCCCGGCCTCGTGGCGATCGAGGCGGCTGCAGTGGGCGTCGGCGGGACCGACGGCAACATCGCCGACAGCCTCGACCCCTACCAGCTGAGCTTGCGCGTGGCGCTCGCCTGCGGCATCACGACGGCGAACGTCGTCGACGTCCCGTTCCCGGGCTTTTTTGGCGAAGAGGTCGAGGCGATCTCGGGGGCGGGATCCGCCGTGATCAAGCTGACTCAGGGCGACCTGGAGGGCATGCTCGTACGGGAGCCCGGGCTCAACTACTTCGCGATGCCGGGCCGCCAAGTTGGGCTCAACCTTTTCCGCGTCCGCGAGAGCTTCCGGAAGGCATCGGAGCACTTGAAAGCACTCCGGGAGGCGGAAGCCAAGAAGACGCAGCCGCCTCGAACGCCTCCCGAGCTCGAACCGTTCGTGACGATCCTTCAGAACGAACGCCCGACCGTCGTGACGGCGGGCGAGGAGGAAGAGGTCAACGCGCTGCTCGAGATTCAGCGGGAGTATCCGTTCGATCTGATCCTATCCCGGCCCGACGCGGCGTTCGACGTCGCGAGGAGCCTGGCGTCGCGCCGCGTGCCCGTGCTCCTCAAAGCGCGCGGCGCGGACTTCAGTTTCGACTTCACGACGCCCGTCGTCGACGAACATGGTCTCATCCCGATCCGCCGGCCATCGGCCTTCTGGGAGCTTGGCGTCAGCGTCGCGCTGCTGCCGTATCGACGAGGCGTCTCGCTCGATGGTCTCGCCGGGAGGGACCTGACCGCCTACCACTTGGAAGCAGCGTTCGCGGTCCGCGGAGGGATGAGCGAGGAGAACGCCCTGGAGGCGATCACGATTGTGCCTGCGCGGCTCTTGCGCATCGGCGACCGTGTCGGCAGTCTCGAGAGAGGGAAAGACGCGGATCTGCTCGTCTGGAACCGCCACCCCCTGGACTTCCGCGCGTTCGTCGAAAAAGCTTTCATCAACGGCAAGCTCTATTATGAGCGCGAAAAGTCGACGCTGTTTCGTGGTATCCCGCTCAAATGAACGGAGGGAACGATGCCGACGCCCGACACGAATCATTCCGCGGCACAGAATCCTGCAAGGCAAGCACGAGGAACGTGGGGTCGCAGAGCATTCCTGCGGCGGCTGTCGGCGGCCGGAGCGGCCTTGGCGATCGCAGGTCCGAGGACGGGCGCGCTGGCAGCTCCGGCGATTGGGGCGCGCGGCGCGAACGACGCGGTCCGCGTCGCGGTGATGGGCCTCGGTCGGGGGATGGCACACGTCGCGTCCCTGCTCCGTATTCCTGGCGTCGAGGTATGTCACGTCTG
>Ga0111538_10013059_pt1 | contig 10955 bp, 9 predicted proteins | sample SoiMethybrSBSTD1_FD_79669 | JGI IMG/M metagenome (GOLD analysis project Ga0111538, IMG submission 79669) | Bulk soil microbial communities from a Populus tree surrounding site in Tennessee, USA - Soil MetaG P. TD hybrid SBSTD1 (version 2)... | ecosystem: Environmental > Terrestrial > Soil > Tree... | reverse complement strand
TGGACATGGAACACACCCCGGGCGAAGATCTCCAAGCGCTGATGAAAGAGATGATGAACCAGCCACCCGATATCATCGAGCGAGTCAAGAAAGTTCTCAGTGAGTAGCAATTTCCGAAGCGCAATGACTGCACGCCAAGCCTGAACGGCCTTCGCTCAATCGGTTAGGTTTCAGCGGTCACTCACGCGAAAGGAAATGAAATGTTCAGAACCAAACATGTGAGGATGATTCTCCTGATCTCACTTCTCGCCTGGAACCTGCACGTCGCGAGCCGTCTTTATGCCCAAAGCGAGCCATTTTACAAAGGCAAGACCGTGCGCATCATCGTGGGTCTTTCACCCGGCGGTTTCTACGATCGCTGGGCGAGATTGCTCGCGCGCTTCATGCCGCTTTACATGCCGGGAAATCCCAATTTTATAGTTCAGAACATGGCCGGCGCGGGGTCGATGATCGCGATGAACCATGTTTTCGGCGTCGCCAAACCCGACGGACTTACTTTGGTCATGCCGAACTACGGCGTCTATCTCGATCAAATCGCCGGACGCAAGGAAGTTCGCTTCGATATCACCAAGGGATATTTCATCGGCTCGCCGGAGAAGAGCGATATCATTCTCTACGCGCGCGCCGATGCTCCGTTCAAATCAGTTCAGGACATGAGAAAACTGCCCGAGCCGCCCAAGTGTGGCGCCACCGGCACGGCCGGCGCCGACTACTTGATTGCGCGGGTACTCGAAGATACGCTCGGCATCAAGGTCAACACCATCTTGGGATACGCCGGCGGCAGTGAAATCGACATTGCCGTTGAAAAGGGCGAAGTTCAGTGCCGCGGCATGACCATCGCGCCCCACTTCGGCCGCGAGCCTTTCGATAGCTGGCACAAGAAGGGTTTCGATCAACATATCCTGCAAACCTCCGAGAAGCGCGATGCGCGCGTCGGAGAGGTGCCGACGATCTACGAGATCTTTGACAAAGAAAGTACCGCTGATGAGAGTCGTCGCGTCGCCGACGTCATTCTGCGCGGCGGCGACTTCGGCCGGCCGATGATCGTGGCGCCAGGCACGCCGGCGGATCGCGTGAATATACTCCGCGAGTCCTACGTCCAAGCTATGAGTAATCCCGAGCTTTTGAGCGAGGCCAAGAAAGCGCGCATGGACGTCGAGCCGGTCACGGGTGAACAGCTACAGGCGTTGGCGAAAAGAGTTATGAATCAACCCCCCGCCGTCCTCAAACGCGTGAGAAAAATCCTTGAATAAGAACTGTAACTGTTCGGGGTCACCAGACCCTGAGCGGCGCGAAATAGAAACGGAGAGCACATGAGAGTCGCGATCTTAGCGCTGAGCCTGATCTTTGCCTGGGCTTCGCAGCTTCACGCCCAAGCCACACCATTTTATCAAGAAAAGCAGATTCGGGTAGTCGTCGGCTTTACCACCGGCGGTTTTTACGATCGCTGGGCGCGCCTGCTGGCGCGCTACATGCCGAAGTATATTCCGGGTAACCCCACCTTCATTGTGCAGAATATGCCGGGCGCGGGCTCGGTGGTTGCGGCAAATTATGTCTACAGCGTGGCCAAGCCCGACGGCCTGACCATCGGTTTCCCCAGCAGCGGACTATATCTCGACCAGATCGTCGGCCGTCCGGAAGTGAAATTCGACCTGCGCAAGTTTGCCTGGATCGGCTCGCCGGTGACCGAACCGATGATCCTTTATATGCGTGCCGATAGCCCATACAAATCCATCGCCGATATCAAGAATGCCAAAGAGCCGCCGAAATGCGGTTCGACCGGAACGGTCAGCACCGATTTTATTCTGGCGCGCATGTTGGAAGACACCTTGCCGCCTTTGAAAATAAATACCGTCCTCGGGTATCCGGGCGGATCCGAGATCGATATCGCCGTGGAAAAAGGCGAAGTCATGTGCCGGGGCATGACCGCGTCGCCCTATTTCGGACGCGAGCCGTTCTTGAGCTGGCAAAAGAAGAACTTCGTGCGTGTTCTCCTCTATACCGGCGCCAAACGCGACGAAAGAATACCCGATGTACCGACGATCACGGAGATCTTCGACAAAGAAAAGGTTCCTGAGAGCAGCCGCCGCGTCGCTCAGGTGATTCTCGCCGCCGAGTCCTTCGGAAGGCCGATCATCGGCACACCAGGAATAGCGGCGGATCGCGTCCAAATGCTGCGGCATGCCTTCGATCAGTCGATGAAAGATCCCGAGCTGCTCGCTGAAACAAAGAAACAACTTATGGATGTCGATCCTACCAGCGGCACGAATCTGGAAAAGCTAGCGCAGCAGATCTTACAGCAGCCGCCGGATGTCCTGGCCCGGGTGAAAAAGATTCTGGGCAATTGATCGGATCTCCCGATCCGATGGTCAGTGATATCCATATAGAGGCGGGAAAGGCCTAGCGACCGATTAGCCGGTCATCAACACTTTGTAAGTCGGTTGAAACTATCGATTTAAATGGTACGGTTCGTTCGAAATTCTTTCTAGGAGGTTAGAACAAAGATGCATCGTTTGATTGTGGCCCTATTATTAGCGTTAGGTTTCGCGGTCGGGCACGCCCAGGCTCAGACCCCGTACTTTCAAGGAAAGACGATTACAATTATCGTCGGCACCAAAGCCGGCGACGCTTACGATTTGTACCCGCGCATGCTCGCTGAGTTCATGCCGAAGTACATTCCGGGAAATCCGAATATCATAATTCAGAATGTGCCCGGCGCGGCTTCGATGATCGCGGCCAATCAAGTCTACAACGTCGCCAAACCGGACGGCTTGACGATCGGCGCTATCTACCCCGCGCTCTATTTCGAACAGCTCACAAAAAAGCCGGAAGCTAAATTCGACTGGACCAAGTTCGGCTGGGTCGGCAATCCGGTCACGTCAAATCATTTATTGTACATGCGCTCGGATGCTCCCTATAAATCGATGGACGACATCAAGAACGCGTCGGCGGCGCCCAAGTGCGGCTCCAACGGCATCACTTCGACCGGCTACTACTTGCCAAAGCTGATGGAAGAAACCCTCGGCACCAAATTCGATATCGTGTTGGGTTATCAATCCGGACAGGACGTCGATCTCGCCGTCGAGCGCGGCGAAGTCGTTTGCCGCGCCTTTACCATCACCGCTTACTTCGCTCGCGAGCCGTTCATTTCGTGGCGCAAACGAGGTTTCGTCAACACGCTGATGCAGAGCGGCGCGAAGCGCGAGGCCCGGCTCAAAGATGCGCCGACGATTTATGAGCTCATGGATCGATACAAAACGAATGCGGCCGGAAGAAGCCTTGCCAAAGTCGTTTTGGCTGCCGGCGAATTTGGCCGTCCCCTTGTGACGCCTCCGGGCTTGCCCGCGGATCGCTTGAAAATCCTGCGCGACGCGTTCGACAAGTCGGTGAGCGATCCTGCACTGCTCGCTACCGCCGAAAAACGCCGCCTGGAAATGGATCCGGCGAGCGGCGCGGAAATCGAAGCGTTGTCGAAGGAAGTCATGGCGGCAACCCCGGACGTTGTCCAGCGCATGGAGAAACTGTTGGGCGGAAAGTAAACACAGAGCGCCCGCTATCCCTCGAAGTTGTTGCATGGCGGCAGCCTTGAGAGATATGCTCCGGCCAGTTTTCGGCGGGAAGGAGAAACCTTATGATTCTGATTCTCGTCCTCGTGCTCATGCTCGGATGGAGCTCGGCTCTACTCGCGCAAACGCCCTTCTATCAGGGCAAGACCATCAATATCGCCGTTGGCACCAAAGCCGGCGATGTCTACGATCTATATCCGCGCCTCCTTGCGGAATACATGACCAAGCACATACCGGGCAATCCCAACATCATCGTACAAAATATGCCCGGCGCGGCCTCGTTGATCGCCGCCAACCACGTCTACAATATCGCCAAGCCGGACGGTCTAACGATCGGCGCCATCTATCCGGCGCTTTATTTCGATCAATTGATCAAAAAACCGGAAGTGAAATACGACTGGGGAAAATTTCAGTGGATCGGCAGTCCGGTCACGTCGAATCACCTCCTTTATATGCGCGCCGACACGCCGTACAAAAGTGTTGACGACATACGCAAGGCCAGTACCGCGCCCAAGTGCGGCGCCACGGGTATTGCCTCCACGGGCTATTATTTTCCCAAGCTGATGGAGGAAGTCCTCGGCACCAAGTTCGATATCGTGTCCGGCTACGTTTCCGGCCAGGATATCGATCTCGCCGTAGAGCGGGGTGAGTTGCAGTGCCGCGCCTTTACCATAACGGCCTATCACGCGCGCGAGCCGTTCACTACCTGGCGCAAGAAGAAATTCACCAATATCCTCATCCAAACCGGCACTAAGCGCGACCCGCGGCTTAAAGAGTCCCCGACGATTTACGAGGTGATGGACCGCTACAAAGTCGGCGAAGCCGGGCGCAGCCTTGCTAAGGTCATTCTGGCATCGGGTGACTTCGGCCGCCCTCTTGTTTTCGCTCCGGGAGTGCCGGCGGACCGCGTGAAGATTCTGCGCGATGCCTTCGACAAGACGGTCACCGAAGGTGCTTTCCTGGCGGAGGCGGAAAGGCGTCACCTCGAGATCGATCCGACCCGGTGGGATGAAATGGAATCCCTTGCGAAGGACGTGATGGCGACGCCGCCCGACGTCGTGGCGCGCATGCGCAAGCTGTTGGGCGAGTGATGAATTGATGCCGCGAGGCACTCGACACAAATGGGAAAGTTGTCAATCTTTTTTAGTCTCCTTCATTCGTGGTGAGGTCTTCTCGAAGGGATGAACGGAATTGCTTCGGGAAAACTACTGACGAACTCCAAGCAACAGAATGAGCTAGACTTTCTAGATTCGCAATTCAAAGCGATTATCTGAAACTGTAGCGTTCCAAATAAAAGGGGCATTCATGCTTCCAAGCATCTTGGTATTACTCCTCGTCGTTCTCTCGCCTATTTTCGTTCAAGCCCAAACGCCCTTCTATCAGGGCAAAACCATCCGTTTGGTCGCGGGTACGCCGGCCGGCAGCGTGTACGATCTCTACGCCCGCATAGTCGCTCAATTCATGCCCAAACACATTCCAGGCGCGCCCAACATCATCGTGCAAAACATGCCGGGCGTGGCGTCCATGGTTGCTGCCAATTACATCTACGAAGTCGCGAAACCTGACGGCCTCACCATCGGCTCGATCCAACCTGCGCTCTACTTCGATCAATTGGTCGGCCGCAAGGAGGTCAAGTTCGACTGGCAAAAGTTTACCTGGATCGGCAACACCACCGTATCGCATCATCTGCTCTACATGCGCAGCGATACACCGTACAAAACCATCGAAGACATTCGTAAAGCCTCCGTCCCGCCCAAGTGCGGCGCCGAAGGCACCGCATCGTCGGCGTACTACCTGCCCAAACTCCTAGAGGAAACGATCGGCGCGAAGTTCAACATCGTCACCGGTTACAACTCCGGCACGGATGTCGATCTTGCGGTCGAGCGCGGCGAAGTGCAATGCCGCGCATTCACCATCGCCGCTTTTTTCGCCCGCGAGCCTTTTCATACCTGGCGCAAAAAAGGATTTGTGCGCGTCATCATTCAGACCGGCAAGAAGCGAGATGCGCTTTTGCCTGAGGTTCCGACTCTTCCTGAGCTCATGGACCAGCACAAGACTCCTGAATCGGGGCGACGCTTGGCCTCCGTAATATTGGCCGCAAACGAAATCGGCCGTCCCATCGTCGCCACGCCCGGCATTCCGGCGGACCGGGTGAAGATTCTCCGTGATGCCTTCATGAAGACGGTCAACGATCCGGAGCTCCTTGAGGATGCCAAAAAGAAAAAGCTGGAATTGGATCCGGTTTCCGGCGAAGAACTGGAAGCTTTGGGAAAAGAAATCATAGCGCAACCGCCGGACGTCGTGGAACGAATGAAAAAACTATTGGGGACGTAACTCGAGTATTCTCACAAGGAGAGCCTATGAATCGAAGAATCATCACATTTTTGTTGTTGTCGTTCGTGTGGGCCCCGAATGTTTCAGCCCAGACTCCCTTCTACCAAGGCAAAACGATCACGATCATAGCGGCCGCCAAGCCGGGTGACGTTTACGATCTCTACCCTCGTCTGGTGGCGGAGTTTATGCCGAAGCATATTCCCGGCAATCCAAACATCATCATTCAAAACGTGGCCGGCGCGGCGGGCTTGATCGGCACCAATCAGGTTTACAACATCGCCAAACCTGACGGTCTAACCTTGGGCGCGATCTACCCCGCGCTCTACTTCGAGCAGCTAGCCAAACGCCCCGAAGCCAAATTCGACTGGAGCAAGTTCATCTGGATCGGCAGCACCGTGAGCTCCAACAGTCACATGTATATGCGCGCCGATACGCCTTACAAAACCATCGAAGATGTTCGCAACGCATCGACGCCGCCGAAGTGCGGTGCAACGGGCGTAACATCGTCCGCTTATTACATGCCGAAACTCTTGGAAGATGCCATTGGCACCAAGTTCGAAATTGTCTCAGGTTACGTCGCGGGGTCGGATATCGACCTCGCCGTCGAGCGCGGCGAAGTTCAGTGCCGGGCCTTTACGATCAACGCCTACTTCGCCCGCGAGCCGTTCATCACCTGGCGCAAGAAAAATTTCGTGCGCGTGCTCTATCAGACCGGAAGCAAGCGCGATCCACGGCTCAAGGACGTTCCGCTGTTCAATGAATTGATGGACAAGTACAAGACCCCGGAAAACGTCCGGCGCTTGACGAAAGTCGTCGTCGCAGCGGATGAGTTCGGCCGCCCACTGGTATTCCCTCCCGGAGTACCGGCCGACCGGGTCAAAATCATCCGTGACGCGTTCAACAAGACGATCAACGACCCTGCTCTTTTAGCGGAGGCGGAAAAACGCCGGCTCGATATCGATCCGGCCACCGGCGAGGAACTCGACTCTTTGGCGAAAGAGGTCATGACCGCGACGCCCGACGTCGTTGAAAAAGTAAAAAAGCTCATCGGCATGTGAGCCGGATCATCGCGAACGGAAAATTTCCCATGTTGAGGAAACTTGAAAGAGCGAAATTCACCGCTTCGCTCTTTTTTTTCATCGTGATCCACTTGAGCGCGACCGCCCACGTCGACGCGCAGAGCAACTTTTACCAAGGCAAGACAATCAGGATCGTGATCGGCTCTTCCACCGGTGGCGGCTATGACCTGTGGGCGCGGGTCTTGGCCCGTTACTATGGGAAATATATTCCGGGTAATCCGACGATCCTGGTGCAAAACATGCCAGGCGCCGCGTCGATCGTCGCGACCAACTATCTCTATAATGTCGCCAAACCGGATGGGCTCACCCTCGGCGCCATCCTGCCGGCGATTTATTTCGATCAATTGGTCGGCCGACCGGAAGTTAAGTTCGATTTCACCAAGATCGGCTGGATCGGATCGCCGGAACAGAACGACATCCTCCATTACATGCGCGCCGATCTGCCTTATCGAAGCATCGACGATATCCGTAAGGCCAAAGAGCCGCCCCGCTGCGGTAGTTCTGGAACCGGCACAACCGGATTTTATATTCCACGTTTACTCGACGAAGTTGTAGGCACGAAACATACCATCGTCAGCGGTTACGCCGGTGGTTCGGAAGTCGACCTGGCCGTCGAGCGCGGCGAGGTCCATTGCTGGTCACCGTTAGTGGCTACTTTTTTCGGGCGGGAACCTTACATTTCCTGGCACAAAAAAGGCTTTGTCCGCGTTCTGCTACAAACCAACCGTAAACGCGATGCGCGTTTAGGCGACGTGCCGACGATCTACGAGTTAATGGACCAATATAAGACTCCGGAAGCCGGCAAGCGCCTTACGCGTGTAATCTTAGTCGCCGCGACCCTCGGCCGCCCCATCGCCGTCACCCCTGGAATACCGCCGGACCGGCTCAAGCTTCTTCGCGAAGCTTATCTCAAGACGCTGAAAGACCCGGAGCTGATAGCGGAAACCAAAAGACAACGATGGGACATCGATCCGCTGACCGGCGAGGAGATGGAACAACTTGCCAAGGAAGTCATCGCGCAACCGAAAGAAGTCATCGAACGGATGAAATGGGTGCTCGGAAATTAACTATGAAAACTCAGTTGAGAAGTTCAAAAGTTCAAGGGTTCAAGGTTCTCGGACTCATCCTGGTTCTGACCTTTGAACTTTTGAACCCGTTGAACCTTGAACGGGCGTCTGCCCAGACGCCCTTCTATCAGGGTAAAACCATCACGATGGTCGTCGCTTCAACCACAGGCGGCGGCTACGATCTCTGGGCGCGTGTAACGGCGCGGCACATCGTCAAATATATTCCGGGGAACCCGTCGATCGTGGTGCAAAACATGCCTGGCGCCGGCAACATCATCGGCGCGAACTACGTGTATGGCGTCGCCAAGCCCGACGGCTTAACCCTCGGCGCCGTCAACCCCGCGCTTTATTTCGATCAGCTCGTGGGCAGATCCGAAGTGAAATTCGATTGGGCGAAATTCAACTGGATCGGTTCGCCAGAAAAAAACGACGTCGTTTCCTACATGCGCGCCGATCAGCCGCTCAAGACCATAGACGATTGGCGCAACGCCAAAGAACCGCCGAAGTGCGGTAGTACCGGCACCGGCTCCACCGGCCACTACATTCCCCGGCTGCTCGAAGAAACTCTCGGCATCAAAACCCAGATCGTCAGCGGCTATCCCGGCGCCCCCGATATCGAATTGGCCATCGAGCGCGGCGAAGTCTTTTGCTGGTCGCCGCTGCTCGCTACCTACTTCGGCCGCGAGCCTTACCGGCGGTGGAACAAGTCCGGCTACGTGCGCGTCTTGATGCAAACTGGTGCCAAGCGCGATGCGCGCTTGAAGGACACTCCAACTCTTAACGAGCTGATGCAGCAGTACAAGACTGCGGAAGCGGGCCGCCGTCTCGCCAAAGTCATTTTAACTGCGGCCACCCTCGGCCGGCCCGTCGGCACCGCGCCTGGCACGCCCGCCGACCGCGTCAAGATTTTGCGTGACGCTTACGCCAAAGCGCTCGCCGATCCGGAGTTGCTCGCCGAAGCCGCCAAACAGGGGTGGGAAGTCGATCCAACCAAAGGCGAAGAACTGCAAGCCTTGTCCAAAGAAGTCATGACCCAGCCACGTGAAATCATCGAGCGCATGAAGTGGGTGCTCGGGCGAGAATGATAAATGCCAAGGCCGTGCAAAAGTTCAAAGGTTCAACCGTTCAAGGTTCTCGGATTCGTATTCGTTCTGGCCTTTGAACTTTTGAGTCCTTTGAACCGTGAACCGGCATTCGCGCAAGCGAATTTCTACCAAGGCAAAACCGTCAAGGTGATTGTCGGTACCGCGGCGGGCGGCGGGTACGATCTGTGGGCGCGCCTGATGGCGCAGCATATCGGCAAACATATTCCCGGCAATCCGACGGTAGTCGTGCAGAATATGCCGGGCGCGGGCGGCGCCGTCGCTGCAAATTACATTTACGGCGTCGCCAAGCCCGATGGACTCACTCTCGGTTCCTTCAACCCGGCGCTTTACTTTGACCAACTGGTCGCGCGTCCAGAAGTGAAGTTCGATTGGGGAAAGTTCACATGGATCGGCTCACCGGAAAGGAACGACATCGTGCACTTCATTCGCGCCGATTCGCCTTTCAAAACCATCGAAGACTTGCGCAATGCCAAGGAACCGCCGAAATGCGGCAACACGGGAACCGGCAACAGCGGCCTTTATTTTCCGCGGCTCCTGGACGACACATTGGGCGTCAAGACGACCGTCGTCAGCGGCTATCAAGGCGGCTCGGAAATCGACTTGGCTGTGGAGCGCAACGAAGTAATCTGCTGGTCGCCGTTGATCGCGACCTACTTCGGCCGCGAGCCCTACAAGCGCTGGCACAAATCGGGTTTCATTCGCGCCGTCGTGCAATCGGGCACGCAGCGCGACGAACGGCTGAAGGATGTGCCGACTCTCTATGAGCTGATGCAGCAATACAAAACTCCGGATAGCGGCAAGCGACTCGCTAAAGTGATCTTAACCGCGGCGAGTCTGGGGCGGCCCATCACCGCCCCGCCGCGTTTGTCGGCCGAGCAAACCAAAATTCTCCGCGACGCCTATTCAAAAACGCTAAAGGATCCTGAACTCCTCGCTGAAACTGCGAAGCGCGGTTGGGATGTTGATCCGCTTACCGGTGCCGAACTAGAATCCCTCGCGCAAGAGGTCATCGTTCAACCGAAAGAAGTGATCGAACGGATGAAATGGGTGCTCGGGAATTAATTCCGCCCCAAAACCGCGATCACGCTCGACGAGCAGATTGTCAAAAACGGGAGGTGTATGCTGAATTATGGGTTGGTTATCCCCCTCGGCCCCCGATTCAAAAGTTCAATGGTTCAAGCGTTCAAAGTTCTTGGACTGTTGATCCTCGCCGTCGTTGAACTTTTGAACCCTTTGAACCTTGAACTGGCATTCGCGCAAGCGAATTTCTACCAAGGCAAAACGATTTCCTTCATCGTCGGCACAAAGCCTGGAGACGTTTACGACCTCTACCCGCGCTTGCTCGCGGAGTTTCTGCCGAAATACATTCCGGGCAATCCCAACATCATCATTCAGAATGTCGCCGGCGCCGCCTCACTGGTTGCGGCAAACCAGGTCTACAACATTGCTAAACCTGACGGCTTGACCCTTGGGGCGATCTATCCCGCGCTTTACTTGGACCAACTCGTGAAACGACCGGAGGTCAAGTATGACTGGAACAAGTTTGCCTGGATAGGGAGTCCGGTGAGTTCGAACCATATGATGTACATGCGCGCAGACACACCCTACAAAACCATCGACGACGTGCGCGCCGCTGCGCATCCGCCAAAATGCGGTGCCAGCGGCATTGCCTCGACCGGCTATTACATTCCCAAGCTCCTGGAGGAAGCCATCGGCGCCAAATTCGATATCGTCGCCGGCTATCAAGCCGGACAGGATATCGAGCTCGCGGTTGAACGGGGCGAGGTGGTCTGCCGATCCTTC
>Ga0111538_10013057_pt1 | contig 10955 bp, 9 predicted proteins | sample SoiMethybrSBSTD1_FD_79669 | JGI IMG/M metagenome (GOLD analysis project Ga0111538, IMG submission 79669) | Bulk soil microbial communities from a Populus tree surrounding site in Tennessee, USA - Soil MetaG P. TD hybrid SBSTD1 (version 2)... | ecosystem: Environmental > Terrestrial > Soil > Tree... | reverse complement strand
TTGATGTGGTAGAGGTTGTAATCTGACTCGGGACGGACATCCAGCATGACCAGGTTGATGTTCTGGTTATAGATTGTCTTGAATAGCTCGGCCGGTTCGATCTGGACGAGTCGCTTTCCGAGCATTTGGTCCGCCGTGTAATTGACCTTGGTGATAATTGGATCACCCTTCAACTGAGGAATGGATTCGCTGCGGGGAAAGGTCAGCTTAGTGTATTTCTGCTCCAGGGAAGGGGAGCCGATGAACACGACCCCAAGGGCCAGGACGAACAGAACACCGGCGCCTGCCACGCGCAGCTTGGGTTCCCGGCTCTGGTCCTTTTTGCCGATGAGGCGCTCAAGCTGCTCGGCACCCCAGAACATGAAGAGCGCCATCATGACAATCCCCAACACGACCCAGCCGGTGGGAATGCCAAACACCTGGTCGAGCGTGATGCGTCCGTAGTAGCCGGAGTTGTTGTACCAGCTGGTGAAATACTGCTCGGTTTCGCTGAACAGGAAGGCTCCAAAGAAGCCGCCCAGCATGAAGAACATACCGTCGATCTTGCCGGTGGAAGCGGATGCCAGCGAAGTTGTCGGGCAGAAGCCGCCGATGATAAAGCCAACACCCATGATCAGGCCGCCTGCAATGCCGGAGGAAATGTAAGTCGGATTGACCCATACCTGTCCAAAGTTGAGTACGCCTAATCCAACAGTGGCAAATAGCAGGACCATCGCCACGGCGATGGCAGTAAACATGACTTTGAGCACGGTCATGTCGGTGAAGTAAAACTGCGCTGCCAGCTTACGTGAATCGCCGAAGCCGGACATTTCCAGGGTAAAGCCGAAGGCAAAGCCGATCAAACCGAAGACCAGATAAGTCCAGGGATGGGCTGCGCTGGGAACAAGTAATACGTCAAGAGGGAAATGCATATTAGCCTCCTTTTAGAGCCACAGCTTGCGCACAAAATAAGCCAGTGCATACGCACTTGCAAAAATGGAGAACATTACCAGCCACGATCCTGCCGCCAGGGTCGCACCCCCTGAGAGCGCCTGGCCGGAGGTACAGCCGCGCGCCATGCGTGCTCCATACAGGAAGACAGTGCCTCCCACGAATGCCAGAAGCCAACGCGTGCGTTTCGTGATCTTGGGTCCTTTTCTCGTTTCAAACTTGAGGCGGCCGCCAAAGAAACCGGAGGCAAACCCGCCGAGCAGGGCACCGAAAAAGACCGGGATGATCCAGTCATCGAATGGGTTTTTATCCCCACCAGCCATTTTGAGTAGATAAGGTGTATTATCCACATGCTGTGGTGCGATGGCGTCCACGACGGCTGCGTCGATGCGGGTGGTCGCGCCAGAGGAACCGAGTCCATTCCCAGTGAGAAAAAACGCCAGAAAAAGCACGACACCCAGGATGGCCCCACCGAGATAAGGATTGACGTAAGACTTTGTGGGCCGGTCAAAAATGCTTTTCTTTGTTGCAGGAGCTGTGGTCATTATGATTCTCCTTCTTTCTTCTCTTCTTCCTCAGACGCATGAACTTCCACTTCTTCGTAGCCGGTGATCATGGCTTTGGTGGCCTCCACAGGCGTTGCACCCGTCGTTGTCATGTACACGTGAACCAGGATAAAGGTCGCAAACAGCCATGCGATCAAAGCGTGTATGGGCGCCAGAGTCGTGAGGCCGCCTAGGGGTCTGGCGATCATGGGTAAGGCTTGTACGCCCCACATCAACGCGCCGGTCAGGATCTGCAGCGGCAAAAGCACGTTAAGGATTGCAAAGTAGGTTGCCTTCTGGATCGGGTTCATGCGGCTGTCCGGTGTCTTTTCGAAGGGGTGCGGCTCATTCTTGAAGATGCCTGAAAGGTAGTACCTGGCCTGGATGATGGCGTCATCAAAGAAACCGTAGGGACGCGGGATGAACTGTCGCAGCTGGTCGGTGGTGAGATGATAGAAGAGCGATAAGGCTGCGTTGATCACCAGGATCACGGCCAGCACATTGTGGACGATCACTACACCGCGGAAGGAGAAGATGCCAAACATTTCGGGCCGGTGGATAATCAACCCGGTAAACAGCAGGAACACGATTGTGACAGTCTGCAGCCAATGCCAGAAGCGGCGGTAGGAATCGTACATGTAGACGGTTTCAGTTCTGGCCCGACTCTTCGGCTTCTTGCGCGTTGAGACGTATCTTGCGGTCCCATGTCCGGCCACACCGATCAGCGCAGCCACGAACACCAGCGCACCAAGCCAGTCAATCCAGGAGATGCGGCTGGAGCCAAAGACGTAAATATCGTCATTGGCAGGGGTGGGGTTGTAGTACACCGCGCCATCCGCTGCCTGTGAAATTTCACCGGATGCATTGACATTGTTGGCCATGTCGAATGTTGGAAGGACGCCATCGGGGGAATAGTTTGCCAGCTTGATCGGCTGGGAGACGCGTGACGTGTCGCTATGGCACATCTGGCAGTCGTTGACCGCATTTTCGCCGCGGGTCACGTTGTGGTTGATGCTGTACGGCTGGATCAACCCTTCGATGCGAGGATTTGCAAGTCCCAATGCGGCGAGCTTCGCTTTGAGGGCCTCTTCCTTGGCAGTAGAATCAATGATCAGCTCGTCACCGAAAAGGGAGCCATCGCCATTCGCATCGAATGTCGAGAGGATATCCGCCGTATAAGAACCATTCTCAAGATAGGCTGCTTTTAAGTCCACCAGGCGGACGGGACGCTTATTCCCGTTTGCATCGTCATATACCCAGTAGTAGGTCGTGATCAGGTTATACGGGGCAAGCAGCTTTTGTCCATCGATGTTGGTGCGGTTCAAAAGAACGGGCTGGTAGCCGGTAACCAGCGATGTGATTTTGGCCGGGTCACCTTCGACTCCGCGATAGGCTTTGACAGGCTGCCCGTCGCTCGTGAGCACAGTCCAGTCATAGGACTGGATGGCAGGCGCATACATCTGCGGGATGTGACAGGTCTCGCAGGCAACCGCTGCCATGTGCTTGTCAATGTAAGGCAGCCAGTCGGCATGTCCCTTGTTAGCATCGTGGCACGACTCGCAGCGGCGCATGGTGCCTTTAAGCTCGGGAGCGACGTTGAATTGCGCGCTCTGGCCGCGGGCCAAATTGTGGTCCGGCTTTTGCAGGTATTCATTGATATCCAGGACACGCGGGTCATACAGCAAGTGATCGGGTTCCGCTTTCTGCGCTTCATCTGCATGGGCGGGATTGTTCAAGGCATAGTGACAATCGGTACACTGCAGCTGCCGTTCGGCATGAATGTCCCAGGAGCGGTTGAGAGTATCCTTATTGCTCAGGTTCACGCCAGACTCTGAGATCTTTTCCGCAGCGATCACCTGCCCAGTGGTAGCTGTTTGTGGATTGTTCAGATCGCCTGCCGAAATGGTCAGTGGATCTTCGCCGGTATGCACTTCGCCGTGACAGGCGGCGCAATTGGCGTTGGTGGGATCCTGGATCTTAACAAAGTCGGATTTGAGCTCGCCATCGTCGTTGAAGGCCCCCTTTTTCCAGTTCCACGTGCCAGCGGATTCGTCATAGCTGACAATCCCCAGGCCGATAAGGGTGGCTGTATCAGTACCGCCGAAGGCGCCTTTTTGGATAAACGCCGAACGCGAAGCTGTGTCGGGATTTTCAAGATGGCATAGAAAACAATTCATTTCCATCGTACCGGAAGCCTTCCAATCCCAGGCATCGGAGGATCCATCTGGATTCAGAATTGCCGTCTCGACATTCGTGGTATTCGCTTGCAGTGACTCAAGAGGCCGGCCATCCCGGGATGTGGTGGCGGGCCCGCCACCAACGACGCGAGTACCATAATTTTCGAGCCACTCAGCGGTGGTCAGGTCGACACGTTCGTCACCTTGTTGGGAGAGGAAACGATAATTCAATGGATCCCATTTCCCGAAGATTCCCGTGCTGGAGTTGTAGCCGCCGTCCTCAGTGTAGTCGCTTAGTCCCAAATCGGAATGAAAGGCGTGCGTTTGAATGAAGCCGGTATCATGGCACTGTCCACAGGTCTGCATGCTAGAGACTGGGTTGCCGGAGTGCAAAACATTTTTGCCGTCTTTATCGAGCAGGGCAAAAGTTGGGTGCAAGGGCTGGGTCTGTTTCGCCGGAGCTGCCTCAGGCTTGGCAATAGCGGATCGAATCCCGAGGAAGGATATAACTGCCACGAGCAATCCAAAAGTGAGAAGGAGTGTACGCTTGGTCATGTCTATTGGTCCGTTCCGCCCCATTCCATGGGATCGCCAGGATAGCCCAGAGCCTGCCAGTCCAGACGTCCATTCTCGCCGTGACAGTCATCACATTGAAGCGCCTTGTCTGAAGACTGGACCATGTGAGTGGTCGGCCAGTACATATAGGTTGTGGCAAAGTCATACTTTCCGCTGTAATCCAAACCGGTAATCGGCGCTGCTATTTTTAGCGAGTTGTCCCAATTGAAAGTGGTCCAGAAACCATCTTTGCCGGATGTGATCGGTTGGAGCAGATACTTGTTGACAACGTCGTAAGGCTGCTTTGCAACGTGCAGCTTGAAGGGGAAGATCTTTGCCTTGGGATCGTTAATGTTGCCGGCCGGCTTGTTGATATATGTGATTCCATCCGGGTCGATCTTGTCGCCGAGCAGGTAGCGATATTCGTTATTGCCGTTGAACCACAGGTAGGTCGGCGCGAAGTTCTTGTCGTAGATGAATTCACCCTTGATCTTCAAATAGGTGAAATGATCGTCTTCGCGGCCTTCCTGCCCAGCCTTGGACCAATCCCAATAGACCTTGGTAGGATCCTCCAGCGCAAGGGCAGGGACGTGACAGGTCTGGCAGGCAACAGAAGCGAGGTGCGTATTGATGCGCTCGTCCTCATGTTTCTGGTTGACATGGCACTCCTCGCAAGAAACCTGTTCCTTGAGGTCAATGGTGTAGTTGTCTGCAACCATGCGGCCCAGGATTTGATGATCCTTGGTCTGGTGGCAGTCGGTACACTGCATATTGAGGTCGCCGCCCATATGGACGTCATTATTTTCAGAGGGGAAGTACAGGCTTTCATCCAGGTCGCCGTGTTTGACGCCGTTCCCGCCGCCGCCATCGAAGTGGCACTTCCCGCAGTTCTCACGAGTCGGGGCGCGCACTGATTTTGCCGCTGCCAGCAGATCGACGCCATCCGCCGGGTTGCCATACAATCCTTTTCCATACGGCCCTGTATCGGCATGGCAGGCGAGACAGTCCACATTTTCTGGATCTGATTGTTCGGCCTGTTTGCCTGCCTCCCAGCCATAGCCGGCGTGGCAGGTCATGCACTTGTTCTCGTTACCCTGTGAGCCGATGCAGAAGTTGTTGATCTGGTTGATCTTTCCAATTGTGACAGGAGTATCGCGCCAGGGTACATCGACCGGTTTTGATTCCCAGGTCCAGTGGGTGGTCTTCATGACCTGCGAGGCTGCGTCCGGGTGACATTGCAGGCAGGCGCGGGTGACATCCTGACCGGTTTTGAAGTCCCCTTTGACGATGTCGGCATGATCCACGTGCACTGGCTTTTCGGGCAGATAAGCCGATGGATCGGAAGGCTTTTCTGCCTTGGGAAGAAAATAAAGGACCGGGACGAGGATCAACAGGATGATCCCGAGCAGCCCGAGGGTCCAGAGGGGGAAGCGCTTCTTCATTGATTCTCCTTAACCGAGCTCGTTGACGAGATTTGCTCTTTGAGTAAGCCGGTCACGCATCGCTGACCGAAGCAGATCCATGGCCTGGACGATACGCGGATCTGCGAGGTGATAGATGATCACAGTCCCCTGGCGTTGGGTTTCGACCAGGCCGCGCTCACGCAGAACTTTCAGATGCCGTGAGGTGGTGGGCTGTGGGATGCCCAGCTCGTTTGTCAGCTCGGTTACGTTGAGAGGCTTTTCGTTCAAGGCATAGAGGATCAGGATGCGCGTGGGATCCGAGAGGGCGGCGCAGAAATCCGCTTCCAACTGAATAATTTCCTGTTTTAATATTTGGTTGACCATATTCACCTTCCTATATGCGTATGAACGAATATATCTATTGCCATCATAATATTGTGACGCTTTGTACAATAGTGAGTGATGTCACATATTGATGTGCATATTGTCATAACGACTGTTGTATAATCTGGGAAACTTTAAAGAGGAGTAAAGATGGCTCTTTATCAAAACGATGCGGTTTCGGTAAATATCGGGGAACGGCTGCGGGAGCTGCGCGAAGCTCGCAATATCTCGATGCGTACGTTAGCCGCAAGAAGCGGTCTTTCTGCGAATGCCTTGTCTGTGATCGAGCGAGGGAAGGCGTCTCCATCTGTCAGCACTCTCTATAAACTGGCAGATGCATTGGGGATCTCGATTACAGTCTTTTTTGAAACCGACCTCGAGCGTAAGCAGGTTGTATTCCTTAAGTCGGACGCGCGGCCGCATGTTTCATTTACCCGCGGCGTATTTGAAGGTTTGGGCGGTGAGCAATTTATGGGCAGAGTCGAGCCGTTTATGCTCACACTGGAGAACAGCGCCAACAGCGGTCCCCGGAGCATGGCCCACACCGGGCACGAATTTGTCTTTTGTCTGCGCGGGGAACTGGAATACCAGGTGGAGCGCCAGATCTTTCACCTGGGGCCTGGCGATAGTCTTTTGTTTGCCGCTCATCTCAAGCACAAATGGAAAAACCCCGGCAAAACTGTTGCCACAGCCATCATCATTATTTCAGGGTTCGAAGAGGGGGAGGAGCTTCACGCGATGCACTGGAAAAAAGGCGAATAATAAAAGAGCGGTCCAAAGGGCCGCTCTTTTGTCCTTGAAGAACATGATAGGGGCCATCGGATCAGGTAGATAACGTGTCCGATGCTGGCTGGTCGTTTCAAACAACCCCAGAAGTGAAAAAACTTGCAATAAAAGGCGATTCAAAATCGCCTCTTTTTCGTTAATCAGCGGAGAGGCAAACGATGACAAAATCAACCGATAAATCTGCAAAAAAGAGAACCAAGAATCCCCCGGAACAAAAATTAGGCGACACTCCTGTACCGCCCTGGGAGATGCCAACGCCTGAGGAAAAACAGGATGTGAAGCCTGTCCGGCAGGCATTGAAGAAAGCAGTTTCCAAGATCGACTCTCAGGAAAAAGCTGACGAGGTGATCGAAAAGCTGGAAACGGCGGCTGCAGATAAGACCGCTTCCGATGTAAAAAAAGAGCAGACACCGGTAAAGACTCCCGCCAAGGCCGCTCAAAAAGTACAAACAGCAGCGAAATCTGCTTCAGATACGGAACAATCAAAGCAGGTCCTGGAGACAACCGCCAAAGTATTGGCCGCCGCGGACAAACGACCGAAGGAAGCTGTCGCAGAAGCGGTTCAGGAAGTGATCAATCCCGAACAGCAGGGGGCAGCGCCGACGGTAACAACGGAGCGTGAACGTGAATATCTGCAGAAGGCAGTCCTTAAACGGCTTAAGCCCCTTGACGCGCTGGATGCCAGGGTTTTTCTGGCGATCAATCACTTGCCTCATACCCGCCCACTCAACGGATTTTTTTATAGTCTTACTCTCTTATTTCAAGCGGTGACGGTGTGGTACGGAGAAATGGGACTAGCCATGTTGCGTCATCGCGGAAATACCAAAAAGATCGTCCGGGAAAATGTCCTGCCCCTGCTCATCACAAGCACTCTCGTCGAACTGCTGATCAAACCCTATTTCAGGCGACGACGCCCCTTCATTACAATTATCCAGGCAATCGTGATCGGTAAAAAGCCGGGGAGCTGGTCCTTTCCCTCGGGTCACTCGGCGGGGGCGTTTGCCGGGGCATGGCTGCTAAACACACGATCCCCAAAATGGAGTCTGCCCCGCTACATCACCGCCGCCCTGGTGGCATTTTCCAGGATCTACCTGGGCGACCACTATCCGGGCGATGTGCTTTCGGGTTCGTTGATCGGGTTGTTGTTTGCCATGCTCTTCCGGGGGCTGGCCCGGCGCCTTTGGAAATAACCGGGTAATGAATGGCGTCCACAGGTCATCCTATCAATATCAAACCTGAAAAAAGAGTGTGACCCAAATGCGCAAAGGAAATACAGTGCCTCGATTTAAGCGGATTTTCCTGTTCATTTTTACCGAAAAAATGATGGAGTTATTGTGGTATTTATTCTGGATTGTTTTGCTGATCAGGCAAAAATCAAGACTGACCAGGCAACCAGGATAAAAAAAATTTGACTTAATCGAAAAGAGCGGCTCCCATAGGGGCCGCTCTTTCAAATTATGATTTTGTGGAAGAAGACCACGGATCAGGCGTACATGCCCCAATCCAGTGCGGAAGGATCTTCCATCATCGAGAAGTCCCACATTTCCATGCCCATCTCGATGGTCACAGGCATGTTCAGACCTTCTATCGCCTTGGCTTTCGTCATTTCAATCATGGCAGGCCCATAGGGACAGAATGGGGTCGTCAAAATCATTTTCAGACGGGCGATATCATTTTCAATGATAATGTCGCGGATCAAGCCAAGCTGGATGATGTTCATCCCGATCTCGGGATCAACGACCTCTGCTAGTTTCTCACGGGCGAGCTGTACCTTGTCTGGGTTAGTCTGATGGATCGTCCACTGGATTTCGTTTATTGTCTCTTCAGTCATTTTTCCTCAACAAAATTTGACTCTGCGGTCAGAGTTTAATTTTTTGCTGCAACCGGCTGAACCACATAGGTGCAATGGGTACCGCCATCCAGGATGCATTGGACCTTGCTGGCTGGCAAAGCAAGCATCTTAGAGATGAGGGTCTGGTCAACCGTGCAGACTTCAGGATGAGCTACACCGATCTGGTAGTAAGGACAGGAGATCTCATGGATCTGGTACTGTGTGCCTTTCTTCTCCCATTCGACGGTGAAGCCTTCCTGGGCAAGCAATTCCTTCACAAACTCGAGCCGTTCCTCCATGCTCATCCCCTGGACCTGGCTGGAATATTCGCTGGCCAGGTCTTCCGCAATCTGGTTGAACAGCTTGCTTATCACGGGCGCGGGCATGGTTTCCTTCATCTGCGCCAATAGACGCGTGGTGAGGCGCAAATATTTCGTGGGAAATCTCTCCATCCCGTCTTCGGTAAGCGAATATACCAAACGCGGACGTCCCACACCGTGACGCTCCTCATCCGCTGCGACGAGTCCCTCCATCTGCAGGTTTGTCAGATGGTGACGAACCGAGATGGGGTTAATGCCCACCGCTTCAGCCAGTTCATTGATCGTGATCTTCGGCTTGCGGAGCAGGGTTTGGAGAATCTTATCTTTCGTGCTTTTCATGGGCGGGAGTATACCCGCCTGATTATGGTTTGTCAATATACTAGATAAATATCATAAAAATCCCCTTCGCCAGGAAGAGGATTATCTCTATATTGTGTTGAGCCGCACCTTTTTTAGCGCCAAAAGCCTGGGAGGATTGTACGCACAACTGTCTCAACGATCAGCGCCAGCACAAAATAATTACTGAAAACCCTATTATGGACAAAACATACGGTCGAAAACCAGCGCGGCCAGATCGGATACCCGGGAGGCGGCTCGCTGGGACGCGGATTAGAAAGCCGCTTAAGCGCCACCTGCGCAGGTTTGACCGCAACAAAAATCAGCAACATAACTGGGGTGAAGAAATGGGTTACAAAGATCAGGTAGAGAGTGATGATATAGGAGAGCACGATTGCTACCATCGTGATATTCCGGGCCGCAGTTTCACCTACCAAAACCGGAAGCGTCCTGACTCCTTTGACCTTGTCCTCCTTCAGTTTATCCGTATGCTTCCCGAGATTGATCGTGACCACATTCAGTCCAATGGGCAGGCTGGCCAGGATCACTGCCCAGCTCCAGACACCTGTAAGTACGAAATAAACACCGCCAATCATCAACGGACCCCAGATGATAAAGATGGAGAGCTCGCCTATACCCACATACTTCAAGGGATAGGTATAAAACAGGAGGATGAAGGCTCCCACGGCAAACAAGGCGATGACGATCGGATCGAAGTTGGTATAGAAGAGGGCATAAACGCCCGCTAAAGCTGCGAGTAAACCACTGACTCCGAACCAGATCAGGTGAGTACGCTTATCCCAGAATCCCTGTGCCAGTGGGTGTACGCCATACTGGGTGCGGAAGTAGTTATCCTTGTCAATTCCCCGGGTGTAGTCGGTATAGTCGTTTAGCAGGTTGTTTGTCCCGTGGGCGATGAATAATCCCAGGGTCAGGATCAGCCAGGTAATAAAGGGGAAAGGCTCGCCGTTGGCATACAGGTACTGCCAGGCCAGCAATCCACCGATCAGGCCTGAATAGAGTGTGACTGTGCCTACTGCGGAGCGTGTAGCAATAAACCATTTCGATAAAATATCCAGATCCTCCCACTCTTTCTTATCCTTCATCATAATCAGTTGGGAGAGCGATTTACGCCACATGGCAAAAGTTGTGTTCATGGCACCTCCAAAATGTGAATTTACTGGTAAAAACCCTTCAATTCTGCTCTAGTTATACTCGTTTTTTAATATACTAGAAAAATATCATAAATATTTGACTTTTTAGGCTGACCCTGCTATAATGCGGCCGACTATAGTAAAAACGCCAGCAATGGCTTAATTTTGTCAGGAGCTAACAAGAATGTCGCAACTTGAAATCAGGAATTTGCATGTAACCATCGAAGGGAAGGAGATTCTCAAGGGTCTGGATTTGAACATCGAGCAGGGGAAAGTCCATGCCGTTATGGGACCAAATGGCACAGGAAAGTCCACTCTGGCCTATACTTTGATGGGGCATCCATCCTATACTGTTACTGAAGGTGAAGTCATTTTTAAGGGACAAAATGTCCTCGAGCTGGAGCCGGATGAGCGCTCTCGGCTAGGTATCTTCTTAGCATTCCAGTATCCGGTTTCCATCCCGGGCGTGACCGTGGCGAATTTTTTGCGTACGGCCATAAATGCCCGTCGCCGGGCCAAGAATCCGGAAGATAA
>Ga0111538_10013055_pt1 | contig 10956 bp, 8 predicted proteins | sample SoiMethybrSBSTD1_FD_79669 | JGI IMG/M metagenome (GOLD analysis project Ga0111538, IMG submission 79669) | Bulk soil microbial communities from a Populus tree surrounding site in Tennessee, USA - Soil MetaG P. TD hybrid SBSTD1 (version 2)... | ecosystem: Environmental > Terrestrial > Soil > Tree... | reverse complement strand
CGCGCGAGCGCCCGCTCGACGCCCGCCGTGTCGAGCGCCATCTCCGGTCGCGGTTGCGGGACGAATCGCGCCGTTCGCGGCGCGGGCGGATCCGTCGAGACGGGCCGGCCTTCGCCGGTCCAGGCCGCGAAGCCGCCGTCCAGCACCGCGACCGCGTCGTGCCCCAGCCATCGCAGCATCCACCAGAGCCGGGCAGCGAAGGCGCCGGAGCCGCCGTCGTAACAGGCGACCCTGGTGTCGTTTCCGATTCCGAGACGTGAAAGCGTGGCGGCGAATTCGACGACGCCCGGCAGCGGATGGCGCCCCGTGGAAGGCCCGATCGCGACCGACAGGTCGTGCTCGAGGTCGACGTAGATCGCGCCCGGGATGTGGCCCGCCGCAAAGGCGGCGCGGCCGGCATCGGGCTTGCCGAGCTCGAACCGGCAGTCTGCGACCCGCCAGTCCGCATCGGACAGGTGATCCGCGAGCTCGGCCGTCGAGAGGAGAGGGGTACGCAACCTTTTTTCCGCCCGCTGCATCTTACCCGCCATGGACGCAATATCTCTGTCGGAAAAGCGCCTGGCGACGGTGACAGCCGGCGCTTCAAGATCCGCGCCCTTGCCGATCATCAGCAATGCAGAGCGTGCCTTCTGGCGGCGCGCGGTCGAAACGGAGCGCTCACGCGAGCGCGGCGGCCGCCCGGCGCCGTTTCCCTTCCAGCCCGCCTGAAATATTGGGGACCCGCCGCTTCATTTCTTTCAAGTGCGTTCGGGCGCGTCCCGTTTATTTCCGCACCGGCAGGCGTCCGCGGGCGGCGAGCAGGACGAGTGTCAACGTCGCGCCGGCGAGCGCGAGCCCCATGTCTTTCTGGCTGTCCCAGACGTCGCCCTGCGTACCGAGGTAGGCCTGGCCGAGGTCGCCGCCGAAGGCGATCGCGGCGACGAACTCGATCAACTCGTAGATGACCGAGTGCCCCGCCATGAACATCCAGGGCATCAGGAAGGCCCAGGGCCGCGAGTAGCGCCCATAGTGCTCGAACACCTCGACCGCGGCCGGCGTCACGAGCAGGCCATAAATAAAGTGTACGAATCGGTCGTAGTGATTGCGCCCCTCGGGCGCGCCGCCGCCGAGCGCCTGCCACCAGTCTGCGTAAGGAACGAGCGAGTAGGTGTAATGCGCGCCGATTGCGTGCAGCACGAAAAACGCGAAGAGGCAGGTGTACGTGAAGTCGCTGAAGCGCAGCCTTCGCGCAGTCAGGACGAAGAGCGGCACCGCGACGAAGACGATGATGTTCTCGAGCAGCCAGTCCTTGCGGAAGACAGGATCAATCGCGAGCGCGAGCCAGATCGCGAGGTAGGCCGCGAGCAGGCACAGGGGATAGCGCCACGTCGGCGCTGATTTGGGGTACATTCTCGGCCCTCGATTCCCAAGATACCGGATCCGCCGACATCATGAGCGAGCACGCGACGCACACGCATTTTCCCGGCCGTCTGATCTTCATCGGCTTCGGCAGCATCGGGCAGGGCGTCCTGCCGCTCATCCTGCGTCACGTCGGCGGACTGACTCCTGATCGAATCACGATCGTCACGGCGGACGATGCGGGTCGCGAAGAAGCGTCGAAGTACGGGATCAAGTTCCTCAATCACCCGCTGACGCGCGAGAACTTCCGGCACGTGCTCGAGCCGCTCGTCGGGCGCGGCGATTTCGTGCTGAACCTGTCGGTCGACGTGTCGAGCGTTGCCCTCATCAAGCTGTGCCACGAGAAAGGCGCGCTCTATCTGGACACCTGCATCGAGCCATGGCCCGGCGGCTACACCGACCCGAACATCCCCGCGAGCCGGCGCACGAACTACGCGCTCCGCGAGGAGGTGCTTGAGCTGCGCAAGGGCTGGAGCAACGGGCCGACCGCGGTCATCACGCACGGCGCGAACCCGGGCCTCGTGTCGCACTTCGTGAAGCAGGCGCTGCTCGACATCGCCGAGGACACCGGCTACGAGGCGGGCGACCCGAAGAGCCGCGAGGACTGGGCGAATCTCGCCTCGGCGCTCGGCATCAAGGTCGTCCACATCGCCGAGCGCGACACGCAGGTTTCGAGCCGGCCGAAGATGCCGGGTGAGTTCGTCAACACCTGGTCCGTGGACGGTTTTGTGAGCGAGGGCAGCCAGCCCGCGGAGCTCGGCTGGGGCACGCACGAGCGCCACTTCCCGCGCGACGGCCGCCAGCACGACTTCGGCCGCAAGAGCGCGATCTACCTCACGCAGCCCGGCTGCGCGGCGCGCGTGCGCACCTGGACGCCGGAGGCGGGCCACTTCCACGGCTTCCTGATCACGCATGGCGAGTCGATCTCGATCTCGGACTTCCTGACGGTGCGCCAGAACGACCGCGCCGTGTACCGGCCGACCGTGCACTACGCCTACCACCCGTCGGACAACGCGGTGCTTTCGGTGCACGAGTTCGCGGGCCGCAACTACCAGCTGCAGGAGAAGAAGCGGATCATGATGGGCGACATCACCTCGGGCATCGACGAGCTTGGCGTGTTGCTCGCCGGGCACAAGAAGAACGCCTACTGGTACGGCTCGCAGCTCTCGATCGACGAGGCGCGGCAGCTCGCGCCTTACAACAGCGCGACGTCGCTGCAGGTCACGGTCGCGGCGCTCTCCGGGATGATCTGGGCGATCGAAAACCCTGCCGCGGGCGTCGTCGAGCCCGACGAGATCGACTTCCGCCGCAACCTTGAGATCTGCCTGCCTTACCTCGGCCCGGTCGTCGGCAGGTACACGGACTGGACGCCGCTCTTCGACCGCGGTCGCCTCTTCCCCGAGGACCTCGACGAAAGCGATCCCTGGCAGTTCAAGAACATCCGGGTACTCTGACGCACAAAAGGGGACGCTCCCCGATTTCCCGAAGGACCGCAGGAAATCGGGGAGCGTCCACTTTTATTCGTATTCGATCGCGGCAATCTCGATGTGCCGGATGCCGGCCGGCAGCCGCACCTCCAATTCGTCGCCGACCCGACGCCCGAGGAGGGCGCGCCCGAGCGGCGAATCCATGCTGACGTATCCGGGCTCGCGGTCGAACTCATCCGGCCCGACGATGCGGTGCCGGGCAACAGCGCCCGCGTCGTCCGCGATCGTGACCCAGGCGCCGAAAAACACCCGGCCGCGCTCGGACGGCGGGTCCGACACCACTTTCATGCCGTCGAGCCGCTCGCGCAGGAAGCGCACGCGCCGGTCGATCTCGCGCAGGCGCCGCTTTCCATAGATGTACTCGGCATTCTCGGAGCGGTCGCCCATGGCCGCCGCCTCGGCGACCGCCTTGGTGACCGCCGGCCGCTCGTTGAGCCAGAGCTCATCGAGCTCGGCGCGCAGGCGCCTCGCACCTTCGGGTGTCGAGTACTTCGAACCGGATCGGGGTCGGTCTGCAACCATCTGAGCGGGAATCGGATTCCGATTTAACAGAATATGGCTTCCAAACTGTGGCTTGGTTCACGCAAGCCTCGCAAGGGGGGCGGTAGGCTTGAGGCCGTAATTTCTGCTTGCGTCAGTATCCCCTAGCGGACTTCCTTCCCTTCACCGAAAGTCCGCACTTCGGCCCCGGGTCAAAAGCCCGGGGCTTTTTTATGCCTCGCTACAATTCACGCGTGAGCGAGCCGCCTGCCTTCAAGGATCACTTCTCGGGCCAGTCTGGCGAATACCAGAAGTACCGTCCCCACTATCCGCCCGAGCTCTTTGCCTGGCTCGCGTCCGTCGTGCGCGATCGGCAGCTCGCCATCGACGTCGCGACCGGTAACGGGCAGGCGGCAGCTGCCCTCGCGGCGCACTTCGACGCGGTGCTCGCCACCGAGCCGTCGGCGGCACAGCTGCGCGAAGCGCCACCGCACGCGCGCGTGACCTACCGCCAGGAGCCCGCCGAGTCCATCTCGGCCGCGCCGGCGTCGGCCGGACTCCTCACGGTGGCGCAGGCCGCGCACTGGTTCGACTGGCCGAGGTTCACGGACGAGGCGCGGCGCGTGCTCGCCCCGGCCGGCGTGCTCGCCATCTGGTGCTATGGCAACGTCGACGTGACGCCCGCGATCGACGCGCTCGTCGGCGATTTCTCGCGCGATGTCGTCGGCCCGTACTGGCCCCGCGAGCGGCGCCACGTGGACGAGGGCTATCGCGACCTCGTCCTGCCGTTCCCGACCATCGAGGCGCCGCACTTTGAGATGCGCACGCAGTGGAATGCCGCAGCGATGCTCGGCTACCTCGATACCTGGTCCGCCGTCCGCCGCTGCCGCGCAAGGACCGGGCGCGATCCGCTCCGGCTCCTCGCCGGCCCACTTGCCGATGCCTGGGGCGAGGGTGTCCGCGACATGCGCTGGCCGCTGACGCTGAAGGCCGGTCGCGCCTGAGCCACGGCTGGTCGCGCCGGCCACCGGGTCCGGCCGAAGCGCACCTCTATACTGCGGCGAATCCTGTTACGGAGAATTTCGTCATGGTTCTCGGCAAGACGTTGTTTGCGCTGTTGCTGGTGCTCCTCACCGCCGCAGGTTGCAAGGAGGCCTCCGCACCGCTCGTCGCCGGGATAGACGACAGCGCGATGGACCGCAAGGTCCGTCCCCAGGACGACCTGTTCCGTTACGTCAACGGGACCTGGCTCGCGAACACGAAGTTTCCAGCCGAGTATCCCTACGCCGGGAACGACGTCGACCTCTTCGAGAAGGCCCAGTCGAACCTGCAGGCGATCCTCCTCGAAGCGACGTCGGCGAATGCGGCAGGCAAGGCGACGCCCGAGATGCGACGCCTCGGCGAGATATATGCGAGCTTCATGGACGAGAAGGCGGTCGAGTCGCGAGGCGTCAAGCCGCTCGAGCCGTTCTTCGCCGAGATCGCGGCGATCGACGGTCCCGCTGAGCTCGCGCGGTTCTTCGGCAGCGGCGAGGGCCGGGGCATCAATGTGCCGTTCGGCATCTTCGTCTATCCGGACGAGCGCCATTCGACGCACAACATCGCCTACCTGGACCAAGCCGGCCTCGGCTTGCCGAATCGCGACTACTACCTGAAGTCCGAGGACACCTACGTCAACTTCCGCAAGAAGTACGTCGAGTATCTCGCGAAGCTCCTGACACTTGCCGGCGAAAAGGACGGCGAGGCGCGTGCCGCGAGGATCCTCGCGCTCGAGACCGAAGTCGCGAAGGCGCAATGGACTCCCGTCGAGGACCGCGACCCGGTCAGGACATACAACAAGCACAGCCTCGACTCGGCGGCGAAGCTCGCGCCGGCATTCGACTGGCCCTCCTGGTTCGCCGCGTCGGGGCTGCCGGCCGGCGACTTCGTCATTCGCCAGCCGAGCTACCTCACCGCGCTCGGCAAGCTGACCCGCGATCGCAGCCTCGGCACCTGGAAGGACTACCTGAAGGTGCGCACGATCGGCGCCTACGCGCGGGTGCTGTCCTCGCCCTTCGTTGAGGCCTCATTCGACTTCAACTCTCGCACGCTCAACGGCACCGAGTCGCTTAGGCCGCGCTGGAAGCGCGCGGTGTCGGAAACCGAGAACGCGATGGGGGAGGCGCTCGGCCAGGAATACGTCGCACGCCACTTCCCGCCGGAGGCGAAGGCTCGCGTCCTGACCCTCGTCAGGAACCTGCTCGCCGAGATGGATCGCGGCATCGACCGCCTCGACTGGATGAGCGACGCAACGAAGACGGAGGCGCACGCGAAGCTCGGGAAGATCAACGTGAAGATCGGCTATCCCGATAAATGGCGCGACTACTCGGCACTCGAGATTCGCCCCGACGACCTTGCCGGCAACGTGATGCGTGCGAACCAGTTCGAGTGGAACTGGCAGGCGGCTCGCGCCGGCAAGCGGAAAGACCCGGCGGAATGGCTGATGACGCCGCAGACGGTCAACGCGTATTACCAGGCTTCCAACAACGAGGTCGTGTTCCCGGCCGCGATCCTGCAACCCCCGTTCTTCAGCATGCAGGCCGACGACGCCGTCAACTACGGCTCGATCGGGGCGATCATCGGCCACGAGATCAGTCACGGCTTCGACGACCAGGGGCGGCAGTACGACGGCGACGGAAACCTGCGCGACTGGTGGACGTCCGAGGACGCGGAGAAATTCAAGGCGAAGTCGGCTGGTCTCGTGAAGCAGTACTCCGCGTACGAGGCGTTGCCGGGCCTGCACGTCAACGGCGAGCTGACGCTCGGCGAGAACATCGGCGACCTCTCCGGCGCAGCCATCGCCTACGGCGCCTACGTCCAGTCGCTGCACGGCGCCGAGTCGCCCGTGATCGATGGTTTCAACGGGCCGCAACGCTTCTTCCTCGGGTTCGGGCAGTCCTGGCGCTCGAAATGGCGCGAAGGCCTGATCCGCGAGGTCGTGCTGACCGATCCCCACGCGCCGAGCGAGTTCCGGGCGAACGGCGTTGTCTCGAACATGGGGGAGTACTACGCCGCGTTCGGCGTCAAGCAAGGCGACAGGCTCTGGCGGCCGGCCGCGGAGCGCGTGAAGATCTGGTGATCACACACACGGCGGACACCCGCCGGCCAATGCGTCGCGCCGGCGCGCCGGGACCACGGCTGGTCGCGGGGCGGAACCCGCCTGCCGCGGGGCTGCCTTATACTCCGCGCCCTTCCTGACCGGAGACGACCCGCATGCGCCTGCGCAAGCTCTTGCCCGCTGTCCTGACCCTGTCTTTCGCCACAGCCTGGGCCGACAACGCGCCCGCGCCGGCCGATTCCGGCATCGACCCGACGGCGATGAACAAGGCGGTCCGCCCGCAGGACGACCTGTTCCGCTTCGTGAACGGCACCTGGCTCGACAACACGCCGTTCCCGGCGGAATACGCGAGCGCAGGCATCGGGATCATGCTGTTCGAGCAGGCGCAGGCGGACGTGCAGGAAATCCTCCTGCAGGACAAGGGCCAGCTCGGCACGATGTACGCGAGCTTCATGGACGAGAAATCGGTCGAGGCGCGTGGCATCGGGCCCCTGAAGCCGCTCTTCGCCGAGATCGCGGCGATCGACGGGCCCGCCGCGCTCGCGCGCTACTTCGGCCGTGCCCAGGGCCGCGGCATCAGCGTGCCGCTAGGCGTCTATGTCTCGCCCGATGCGCGCAACTCCGCCTACAACATCGCGTACTACAGCCAGGACGGCCTCGGCATGCCGAACCGCGATTACTACCTGAAGACCGAGGACACCTACGTCAACTTCCGCAAGAAGTACGTGGAATACCTGGCGAAGCTCCTGACGCTCGCCGGCGAGAAGGACAGCGACGCGCGCGCGGCGAAGATCCTCGAGCTCGAGACGGCGCTCGCGACTGACCAGTGGACGCCGGTCGAGAACCGCGACCCGATCAAGACCTACAACAAGAACAGCCTCGAGTCGGCCGCGAAGCTCGCGCCCGGCTTCGACTGGCAAGCCTGGAACTCGACAAGCGGGCTGCCGGCCGGGGACTTCATCGTGCGGCAGCCGAGCTACGCGACCGCGCTCGGCAAGCACATGCACGAGGCGGACCTCGCGACCTGGAAGGACTACCTGAAGGTGCGCACGATCGGCGCCTACGCGCGCGTGCTGTCATCGCCCTTCGTCGAAGCCTCGTTCGACTTCAATTCGCGGACCCTGCGCGGCACGGAGACGCTCAGGCCGCGCTGGAAGCGCGCCGTGCAGGAGACGGACAACGCGATGGGCGAAGCGATCGGCAAGGAATACGTCGCGCGCCACTTCCCGCCCGAGGCCAAGACGCGGATGGTAACGCTGGTCGACAACCTGCTCGCCGAGATGGACCGCGGCATCGACCGCCTCGAGTGGATGAGCGCGCCGACCAAGTCCGAGGCGCACACCAAGCTCAAGAAGATCAACGTCAAGATCGGGTATCCCGACAAGTGGCGCGATTATTCGGGCCTCGAAATCCGCGCGGACGACCTCGTCGGCAACGTGATGCGCGCAAACGAGTTCGAGTGGGAGTGGCAGGCCGCGCGCGCGGGCAAGCCGAAAGACCCGACCGAGTGGTTCATGACGCCGCAGACGGTCAACGCCTACTACCTGCCGACCAACAACGAGATCGTGTTCCCCGCGGCCTTCCTGCAGCCGCCGTACTTCAACATGAAGGCGGACGACGCGGCGAACTACGGCGCGATCGGCGCGGTGATCGGCCACGAGATCAGCCACGGCTTCGACGACCGCGGGCGACAGTTCGACGGCGACGGCAACCTGCGCGACTGGTGGACGCCCGAGGACAACGACAAGTTCAAGGCGAAGGCCGCGGGCCTCGTAAAGCAGTACTCGTCGTTCCAGGCGCTCCCCGGGCTCAACGTAAACGGCGAGCTCACGCTCGGCGAAAACATCGGCGACCTCTCGGGCGCCGCGATCGCCTACGGCGCCTACGTCCACACGCTCAACGGCGCCGAGGCGCCGGTGATTGACGGCTACACGGGGCCGCAGCGGTTTTTCCTCGGCTACGGCCAGGCCTGGCGCACGAAGTGGCGCGAGGGGCTGATGCGTGAGGTCGTCCTGACCGACCCGCACTCGCCGAGCGAATTTCGCGCGAACGGTGTCGTCTCCAACATGGATGAGTTCTATGCGGCCTTCGGCCTCAAGGAAGGCGACAAACTCTGGCGGCCGGCGGCGGAGCGCGTGAAGATCTGGTGAAGGGCCCCCGGGCCGGGGATAATGCGCGGGCCATGACGCGGCCCGCCCTCCGAATCGCGGTTCCACTGCTGGCGGCGTTCCTCGCCGCCTGCGTGCCGTTCGAGTCACTCTGGAAGAAGTCGCCGAAGGAAGGCCAGGAGCAGGCGGCCGTGGCGGCGCCGAAGCCGGAGCTCCCGCTCGGCGAAGCGACGCATCGCTTCTTCGTCGCACCGGACCAGGACGTCGTGGGCCACGTGCAGGTGACCGTCTCGAAGCACGAGGACACCTTTGCCGACATCGCGCGCCGCTTCAACGTCGGTTACACCGAACTCGTGCGCGCCAACCCGGGCGTCGATCCCTGGCTGCCGGGCGAAGGCACCGAAATCATCCTGCCGACCGAGTTCATCCTGCCGGACGCGCCGCGCGAGGGCATCGTGCTGAACCTCGCGCAGATGCGACTCTATTACTTCCCGAAACCGAAAAAGGAAGGACCGGTGGAGGTCATCACGCACCCGATCGGCATCGGCAAGGTCGGCTGGGCGACGCCCGAAGGCTCGACCAAGGTCATGTCGCACGTCAAGGACCCGACCTGGACGCCACCGGCGTCCGTGCGCAAGGATCACGCGAAGGACGGCGATATCCTGCCGCCGACCGTGCCGCCGGGACCCGACAATCCGCTCGGTCGCCACATGATGCGGCTCGGCTGGCCGGGCTACCTGATGCACGGCACGAACAAGCCGCCGGCCGTCGGCATGCGCGCGAGCGCTGGCTGCGTACGGCTCTATCCCGAGGACATCGCACTTATCTTCGAGGCCGTGCCCGACGGCACCAAGGTGACCGTCGTGAACCAGCCGGTGCTGCTCGGCTGGAGCGGTGAGCGACTGATGGTGCAGGCCTACGAGCCGCTCGTGGACGACAAGCGCGACTGGAGCGACGTGACGAAAACTCTCAAGCTGCAGGCGAAGAAATCCAAGTCGCAGCTGTGGAAGAAGGTCGTCGCGCACGACGAGGCGATCGACTGGGAGGCGGTCGACGCCGCGGCGGCGGAGCCGCGCGGGATCACGTTCTCGGTCGGTCCCGCTCCGGGCAACGACCTCGCCGCGATGGTGGCGGCGGCGCCGAGGGTCCGCAACGCGATTCCGACCGGCGCGACCTGGAACGGCGTCGAGGACCAGTACGCCGGCGATCCTGCGTTCGCCAAGCCGGTCGTCGCCGAATCCGCAAAGGCCAGCGCTGGCAACTGAAGGGGACGCGCCCCTTCATTTTCGCAGAGGGGTGCGTCCCCTTCACGAATATGAAGGGGCGCGTCCCCTTCAACTTCTGGCGGCCAGAGCGCAGGTCATCGAGCCGCCGACCACCATCAGTGCGCCGGCGACTGAGAGGGAGTTCAATCCCTCTGCGGCGACGAGCCCGAGCCCGAAGCGCTCGACAACCCACATCCCGGCGATCGTGAAAAGCGGCGCGGTCGCGAGCACCGCGGAGACGCGCGAAAGGTCCCAGTGATAGAGCGCCTCGCCGAAAGAGCCGTAGGCGACAAGCGTATTGGCGCAGCAGAAGGCGAGCATGCCGATCTGCAGGCCGTCGAGCCCGCGGATCTCGCCGGGAGCGCTGGCGGGCAGGAGCAGCACCACCGCGCCGATGTAGATCATCCACAGCACCTGCTGCGCGGAAAAATGCGCGAGCAGCTTCTTCTGTGCCAGACCGTAGACCGCCCAGCACACGCCCGCCGCAATGGTCAGCGCGACGCCGAGACCGAGCCCCGCAGTCGGCTGGAGGAGCAGCGGCAGCCGCTCGTTGAAGAAGAGCAGGAGCCCGGCGCCCAGGATCACGAACCCGATCCACTGCGTGCGCGCAAAGCTCTCGTGAAACACGACCACACCGCCGATGAGCAGCATCAGCGGCGCGAGCTGGATCACCACCTGCGTCACCGACGGCGTCACGTGATCGAGCGCGACGAGGTACAGAACATAATTCCCGATCAGCGTGAACGTCGCGATCGCCAGGATCGCGAGCGCCGCCCGGCCTGCCCCGGAAAGCCGTGGCAAGCCGCCGCGCCAGGCTAGAAAGGCCCCGAGCCCCACCGCCGCCACGGCGAAGCGCCACCAGACGATCGTGACTGCGTCCATGCCGTTCAGGAGAAACTTGAGTGCGATCGGCAGGATGCCCCACAGCGCGGCGGTGGTGAGCGACAACGTGAAGCCAAGCCGCCAGTTGGTGGAGCCGACTGTCATGTCCGTTCATGATAATCTGCCAGCCTGCTGGGGGAGTCAGCCGTGACGGAACGACTGGCCGGCATCCATGTTCAAGAAGAAGCCGGCCCGGGCCAATCAATCGGGGAATCGCCGACGGCCATCACGGCGTTCGT
>Ga0111538_10013054_pt1 | contig 10956 bp, 10 predicted proteins | sample SoiMethybrSBSTD1_FD_79669 | JGI IMG/M metagenome (GOLD analysis project Ga0111538, IMG submission 79669) | Bulk soil microbial communities from a Populus tree surrounding site in Tennessee, USA - Soil MetaG P. TD hybrid SBSTD1 (version 2)... | ecosystem: Environmental > Terrestrial > Soil >... | reverse complement strand
GAGAAGATCTTCTCCAGCGGAATCTTGTTGTCGACCACGAACCGCGCGCATTCCGCCTGCCCCATCGCGCTGAAGGTCCAGGAGCCGATGATGGTGAGCTGCTTGCGCAGCATGTCGGGGCTGACGTTGATGGTCACGTCGCCGCCTTCGCCGACGAAGCACACCGTGCCCCAGGTCTTCGCGCAGCGGATCGCCGCGAGGCGCGCGGCGGAAACGCCAGTGGTGTCCATGGACAGATCCACGCCCTCGCCCTTCGTCAGATCCTTCTTCTGCTGCTCGAACTCGTCGGGCGTGAGCGCGTGCGCGGCGCCGAACTGCTTCGCGAGCTTCAGCCGGTCCTTGTTGGTCTCCACGGCAATGACGCGCATGCCCATCTTCGCGCCAAGCAGGGTGGCGCTGATTCCGACCGGACCCTGGCCGAAGACCGCGAGCGTAGAACCGCCGATGGCATTCATGCGCCGTAGAGCGCCGTAGGCCGTTCCGGTGCCGCACGAGACCGCCGCACCCTCGACGAAGGAAAGCTCGTCGGGCAGCGGCACGAGAGTTCGCGCCGGCACCTTCAGGTATTGCGCATGGCCGCCGTGCGCGGTGACGCCATAGACGGTGATGCCGGCCTTGCAGAGCTGCGACCAGCCGACGCGGCAGTGCTTGCACACGCCGCAGCCCGCGTAGTGGTGGTCCATCACCCTCTGGCCGATCGGTGCTTCCTTCTCCGATACGCCCGGGCCACGCGCGGCGACCACGCCGCAGGGCTCGTGGCCGCCAATGAAGGGATCGGCGTCGGCGCTGAAGCCGAGCGACTTCTGCGCCTCGCCGGGCGGCGAGCGGTAGAACTTGAGGTCCGAGCCGCACATCCCGGAAGCCTTCATCTCGATCACCACCTCGCCCGGGCCGGGCGTGGGATCGTCGAATTTTCGGATTTCGACCTTCCGGTCGCCGAGAAAGACCGCGCCGCGCATGCTGCGATTCTATAGCCGGGGCAGGACTTTTCCGGCCATCAGCTCCATCGAGCGGCGCATCGCCTTCGGGTCGGCCCAGTCGTGCCCGCAATAGAGCAGCCGGCCGAACGGCCCGACCTGCTCGCGGAAAGCGCCGAGCTTGTCGGCCACCTCGTTCGGCGTTCCGGCGATGAGCAGCTGGGAAACGAGGTAGTCGTCGGTGAGCGCCTCATCAGGCACGGAAGGGTCGTGCTTGAAGAAGGCGTTGCCGCGTGTCCGCTGCGCCTTGCGCTGCAGGTTGCGGAAGTAATAGGCGAAGGGGTTGCCGGGCTCGCGGGTCATGCGCCGCACCGTCGCGTCGTCGTCGGCGACGAAGATGCTCTTCGCCACGCGCCAGTCCTCGCCGCGCGGCTCGCGGCCGTCGGCCCTGCAGCCTTCGACGTACTTCGGCCAGTGCGTCTTGATCACCCAGGGGTGGACGAAGTTCGCCGAGATCGGATTCCAGCCGCGCTTCGCCGCGGCGGCGATGCCGTTCGAATTCGGCAGGATCGCGGTCACCACGATCGGCGGATGCGGCTTCTGGAAGGGCTTCAGCATCCCGCCCATGCCGAGGTCCGGCGTCCAGGTGCGCTCGGTGTTGAGTTGCCAGCGCTTTCCTTTGCGGCGATAAGGCGGGGCCTCGGTCCACAGGGCGATCATGTGCTCGATCGACTCGAGGAACAGCGCGTTGCGGTCCGCGTCCATCGTCTCCATCATTTCCGCGTCCGAGGGCAGCCCGCCCGGCCCGGCGCCGAGGATGAAGCGTCCCTCGAGCAGCGTGTCGACCATCGCGATCTCCGCCGCGGTCACCGCCGGATGGCGGTTCGCCAGGTTCACGGTGCCGCTGCCGAGCTTGATGCGCCTGGTGTCGCGCGCCAGCGTGGCGATGAAGATCAGGCACGAGGTGATGGTCTCGGCCAGATCCGTGACGTGCTCGCCGATGAACGCCTCCTCGAAGCCGAGCTCCTCGGCGAGCAGCACCGCGTCGCGATCCTCGGCGAGCGTCTGCCGCCAGTCCCTGCCGACCGGGTGGAGCGGCATGGTGAAGTAGCCGAGCTTCACGGAAGGCTTATTTTAGAAACTCTGGGGAAACGATCCTGGGCAGGAAGAGCGAAAAGTCGGGCCAGACGATCACCAGCACCAGCACGCCGACCATCGGAATGAGCATGAGGAGCGTGTCCTTCAGCGCATCGATCATGCGCATGCCCGCGACCGAGCAGGCGATCATCAGGCACAGGCCGTAGGGCGGCGTCACCAGACCGAAGGCGAGCGAGACGATGCCGATCATCGCGAACTGCACCGGGTCGAGACCCGAGCCGGCGGCGAGCGGCTGCAGGATGGTGCCGACGATGATGATCGCCGGGATGGCGTCGAGGAAGCAGCCCACCACCAGGAAGACGAAGGCGATGAAGAAGCCGGTGCCGATCGGCCCGAGATGCCAGGCCGAGACGCCGGCGAGGATCGCCTTCGGGATCTGGTAGTAGGCGAGCAGCCAGCCGAACGCGGACGCGGTGCCGACGCAGAACAACGCGACCGCGGCTAGGCGGCCGGTATCGGAGAGCGCCTCGTTCAACCCCTTCCAGGTGAGCTCGCGATAGAAGAACGCGCAGAGCAGCAATGCGTAGATCACTGCGATGGCGGCCGACTCGGTGGCGGTGAACCAGCCCTTACCGCCGACGATGATGATCGGCATCATCAACGCCGGTATCGACACCGCGGCCGAGGACAGGAACTCCTTGAACGTCGCGCGCGGATAGGTCGGATAGCCGCGCGCCTTGGCGTAGACGTGGACGGTGGCCATCTGCACCAGGCCGATGGCAAGTCCGGGAACGATGCCGGCGAGGAACAGCGCGCCGATCGAGACCGTGAGCACGCCGCCCCAGACGATCATCAGGATCGACGGCGGAATGATCACGGCAAGCACGGCGGATACGGCCGTGATCGCGACGGAGAAGCTGTCGTCGTAGCCTTCCTTGCGCTGCGCCTCGATGAAGATCTTCGACTGGCTGGCGGCGTCGGCGGTCGACGAGCCCGAGATGCCGGCGAAGAAGATCGACAACACCACGTTCACCTGCGCGAGGCCGCCGGGGAAATGGCCGACGATGGTGCGCGAGAAGTGCATCAGCCGATCGGTGATGCCGCCGACGTTCATCAGGTTCGCGGCGAGGAGGAAGAACGGTACCGCGAGCAGGATGAAGGAGTTGTAGGCATTGAAGGTCTCCTGCACCAGCTGCATCGAGTCCAGGCGCGGCTCGATGATCAGGATCGGCAGGCACGCGAGGCCGAGGGCGAACGCCACCGGCACGCGCAGCGCCATCAGCGCGAAGAACACGCCGAACAGGATCCAGGTCGCCGCGCCGGCGGAGAGGACCGCGCCGCCGGTCATACGGCCTCCGCGTGCGGCGCGTTATCCGCCTTGCGGATGGGCACCCCGGTCACCAGCGTGCGCAGGTGATCCCAGGCCTGCTCACCGATGAACAGGACCCAGGTCATGCCGGTGATCGGCCAGGCGATATGGATCAGCCACAGCGGCAGCTCGGCGAGCTCCGAGATGCGGTTCCAGGCGAAGGCGGTGAACTCGTACCCCGCCCAGACGAAGACCAGGGCGAAGCCGAGGATGGCGAGATCAGTGACGAGGCGCAACGCCGCGTCGGCGCGCGGCTTGAGAACCGGCCACATGTCCACCTCGAAGTGCCGGCTCTCGCGCACACCGAGCATGGCGCCGATCATCACCGTCCAGACGAGGAAGAAGCGCGCCATCTCCTCGGTCCAGATATAGCTCGGGATGAGCTCGGTGTAGCGCGAAAAGATCTGCAGCGAAACCGGGAAGATCAGGACCGCCACCGAGAAGGCGAGCAGCCATGAGAGCAGCTGCCCGTACCAGAAGGTTATTTTTCTATACATGAAAAAGCGGCGGCGCTCTCCGCGCCGCCGCCTCCGTGTCTGACGCTATTTGATGGCCTTGATCTTGGCGTAGATCTGGTCGGCGTCGATTTCCTTGGCGTAGGCGTCCATCACCGGCTGCGCGAGCTTCAGCATCTGCGCGTGGTCGTCGAACTTGACGCGCTTCAGCTTGCCCGCCTTCTCGAGCGCGATCAGCTTCTCCTCGTCTTCCTTCGACTCGGCCTGCCGCCCGTAGGCGCCGGCTTCCTTGCCGGCGCGCACGATCGCCGCCTGCAGCTTCTTGTCGAGCTTGTTGAAGGTCTTGCCGGAGAAGCAGATCGGCCGGATGGTGATGGCGTGCTGCGTCATGTTGAGATTGGGGCCGACCTCGTAGAACTTCATCGCCTCGACGCCGGCGGCCTCATTCTCGCCCGCCTGGATGACGCCGTTCTGGATGGCGTTGTAGATCTCGTTGTAGGCGATCACGGTGGGCGCCATGCCGACCGCCTGGAAGGTGCGGCTCCAGATCGGCGCGCCCTGTACGCGCACCTTGAGGCCCTTCATCTCGGCCATGTTGCGGAACGGCTTGTTGGCGAAGATGTTGCGCGTGCCGCCGCCCGCATAGCCGACCAGCATCACCTCGGCCTTCTTGTTCACCTCGTCGGCGATCGGCTTGAGGAGGTCGGCCTCGATCACCTTGTTCCAGTGGTTCAGGTCGCGGAACACGAACGGCGCGTCGATGAACGGCGCCGCCTTGGAGAAGGTCGACATATGCGCGGGCGACACGATGCCGTAGTCGACCGCCTTGCCCTGCGCCATGTACTCGAAGTACTGCTTCTCCAGGCCGAGCTCGCTGTTCTTGTGCAGCACCCAGTTGATCTTCTGCCCCGAGTATTTCTCCGTCAGCTCCTGGAACCGGACCAGCGTGCGGGTGAACACGTGGTCGTCGTTGAACTGCACCGCGCCGTGCAGCGTCAGCTGGGCGCTTGCGTTAGCCGAGAACAGCGCCGCGATCGCGGCAAAAAGAATTCCCCTCATGATTTCCTCTCCTCTTTGATGGTGATCCGCCACAGCGTGCGCGGATCGTTTGGGTCGATCAGCGTCGCCGAATGCAGCAACGAGGAATTGTCCCAGATAACCACGTCGCCGACGCCGTATTTGAGGCGCGACTGGTACTTCTCCTGCGTCGCATGGCGTTTCAGCTCGTCGAGGAGATCGATCGCCTCATCCTCGGGCATTCCCTCGATGCCGAACGAACTGCCCGAGACCGCATAGAGCGCGGTGCGCCCGGTAATGGGATGCTTCCTCGCCACCGGATGGCGCACCCAGGCCATCTTCTGCTCCTGCTCATCGGTCAGGACCGAAGCGACGGTGCGCGATTTCTTGTCCTGGTCGTCGCGATTGCCGTAGTGATGCAGCGCAATAAGGCCGTCCAGCCGCTTCTTCGTCGAGGAAGGCAGGTCGTCGTAGGCGGCATACTGGTCGGCGAACAGCGTATCGCCGCCGACCTTGGGCACCTGGATCGAATAGAGCATGGTGCAGCGCGCCGGCACGTCGAGGTAGGAGTAGTCGGTGTGGAAGTAGGTGCCGGCGTCGGCGAGGCCGGTCGGCTTTCCGTCCTTCTGCACGTTCGAAAGGATCAGGATGTCGGCGTGCTCGGGATGGTGGAACTGGTCGATGACGTGCGGCTCCGGCCTGCCGAACTGTTTGCCGAACTCGAGAAATCCTTTCGCACTGAACTTCTGGTTGCGGAACACCAGCACCTGCGCGGCAAAGAAAGCATCCCAGACCTCGCGAAAGTCGCGCGGGATGCGATCCATCTCCTTCATGCCTTGAGCCTCGGCACATCCAGCCACTTCTTCTGCTTCCAGCTCTTCAGCCCGAGCTCGGCGAGCTGCACGCCCTTCGCGCCTTCGAGCAGTCCCCAGCGGAACTTGCCCTCGCCGGCGACGTGCCTGAGGAAAAGCTCCCACTGCACCTTGAAGGCGTTGTCGGTGCTCGCGTCGGGCACTTCTTCCCAGCCGGCGAAGAAATCGATCGGCTGCGGAATGTCCGGGTTCCACACCGGCTTCGGCGTTTTTCCGTACGACTGAAACAGGCAGCGGCGCAGCCCGGCGACGGCGCTTCCCTCGGTGCCGTCGACCTGCAGCGTAAGCAGGTCATCGCGCCGAACCCGCACGTCCCACGAGGAATTGAAATGCGCGACCACGCCGCCGGCGAGCTGGAAGGTCGCATAAGCGGCATCGTCGGCGGTCACCTTGTACTTCTTGCCGTTCTCGTCCCAGCGCCAGGGAATGTGCGTAGCGCCGAGGCAGCTTACGGACTTCACCTCACCGAACAGGTTGTCGAGCACGTAGCGCCAGTGGCACAGCATGTCGAGAATGATCCCGCCGCCATCCTGCTTGCGGTAGTTCCACGAGGGCCGCTGCGCGGGGACACGATCACCTTCGAACACCCAGTATCCGAACTCGCCCCGGACGGAGAGGATCCGCCCGAAGAAGCCTTCGTCGCGCAGCTTGGCGAGCTTCAGCATTCCCGGCAGCCAGAGCTTGTCCTGCACCACGCCGTGCTTGATGCGTGCCTTCTTCGCCGCCTTGTAGAGGTCGACTGCCTCCTTGAGCGAAGTGGCGACGGGCTTTTCGCAGTAGACGTGCTTGCCTGCGGCGATCGCCTGCTTCAGCAGCTTCGGCCGCAGCTGCGTCGACGCGGCATCGAAAAAGATCTCGTCCTTCGAGCGAAGCGCCGCGTCGAGGTCGGTCGTCCAGCGCTCCACACCGTACTTCCTGGCCAGCTCTTCGACCTTGGCGGCGTTGCGGCCGACGAGGATCGGGTCGGGCATCAGGCGCTCGCCGTTGGCGAGGGCGACACCGCCTTGCTTCCGAATTTCCAGAATGGATCGCACCAGGTGCTGGTTCATTCCCATGCGCCCGGTAACACCATGCATGACGATGCCGATTCGGCGGTTCATTCGATTGCCTCAAGAATACCGCGCAGGTAGCCGATCGCCCGCGCCGCGGCGGCGGGACCGTCGGGCACGTAATCGAACGGCTCGACGGCGATGTCGCCGCGATAGCCGTGCTTTTTCAGCGCGGCGACCAGCGGCGCGAAGCGCTGCTCGCCCTGGCCAGGGCCCTGGCGATTGCGGTCGTTGACCTGCACGTGCGCGATCACGCCCTTCGGCAGCCAGCGCTCCATCAGGGCCGGCAGCGACTCCTTCTCGCTGCGCGACGCGGCGCTGCAGTCGAGCATGGTCTTCAGCGCGGGATTACCGATGCGCGCGACGATCGCGGCGGCTTCCTCGAGCGTATTGATGAGCGGCGTCTGCTCGGCCGAGAGCGGCTCGATGCAGTAGACGACGCCCGCTTTCTGCGCGCGCTCCGCCGCGACCGCAAAGCATTCCTCGGCGCGCTGCGTCGCGGCAGCACGCGTTTCGCCGGGATCGATGCGACGCTGATGCGGCGAGCCGTGCACGAGATAGCGTCCGCCGAGCTCGGCGCACTGGTCGATGAGCGCGAGCATGACGTCCAGGGTTCGCTGCCTGATTTTTTCGTCTTTGCTGCTGATGGACAGCCCGGCGGGCTTGATCAACAGCCAGTGCAGGCCGGTGACTTCGATGCCGGCCTCGCGGGCCGCGGCGCGCGCCGCGGCGATCTGGCCCGAGCCCATGCGGTGCGGCTCGTCGGAAAGCGTGTACGGCGCGATCTCCAGGCCGTCGTAGCCGAGCTTGCCTGCGTACTCGCACTGCCGCGGGAACGGCATCGGTGCAATGACTTCATTGCACAGCGCGATGCGCATCGCTACTTCTTCAGTGCACTACCCCAGCTCGCCTGCCAGTCGTTGCCCTGGAAGTCGGTGACCTTGCCGTCGGGCCGGAAGAACTTGTTCGGGATCTGGAACATCGCGAGGAACAGACCGCCCTTCGCGCCCGCCCAGGCTTCGTGGCGGCTGCCGGCGGGACGCCAGACGAACTGGCCTGCCGTGCACTCGCCCTCCGGGCATACCAGGCTGCCTTCGAGAACGTAGGTCTGCTCGATCTTCACGTGCTCGTGGTCGGGCAGGCGCGCGCCCGGCGCCATGCGCATCAGCGCGGTGATGAGGCCGCTCGCCTTGTCGACGAGCAGGGTCTTCTGCTCGATGCCGGCGTACGCCGTCTTCTCCCACGGCTGGCTCGGCACATCGACGAATCGCGATGCCAATTCGCTCATTTTGCTGGGTGCGTTCATGACTTGGCGTGCTCCCCGACCTTGACGATCTTCATGGTGTTAGTGCCGCCCGCCTTGCCGATCGGCTCGCCGATGGTCAGCACGATCAGGTCGCCCGCTTTAACCACATTGTTCTCGACCAGCACCCTTTCGGCCTCGAGCAGCAGCTCTTCACGATCGTGGCCGACGTATTTCACCATCAGCGGAAAGACGTCGCGGAACAGCGCGCACTTGTAACGCGTGCTGGTCTGCGCGGTGAGCGCGTAGATCGGCACACCGCAGTTCAGCCGGCTCATCCACAGCGCGGTCGAGCCCGATTCGGTGAGCGTGGCAATGGCCTTGACCTTCAGATGGAAGGCGGTGAACAGCCCGGCCATGGCGATCGACTGATCGACGCGGGTGAAGACCCGGTTGAGGAAATCCTGCTCGAGGTTGAGCGGCTGCGTCTGCTCCGCCTCGACGCAGATCCGCGCCATCGACTCGATCGTCTCGACCGGGTAGCGGCCGCTCGCCGACTCCGCCGACAGCATCACCGCGTCGGTGCCGTCGAGCACCGCGTTGGCGACGTCGGACACCTCGGCGCGCGTCGGCACCGGGCTGGAGATCATCGACTCCATCATCTGCGTCGCGGTGATGGTCAGCTTGTTGTGCTCCCGCGCGAGGCGGATCATTTTCTTCTGCAGCGCCGGCACGGCCGCGTCGCCGACCTCCACCGCGAGGTCGCCGCGCGCCACCATGATGCCGTCGGAGCCACGCATGATGTCGATCAGCGCCGCCTCGCCGACCGCCTCGGCGCGCTCGATCTTCGCGATCAGGAATGCCTTGCCGCCGGCGGCGCGCATCAGCTCGCGCGCCATGTACATGTCGGCGCCGGTCTTGGGGAACGACACCGCGAGGAAGTCGGCCTGGATCTTCGCCGCGGTCTTGATGTCGTCCATGTCCTTCGAGGTCAGCGCCGCCGCGGTCAGGCCGCCGCCCTGGCGGTTGATGCCCTTGTTGTTCGAGAGCACACCGCCGTGGCGCACGATGGTGTGCACCTCCTCGCCGCGCACGTCGGTGACGTCGAGCACGATCTTGCCGTCGTCGAGCAGCAGCACGGCGCCCGCGCCGACGTCGCGCGGCAATTCCTTGTAGTCGATCCCCGAGCGGCCGGCGTCACCGAGCTCGCAGCCGGCGTCGAGCACGAACTTCTGCCCCTTCTCGAGGTTGACCTTGCCTTCCTTGAACTTGCCGACGCGGATCTTCGGTCCCTGCAGGTCGCAGAGGATCGCGACCGTGCGCCCGGTCTTGGTGGCGATCTCCTTGACGAGCTTCGCCCGGTTCTCGTGGTCCTGCGCGGTGCCGTGCGAGAAGTTGAGCCGCACCACGTCGACACCGGCGCGCACCATGCGCTCCAGCACGGCAGGATCGCTCGAGGCGGGGCCCAGGGTTGCGACGATTTTTGTACTACGGAGCATTGAGGACAGTCCTGTGGATTTTATCCGATTCGCCCGCGCTCAATGACTGCTTTTCCGCCGGCGTCCCGAGTCTCGAAGAGGATCTCGTCGCCGACTCGAGACGCGTGCACCGTGAGCGTGCTGGGCATGAGCACCATGCCGGCGAATCGACAGCGAACGCGCTTCGCGGCTTTGGTCAATTGAGATACGGAAAGCGCCAGGGTCGCGGTGCCGTGCAGGATGATTCCCGGCAGTCCGGCGCTGCGCGCGTACTCGGGATCGGTGTGAATAGGGTTCCAGATGCGCGCGCACTCGGTGTAGACGTGGCCAGCAGTGGCTGCGACCCGGAAATGTCCGGCGACCGGCAATTCCTGGTCTTGCTTCGGTGGATCGTCGACGCTGCCACGATCGCCGCCTTCCAGCGCCACTCCGCGATAGAGCATTCCGTATCGAGTGGTGCTCACGGGTTCGTCACCGGCTCTCGCGCTGAGCTCGAAGACGACGAACGCGCCGGGACCGCGCTGGGTCGCGCTCACTACGCGCGCCGAGACCGCAAGCGTTTCGCCTGCAACCGGCGGGCGATGAATCGTCAAGTCGTGCTGCGCGTGCACGAGGCGTGCATTGATTTCCTGCAGGCGGGTCGCCACGCGCAATGCGTTGGTCGCCGGCCATTCGTAGCACACGGCGAAAAGCGGATGCGGCGTATCGCTCACCTCGCCGAGCGCCGCGTTGTAGGCCATTAGCCAGCGCTTGTCGATGAGCTGCGCGCAAGGGCCGACCTCTTGTCCGACGATGCTGGACGAGATCTTCAAGCGCGCGCTTCGAGCGCGGCGACGGCGGGAAGAGTCTTGCCTTCGAGGAACTCCAGGAACGCGCCGCCGGCGGTGGAAATGTAGTCGATCTCGCCGGCGATGCCGAACTTGTTGATCGCGGCGATGGTGTCGCCGCCGCCGGCGAGCGAATAAGCCTTGGACGCGGCGATGGCGCGGGCGAGCGCCTCGGTGCCCTTGGCGAACGGCGCCATCTCGAACACGCCGACCGGGCCGTTCCAGACGATCGTCCCTGCCTCGGCGACGATCTTCGCCAGCTCGGCCTGCGCCTTCGGGCCGATGTCGAGGATCATCTCGTCGCTCTGCACGTCGCCGACCTCCTTGGTTGCGGCGCGCGCCCGCTCCGACATCTCGCTGGCAACCACGACGTCCGGGGGCAGCGGCACCTTGGTCGCGGCCATGATCTTCTTCGCCTCGACGACCAGGTCCTTCTCGGCGAGCGACTTGCCGATCGGCTTGCCTTGCGCGAGCAGAAACGTGTTCGCGATGCCGCCGCCGACGATCAGGCGGTCGACCTTCTTCGCCAGCGCGTCGAGGATCGTCAGCTTGGTCGAGACCTTCGAGCCCGCCACGATCGCCACCAGTGGCCGCGCCGGATTGGAGAGGGCTTTTCCCAAAGCATCCAATT
>Ga0111538_10013053_pt1 | contig 10957 bp, 16 predicted proteins | sample SoiMethybrSBSTD1_FD_79669 | JGI IMG/M metagenome (GOLD analysis project Ga0111538, IMG submission 79669) | Bulk soil microbial communities from a Populus tree surrounding site in Tennessee, USA - Soil MetaG P. TD hybrid SBSTD1 (version 2)... | ecosystem: Environmental > Terrestrial > Soil >... | reverse complement strand
GAAGCGCGTTCAATTCGGACTTGCGCCACTTGCGCGCGGCCTTCAACGTGTCAATGTGTGCAAACATTTTGTCCCTCTCTGGTTAAATGGGGGGGGGGCGTACCGACGAAGTGGCCAATACGCCCATGTGGTCATTTAGCGCCCGCGCGCTCTTTCTTCAACACTTCCGCAAGCAGTTGGTCAGGCGACGGCGGCGGCGCTTTGTCGTATTCGCGGATCGCTTGCGCCAGGCACGCTTCAGCAACGTCCGCGCCCGGCTGCCCGCTGCGAACTGTTCTTTCAATATCGTGTATCCAGCCACGCAGTTTCTCGAAGTATTCATGGGGACAAACCGCCGGTTTCGTCGGGTCAAGCTGGCGGATTAGCTGCCAAGCGCGGTTTGCGATTTTGTCAAAGTCGGCTGTGTCGATCATTACTTTGCTCCTCAAGGTTAGTTGTTATTGGTTCCGGCTCAACGTCCAAGAACGTCGGCCACTCAAATTCGTCGAAGAAGCCAGCCCAGATTTCCGCCGTTTGACGTTCGATCTGCTCGGCCACGCTTTCAAGCGTCCAGTCATCGCTTACCATTTGTTCCACCCTGCCGGTTGTGGCGGCGTAAATGGGATCGGCTCCGGCCTGCCCCACGAACTTGCAGGCGGCGGAGGGTCGGCTTTTTTTGGTGTAATTGTTTCTATCGGCGGCTGTGCTATCCGTGCTACTTCCTCTTTCGTGGCTGGAATTGACTCGACGCGCCCGGCAGCCGCCTTGTACGCGGCAGCCTCTTCCGCCTTCTGTCTGGCTTCGGCTGCAACACGTTCTTTTTCAAGGCGTTCCGCAAGTTGAGCTTTGATTCGCGCCGCTTCCGCCCGCGTCTCGGCCCGCCGCGCCTTCTCGGCTTCTTTCATAGCGTCAAGCGCCTCTTCGACGAGCATGTCGAACGCTTCGGCGTAGTCCACGCCTTCGAGTTCCATCTTGCGGTAGACGTTTCTTTCGCGCTTGTACCGGTCGTCCGGCTCACGGAAGCTGTAAAGTTCGTCCTTAATTTTGCCTTCGGTGCGCGTCAGAAGGAGTTCAACGGCTTTCAGGTCGCCAGATAACGCAGCCACGCCAACAATGCGCGCGATCTCGTCGGCGTTTGTGCTAGCGGGGTCTTTGTCGTTTGCGCTGGCAAGCCAGAAACGGAATGCTTCAGAGACGTAGCGAACGCCACGAGGACGCCCCCGGATATTGCCACTTTCGCCACTTTTGAACTTTTTGCCGACACTGTTACCTGCCGCGAACCTACCGTCAGGCCGTCTGTTGTCGCCGTTCACGGCCTGCGTTTCAGACGGCGTTACGGTTGTCGTCATACTAATTACTTGCCCTTTTGCCATAAACTTATAAATCGGTTTACGGGGACCGCCCCTCAGCCCGAAACGGCCCCCGCTTCAGCGCCGACGCGGCGTTGCAGTGCGCCGGCGAAGTTGAAACGTTATGCGGCCATTGCGTCAATGTCGCGCTCACCCAATTCCGCGTACAAGTCCGGCGCTAAGTCCCTGATGCACCTACCGCACACGTCCAGAGAACAGTGCGGAAGAAGAAACATAGCCCGGTCGCGCGGGTAAATGTGGCGAGTGCAAATAGCGCAACTCACGCCCTCAATCGGTGTCGGCATAACGTTGCTTTGTTGTTCGCTCATATCTGAAATCTCCTGGTGTTGTTATGGGTTAAACCGCGTCCACGCCGTGAGTTTCTTTCCAGCAAGGCCGGCAAACGTGATCGCCGAAAGGATCGTCAAGCAAACTCAGCGCCTGCCCCCCTGTATCCGCGAAGCAGATAATGCAGGTAGTGTGAGTCAGATTTGGTATAGCCGGCGCGCAGGTTTCTATGACCGCCTGCGCGTCAACTAACTGCCTCATAGCCGTTCTGATCTTTTCTCGGCGCTGATCTTCGGAAATTCCGAGTTCAGCATTCAGGTCTGAGAATGGCGACTTAGCGACCTTCGCCGCATTTGCCGACAGGTGCGAGGAAACACTTTCGCGCCAAATCCGATACGGATCATTCGGCGGCGCATTGGTGATAAAACCGTGTTTTTCGCTGTTGTTGTTTTTCTCTTCACTCATAATCTAAAATCCTCTCGTTTGTTTACACGCCGCCCGGAAATCTCAAACTGTCCGCACGCCGGGCGGCATACGTGCGGATAATTTTTACCTTCTCGCCTTCCCCGATCTCGCCTTCGCCTTCAACCGCGACTTAATTTTAAAAAACGTGATCCGCCCGAAGTCGTCGGCTATGCCGGACAGGAAGCGGCGCAGCGCGCGTCTCTCAAAGTCGCTCAGCCCTTGAATCAAGCTGCGTAGTGTTGGGTCGCTAATTCTCAAAACGGCACCTCCTCCTCAAATAGCGCCCTCTCCTGCGCCTGATCGAGTAGCGCGCACAGATTTCTGATTGCGACTATCGGCGTCACACCCTGCGCGGATATCTGCCTCACTTTTCGAGAGCGTGACGACCGCGTGACACCCTTCTGATCGACGGTGGCGAACCACTGGTTGAGCGCAGGTGTTAGCGCTATCCCGCGCGCTTCGATTTCTCGCAGAATTTCGTCGGCTAACACGCAAAGTCCTCCTCGTCCTGAAAATCTGGGTGATTTTGAGAATCCCATAAGTCCTGTGTTTTTGACTCCGCAGGACAGTTTGGGATAGTTAGGACAGTAGTTTCGGGTGAAAAGTAGCGTGCTACTTCACGAGGCTTGCACCTAGAACTACTGTCCTGACTGTCCTGACTGTCCTGTTTGACTGGTAGCCCTAGTCCGTAATACCAGACGGTCCCCCCCTCTTTTTTCTTTGTGTAGCCACGAACGTCGGTTAGCTCCCTGCCGAATTTTGTCTGCGTTAAAGGCGTCTCGCCGGCCTCGTCACACCACTTGATATACGCCTTGTAAATGTCGCCCGCCGAGTTGCCGCGCTTGTTCTGTGGCAGTTGCACAAGTTCCTCTTCAATGAATGTGCCGAGGACGTCTGATTCTTTCCTGTATGTCTCTGTGGCGGTCCGCACGGCGTCCGGCGGCATTAGCCCGTGCTCTCCCCATTCCCTGTACCCTTCAAGCGCCCAATTCAGAATTCCCGGCAGTTCGGCAAGCAGCTTCATTTCAAGTTTCGGATCGCCCTGTTTTACGTCGCCAGTCACTTTCTGCGGGTCTGTCTCGAACTGCTGCAAGAACGGGATGAGCATTGGACGGCGCCATATTCCGTCGTCGGTTCCGCGAATGACGGGCTTGTGGTTGGCTGCGAGCCAGAGTTTGAAACGTGGTGTGAAAGTGATTTCGTGTTCACCTTTGCGCGACGCTGTAACCGGATCGCCGCCGGTAACTTGCTTGATAAGCCCCTCGGATAAGCGCCGTGATTCTTCTGTCTCGACTGCCGTTACCAGTCGAGCGCCGGCCAGATTGGCCAAGCTCTCATTGTGGCCGTTTGCGCCATCCTTGCGGGTTGTAAACACGCTCATTTGCGCGTGCGCGGTGTATGTGCCGAGTAGCGCCTTCAGGATATTGAGAAAAGTACTCTTGCCGTTTTTGCCAATCCCGTACAGCAAGAATAGTTTCTGCTCGATTATCCAGCCCGAAAGCGAATAGCCGACCGCGCGCTTGATAAAATCAATCATCGCCTGGTCGCCGCTGAAGATAGCTTTAAGGAATTGAAGCCACAGCGGGCATTGCGCGTCTTTGTTGAATTCGACTTTTGATATTTTGGTGCAAAAGTTTTTCGGGTTGTGCGCTCTAAACTCCCCGGTCGGCAAGTGAATAGTGCCGTTCCCCACGTTGAAAAGGTCTGGGTCTGCGTCGAATTCTTCCGGGTCGATCCGAATTTCCGCGCGCGCCAACGTGAGCATTGCGCTCCTGCGCTCTGGCGATTGGCTTTTTAGGTAGTGTTTAAAGCCCGCCATATCCTCAGCGGGCGCCTTTAGGCTTCTTACTGTTCGATTTGCCCTGTCTTCAACTAGCCCCTGATCGTTGCTCCATCGCTTGCCATTGAAGCAATAGTATTTCTTCTCAGGGTAAACGTAGCGCGTTGTCGCGCGCCAGGTGTTGAGAAATCTGGCCGAGTTCCCAAAGTCCGCGCGCATCTCCGCATCATCGAATACCGTGTCTATTTTTTCGGCTTCGTCTTTCGGCTTCTCACCGGTCGGTTCAGTCTTCGGCGCTGGTCTTCCGTTCCCGTTAAAACTCTCCGGTTGCCGTGGCTTCTTGCGCCCGCTTCTCAATCCGCTCTGTACGGTGTCCGCGATCCCCTTCGGGCCGCAGTTATCATCAACGTCGAGTCCGATTTTTTCAGCCGCTTCAGTGAGCGCTTTGATAACCCGGTCCTCGTCGAGACAGCCACCGGCTATTAGTTCGCCGAGCGCTGCGGCTGCCTTGAATAGCTGATTGTTGCGCCCCTCTTGCGTGGCGAGAAGTCTGTTTATCTCATCCTCGAAGGCTTTGACGACGTATTTAACCGGCGGCAATTCGCGCCAGTCGAGCAGCGGGCCTTGATAGATTTCGTGATAATACTCGGCGCTTTCTGAAGCCTTCACAGGCGTATAGAACATCCTGGCGAGGTCTTTCGCCGACGGGTCGAGCTTTTCGCCGCTAATATGAAACGCCCATTGCCACAGCGCCAGGTAGTAGACGGCGGGTATCGGCGCGGCCAGGGGCAACGCTACCCTGAAGCGTTCTTCAGCGTTCTTGTTTGAGTCCGTGACTCGCTTATGCGAATGGGTAGTGTAGGCCGCGAACGCGTATCCGAGTTTGCGCCATCGCGGCAAGTCGCCATCAAGCGTGTTGCCGTGGTCGCAGTCAAGGCCGAGCATTGAGAATTCAACTGCGTTGTCGTTTGCCCTGGTCGCGGGGGCGAATGTCGCGGGCGAAAAGAGCGGCCCATCTTTCTCTGCCCGCACTTCCGGCTTGGACAGGCGAGCGCAAAACTCTTCCCACGTGCGCGTCACAGGTTGCGGGGCGTTGTCGGCGACTCTTTTGAAGAGTGAGAGCCGGAAGGCGCGGCCCGGATTCGGCGGGTGATATATTTTGTTGGTTTGTAAACTTGTTTTTGTGCTAGTATCCATCCGCGTTAACTTTCTTTTTGGCCGTCGAATGTCTTACCGGATTTCGTCGGCCAAAATTGTCTCTGTTGACGTTCGGGCGCAGTGACAGGCTTAGGTCGCCAAACTGTGGGCTTGTTGCTGCGCTACTCATAGTTCACCTAATGGCGTGTGGGATCAGGTCGCAACCTGCAAAGTATCGGCCTGGTTCCCCGCCCCCTTCTCACGCCGACGTTCAGCCAAATACTGCTCCAAGTCGTCGTGCAAAATAATTACGGCTTGATCGAACTTCACAAACGGAATGCGGCGAAGCTTAACTTCGCGGCGCCAGAAGCGCGCCGAAAATGGCCCGCGCGCCTCAAGCATTTTGTAGGTGTATCCGATTGGTGAAGCTTGCTCTGCTACTAACAAGTCGTACTCTCCTTTCGTAATCGAGTCCACAAAAACGAAAAAGCCGCAGGCGTAAAAAGCTCTGAACCCTTGTTAGGGTTTGGGGAGAGCTTTTTACGCCTGCGGCTTTGATCTTCCGGCGGCAAGAAGACAGTGCTTTCGGCTTTTGTCAAACTGCGTCCGCCTATTTCGGAGAATACTAAAATGCGGCTTTTTGCGTCAAGAGCTAAACAAGATTTCGCACAAAAAACACCGCTCTTAGAAAGAGCGCGCACAGTTTCGTACACAGTCTCACTGTGTGGGCTAGGTTGGCATACTGTAAATAGCTGAACGGCTGATAGATATGGACGCGAAAAAACCGGGATAAAACAACTGTTGATTCTATGGGGGCACATGGTCGCTTGCGGCAAGCTGCGGCTAACTGCGGCTAAAGCTGAAATTGCAGTATCAGGCTGGCCGCTATTTGCCGCGACTTGTCGTAGGCTGCCGCGCACAGTTTCGTACACAGTTGTCATTGAATCAACTCCGGGGCGACCGCGTGCTTTTGGATGGCGAACTCCTCAATCTTCCGAATCGCCATCACCTGGTGTTCCTCGTTGGGGTGGGCGTAGCGCAGTGTCATTTCGATTCGGCTATGCCCCATGATCATCTTCAGCGTGACAAGGTCGACGCCCGCTTCTACCGCTCTGGTGGCGAATGTATGGCGCAGGTCATACAGCTTGAACGCCGCGCATCCTGACGCCTTCAGCGCGGCCCGGTGCAACGGGTTCGCGTCCTTCATCGGCTTCGACGGATCGCTATCGAGCGGGAATACATATTCGCTCTCCCCTTCCCTGAGCCGACGCGCGAGCAGATCGGCGGCGCGGCGCGTGAGCGTGAGCTTTCGCTTGGCGGCCTTCGACTTCCCGTAGGGGTTGGACACATAGCCGGCAGCAAGATTCACGTTCTCGCGCTTCATCCGGTAAATCTCGTCAGGCCGCATCCCTGTGTCGAGCATAATTACCGCCACGTCGTGGAGCGGTTGCGCGCACGCGGCTAGATACAATCTCTCTTCATCGAAACTCACCACGCGCTCACGAACATTATCGAGCGGCAAGGACTTCACGCTTGAAACCGGGTTCTCGCTCGCGATCTTGAGATCGATGAAATACGTATACATCGCGCTCAGACAGGCCAGATCGCCGTTGACTGTGGAGGGTTGAACGGGTTTACCCGTCTCTCTTCCCTTCCCCCTTCGGCCCCGCGCCCGGCCCCCTCCCGCAAGCCTTGCGTTTTTGTACTTCTCAACATCATCCGGCGTAACCGCGTTCAACTTCTTAGCCCCCAGCGCGGCGACGAGAAGCCTTGAGGAAAACTCATATCTCTTCGTTGTGTTCGCGGCGTTGTGTTCGCGGGAATACTCAAGAAAGCGCGCCATCGCATCTTTGAGGAGCGGCGTATCTTTCTGGCGCTTAATCTCATGCGTCCCTTGGATTACGTCGAGACGGATTTTCGACTCAATGTCACGCGCGCGGTCCTTGTTGGTCAGCCCAGTTGAGCCGCGATAAGTGACTCCCTTGTACTCGAACTTGTACTGGTAGCGTTTTGAGCCTTTGCGCTTAAAAACAGTCATCGGGATTATTTGGCGGCTTTCTTCTTCGCTTTCTTTGTGGCGCCCTTCGGTCTACCGGGTTTCGGTTCCCATTGCTTGAATGATTCGACAGCGGTGTCGGGGACCATCCAAATGCGAAACTCCCCAATAGTTTGCGGCACAGCGCCGGGGACCTGGCCCTTGCGTAGCCAGGTCGCCACCGTCGTGTATGGCTTTTTGATTTTCCGGGCGAATTCGCCAGCGGTCATAAACTTTTGCTCCTTCATTTCTGAAATTTAGTAGACGTATACCACTTTTGCAAGCGCAGATTAACTCAGCAGCAAGTCGTCCGTCAATGAAAAAAGTTGCATAGTATCTCACTTTTTCTCTTGACTAGAAAACGTAGTAGGGTATACTACGTTTGTCAGTTGGACATAACGCAAAGGAGAAACGGCAATGATTAACACAGAGAAATTCAGCGAAGTGGTGGAAGCGGCGAAAGCGAAGACGACGGACGCGAAGTGGCTGAGAGCGATTGAGAAAGCGGCGAAAGCAATTCTTTCCGGTGAGCTCATCGTGACGGTTCTCGCACACGGCGCGCTGGTTACTTCGGCCTCTGGCACCTACGCCGCCAACGGCCATTGCAACTGCGAAGCGGCCCGCAAAGGTCACAGCCAGTGCTACCACCGCGCAGCCGCAAGGTTGATGGACTTGTACGAAACGGAGATGGCTTCGGCCGTCTCCTTCGTCGCCGACGTTGCCGAATCACCCCGCGCCAATCTCATTGCCGAAATCGAAAACATTTGGCCCCGCGTTGAGTCCACGCCCCTAGCCGACGCCCTTATGTCCCGCTTCGGCAAGAACAAGCTCGAAATGCTCGACACCGACATGCTGAGACGTGTGAGATTGGCGATTGCGATGTAACCCTGTGGAAATCTTGTGCACAATTGTGCACAAGATTTCCACAGCCTCAGAGGAGACACCACCATGAACAACACCGCTTCAGTAACGCCCATAACCGACAAGCAGCCGCAAGCCGTGGCCAAGTTCGTTATCACCGCCAGCATTGACGGCTTCCCTATTCAGGTGGAAGTCGAAGGCAAAGCCGACGCGTTGAGAGGGATGATTGACAGGCTGAAGGCCATAGGCGCGGTTCCGCCGAGTTTGTTCGGAAATTCCAAGTCTGGAGAATCTGAACAAACCGACGCCCCCGTCTGCGAGTTCCACGGCAAAATGAAGGCCAGCAATCACGGCGGTTGGTTTTGCAGCCGCAAAATGGGCGACGGCTCTTACTGCAAATCCAAAAGCTCATAACCCCTAACCGACAAGGAGAACCCTAATGGCATACATCGAAATAGACAGCGAACTGTTACTGCTCGCGGCTTCAGCTAGCGAGCGCGACCGGCGAGAGATCGCCGACAGATTAGCCGACATGCCGCCGGCTGAACTGCGAGTCTTGCGTGACGCGCTTTCCGTCCTGGACGAAGCCTTGGACGCCGCCGCGCTCGACAAACACTTGAAACGCGATTAGCCCCCCTGTGCCCTTAACTGCGACGTTCCCCAAGCGCCGCCCCTAACTTTGAAGGAGATAGTTATGACTTCAACAAACGCGAATACCTCACAACCCACAACCACACCGGCCCAGCCGACGAACGATTGCGCCAAGCTCTCGGAGATAGCCGTGTCCTTGCGCCGTATCATCGCGATCACCGACAAGCCGAGGCTGGACGACGAAGAAGTAATTTGCCTGCGCTATGAAGCCGAATGCGCGCTGAAGGCTTGCGCATAATAAAAGGGGCTTACCAGATCGCGCATACGTCCTGATAAGCCCTACCCCATCAACCCCACCGGAGTGGAGAGAATGAGCCTACAGACCCATTCTACCCCGCTCCGGTTTTCCCGTTAAGGAGAAACAATGCCACGCCAACCACTAGGCCAGCGCGTCCACGCCTGGCTGAGCGAACCGGAAGGAGAGACGTTCCGCCTGGGCAAGTGGCGATTCTGGTTTATAGCCGTCGCCGGCCTGCAACTACTCAACGCCGGACTAACCGCGCTGATATTCCAGAGCGCGGGCAATCTGCAAAACTACATGGGCGCGATCCTGTTGGGCGTCGGCGCGCTCGTCGGCTGGATCGCTATCGGCGCCCTTCACTACTCAGACGCCCCTGAGCGCGGACTTGCAAGAGGCGTGAGCGCCCTCGATTCCGTGACGCTGCTATTCGTGATCGCCCACTTTGCGTTTTTGATGTGGGCATACGGGCACCTGAAGACGATTCAGAGCGAGGAGGCGAAGTACGAGGCGCAGGCCGAGAAGTTCAATGTCGAGGCGCGCCAGGTCCAGGCGGATAACGCGAAGATCGCAGAGTCAATGGCCAAAGTCTCTGAAAACGAACGCCAGCGCGCTAGGATCGAAAACGACACCATCTATCAAGCCAGGAAGGCGGCGCAGGCAGGCGCTAAGGTCCAAGCGGGGCGAACTCAATCCGCCGCCGCTTCTCTCTCCACCAGTCCCATTGAGCTTGAGAAGCCGACGAAGCCCGACAAGACAAGCGCGCAGTTCTTGAACGAATGGGATGTCTGGATTCGAGCGGCCAACTTCGGCGAATTGTTGTTGTGCGCCCTGACGCTGATTTTCATTCGCAACACGACGGCGAAGACAAATTCACCTGTGGAAAACTTGTATCCCATGGGATACAAAATATCCACAGCTTCAGCCCGTCAATCCGCCCCGTCTCCCGCGCTCCGAATGAGCGACAATGAGCGACAGTCGCTCTCCCTGTCGCAAAATGCTGGTCGCCTGTCGCTCTCAGACCCCGACAGAAAAGACGCCTTGAAGAAGCTCCGCGAACACTTGAAAGCGATAGCTTTTCATCACCCAAACAAATGGTTCAAGGCGGACTTGGTGAGAGGGGGTGTGACTATCCGATTCTTCGAGCGCCAGAACGGACATGAGATCGCCATCGCGCAGACGACACAATCCGACAAGTTGCTTGCGGCTGTCGAGAGAGAGGATTTTAGGGAGCGGCTGATTGAAGAGTTGCGCCGGCAGGAATTCGACATTTGAACCACAGGCGCAGGGGTGTGATTTTCTCGTATTCAGGTGTAGAAATTTCTACACCGTTGATCCCACAGGCGCAGGGGTGTGATGGGAGGGTAGATAGAGATTATCGTATAATGTCTATTTAGCCCACACACCCATGGGCTCGATACTGCATTCCACAGGACTTAGCGCCACAAACAGCGGGGAAGTCTCACAACACGAAAGCCGGGGCGGCGATTCCCCGGCTTTCACTTTTTGCCTCTGCCTGAGAATACGGCAGCCAGAGCCACGACCACGAAGAAAGCGATAATGGCGACGATTGCGATTTGCAGGATGAAAGCCATTACGGCGCCGAGTACTTCCACACGCGCATGGATGTTTGAGTTATGTCGTTATCGGCCGCGTTCGCGGATTCGCCGGTGAATGTCAATGCGTTGGCGTTGCTGTGCGTGACAGCGGGATTGGCGGTAGTGTTGAACATTCTATGAAACGTCGTGTCGCTTCCGGCGTTTTGTATCAACACCATGGACGAGCAGAACGCATTGCCGCCGTTTCTAGATATCTCTAACACCCATCTCCAGTTTGCGACCGCCCCGATTCCGTTTGCGATTCGAGTATCTATGGTTGAGCCGGCGTATTTAGCTCGAATCGTCAGATTGCCGGCAACGTTCGCCATGGTGCCAGTCGCCACCACAACTATCGTGTCCCCATCCTCGCCTAACACGTTGGCCGCAACTGTCTTTGTCATCAGTGTGTCTTCACCCCCGGTTTGGTTTCCAACCGTGGTGAAATTGTGATGGTAGAGACCTCCCAGGGTGATGAAGTCAGTTGCCGGCGTTGCGCCATTGCCGGCGCGGGTTTGAACCTTACCGTCTGGCGAAACCTTCGTTCTTGCCGTGGAGTCGCCGCTCTCGAAAGCCTCT
>Ga0111538_10013052_pt1 | contig 10958 bp, 8 predicted proteins | sample SoiMethybrSBSTD1_FD_79669 | JGI IMG/M metagenome (GOLD analysis project Ga0111538, IMG submission 79669) | Bulk soil microbial communities from a Populus tree surrounding site in Tennessee, USA - Soil MetaG P. TD hybrid SBSTD1 (version 2)... | ecosystem: Environmental > Terrestrial > Soil > Tree... | reverse complement strand
CGCGTGAACGCGACGGCCAGCGTGCCGACGTGGAACGGGTCCTCGCCGTAGACCTCCTCGGTCCGTCCCCAGCGCGGATCGCGCGCGATGTCGGCGTTCGGAGCGCGCACGATCAGGCCCGACCGGTCGTACTTCGCGCTCTGATAGAGGTAGCGCGCCTCCTGCGCTTCCTGCGCGGCGGCCTTGCGCACGAGCTCGGGATCCCATGTCGCGCCGAGGCCGTATGCCTGCGGAAACTGCGTCGTCGCAGTCGGGTTGCGGCGGCCCCAGTTGCTTGGGCCGCCCTGCGCGACGCCGTGGTAACCCTCGATGTGCGGAGAGCCCTTCACGCCGAGCCGCGGCACGGACGCGCGCGTCGCGAGGCAGTCGACCTTCTCCTCGAGCGTCATCCTCGAGATCAGGTCGCTGATGCGCTCCTCGGCCGGCCGGTCGGGATCCTGGAACGGGTACTCGTAGCGCGCGGCCTGGGCCGCGGCGACGGCCGCGGCCGACCACGCGAGCGCGACCAGGCAGACGCGCCGGGCTGTCTTCATGCCCCCGCACGCTATCTCCGCGATGGAAGGCGGTCAACGATGCGGTGGGCTCACCGGCTGACGATGCCGCCTCCGCCACCCGTGGGCGACTGGCCGCGGACGAGCTCCCAGCAGCCGAAGCGCATGAAGGCGTTCTTCGGCAGGCCGGGGCCGCCCCGGTACTGGTAGAAGAGGTCGAAGGTGCCCTCCATCACCTTCCAGTCGAAGGTCCCGTAGATCGAGTCGTGGAGCTGGAGGTAGTTCTCGCCGCGCTGCAGATGGACCTGGTAGATGTCCGGTCCGCCGATGGGCACGGGCACACCACGGTGCTGGTAGGTGACCGTCAGGTCGGCCGCGAACAGGTCGAGCACGGGGCTCTCGGGGTTGTCGCCTCTCGCGACCCGCTGCGTCGGCCCGTAGATCGTGAAGGTGTTGCGAGGCACGACCGAGGCGCCCGCGACGTGCGCGAACGCCGTCTGGTAGCGTCCGGGCAGAACGAGGTAGTCGTAGGCGTTGTAGCTCGTCCGCGTCAGGACGAACGGGCTCGCGTCGCGAGCGAGCGGCACGGCGTAGATGTCGCCGCGTTCGACATCGCTCGCGGGGAAGGGCTCGCCGTTGATCAGCAGAGGGCCGTGGAGTCGACCGGTCGGGATGTCGATCGTGCGGTTGGGAGTGCGCGTCACGTCCCAGCCCCGCGTCAGGATCGCGCGCGGGTTGACGGGCAGGATCGTCGCTCCGGTCAGATGCTCGTACTCGATGTCGTAGCGTCCCGGGATCGCACGCAGGGAGAAGGCGCCGTACCGCGTCTGTCCGAGCTGCACTCGGTCTGGGCTGTCCGGAACGACGAGGTTGATCCGCGCGTTTTCGATCTCGGATTGCGGAGGGACTGCTCCGTTCACCAGGAACTCGCCGGAAACTTCGACCGAGGGCACGTCGATCACCCGTGGTGTGCCGTTGACGAGCACCCGCTCGACGAGGCCGTCGAGGTTGCGCGGGACGCCGATTCCCGCGAAGTAGCGGAAGCGCGCCTCGTAGCGGCCCGGGACGATGCGAATCGGCTGCGGAGCCAGGTGGGTCGAGCCGAGCGGCACCTCGTCGCCGCCCTCCGCGATCAGCACCATGTTCCCGCTCTCGATGGTCGAGCCCGAAAACGGGGCGCCGTTGTTGAGGAACTCGAACTCCTGAAGCACGCTCGGCACGTCGAGAGCGAGCTTTTCGACGTCCTCGTCCAGGGAGAGCCCCTGGGAGACGGTCGCGCCCCGGTTTTCAGGGATCGTGCGGCCCGCCTGCCACTCGTAGCGGAGAGAGTAGAGGCCAGGGATGATTCGGACGACGAAGGGCGAGGGCACGATCCCGCCGAGCGGCACCTCGCCACGCCCGTCGGCGAGCCGCAGGCTGAGCCTGGCGCTGCTGCCGTCGTCGGCGAACGGCTTGCCGTTGTGGCGCTTGAACCCGGCAATCCTCACCATCGGCACGTCGACCACGAGCTCGCCGTCCTGCAGCAGCGAGACGCGCCGCAGGATGCGGGTCAGCTTGTTCCTGGGGATCAGGTTGCCGCTTTCCCACGAGTAGTAGACGTCGTAGACGCCCGGCACCACCCGCACTGCCTTCGGCGCCTGGTCGGTCTGGCCGAGCGAGAGCTGTGGCCCGTCGAAGAGCGGGCTCGGCTCGCTCGCCCAGAGCGTGATCACGGCCGAGCCGGCCCGGCCTCCGGGGAAGGGCTTGCCGTCGAGGCGAAAGACCGGCCGGATTCGCACGGACGGCGCGTCGATCACAACCGGCCCGATGGCGGTTCGGACGCAGTCCCTGGGCGGTGGGGCGGCCTCGGCCCAGAGGCCGGTGACGGACGCTCCCGCGACCATCCAGGCGCCGACGAGCCGCTTGCTTAGTGATACAGCCATGGCATCTCTCCTGCCTCAGTAACGCTGGTCCGCAGCCTTCCCCTCAGCTCGCCGCGCGGTTGCCGACTGCGGCCTCACTGGAACACCCGCGAGTTGTTGCGCTCATTGGCCTCCGTGATCCGGGAAGCACGATCGACGTGCAGGGTCACGCCGACACCGGGGGCGATGACGCCCGGTGCTTCGAGCACCACCCACGTGGACTCGCCGGCTCGCAGGGCCCGCACCTCCACCTCCCGTTCGAGCACGTGCCCGCTGCGCCGATAGACGAGACTGAGCTCGCTGGCCGCCGCGTCTGCTCTCCCGACGTTCGCCACCTCGGCCTCCAGCGAGCTCGTCTCCCCCGCGACGGCGTGCGCCCGCCGCACGACGAGATCCGGCCGAGGCTCGACGGGCGTGCGCTGGGGGGCGACCGCCGTGCGTTGCGGCTTTACGGCGGTGCGCTGCGGCTTCACCGGCGTTCGCTGCGGATGGGCGGCCTCCGTCTCGGCGAGCACGACGCAGCGCACCGCGGCGTCGATCTCACGGTTGTAGGTCTTGAACCTCTCTTCGACGTTCGTGATGCCCCGAGTGGCCGCCACTCGGACCTCGATCGGCAAGCGGAACGACACCAGGAAATCGTTTCCACGACCGGCTGCCGACTGGGCGCACAGGTCGCCCGTGCTCACGGGCGACAGCACCAATGCATCACCCGGGAAGCTGAACGTCGTGGAGCGGACCTCGACCTTGGCGCTTCCCTCGTTGTACCCGGCTGTCCAGGCCGTGAAGTTGTTTTTCTCGACGGACGGCACGCCAACTAGCAGGCGGTAGATGCTCGAGAGCGTGTCCACCTTCGCCGAGATCGAGAGCTCGAACTGCACCGGCAGCGCCGCCGGCTTCCATTCCCCGTTCCGGAGCTGCACGACGATGATGGGCGGCATCGGGCGGTGATGGGCGTGGCTGAGCCCGACCTTCAGCTCCTTGAAGTCGATCGAGCCCGCGGCGGCTAGTGCCCGAGGGCCCGAGCCGAGTACGAGGACGGCGCCAACGGCGATGCCAGCGGCGAGACGGCGAGTCCGACGGGTGCAGATGGAGCCTAGCGCGAGCACGACTCACTCCTTGCCCGTCTTGCCGCCCGCGCTGGACTTGGGCGCGCTCGCCGCCACCGGCGGGCACGCCTGCTTCAGGATCCGGGTCCTCTCGCCCTCGGGCACGTCCTTGGATGCTTTGAGCTGCTCGCACGTGTACGTCACCGTTTCGCGGTCGCTCGGCGTCTCCGCCGCGAAGCCGGGCTCGATCTGCGAGAAGCGGAACTCGCAGACCACCATTCCGCCGCCCGACCTCTTGGGCCAGCACTTGGCCCGCAGGTTCTTCCACTTCGAGCACAGCTTGCACTCCGCCTCGGCCCTCGGCGCCAGCGGCCCTCCCGCGGCCACGATCGCCATCAGCCCGACGGCCACGACGCGCAGGGCGCGCAGACGCTTCTCGCTCGTCACGCTCATGTCTGCCTCCTCAGGAAAGGAACGACTCAGTGATCGCGGCGGGGCGCGGGCGACGTCATGCCGGAGACGCCGGTGCGCGACACGCCCGAGACCTTCACGGCCTCTTGCGCGAGCCACAAGCCCGCGTCCTTGTCGTCCGCGGCCTTCGGCTGTCCGAGGTCCGGGCGGCCGAACGCGAACCAGTAGGTGCCGCTGCCGTGGACTCGCGCGACGTCCTTCACGGCATCGCGCAGCTCGCGCCAGCCGGGACCGTCGTAGTGCGGATCGCAGTCGGCCCGGAACTGGGCCTCGCTGCCACGGAACAGGACCGTGGTCTTGTCCGCGCCGTAGATGCGGCAGTAGGCGCGCTTCGTCCACCAGTCCCGCGCGTAGTCCGCCGTCACCGCCTCTCCCTTCTTGGTCGCGGCGCTCTCCATCGGCATCTTGTCGTGCACGTCGTTCTTGAAGTCGTCCTTCACGTTGCCGTCGATCGCGTTGAAGAAGCCCTGTGGGAGGTTCTTGAACCAGTACTTCGCGTACTCCTCGCGCCCTCCCTGCTTCTGGCACTGCTCCACGTGCGTGAGCTCGTGGAAGATCAGCGTGCCGTTCAGCACGGTCCCGCTCTTCACCTGGTCGAGCACGAAGTCCTTGTCGCAGTAGATGTCGTAGCAGTCGGTGATGCAGGTGGACGACGGCGTGTTGGAGACGAGGCCCCAGCGGACCCGTGCCACGTCCAGCGACGGGTAGTGCTGCTTGACGAAGGCCTGGAGCGCGGGATGCATGTGGGTGTCGGCCTTGCCTTCCCACTTGCGCATGAAGGCCTTGTAGCCGTCATAGAGCAGGCTGCCCGAGGGTGCGATGTGCCGGCAGGCCTGGAACACGCCGTAGTCGCCGAGCTTGACCCAGCCCGCCTTGCAGTGGGGCGAGTGGACCTCGCACTGGCCGCCGATGTTCTTCTCGTACTCGCCGCAGCGGGCGACCGCCGAGTCGTGGTCGTCCTCGCCCTTCACGAGCTGGCACGCCGACCACGCCCAGTTGACCTGCTTGATCTTCTTCCACGAGCCGTGGGCGAGCGGCACGTTGCAGACGGCCCCGCGCACGCGTCCGCACTCCTCGCCCGGATGGTCCTTCTCCCACTTCTTGCAGAAGTCCTTCGCCTCGTCGCACTCCTTGCCGCACACCGCGTAGCTGGGAGCGGCCTGGAGGATGCAGGCCAACACGGCGAGAACCAGGGACCGACACAACGCGCGACTGTTCACGCTCATTCCCGGACCTCCTTCGACGCTTCATCTGGAGGAACGCCGCCGCCCGGGGTTTCCCCTCGCGGGCGTCATGCGTCAGGGAGCGGGAATGTGAGTCAGATCACGACGAGCGGCGCGCGCGGCGGACGAGGGGCAGCAGAAGCAGCACGATCGCGGACGAGAGCACGGCGGCCAGCAGCGATCCAAGGAGAGGCAATAGGCCGCCGCCACGCGCCGGAACGGGCGCCAGGCTCCCGTCGCCGATCACCACCAGGCCTGCCCACGCGGCCGCGGGCCGGCCTTCGCGAATGGCCTCGCGCTGGGCCGCGCGCAACGCGGCGCTCACGCGCCCTCCCTCGCCGATGCGGCGGTAGAAGGCATCGAAGAGGAGCGCGGCGTCGTCGTCGCGGAGCGGCCACAGGCCGCCGACCACCGCGTGCGATCCGGCCTGCAGGAAAGCGCGGCCGAACCCCACGACGCCCTCGCCGCGCAGGAGAAAGCCCCGGGCCGAGCGGCAGGACGAGAGCACGACCAGGCGTCCCTCGAGCGGCAGCTCGATCACCTCGCGCAGCTGCAGCAGCCCGTCCTCGCTGTCGCTCCCGGGCGCCAGGAACACCGCGGAGCGCTCCTTCCGCTCGTCGTCCACCACGGCGTGCGCGGCGAAGTGCAGGATTCCGAACTGCGACAGCGGCGCCGCCTTGAGCGCGTGCTCCGACGCGTCCGCGGCCAGCCACAGCTCGCTGTCGTTGCGAAGGCGCCGCACGACCTGCCGGCCCTCCTCCCGCGCGTGGGGCAGCGCTCCCAGCCCGTCGCCGCCGCGGACTGTGCGTGGATCCGCGAGGACGAGCGCCGACCGCGCGGCCGGCTGCGTCGCCGTCCTGCGCCACCGCAACCACAGCGTCGCCGAGGGAGCGACGGCGATCTCGTACCGCGCGACGAGCGGCTCCTCGCCGGACCCCTTCCGGAGCGCCGCGAAGGGAACCTGGTGCAGCGCGTCGTCGGGGACGATCACGAGGCGCCCGACGCTCTCCGGAAGACTCGCGAGCGCCGGGGCCAGGAGCTCCTGGTAGAGGCTCGCCGCGACGGCGCGCTCGCGGCCGTCGCGGCTCTCGAACAGCCCGAGGAAGACGGGCACGATCGCCTGCAGGCGCACGCGGTCGGGGACGCGATGCACGGTGGTCCCGCGCCTCGTCGACACGGTCAGCCAGGCGCCGCCTCCGAAGTCGCCGTCCAGCTCCTCCCGCAGCCCGATCATGAAGGACAGCAGCGCCTCGTCCTCGGCGAGGGCGGCTTCGACCTCGTCGAGGCGCGCCAGCCGCGGGTCGCCTGCCCCGGCCGGCGGTCCGCGCCGCGCCGCGCGAGGCCGCGTGTCTTCTTCCTCGAGCTCGAGCGCCTCGAGCCTCTCGGTGGCGGCGGCGCGGAGCGCCGGGGAGAGGCCGCGGTCCATCAGCTCGCGGTGCGTCTCCACGATCTGCTGCAGCACCTGCTTGCGTTTCTGCGCCGGCTCGCCGGCCGGAGGCTCTCTTCCGCGACCCACCGCGCTCAGGGCGTCCAGCAGCACGCGAGCGCGCATGCGCTCTTCGACGTCGAAAGCCCTGACGACGTCGCTGCGCGGCGCCTGCTCGGAGCCGTGCTCGAGCAGGCTTCCCGCCAGCCAGTAGTAGTCTCGCGCCCACGCCGAGAACACCTCGGCCCCCGTGTCGTCCGGCAGCCGCCGCACGGCCTCGATCGTCTGGAGATTCTCGAGCGACTCGCGGATCGCGTCCTCCCGGGGGCGCGTACGCCAGCTCACGCGCATGCTCTGGCGAGCGCCGTGGGCCAGGGACCAGAGCTCGGCGCTCTCGCGGGCCAGGACGAGCGCCTCCTCCATCCGCCGCTGCGCGAGGGCCGTTCGCCCGGTGTCGGCGAGGTGGCGGCCGAGCGACCACAGGCAGTGCGACAGCTCGCGCGGCTGGTGGATCTGCCGCGCGATCGCGATGCACAGGTCGTAGTGACGCTCCGCTTCCACGGGAGAGCGGGTGCCCAGCAGCTCGCCCATCGCGCGATGGAGCCACACCTGCGTCTCCCGGTTGTCGGCGGCGACGGCCGTCGCGAGCGCCGTGCCGGCGAGGGCGAGGGCCTCCTCGCGCCCGCCGGGGCGTGGCAGCTCCTCGAGCTCCCGCATCAGCGTGTTGACCACGCTGTACTGCGCCGTGGCCAGCGTGATGGTGTCGCCGGTTTCGTCCGCCATCTGCGAGACGCGCCGGTAGTAGTCGAGGGCCTCGTCGAACCGGCCGAGCTGGAAGCAGGCGTTGCCGAGCGCGAACAGGATGCTGCGACGGAGCGTGTACGGGTGGTCGGGCTTCGCCGCCTGCTCCGCGCGGCGCAGCGAGCGATACGCGTCGCCGACGTCGCCCCCGGTATCCGTCAGCTGGGTCGCCTGCAGGGTGAGGGCCCGTGCGAGAACGACGCTCTCGCCGGACGCCTCGGCCACTCGCAGAACGCGCGCGACCTCTTCCGCGGCTTCCTTTAGCTTTCCCTTCCGGAAGAGGATCGTGCGCAGGTTGTAGCGCGCGAGGACCTCGCCCTCGGCGTGCCCCTGGCGCGCGAAGCCGAGAGCGGCCGCGCGATAGAAGGCCTCGGCGCGGCCGAGGTCGCGCGTCCACTCCACGTTGCCGCGGGCGAGGACGAGCCAGAAGTTCTCGGGATGGCGGGCGATGAGCGCGTCGAGACGGCGGGCGGCCTCGTCCCAGAGCTTCGCCTGTTGGGCGACCTGGAAGAAGCAGTACGACGACTCGTAGACGGAGGGCTGCTGCTCGAACCGGGCGGTGCATTCGGCGAACGGTTCCGCCGCCCGGACTGGAGAAGCGACGGCCGCCCACGCGAGCGCGGCCGCCGCGATCAGGCCCCCTCGGCGCGGGGCCAAGAGCCGCGCGCTACACGGGTCCCCGGTGACCGGTCGGACCCGAGCATTCGAAGTTCGGTCCATAGGTCAGCCCTCGGACTTCCGCCGGCACGAAGACCTGCAACGTCGCCCGGAAATCCAGCTCGGGCGGTCCCGACAGGGCGAGCACCTCGCCCCTCACGAGCCCCTCACGCGAAATGCGCAGAGACGCCGCGCGCGACTGTCCCGGCAACAGGGTCAGCGACCGCTCGAGGAGCGGATTGCCGTTCGGATCGAGAAGGCGGAGCTGGAATACGGCCGGCTCCCGCGTCGCAGGGCTCACGTTCCCGACGTTGAGCGACACGAGGTTGCCTGGGAAGACGTTGCCGGGGCCGCAGTGAAACAGCTCTCCTGTCGTGGGCTCCTGAGCGAAGGCCGGCTTCGCAGCCTGGCCGCCGACCTCGAACGCCAGTAGTAGGGCGAGCGCCCACAGGGCGAGGCGGTGGAACTGTCGCATGACGCACTCCTTATTCGAGGCGAGTGACGAACGTCGCTGACGCCGTCCGTTCGCCGTCGGGGAGAACCGCCTCCACCCGCCACAGGATCCGGCTGTCCTTCGGCAACGGGGCGAGAGCGCTCTCGGGGACGAGGAAAGACGGCTCGGCCAATCGCTGGCCGCCCGCCAGAACCTGGAGCGATTCCGTCGTGACACGCACATCGTAGCGGGAACCGTCGGGGCCCGGCGACCACCGCAGGCGGAAATCGCTGCGGGGCAGCGCCGCGTCCTCGCGGATCAGCGAGCGGATCACCGGGGCCTCGCCGCCGCGGAACCCGGGCGCCTCGACGGGGCGGTGCGCCCAGAAGAGCCAGGCACCACCCAGCGCCAGGACCAGCGCTGCCGCGGCGGCCAGCGGCGCCAGCGATACGCGCCAGGGACGGCTGACGGGGGGCAGCTCGCGGCTCACGTCCATCGCCAGCCGCCAGGCCTCGGCGCACGCACCGCACAGGCTCGTGTGATCGACGAGCGCGCGGCGCTTCTCGACGGGCAGCTCGCCGCGCACCGCCGACCAGAGGTCGGCCGCAGCCGGACAGCCTTCCGGCGTCGTCGCTGCCGTGCGCCGGGCCTGGAAGGCGGCGCGCAGGCGCTCTTCGGCCTCGTGAGGCTCGTCCTGGGTGCTCATGGCTTCACGCCCTTCGCCTCGAGGCACTGACGCAGGTCGGCGAGCCCCCGGTAGACCAGGTTCTCGGTGCGCTTCGCGTCCCAGCCCAGGAGCGCGGCGGCTTGCGGCACCGTGTGTCCCTGGAGGTGGAGCGTCACGGCCCGCCGCCGGTCGTCCCCGAGGCCGCTCAAGCACTGCGTGATCGCCTCGCCCACCTCGCTCGCCGCGAGATCCTGCTCGGGGTTGCCGGCCGCGACCGGAGCCGACGTGCCGTCGCCATGGCCTTCGGCCTCGAGGGGAACCTCCGGGCGGCGGCGCAGGCGGCGGATCTCGTCGACGAGGGTCGTGTAGGCCACCTTATAGAGGTAAGACGCCGGCAGGACCCCCAGTCCCTCATTCCGGCCGCGGGCATCCAGGACCCTCATCATGGCCACCTGGACCAGGTCTTCGCTCCTATCGACGAGCCAGCGAGGGCAGACCCGGCGAACCGCCCGCTGCAGGACCGCCCGCAACGCGATCGCGGGGTCTTCCGGCGCGGGGCTGGGCGGATCGCCGACGGAAGTCACTCTCGAGCGGACTGTAGCATCTCCGGCCTCCCCCGCCGGCGCGGAATCTCGCGTCAGCGGTGAGAGAAAAGCGCTGCGCCGTCGTTACTGAGGCAGGAGAGATGCCATGGCTGAATCATCGAGCACGAGACCGACTACTCGCCGAAATCGGTTCCGTGGTGTGTTCGGCGCGTTCCTTCTCTGCGGCCTCTGTTTGGCGAGCACGGCGTCGCTGCTCAACGCACAAGCGTCCGTCCCACCGACCGCAAGCGAAGCCCCGGCGGGATTCGACCGTCAGACGAACGGACAGATCACCCAGGCCAGGTTCGTCGAGGTCGAGGAGATCTTCTCCAAGAGGGAGACGATCGCCGGCGGCGTCGGTCCCGTCTACAACGCCGTTTCGTGTGCCGACTGCCACGCGAACCCCGTGATCGGCGGCAATAGCCAGGTCTTCGAGGTGCGTGCCGGACACCTGAGCGGCAGCACCTTCGTCGCTCACCCGGGCGGGTCCCTGGTCCACGCGCGCGCGATCGACGCCGCGATCCAGGAGCGAGTCCTCGATGGCAACGAGGTGCGCGCGCTTCGCGCCTCGACGAGCGTGCTCGGCCTCGGCTTCGTCGAGGCCATCCCGGACGACACGCTGCTCCGCATCGCGAACGCACAGCCGTCCCAGTCGAGCGGCTTCATCCACGGCCAGGCCCTTGCCGTTCCGATCGCCGAAGACCCCGGACGCAGGCGCACCGGGCGCTTCGGCTGGAAGGCACAGCAGGCGAGCCTGCTGTCACTCGCCGGCGACGAGTACGTCAACCAGGTCGGCATCACGACGCCGCTGTTCCCGATCGAAAACACGTCGAACGGGAAGAGCGTCGCCGCTTTCGACGACGTTCCCGGGCCCAACCAGCCGAATGCCCCTGACGACGGCGACAACGACGACCTCGACGCTTTCGCGCTGTTCATGCGCTCGACCAAGGCCCCGCCGCGCGACGCGGCGCTCGCGGCGACTCCCGCGGCGCAGGCGGGCGCGAACGCCTTCAACCAGATCGGCTGCGCCATTTGCCACGTTGCGTCCATCACGACGGCGCCTCCCGGCACCGTCCTCAACGTCAACGTGTTCGCCGAGACGCAAGAAACGGAGATCAACGTCGTGTCGGCGGCGCTCGGCAGCAAGATCATCCACCCGTACAGCGACTTCCTCGCGCACGACATCGGTTCCAGCGATGGCATCCCGGTGCTGCCGACCGCGGAGTTCGCGCACACGGCCTCCCTGATGCGCACCGCG
>Ga0111538_10013051_pt1 | contig 10958 bp, 8 predicted proteins | sample SoiMethybrSBSTD1_FD_79669 | JGI IMG/M metagenome (GOLD analysis project Ga0111538, IMG submission 79669) | Bulk soil microbial communities from a Populus tree surrounding site in Tennessee, USA - Soil MetaG P. TD hybrid SBSTD1 (version 2)... | ecosystem: Environmental > Terrestrial > Soil > Tree... | reverse complement strand
GGGCGCGGACATGCTCGCGAGCATGCGGTCGAACTCCCAGTGCGCGCGCATCGAGACCAGCTTCCCGGCGTCGTTCACGCGGTACACGAAGACGCCGTCGACGCGCGCCTTCATACCGTTCGCCATGCTGATCGTGATCGTGCCGACGTTGGCGCACTCGCTCCCGCTCGCGTACGACTCGCGCACCTCGAAACGGATGCTCACCGGCGCGATCTGCTTGTCCCAGAACGCGCCGATCGCCGCCCTGCCCCGATGCCCGTTCCCCGTCGGGTCGATCGGCGACACGCCGATGGGATCCTCGATGACGGCATCGTCGGCGAAGAGATCCAGCCAGGCTTCCCTGTTCTTCGCCTGGACGGCCTGCAGGGAGCGCTTCGACGCGGCACGCGCGGGATGTTCGTCGGTCATGACCCTCTTGTAGGAGAACTCGATGACACGATTCAACGGACGCATGGCGGTGGTCACAGGCGCCGGGTCGGGGCTGGGACGCGCGACGGCGGCACGCATCGCCGCGGAGGGCGGCGCGGTCGCCTGCCTCGACGTGGCCGCGGACGGGATCGAGGCGACGATGGCAGAGATCCGCGCCGCCGGGGGCAAGGCACGCGCCTACCGCGCGGACGTGACCGACCCCGCATCCATGCGCGAGACGGTCGGCGCCGCCGCGCGCGATCTCGGCCGGCCGGCCGTCGTCGTCACGTGCGCGGGGATCGGGCGCTTCGCGAACTCGCACGACATGCCGTTCGAGGACTGGACGCGGATCATCGGCGTGAACCTGACCGGCACCTTCCTCACCGCGCAGGCGGCACTCCCGTACCTGCTCGACGGCGGCGGCAGCATCGTGACCGTCTCGTCGAACGCGGGGCTGATGGGCGTGCCCTACGGTGCCGCGTACTGCGCCTCGAAGGGCGGCGTTGTCCAGCTGACGAAGGCCCTCGCCGCCGAGTACCTCGGGCGCGGGGTGCGCGCGAACTGCGTCGCGCCCGGGGGCATCAAGACGCCGCTCCAGAAGGCGTTCCACCAGCTGCCGGACGGCGCCGATCCGGAGGTGTTCCGCAACCTCATGACGCCGCTCGGGAACAGCACCCCGGCGGAGGTGGCGGCGCTGATCGCGTTCGTTGCCTCGGACGAGGGGCGCTACATGACGGGCTCCGTCATCTCGATCGACGGCGGCCTGACGATCTGATCTATTCTCCCGCCATGCCGCGGCGCCTCGTCTGCATCTCTTCCACGGACGCCCCCATCGGCGCCCAGGTCGGACACCTCGTCGCGGACGCCCTCGGATTCCGCTACGTCGACGAGCAGATCATCGCCCGGGCGGCCGAGCTGGCGCAGGTGGAGCCCGCGGTGGTTGCCGCGGCCGAGCAGCGGCAGCCGCTCCTGGATCGGATCCTCGACAAGCTGGCCACCGCGCAGGAGATGGCGGGACCCGTCGCGCTCGGCACGCTCCTGCCTGTAGGCGACGTGTTCGTGGCCGAGTACGTGCAGACGAAGGCCCCGCCCGACGACCTCCGCATCCTCATCCGTGCCGCGATCCTCGAGGTCGCGAAGGCGGGACAGGCGGTGATCGTCGCGCACGGCGCATCGATGGCGGTCGAGTTCCACGAGGGCGTGCTGCGGGTGCTCATCACGTCGTCGGTGGAGGCCCGCGTCCGGCGCCTGGTAGCGGGCGGCATGAAAGAGGCCGAGGCGGCCGCTGCCGTCGCCGCGTCCGACAAGGGCCGGCGCGACTACTTCCGGCGGTTCTTCAAGATTCGCGAGGAGCTCCCGACGCACTACGACGTGGTCGTCAACACCGACGGCGTCGCACCCAAGCAGGCGGCGGCGATCGTCGTCTCCGCCGCGCGCGCGGACGCCTGAGCGGTCCTTTTCGTCACCGCTCGAGGTAGGGTTTCGTGAACACCTCGTCCGGGACGTCGCCGCCGTATTTCACCTCGTTGACCTCCAGCTTCGAGCTCGTGTTGTCCTGCACGTTGGTGATCGAGTGCAGGCGGGGCGTCCAGTAGCCCTGGACCTTCTCGAGCTTGTCGATCGTCCACACCTTGAGCAGCTTGCCCTTCGGGTCGAAGAACTGCGTCCGCATGATCACCGCATCGGCGGGGTCGATGGCCAGCACTACCTTGCTGTAGGGCTCGTCCGCGGGGTTCTTGGGGACGCTCTCGACGAGCTTGCACTTCCGTCCGCCGACCTCCTCCTCCCCTGTGACGGTGAACGTGAAGGCATTGAGATCGGGCATGATCAGATCGGAGACGTAGAACTCCGACCCGAGGAACGACTGCTTGCGAGCGTCGCCACCGACGCGCACGCTGCGTCCGAAGGACGGGGTGTAGATGTACTGGAGGCTGCCCTGCGGCCCGCGCTCGATGAAGAGAAAACGGGTGTTCTTCAGGCTCTGCGGCGCGGAGACCTCGAGGTAGCTCGCGTCGCCGTCCTTCGTGGGCTTGCGCTTGAGCTCCAGCTGGCGGACGACGCCCCCTTCGGACGCGAGCGTGGCATTCGCCTCCAGTGTCACCTTCGGGATTCCGTCGATCACCTTCTGGACGACCTGCCGCCCATCGTCGTCGGCAGCGGGTACCTGCGCGCCAATGGTCAGCAAGAGCGCAATGGCGGTGATGGCTCTCGGGAAAGGCCTGCGTCTCATCATCGTCCCTTCTTTGCCGCTCACGAGCTTGCGCTCGCGACCGAGCGGGCTGGCCCCGTAAGGGCATCCGTCGTCGATTCCAAACGGTCGCTGAGAATACGCGTCAAGTTCAGGAAGACCGTGGCCGCCGTGCGTGGATACTGCCGCCGCAGCCGATGGAGAAAACGCTGGTCGAGGACGAGGTAGTCGGTCTCCTCGACCGCGACGACGTCGGCCGAACGCGCGCGCAGCCGCACGAGGCCCATCTCGCCCACGACGTCGCCGCGCGTGAGGGTCCGGATCACGGGACCGTCGACGCGGTGGACCTCGGCGCGGCCGTTCAGCAGCACGTACAGCTCCGGCTTCACATCGCCTCGGCGCGTTATGAAGGTGCCGCGGGTGGCCACTTCGAGGTGCCCCATCAGCACCACCAGCTTCGCCTGAAAGGGCCTGAGGCCGGCGAACAGGGGTATCTGCTTGTGCGGGTCGGGACCCAGCTTCAGGAACAGCAGGTCCCACACCGTGATGATCTTGGTCGTCGTCAGCAACGCCGGCGTGAGGAACAGCTCGACCACCAGCGCGATGACCATGGTTATACCCGACAGCAGCCCGAAGTGCTGCACCGGCTTGAAGCTCGAGAGGCACACGATGAAGAAGCCGGCCGACAGCGCCATCGCGATGAAGAAGGCCGCTTGGCCGACGGAGCCGAGGGCGGCGAGGATCGCCTTCTCCTGGCTGCCCGTCTTGCGCATCCCGGTGTTGAAGCCGTCCAGCAGGTGAATCGTGTCGTCGATCGCTATGCCGATGGCGATGGCCGCGATCATGCTCGTGGAGATGTTCAGGCTGATGCCGACCCAGCCCATGATCCCGTAGAGGATGATCGTCGGCACCACGTTGGGGATGAGGGCCATGATGCCGACGCGGAGCGAGAGGAACATGAACGACAGGAGCAGGAAGAGCACCACCAGCTCCTGCCACAGTCCGCTGAGCTGCCCCCAGGCGAGCGCGTCGGCCGATCGGTTGAGGAGCACCATGGTGCCGGTCGGGCGCACCTGGATGCCGTGCGGGAAACGCTCTGCCGCGAAGGCCTCGATCCGTCGCACCAGCTCCGCGACCTCGCTCGAGCGCGAGAGCTTGGTGCGCACGATGATGTTGGCGCGCGAGAAATCGCGGTTCACGACGGCGCGTACGTCCTTGGGGTCGAGGAGCATCAGGAGCTGGTCGACCTCCTCCTGGGTGCTGGGCACCCGCTCCGCGGCCCCAGGCTTGAGCGCGCGGCGCAGGATGCTCAGGTAATCGAGCAACGACATGGACTTGTCGACGCCGGGCTGTCGGTCGATGAACTCCTGAAGCTCGCGGATGGCGGTCAGGGTGGCGAGCTTGCTGATGGCCTCGCGCTCGTCGCCGTCGACCACGACGTAGATCGGCTGCGTCCCCGCGAGGCGCTCGGCGATCAGCGCATTGTCCGTACGCACGAAGCTCCGGTCGTGGAAGAAGCCGATGTAGTCGGTCTCCACCTGGATCCGAGCGATGCCCCACAACGAGAGCGCGACCAGGAGCCCGCCGGACGCCAGGACAGCCATCCGGTGACGCACCGAGAACGCCCCCACGAGCTGGAGCATACGCGGCAGCCACCCGCCCTCCTCCTCGTGCCGCGCAGGGAGCTTCTTCGGCAGTGGCCACAGCGTCAACGCCGCGGGCGCGACCGTGAACGCCGCCAGCACCACCACGCCGATGCCGAACACGCTGTAGATGCCGAACTCCCGCACGGCCCGGATTGGGGTGAGGATCAGCGAGCCGAAGCCGATCAGCGTCGTCGCCGCCGCGATCAGCACGGGCCCGCTCACGCGCCGCATCGTGTGCTCCACGATCTCGCGCGAGGTCATGCCGGGTGCGAGCTCGAGGTAGTACTCGCTCACGATGTGGATGCCGGCCGCGACTCCGATCACCATGATGAGCGGATTCAGCACCACCGTGCCCAGGTTGATGGGCGTGTTCATGAGCACCATGACGCCCGTCGTCCACACCACGCCGATCACCACCGTCGACAGGGGCACGACGACCCCGCGCGGCGTGCGGAAGGCGAACACGAGGACCAGGATGACGAGCAGGAGCGACAGCGGCGTGAACTTCTGGGTGTCCCCCTCCATGAGGCGCGCGCCGTGGACCTTGATGGTCGGGATGCCGGTGATGGCGTACTTCTCCGGGCCACCCGCTCCCGCGACCAGCTCGCGGATCTGGCCCTCGATGCCGCGCGCGATGAACTCCTCGTCGCTCATCGAATCGAAGACGAGCGTGATGCCGGTGGCGCGGCCGTCCGGCGAGACCACGTTCTTCAGATACAAGGGCTCGGCGAGCACCTTGGCCCGAAAAGCCTGGGCTTCCTCGACCGTGCTCGGCAGCGTGCGCATGACACGCCCCGTGACGAGGCCGAAGTCGTTCACTTCGAGGCCCTTGATCGTCGAGAGGCTCAGGACCTCGTGCACACCGTCGAGCGCCGCCAGGCGTGTGGACAGCTGATTGATCTTCGCGAGCGTGCTCGGCGCGAAGACGTCGGCGGCGAACACGCCGATGACGCTGATCTCCTCGTCGCCGAAGACCTCCTTGACGTCGTTGTAGTAGCGCTTGTCCGGATCGTCCGCCGGCAGCAGATTCTCGATGGAGCTGTCCACCCGGATGCGGCTGGCGTAGACACCGAGGACCGCGGTGATCGCCAGCATCACGGCGAGCGTGATGCGGGGCGCGTCCAGGGGAAGAACCCAGAGGCGCTTCATGAACCCTCCCCCAGCGGCAGCACGATGCGGAAGGTGCTGCCGCGACCGACGGCGCTGTCCACCTCGATCGTCCCGCGATGGGCGGCGACGATCCGGTAGGAGATCGCCAGGCCGAGCCCGGTGCCGACGCCCACTCCTTTGGTCGTGAACCCGGGGTCGAAAATCTTCCCGAGGTGCGCGGGGGCGATGCCCCGTCCCGTATCGCTGATCTCCACGATCGCCCTCCGACCCGCTGGGTGGTCCTCGCACCGCGTGCGGATCGTGATGGTCCCGGGACCCTCGATCGCCTGTGCCGCGTTGACGAGGACGTTCAGAAACACCTGGTTGATTTGGTTCGCATGGCAGTCCAACGGCGGCAAAGCTCCGTACTCGCGGTGTACGGCGATCCGGTTCTTCGTGAGGTGCGCCGCCAGGGTGAGTGTCGACTCGAGGCCCTCGTGCAGGTCCGCCGGCTTTCGCTCGGCCTCATCGAGGCGAGTGAAGTTGCGCAGGCTCTTCACGATGTGCGCGATGCGCCCGCAGGCCTCGCGACTCACGTCGACCGCAGCACCAGCCCGCTCCAGGTAGCGCTGCGCCTCCGAATCGGTCTTGGTCTCCCGCAACCGGGCGAGCGCGCGCGCGAGGAGGTCCGTGTTGCTGGTGACGGCGCCCAGCGGCGTGTTGATCTCGTGCGCCACGCCCGCCACCAGGTTTCCGAGGGCCGCCATCTTCTCGGATTGCACGAGCTGGGACTGGGTCTCCCGGAGCTCGCGCAGCGTGCGTGAGAGCTCGGCCGTCCGCTCCTGCACCCTTTCCTCGAGGCTCTCGTAGAGGCGCGCGTTCTCGACGGCGACACCACCCATCCCCGCCAGCGCCTCGAGCAGGTGCTGATCGTCGTCGGTGAATGGTCCGCCTCGCCGGTTGAGCACCTGCACGACCCCGACGATGCGCTCGCGGGTGCGGAGCGGCACGCAGAGGATCGAACGCGTTCGAAGCCCGCTCGCCTCGTCGTAACGCCGGCCGTTCCAGCGCGGGTCGGTGTAGGCGTCGGCGATGCGGATCGCTTCGCCGGTGGCCGCCACCCGGCCGCTGATTCCCTCTCCGAGGCCTACTGCGAGCGTCTCCAGCTTGCCGGCCCCCTCGCCGAGCGCCACCTCCCAGCGCAGCGTGCTGCCGGCTTCGTCGAGGAGCATCACGGAGCACGCCTCCGCGTCCATGACCATTCGTACGCGCTCCATCATGGCCGCGAGCAGTTCGGGCAGCCGCAACGTGCTGCACAGTGCGGCCGCCACCTCCGTGAGCGTGGACAGCGGATCGACCCGCGTGGTCACCGCCCGAAGTCCTCCACGCGCAGGCGCGCGACGCCGTCGATGACGGCATCTACGGCGCCGAACGCCGCGCGATCCTGGCTCGTCGTGACGGCGATACATCGCATCCCCGCCGCTCGTGCCGCCGCGATGCCGGCCGGCGAATCCTCGACGACCACGCATTCTCGCGAGGCGAACGGTCGCGCGCGGCGCCGGTTCAGCTCATCGAGCGCGCGCAGGAAGGGGTCCGGCGCGGGCTTTCCCGCGACAACGTCCTCGGCCGCGACTAGCGCACCGAACAGGGTCTGCACCCCGGCGCGCTGCAGCACCGCCTCGATCTCGTCGCGGGCCGCACCCGAGGCAATCGCCAGGGCGAAGCGCTCGTACAGCCGTCGTAGCGTCGTAGCGACGCCGGGATAGAGGTCCATCGTCGCCGACAGCTCGGCGAAGTGCCGTCGCTTGCGTGCCACCAAACGATCGAGCTCGCCGACCTGGAGAGGTGGTCCGGCGTCGGCGCAGAACGCGGCGATGCAGTCGTGGTCCGGAAGTCCGAGGAAGCGGTGGTAGTAGTCGTCCCGCGACAGCGCCAAGCCGCGATCGCGCGCCACCTCCTGAAACGCCGCGCAGTGCAGGTCCTCGGTGTCGGCGAGCACGCCGTCGAAGTCGAAGATGATCGCAGAGACCGGGGAGCCGATCATTCGGCTTGACACCGTGGCCGCAGCCCGCGTATCTCGACGGCCGTGGCGCAGGAAGGTGCGCGCATCCTGCTGGTCGACGACGAGGAAATCGTCGTCAAGACCGTCACGGCCCTCTTGGAGCTCGAGACGCCGCACAGCGTGCTGGTGGAGACCTCGCCCGCACGCGCACTGCAGCTGGCGAAGACGAACCCGCCCGACATGGTCATTTCCGACTTCCTGATGCCCGAGATGGACGGCGTCCGGCTTCTGCTCGAGATTCGGCGCCTGTACCCGGAGAGCGCGCTTATACTGCTCACCGGATATGCGGACAAGGAGAATGCGATCCGCGCCATCAACGATGTGGGCATCTTTCACTACATGGAAAAGCCGTGGGACAACGACGACCTCCTCACGGTCGTGCGCACCGGCCTCGACAAGCGGCTCCAGCTGCACCGGCTCCACGAGCGCGCGCGTGAGCTGGAGGCCCGCGTGCAGCACCTGGAGGCACAGCTGAGGAGCCTGACCGGCCGCGAGCGCTGACGGCCGTTCATTCGTACCGCTCCGGCTTCATCTCTGCCCTGTTCCACCGCCACAGCGCACCCTCGCGTGTGGCGCCGTCGATCGCGAAGTAGACGAAGTAAGCGTCGTTCCCGGAGGGCACCCAGGTGCCGACGTTCACATACGTCGACCCGTTCGGCAGCTGCCAGCTTCCTGCCGCATGCGAATGACCGAACGCGACATAGCGCACCCGGAAGAGATCCGAGATGCGCTCCGCGGTGCGGCGCAGCTCTGCCGCCTCGGAGACGTGCTGGAAGCGGAGCGAGCCCACGTATGCCACAAGCCCCACCGCAGCGAGCACGCCGAGCGCGGCCAGGAGGCCGCCCCGGGTGGGCGCCCAGACGAGAATGCCGATGGCGCCGAGGATGAACAGCGCACCCACGGCGATCAGGTCGAGGGCAAGGAAGCGGGCCGCCGCGAAGGGTCGCCGCATCACCGGCGTGGCATGCATCGCGTCCACCTGCGCCGCCGTGCCGGGCGGGAGGCCGAAGCGCCCGTCGAAGGCCGCGACGCGGCGCTGGTGTTCGGTGCGCACCGCGGCCTCCACCGCAGGGTCCGGGGTGCCGCTCTTCGCCAGCACGCGCCGGACCATGTCGGCGTAGAGCCGGACGATGCGCGGGAGCATCGGCAGGTTCCGCCCCACGACCCAGCCGATGTACTCGCTCACCGACGTGACGTTCTCCGCGGCCAGCGCGTTGATCATCTTCATCTGGTTCGCGAAGTAGCGAATCGAGAAGTCCGCGATCGAGAGCTGGAGGAGCTTCGGCTTGGCGGGGACCAGGGGATTCGTCACGTGCTCGGTGGAGCAGAACGGGTCGTACTGGGAGCCATGCTCGACGTAGAGCAGGCCGGGCGTGTACCAGAACCACAACGGGAACTGGACGCGCGCCGCGACCAGCTCCTTCATGCGCATGTAGCTCACGTCGGTCGGATGGTGTTCGGCGATCAGGCGCCGGAAATGTTCCTGCACCTCCGGCCACGAGAGTTCGATGTCGTGGTTTCCGCGCAGCACCAGGATATCGTTGCCCTCGGCGATGAATCGCGCCATGGCGAGCAGTAGCTGGGGATGGGAGCTGCGCAGGATCACGTCGAGCTTCCAGCGCGACTTCTCCGCCTCGGTCCCAGGTCCGTAGCGCCTCTCGCCCTCTGTGAACGTCGCCCCTCGCAGCAGGCGCTCGTCCGGATCCGGAGTGTCGGTGATGAACAGGAACTCGATCAGGTCACCATCGATGATCAGCCGCCAGGGCCGATCGGTGCCACGATGGATGCGGTAGTGGCGGAGAAAGTCCGCGAACTCCTCGTCGAAGTGGTAGAGGCCAGCCGTGGGGTTCTGAAAGCCGCCCCGGAGGTGGAGGTCGCTGATGATCAGATAGTCGACGACCTCGTCCATGCACGCCCCTCTAGCGTACCCGCTTCCCAGCTCCAACCGAACGGACCTCCCGACGGCGCTGCGGTTCCAACCGGTGGAACACCTGTACCCAAGGTCTCCCAGGAGCGGCCTGGCGGGCTGCTAGAAGACTGCCCTTCCGGCCAGAAAGCGGCTACGCCAGCGCCGCGACCACCAGCTCTGACAGACGCGGGCGAAGCGCCCCCGGGTCTCAGCGGGGACGGCCGGTTACGGCGCCAGCACCGACGGGATGCAGAGCTCGGCCTGCTTGAGACTCGTGAGCACGTGCGGGCCGAACTGGTCGTGCGCCTGGAGATTGGCGTGCTCCGAGTACCGCAGGCCGCTGAGCGCGGGAGCGACCTTGTAGCAGACGAGGTAGGCATCCGGGTTCTCGATGCCTTCGCCGTTCGCGTCCACAGGCGCGCAGAGGTGACGCGGCTTCTTCACCGCGAACAGCTGCGCCGAATCGAAGGCGGTGGCGACGATCACCGTGGCCCCGGAGGGCACCGGCGGCGTGTCGGACGTCACCTTCGCCTTGTAGCACTTGTAGTGGTTCACGTATGCCGAGCCATCCGGCGCGGGCGGCGGCGTCATGGGATCGACGTTCGCGGGCACGAAGAGCAGGTCCGGCTTTACCGTGTCCAGGCTCAGCTCGCCGACCGCGTTCTGGATGACGATGCCCGTCTGTCTCACGTGGCCCGTCGCCTTGACCTTGTAGGTCGTGAGGTGCGTCGCCGCGTCGAAGACTCCCTCTAGGTCAACGTCCGCGGGAAGGCACAGGTGCTTGTGGGCCTTCACGTCGAGAAGCGTCGAGCCATCGATGGCGTCGTCGACGGTCACGCCCGGGACGGGCACGAAGCCCGTCGTCTTGGACTTGTAGCACATGAAGGCGTCGGTGCCGCACTCGCCCTCACCCCCGCACACTCCGCCCGTGCAGGTGTCGGTCGTTGTGCAGGCGTTGCCGTCCTCGCAGGCCGTGCCGTCGGGTGCCGGAAGGTCGGCCGGACACGCCATCGAGCTACCGTCGCAGGTCTCGGCGAGGTCGCATGTGTTGACGGCCGCGCGGCACTCCGTCCCGGCCGTCGCCACTCCGTCCGTGGGGCACGTGGGGCTGGACCCGGTACAGCTCTCGGCGACGTCGCAATCGTCCGCCGGGCCGCGACACTCGGTCGAGCTCGGGAGGTAGGTGTCGACCGGGCAGATGCCGCTGCCGTCGCATGCCTCCGCGGCATCGCAGTCCCCGGCGACCGGCCGGCACGGGGTGCCGGCGGCCTCGTTGTTGCTCTGGCAGCTTCCGATGCCGTCGCAGGTGTCGGGGTTGGTGCAGGCGGTATCGGCGGGGCTACCGCACGCGAAGCCCGCGGCCTCATTGTTAGGCGAGCAGGTGCCGGCGCCATCGCAGCTGTCGGGATTCGAGCAGCCCGTGTCGGCGGGATCGCCGCACGCAAAGCCCGCCGCCTCGTTGTTGAGGCTGCACGTCCCCATGCCGTTGCAGCTGTCGGGATTGGAGCAGGCGGTGTCGGCGGCGTTACCGCATGCGAAGCCCGTCGCCTCGTCGTTGGGAAGGCACGTCCCCATGCCGTTGCAGCTGTCGGGATTGGAGCAGCCTGTGTCGGCGGCGTTGCCACACGCGAAGCCCGCCGCCTCGTCGTTGGAACT
>Ga0111538_10013049_pt1 | contig 10958 bp, 9 predicted proteins | sample SoiMethybrSBSTD1_FD_79669 | JGI IMG/M metagenome (GOLD analysis project Ga0111538, IMG submission 79669) | Bulk soil microbial communities from a Populus tree surrounding site in Tennessee, USA - Soil MetaG P. TD hybrid SBSTD1 (version 2)... | ecosystem: Environmental > Terrestrial > Soil > Tree... | reverse complement strand
CTGAGAACATCCAGTTGAGGTGCCGCGCGCACACGAGGCGACTCTGTTCGAACAGAGTTCGGAGACGGCGCCTAGTCCACCCTCAGCGCCCTCAACGGATCCGCGCGCAAGGTTCTGAGCGTCGGCAGTACGGCGGCGGCGGCGCCCGCGAGCGCCAGCGTCAGGGCGGCGACCACGTACGGAAGCAGATCCTGCGACTGCACGAAGAAGGGCGCGCCGCCCAGGCCGCGCGACAACGCCAGCGCGCCGGCGAGACCGAGCATCAACCCCGTGCCGCCTGCCCAGACGGTGCGCTCAGGCCTTCGGCGGTCCGCTGTACTCGAACGGCCCAATCGCCGTGTATTGGCCCGAGTGATCGAACTCGATGCCGCCTTTCACGACGAAGCGCTTCGACGCGCCGAGGTCGCCGCGCTTGAGGACGAGGCCCTCGGGCAAGACGATGCCGGGATGGGCTTCCGCGCCCGTCACCGGATTCCTGATCGGTCCGCCTTCGATCTCCACGTACGACCCGCACGTGATCCGACTGTTGATGCCGTCAAGGTGGACGGCGTACGGCACCGCGAACGGGCCGTGCACCCTGGGCCACGTCCAGCCGAGCACGCCCCACGGGCCGCCGACGTGGCCGCCGATGAGTGTGTCGATGGCCTCGCGCTGGCGCGCATCGGCCCGTTCGTCGACGAGGATCAGCCCTTCACCATTGCCGTGGTGGATGGCGCCGGGCCAGTTGGCGTAGACGGAGAAGTTCAACCCGTCGAGCGGCACATCGCCGTACCGGCCGGTCTCGACGTGCCACGTCCATCCGCCTTCGCATTTGCCCGTCGACGGCAGCGCGTTGAAGTTGCACGGACATCCCCAATCGCAGTTGCACGCGACGAACACCGTTCCTCGGAGCATCCACACGTCAGACATGCGTCTTCATTTTATGGCGATCACGATCGCGGCGGCGGCGAGCGCGAGGGCCACGAGCCGGGATGACGCCGCGCCGAACGGCAGCACCTTCTGAGCGAAGACGACGACCGCGATGGCCGCAGCCCAGAACAGGTTCATGGCCGCTGCGAAGACGAGCACGGCCATGAGCCCGAGGCAGCAGCCCGTGCACCAGATCGCATGCTCGACGCCAAGGCGCCACGGCCCCATCGCGTAGCGCTGCATGAGAAACGTCGCCGGGCTCTGGCAGTGACGGAGGCACGCGGTCTTGAGCGGCGTGAGCTCGTAGATCCCGGCAACGGCCAGCACGATCGCCGCCCGCCGCCTGTCCACCGTCATCGTCCATTCCATCGCCGCGTACGGCAGCAGGCCCAGAACGCCCCAGACGACGAGGTAGCTCGCGGCGAGGGCGATTCGCGAGCCGCGATAGAGCAGCACGAGCGGCGCGATCGACGGCAGCATCATCGCCGTCATCATGAGCGTCCACGCAAAGAGAAACCCGGTGAGGCTCATGAACATCGGCAAGCGTGCGAGACCGATCCACGCCACGACCGTGGCGACGAGGAGAGAGACGGCCGAGAGGAGGGTCAGACGGTCGAGACCGGTTACCATGCGGCACCGCGAGCGGAAGGATTCTACGCTGCGACGGAACCTGATCAGGCGTCCGCGAGCGGATCCTGGCCGTCGGGACACTGCGCTCAAGCAGCAGATCAAGGCTATTCTGACCCGCGACTATCTGGACTGGATCGGGTTTTCATCCACCCGGCTGGGGAGATTCGGCTACCGCTTCAGTACCTACTGACACGCTTCTGTCGCGCCCATCGTCTCGAGCCCAGCATGACCATCAACCGCCTTCGCGAAGAGATGGAAACGAGCCGGCGACAGTTGCTCGCCGCAGCGACGGCCCGGAGAGATCCGAATCAGTCTTACGCTGGCGTGCTTCAGATGTTCAAAGACGTATCGAGCGTTGATCGAGTTGGTGCCCTGGCAGTAGTGAACGAATGGCTAGCGTCGGAAGACGAGGCGCAGCAGCAGCACGCAATGGCGATTGTGTTTCACTTCAAGTTGAAGGCGTCAATCCCGATCCTCAAGGAAGTGTCAAAACGTTTGCTCGAGCAAAACACAGGTCCCGCTCTGGCACACAGGGAAGATGTTGAAAAACTGATCGATACCCTCGGTCGATAGGGAGTTGTTTTCTGCGCCTGGGCCCCGAAGGCATCTCATGAGTTGGCTACTCAAGATTGGATTTGGTTTGGTTGTCGTCGCAGCCATTTTGATGGGGTTGGTTTGGATGCAGGTCCTCCAACCGCAGCAGATCGGGTTCGCGGCTGTGTTTCTGATCCTGGCGTCCGCGGCTTATGCGATCACAGTAGCGCGGGCGGCAGTTGTCGCTCGCAGACGTTTGGAGCGTACGGGTAAGTACATCGGGCGGCTGAGGGTCCCTGCGATTCTCATTGTACTGATCGTTGTGTCTGCTGTGTTCATGATCGCGACGTATCGCATGGCGTTTCCGTACTACTTTGATGCCTCGCCATCCGTTCGTCCCAATGGAGAAGTCGTCTGGACCGACTTATCAGGTCGGGTCGTGCGGCCCGGAATCATGTCTGACGTCATGCGGAGTGAAAGGGTCTCGGAACTGAGCGCATTGTCATTTCTTCTACTGTGGAACTCTTGTTTCGCAGCAGTGGCCTCTCGAGCCGTCGCCTTGGACAGGCTGGGCCGGAGTGATGCCATGTGATCTCGACGGACGCGCGTCGCTCGAGTCATCGCGCGGCCGCGAGGGAACATGGTCGCCTGTCGTGGGTTCGCGGGTTTCGGTCCCGGCTGCATCTCCCAAGAGCATCCGGGCATGGCTGGCAGACGACTTGCACAGTGGCGCCACACCATGAGCGATCGGGACAAACTCTCCAGAACCGTCCTGCCGATTCCGGATCGCCCGCGAACCGGTCTGATCACGTATGACGCGAAAGACCCGGACACGAAGTTTCCGCCGATTCGAGAGCTCCGCCCTCCAACGGGCGCGCCGAACGTCCTGATCGTTCTGATCGACGACGCGGGTTTCGGCTCGTCGAGCGCGTTCGGCGGCCCATGCCAGACGCCGAGCGCAGAACGGCTCGCCGCCGGCGGGCTGAAGTACACCCGCTTTCACACGACCGCGCTGTGTTCGCCAACACGTCAGGCGCTGCTGACCGGCCGCAATCATCACTCGGTCGGCATGGGCGGCATCACCGAGATCGCGAGCGGATCACCCGGCTACAGCTCCGTGCTGCCAAACTCCGCGGCGCCGCTGGCCAAGACGCTGAAGCTGAACGGCTATGCGACGGCGCAGTTTGGCAAGTGTCACGAAGTGCCGGTGTGGGAGACGAGTCCCGCAGGGCCCTTCAACGCGTGGCCGACCGGTGGCGGCGGCTTCGAACATTTCTACGGGTTCATCGGCGGTGAAGCGAACCAGTGGTATCCGACGCTCTTCGATGGCACGACGCCGGTGGAGACCAGTCGCACGCCGGAAGAGGGCTATCACCTGGTTGACGACATGACCGAGCGGGCCATTTCCTGGATCGGTCAACAGAAGGCGCTGCGGCCCGACCAGCCATTCTTCGTGTACTTCGCGCCGGGCGCGACGCACGCCCCGCACCACGTCCCCAAGGAATGGGCCGACAAGTACAAGGGCAAGTTCGACAACGGCTGGGACAAGCTGCGCGAGGAGACGTTCGCGCGACAGAAGAAGCTCGGCGTGATTCCCGCCGATTGCGAGCTCACCGCGCGCCACCAGCAGATTCCTTCGTGGGACTCGATGCCCGACGCGTTGAAGCCCGTGCTCCGGCGGCAGATGGAAGTGTACGCGGGGTTCCTGGAGTACGTCGATCACCACGTCGGCCGGCTGCTCGACGCGATCGAGAAGCTGGAGATCATGGAGAACACGCTGGTCTTCTACATCATCGGCGACAACGGCGCATCGGCCGAAGGCACGTTGAACGGCACCTACAACGAGATGATCAACTTCAACGGCGCGGCCGCGCTCGAGACGCCGGAATTCCTCGCCGCGCGCATCGACAAGCTGGGCGGACCGGACTCGTACAACCACTACGCCGTCGGCTGGTCGCACGCGATGAACACGCCGTACCAGTGGACCAAGCAGGTCGCGTCGCACTGGGGCGGCACGCGCAACGGCACGATCGTGCACTGGCCCAAGGGCATCAAGGCCAGGGGCGAAGTACGCACGCAGTTCCACCACGTGATCGATCTCGCGCCGACGATCCTCGAAGCCGCGGGGCTGCCGCAGCCGCTCGCCGTGGACGGCGTCCAGCAGATGCCGATCGAGGGCGTCAGCATGCTCTACTCGTTCAACGATCCGAAAGCGGCGGAGCAGCACGAGACGCAGTACTTCGAGATGTTCGGCAACCGCGGCATCTACCACAAGGGATGGACGGCGGTGACGCGTCACAAAACGCCGTGGATTCTGGTCGGCGAGCAGACACCGGCGTTCGACGACGACGTCTGGGAGTTGTACGACACGAACACCGACTGGAGCCAGGCACGCGATCTGTCCAAGCAGCATCCGGACAAGCTGCACGAATTGCAGCGTCTGTGGCTGATCGAAGCGACGCGCTACAACGTGCTGCCGCTCGACGACCGCGGCGCCGAGCGCATGAATGCCGAGACCGCGGGTCGCCCGGTCTTGCTCAAAGGCAACACGCAGATCCTGTTCGCCGGGATGCGGCGCCTCTCGGAGAACGTGGTCCTCAACGTGAAGAACAAGTCACACTCGGTGACTGCCGAGATTGACGTGCCGGCGGCCGGCGCCGAGGGCGTGATCATCGCTCAGGGTGCGAACATCGGCGGATGGAGCCTCTACTGCAAAGGCGGCAAGCTCAAGTACTGCTACAACCTGTTCGGGCTCCAGCACTTCTATGCCGAGAGCGCGAGCACGATTCCCGCCGGCCAGCATCAAGTAAGGATGGAGTTTGCGTATGCCGGCGGCGGGCTCGGGAAGGGCGGCGTCGCGTCGCTCTTCATCGACGGCCAGAAGGTCGGCGAAGTCAAAGTGGCGGCCACCACCGCGATGATCTTCTCGGCCGACGACGGCTGCGATGTGGGCGAGGATACCGGCGCGCCGGTGTCACCCGACTACGGACCGCGGGGCAACGCGTTCACCGGCCGCATCCGGGGCGTCCAGCTCGCGATCGCGGACGCCGCCGAAGCCGTCGATCACCTCGTGTCGGCCGAGCAGGCGCTGCACATCGCGATGTCGCGGCAATAGGGCGCGCACCGCATGACGCGCGACGTCAGATCCGGTTGAACTTCTCGATCGCGGACGGATCTGGTCGTCGCGCTCCGTCAGCACTGAACGCGCTGCCCGCAGTACGTCCTGACGTTGCTTCAGTGCTTGGTCACAAAGAAAGTGGAACCAAAGGTACCTAGATTGCCGCACGAGGCGCTGCCTGTGTACTTCAGGAACACTTGCGCCGACGTGTCCGACTGGAAAATCACCTGAATCATGAGTTGACGCGCGTCCGCGAGCGTGAGGCTGACGATGAACGTCCTTGCCGCGGGAAATGTCGCGCCTGGATCCTGAAACTTGTCGACGCCGACGCAGCCATTCAGGTCGTAGGTGACCGAAAGCGCGGAGATCTTCTGATCGGACGAGACGGTGAATGAGAGCGACGATCCAGACCATTCGCCGGCATATATGGAAGCGGGCGCAACAGGACTCTTGCCGCCGCAGGAGGCGACCGCAAGGCAGGCCGCGAACAGCCAACGAGGAATTCTCAGCGCTCCTCGCGGCCCGCTCTGTCGCAACGCCGGTCGCGACCGGTGGTCAACTCGGCGCGGATCGCGCTCTTGACATCCGCGGGCGCGTACACTAGTTTGCTCTAGGGCTGTTTCAAACAAGCCTGATGGCCAGTGGAGTCCAGATGCGGCGAAGCGAGTCGCGCGACCTCTTCCCGGGCGCTCTCGAAATCATGGTACTGCGCGTCCTGCAACGCGAGCCGCTCCACGGCTACGCGCTCGTGCAGCGCATCCAGCAGGCGTCGAGCGACCTGCTTCGCGTGGAGGAAGGCTCCCTCTATCCCGCTCTGCAGCGTCTGCTCAAGGCCGGGCTCCTTCGGGCCGAGTGGGGTGTGTCGTCCACCAACCGGCGGGTACGCACGTACCGCCTCACGCGCGCCGGCGCCAAGCACCTGGCCACCGAGGTTTCGCGCTTCGAGCAGATGTTGAAAGGCGTGACGCAGGTGCTCGCCCTGCGCGAGACATGAAGGGCCTGCGCGGTCTGTTTCGCCGCCACGCCGAACTCGGCGACCTGAGGGCAGAGATCCGCGCGCACCTCGACGAGAAGGTCGAGGCTCTGATGGCGGCCGGAATGCCGCGCGCGGAGGCCGAGCAGGCCGCGCGTCGGGCCTTCGGAAGTGTCACGAACGTCGAGGAAGCCGGACGCGACGTGTGGCGGATACCGCGGGTAGACGATCTTGTGGCCGACGTTGGCTTCGCATTCCGCTTCCTCCGGCGCAGCCCCGTGTTCGCGGTCGTGGCCGTATCGTCACTCGCCCTCGGCATCGGCGCGAACCTCGCCGTGTTCGTCGTCATCAATGCGCTGCTATTGCGCCCCCTGCCGGTCGACCATCCCGGCGCGCTGGTCGTGTTCAGTCGGCAGTACGCCGACACCGGCCGGACGAATCCGCTCACGTTTCGCGAATACGTTGACCTCGGCGCACGCACGTCCAGCTTCGTCGGCCTGCTCGCGCATTCCGGCGGCGACGGCTCACTCCAGATCGGCGCGACGCTTGTGCCCAACGCCGGCGAACACATTCACGGCGCGCGCGTGTCGAGCAACTTCTTTGAGGTCCTCGGCGTTGGCATGGCGGCCGGGCGCGGGTTCTTGCCCGTCGACGACTCGTCGGCCGACGCCGAGCGATCGGTCGTGTTGAGCTACGACTTCTGGCAGCGCCGCTTCGGCGGCGATGCCGCCGTCGTCGGCCAGCCCGTCATCGTTTTCCGAGACGTGCCGTTCACCGTCGTCGGCGTCGCGGCGCGTGGGTTCCACGGGATCGAGGCCGACGAGCGGACGGATGCCTGGTGGCCCGTCAGCACCGTCAAGATCATCTTCGCCGACCGGCTCGATGGGTGGAACGTGACCGTGATGGGCCGGCTCAAACCGGGCGTGCCGCTTGCGCAGGCGCGAGCGGATGCGCAGGTCGCGCACGCGTCGATTGTCACCGAGGAAGCGGCGGCCAACCCTAATTGGAATGCGGCGCGCCGTCAGCGCTTCCTGACCCAGCGCTTTGAGATCGCTGCCGGCCGAACCGGCATCGCAGAGGCGTTGCGCGCGGGTTTCACGCAGCCTCTCTATGCGCTCATGGCCAGCGTCGCGGCCGTGCTGCTGATCGCGTGCGCCAACGTCGGCGCGCTCCTTCTCGCACGCACGACGGCCCGCCGACGGGAGTTGGCGGTGCGGCTCGCGCTCGGCAGTGGACGCGCGAGGATTATCCAGCAGCTCGTGACCGAGAACGCGCTCCTCATCGTTTTGGCCACGCTGGGCGGCGTTGCGCTCGTGCCGCTCGTGCTGCGGACGATCCTGAGCTACGCGCCCGCGGCGGCCGCGACGGCTCTCGACACCGCCCCGGATTTCCGCACACTGGCATTCGTTGTCGCGATGGCGCTTCCGATGGCGGTCGTCGTCGCGCTCCTGCCCGCGATTCGGTCCACGCGTGCGCTCGAAGGCGCGCTCGGCGCCGGTACGCGCGGCAGCGGCGGCATGCCCAGCCGCTCGCGGGTCCATCAATGGCTACTCGGCTCGCAAGTCGCCCTGGTGTTGGCCTTGCTGGTGGTCGCCGGGCTGTTCGTGCGCACGCTTCAGAACCTGCGCGGGCTCGACGCTGGCTTCGACCGCAAGACGGTGGTGATCGTCACGCTCAACAGCGGCGCCGCGACGACGGCCATCGCGCGCAGGGTCGTGCCCGCGCTCGAGACGATACCGGGTGTACAGTCGGCGACGTTCTACGCCAACCTCGGACTGCTCGGCGGCGGGTCGACGATGTCCGACTGCGTCATCGACGGCACAGTCCCCGCGTCATCGGCGGAGGTGACGTGCGCGATGATGCAGGTCGGTCCGCGCTTCTTCGAGACCACCTCGACAGCCATCGTGGCCGGTCGCGCGTTCGCCACCGGCGATGAGCCTCCGGGTGCGCAGGTCGCCATCATCAACGAGACCATGGCACAGCAGTATTTCGGGCGCGCGAGTCCGCTCAACCAACTCATCCAGGGGAAGCTGGTCGTCGGCGTGGCGCGCGACACGAAGTACACGAGCCTGCGCGAGCCGGCGCCGCGGATGATGTATACACCGGTGGGCGCCGGCTGGACGGTCGCGGACGTCCGGTTTGCCCTGCACAGCAATCGGACGATCGCCGACCTTACGGGCCCCATCAAGCGCGCGATCGCTGATGCCGGGGTGACGCAGCCGGTCACGGCGATCGAGTCGCTCGGCGCGATCGCGGACGCCACGCTCGCGCGCGAACGTCTGTTGGCAGAACTTGCGTCGTGGTTTGGATCGCTTGCGCTGGTGCTCGCGTGCATAGGGCTCTACGGCACGATGTCGTTCGCGGTTGCGCGCCGGACGAACGAAATCGGTACGCGCCTGGCCCTCGGCGCCAGCCGGGCGCGAATCGTTGGCGGTCTGATGATCGAATTCGCCACGCCCGTGGCGCTCGGCGCTGTCGCCGGCATCGCCGCCACGCTCGCGGTGTCGCGCCTGTTGTCTCGCTTCCTCTTTGGTCTCGATGCGACGGATCCCTCGACCATCGGCGCCGCCGTGCTCGTCCTCGGCCTGGCCGCCGCGGCGACGGCCTTCCTCCCTGCGCGCCGCGCCAGCGGGACGGATCCGCTGATTGCGCTCAGAGCTGAGTGAGGTCACTGCCGGGGGCTCTAGAACTCCTATCGCGTTCGCATGGGTCTAGAAGCTGAAGTTCATCCCGATGTCGACCTTGCGTGGATTCTGAACCGCTGTCGCCTGCCGGAAGAACTCGGACGTCATCACGCCGCTGAATCCCGTGTAGTTGTAGCGATTCGTGACGTTGAGAATGCTGACCGTCCACGAGAGCCGATAGCGGCCCGGCGATGCCTCGTTGCCTGCACCCGAGGCGCGCGGACCTACGTTGACACCGTAGGTGAAGTTCGCGCGCCAGGAGTACTGGGCCGTCGTGCGCAGGGAGTTGCGCCCGACAGCAGAGGGTCGATCGTTGAAGATCAAATCGCCGTTGCCGTCGGCGCCGGTGGTGATCGAGTAGGGCGCTCCCGAGCTGCCTTCGATCGACAACGTCGCCGTCAGGTTGCGAATGGCCTGGCTGTTGAGGGCTCCGGACCAGCGATGGAGCCGATCGTTGGCTGCGGGCGCCCACTCGGTGGCGAGCGTGCCGCTCGGCGGCGCCACGAACGCGCCGTCCGAGTTGTTCCGCGCCCGGCCGATCGTGTACGAGGCCCGCATGTTTCCGCGGCGCCAGTTGACGGCTTGTGCCGCGGCCGATCGTCCACGCGGCGCGAAGTTGAACGTGAGGTTGTTCTGCAACTGGTCGGTCTGATTGCGCGCGTCGTCGACGACGCCGATGACGTTCGCAAAGGCCGGATCCGGCCGCACGCCGTTCACCGGCGTGTTCAGATTCTCGCCGCGCAGCACGTGTGTGCCGTGCACGTGGCTGTACGTCATCGCCAGACGCACGCGCGACGTCAGCGCCTGATCGATGCCGGCACTGACACGCCACGTGTGCAGCAGGCGGATGTCGTCACCGAACAGGTACTTGTTGGCCGCCGTCGTGACCGCCCCCCCACCGATGACCGGGAACGGCGGATTCGGAATGCTGATGTCCTGCTGGTGCTGACCGTCCACGCGCAGCGTCTGCTCGTACGTCCCCGTGCTGACCCAGTTGTTGAAAAGGCCGGCACTCGCGCGCAGCGTCGTCCGGCCGCTCTTCGCCGGCGCCCACGTCAGGCCGATGCGTGGATTCACGTTCCCGTAGTCGTGCACGTGCGTCTGCACTTCATACCGCACGCCGGGGCTGAGCGTGAAACCCTCGCGCACTCTGATGTCGTCCTGAAGATACGCGCCGCTGTTCAGGTTGAAGTACTCCACGCGCGGATTGCCGGTTCGGACGACGAACGTCATCGGCTGACCAGCGTCGAACGCGGCCACACTCGAGAACGTGTAGGTCCCCAGGTAGTTCGTCCGATCGTCGGCCAGCACGTTGACGCCTTCGAGCATCACGCCGGCGCGAATGGAGTGGATGCCGCGAATGTAGTCGAGGTCCGAGCCGAGCTCGAAATCCTTCGTGTGACGGCCGCCCGCGACTTGCGCGCCGCCGCGGGTGAACCCGTCGAGCACGCGAATGGTCACGGCTCGAGCGAGGAGTGCGAGGCGCTGTCGGTCCAGTTGAATTCGAAGCGGGTCGCGCTGAACGCGCGGCGTCCGATCGGACCGGATTCCTGCAGCCGCAGCTCGTGATCGCGCGATTCCGTGTCATAGGCTCGCTCGCCGATGTCGTACGCGCCGATACCGAGATTCTTCCGCGTGCTGTTCTGCTGGCTGTAGCCCATGCGCAGGACGTGGTCGCGCGTGACCGCGTAGTCGAGCAAGTCGTACGTGCTCCATGTGTCCACGGGCCGTCGAAAGTCCAGAATGGTCGACACGGTACCGCCGCCAGGCACGGCGACGTTGACGATAGGCGTGTCGAAGGCCGTGTTCACAGCGGCTGACAGCGAGAATGACGCGCGCTGCGGAACGACCGTCCCGCCCAGATTCCCCTGATAGCTCTGCTGCCGTTCGGGTCCCTTCACCGGCGTAAACGGACTGCGAGCGCTCATCGCGCCGTCGCGCAGGCGCGTCGTGGCGGCGCCGCGCAACGATCCCACGCCGGGCTGCGTGATGATCTCGATCTGATCGGACTCGGCGGAGTGATTCTCGGCCGCGAACGTGTCGCGGACGATGTGCACGGACTTGATCATGGCTTTCGGCGGCAACGCGCCGCCGATGAAGCTGTCGATCT
>Ga0111538_10013046_pt1 | contig 10959 bp, 9 predicted proteins | sample SoiMethybrSBSTD1_FD_79669 | JGI IMG/M metagenome (GOLD analysis project Ga0111538, IMG submission 79669) | Bulk soil microbial communities from a Populus tree surrounding site in Tennessee, USA - Soil MetaG P. TD hybrid SBSTD1 (version 2)... | ecosystem: Environmental > Terrestrial > Soil > Tree... | reverse complement strand
CGAGTGATGCGCGAGATCGGGCCGGTGAACGAGATCGCGCCGGCGTTTCCGCTTGCGGCCGGTGCACTCGCGCCGCTGCGCGCCAGGGCCGAGGCTCAGGGCTCGGGCGACTTCACACCGATGTGGTCTGGCCAGGCTGCGGCTCTCGGACGAGAGATTCCGGCTGCCGAGCTCACGCGCACACTCGCGGCCGAGTCGCTGGCATTGATGCGACGGATGGGCGGGACGGATTGAAGTCAGCTCGTGTGTAACGCCGGGTTGTAGCTAAGCTGTGTCGGACGCGCGAGCACCGACAAGTCGGGACCCCCCTTATTCCCCGTGACATTGCGGTCACACACGCACGGCGGCAGCGGCTTGCTCCGCGGCTCGGCCCCGTTAACCAGGGAACTTTTCCCGAATTGGAACGTTTTGTTCGCACCCAAACCTCCGAATTGTCTTTCACAATCAAGGCTTAACGCACCTATGAAGGATGATCTGCTCCCTCGCGCCGCCACCAGCATTCTCGGGCTGGACAACGTGCTGGAAGGCGGATTTGCAAGAAATCGGCTGCACCTTCTGGAAGGCAGTCCCGGCACCGGCAAGACCACGATCGCCCTCCAGTTTCTTATGGCTGGCGCGGCGGCAGGGGAGCGGGGAATCTATGTCAGCCTGGCCGAAACCGAAGAGGAGCTCAGACAAGGCGCAAGGTCGCATGGCTGGGAGCTCGCCGACGAGATCACCGTCTTCGAGCTGGTCCCGCCCGAAAGCGTGCTTGATCCCGAACGGCACCAGAGCCTGCTCTATTCATCCGATCTGGAGCTTGGAGAAACAATTACGCGGATCCTCGAAACCATCGAGCGCGTCAAGCCGGCACGCGTGGTGATCGACAGTTTGTCGGAGATACGGCTGTTGGCGCAAAGCTCGCTGCGGTACAGAAGGCAGATCCTGGCCCTGAAGCACTATTTTGCGCGCCACCTGTCGACGGTTATCATGCTCGACGATCTCACCAGCGAAAGCACCGACAGGGCGGTGCACAGCATTGCGCATAGCGTCATCCATCTCGACCAGCTTGCGCCAGTGTACGGCGGCGAGCGGCGGCGACTGCGGGTCGTCAAGTGCCGCGGTCAATCATTCCGCAGCGGCTATCATGACTTTGTCATCGCCAAGGGTGGCATCGAGGTATTTCCGCGGCTGGTAGCCGCAGAGCACCGGCAAGCGTTCATCGATGAGTTTCTCCGCAGCGGGCTTTCCGAGCTTGACCTCCTGCTTGGGGGAGGTGTTGCGGCAGGCTCGAGCACGCTAGTGCTGGGCCCATCCGGCACCGGGAAATCGCTGCTCCTTCTGCAGTATCTCTCGTCGGCGGTGGAACGCGGCGAGAGAGCCGCATTGTTCATCTTCGACGAGGAGCTGGGCCTGTTGCTGGCGCGCGCCCAGGGCGTAGGCATCGATCTGCAGGCGATGCAGAAAGCCAACAAGCTCGTCATCGAACAACTCGATGCTGCCGAGCTGACGCCTGGAGAATTCTCGCATCGCGTGCGGCGTTGCGTCGATCGGGAGAATACCAAGGTCGTCGCCATCGACAGCCTGAATGGATATCAGGCCGCGATGTCGGAAGAGCAGTTCATCACGCTGCATATCCATGAGCTGCTCCAATATTTGAATCGTCGCGGTGCCGCGACCTTCTTGACCATCGCGCAGAGCGGAATGTTGGGAGATATGCGCCAGCCGGTGGATATCACTTATCTTGCGGACACGGTTGTCCTGCTGCGCTATTTTGAGGCCTTCGGCCGCGTACGACGTGCCATTTCGGTTATGAAGAAACGAACCGGCGCGCATGAGGATACCATTCGCGAACTCACGATCTCGAACAAGGGTCTGATGCTTGGGCAACCGCTCAAGGAATTCCAAGGGGTTCTCCGTGGCGTGCCGACCTTCGTCGGCCCGGGAGTTGCAACGGTGGGCGCGACGTGAGCAAGAGAGCCGCCCCAGTTGAACGCGCCTTGATCCTGGCGCCGCATGGGCGGGACGCGCGCATTGCGGCGCAGATCCTCATCGAGGCGCGAATCGATGCACTTATCTGCCCCAAGCTGGGAATCTTGCTCGACCAGCTCAGAGCCGGCGCGGACTTCGCCATTCTGACTGAGGAGTCGGTTTCCGACATCGACGCGCGCCCACTCCGAGAGTGGGTCGACGCGCAGCCCACCTGGTCGGATTTTCCCTTCATTCTGCTGACCCGCCACGGCGGCGGGCTTGAGCGGAACCCCACGGCTGTCTCGCTGACCGGGATATTCGGCAATGTCACGTTTCTCGAACGGCCGTTTCATCCCACCACGCTGGTGAGTGTTGCGCTAACCGCGCTGCGGGGCCGGCGCCGGCAATATGAATGGTGCCGGCTGAACGACGACTTGGAAGCGCGAGTGCAGGAGCGCACCGAGGAGCTTGCCGCCGCCAATCGCGAGCTGCTGTCGCAAATCGAGGAACGCGAACGCGTGGAATCGACGTTGCGGCAGATGCAGCGGCTGGAGGCGGTCGGTCAACTCACCTCCGGAGTGGCGCACGATTTCAACAATCTCCTGACGGTTCTCCTGGGCAACATCCGGTTTCTGGAGAGATCGCTGATCGACAAAGGCCTCGAGGGCAAGGTCGTGCAGCGGCTCGCCAATATGCGGGAGGCGGCGCAGCGCGGCGCCCGCCTCACTGATCAGCTCCTGACATTCTCGCGTCGACAGCACCTCGAGCCTGTCGCGACTGACCTCAATGCTGTGCTGTCAAAGGTCGAGGACCTTCTGCAGAGCACGATCGGGCGCAAGATCAGGATTGAAACGCTGGTATCCGGCGAGTCCTGCGTCGCAATGGTTGATCATACGCAGCTGCAGTTGGCGATCCTCAATTTGGCGATCAACGCCCGCGATGCCATGGGAAGTGGAGGAAGTCTGTGCGTGTCCACGCGCAATGTCTCGCTCGGTCCTCCCAACGGACCGGAAGAGCCACCGGCGGGACGGTACGTGGAAATCTGCGTGTCCGACACCGGCCACGGTATGAGCAAGGAGGTTCGCGCCAAGGCGTTCGAGCCTTTCTTTACGACCAAGGACGTCGGCAAGGGATCGGGGTTGGGCCTCAGCCAGGTTCTCGGATTTGCCAAGCAATCGGGCGGCGGGGTGTGCGTCATGACCGAGGAAGGCAGAGGTACGGCGATCTGTATCTACTTGCCGCCGGCCGACGGCGCCGCCACCGCGCTACAGAGCGAGACCTCGAGTGTGGTTGCCGCTCCCCACTCGGGCGCGGTCATTCTGCTGGTCGACGACGACAACGCCGTACGCGATGTAACGGCGACCTATCTGCGCGAGCTCGGATACCAGGTGCTCGAAGCCGGCAGCGGCGGTGCGGCTTTGGAAGTGCTGGGATCGTCGGCCACGGTTGATCTGCTGCTGCTCGATTACGCGATGCCGGGAATGAATGGTGCCGAGCTGTCGCGCCGGGCGCGCGGCCGCCGGCCCTTGCTGCCGATTCTGTTTGTAACCGGCTTCGCGGAGCAGGACGCCTTCAAGAACATCAGCGAGCGAGACATTGTCCGCAAGCCCATCAATGTTCAGGAATTGTCGACGAAGCTGCGGGCGTCACTGGCGGTGCGTTTGCCGGCCGAGGGCGGCATACCGGCGTAAGCTGCTGCGTCCCGATCAATCCTTCATATAGTCCACCGCGAGCTTCACGATCGCGGGTGGCGTCGCATAGACCTCACGGATGAGCGCGTCGGCATCGGCGCCTAGGATTGGCCGCACCTCGAGATCCTGTTTTTTGGCGTCGGCGAGAAACGCCGGATCTTTCATGGTTGCGTCAAACGCCGCGCGCAGCGCCTGCAGGCGGTCGGCGGGAACGCCCGGCGGCATCACGTAGGGTCGGGCCATGGTCTGGCGCGACACGATCAGGCGGAGCGCGGTGCGCTGCTCGTCGGTCTCGGCCACATCGGTGATCAGCGGCACCTGCGCGAGCTCGTCAAGCTTCTGCGCCGCAAGCTGCAGGACCACGTCGATCTGCTTCCCTTCGTACATGTCGCGGTTCCAGCTCACGAGGCTCGACCATGACCAGCCGCAGCGGCCGTCGACCTCGTTGCGCTTGATTGCGACCACCACCTCGGCGGCGCTGGCATAGCCGGCGACGACTTTCATAGGCAGCTTGAACATCTTGCGCAGCACGGTCGGGAACACGTCGGAATCGGCGCCCGCGCCGGTCGATCCGATGATGAATGGTTTGCTCCGCATGTCGGACCAGGACTTGATGCCGACGGCCGTGCGGAAGGCGCATACGCCGACCTCGTTCGAGATGCTGCCGAGCCAGCCGAATTTCGGCGCATCGAACTGCGTGCCCTCGCTGCGGCCAAGCAACGAATCGAGAAACGCGCCGCGTGAGAAGCCGCCGAAGGTCGAGCCGTCCTTGGGCGCGATGGTGTAGAGAAAGTTCGCCGCCTTGATCGAGCCCGCGCCCGGCATGTTCTGCACCACGATTGTGGGATTGCCGGGAATGTGGCGGCTGATATGGCGTGCGAGCGTACGGGCGTAGAGGTCGTAGCCCCCGCCCGGTGCATAGCCGATGACCAGGTTGACGGTCCGCCCGCGATAGAAATCGGAGACGGTCTGCGCCTCCGCTTGAGCGCCGGCGCAGATGAACGCGACCGCCACTGCTGCCAGGCGCCCGATGCTCATCATCGTCGGACTATAGCATCTGCCAGCAGGCCGCCTACCGGGTTGTCGGGGTGGTTGCGGCGTAAAAGTGCGGCGTGTTATGCGACCGCGTCAACCGGGGCTTGCTCATGTCCGTCGATGCCGACACCGTCCGCCGTATCGCGCATCTCGCCCGCATCGCGGTTGCGGAGGATGAGGTTGAGCACCTCAAGGGCGAACTCAACGCGATCCTGGCTTTTGTCGAGCAGCTTTCGGAGGTGAACGTCGAGGGCGTCGAGCCGATGACCTCGGTAACCCCCATGGCCATGAAAAAGCGCGCCGACGAGGTCACCGACGGCGGCATCCCGGACGACATCGTGCGCAATGCCCCCGCGACCGAGGGCCATTTCTTCCTGGTTCCGAAGGTCGTCGAGTAGGCGTCCTCGGCGGCTTGCAGAGCGGGTGACGAGGTCCTATGTTTGCTTTAGGTGAAGAGCGTTAGGCAGAGGCAGGGTGGCGAAGGCCGCTAACGCATCCGTGAGAAGGAATAGCGAAGGGAAATCAACCGTTTGATGCTGAAATGGCCATGCCAATCTCGACCGTGGCAGTCTCTATATATGGACGTCGAGCGGGTCGGAATTCGAGTGTGGGTTTGGCAAAACGAAGCCACGGAGCGATAAACTCAAGCGATTTCATGCTCTTAGATGGGAATAGAGGTGTGATTATGCCTCGTAATTTGATCCTCTCGACGAGGATGGGGCCGGATGTGCTGGGCGTGTGAAGAGCAGGATCTGATGTACCGCTATGAGCTCGAAATGGCGGTCGCTCGCGGCGTGATGCCCGAGGGCTTCACGGCCGCCGATTTCGAGGCGGCCGGCCTGCCGGTGCCTAGCACCTCGCAGGCGTCGTCGAAGCCCACCAAGAGCGCCAAGCCCGCGAATCCCTTCGTCTGCGACACCCCGGACAACGAATGACCGAGCTGACTTCGCTGACGCTTGGCGAGGCACGCGACGGCCTTCGCAGCAAGCGCTTCTCCGCTGTCGAGCTTGCGGACGCGTATCTGGCCTCGATGGAAGCCGCGCGGGCGCTCAATGCCTATGTGCTGGAGACGCCGGAGCAGGCGCGCGCCATGGCGGCCGCGGCGGATGCGCGACTTGCGGCGGGCGATGCGCGTCCGCTCGAGGGCATCCCGCTCGGCGTCAAGGATCTGTTCGCCACGCGCGATGTGCGCACCACCGCCTGCTCGCGCATCCTCGGCGATTTCGCGCCGCCGTACGAGTCGACCGTTACTGCCAATCTCTGGCGTGACGGCGCAGTGATGCTCGGCAAACTCAACAACGACGAGTTCGCCATGGGCTCGTCGAACGAGAACTCGTGCTTCGGGCCAGTGGTCAATCCCTGGCGGCGACGCGGTGCGAACGAGGCGCTCGTGCCGGGTGGCTCGTCAGGCGGCTCGGCGGCGGCCGTCGCGGCGCGGCTTTGCATCGGCGCGACTGCGACCGACACCGGCGGCTCGATCCGCCAGCCTGCTGCGTTCACCGGCACAGTCGGGATCAAGCCCACGTATGGTCGCTGCTCGCGCTGGGGCATCATTGCGTACGCATCTTCGCTCGACCAAGCCGGACCGATCGCCCGCACGGTGCGCGACAGCGCGATCCTGTTGCGCTCGATGGCCGGTCACGATCCGAAGGACACCACGTCAGTCGATCGTCCGGTGCCGGACTATGAGGCTGCGGTCGGCAGGTCCATCAAGGGCCTCAAGATCGGCGTGCCGAAGGAATATCGAGTCGACGGCATGGCGCCGGAGATCGAGACGCTCTGGGGGCAAGGCGTCGCCTGGCTCAAGGCCGCCGGCGCCGAGATTGTCGAGGTCTCGCTGCCACACACCAAGTACGCGCTGCCGGCCTATTACATCGTGGCGCCCGCCGAGGCGTCGTCGAACCTCGCGCGCTATGACGGCGTGCGCTACGGGTTGCGGGTGCCGGGGCGCGATGTCGTCGACATGTATCAGAAGACGCGCGCCGAAGGCTTCGGCAAGGAGGTGCGCCGGCGTGTGATGATCGGCACCTATGTGCTCTCGGCCGGCTATTACGACGCATATTATCTGCGGGCGCAGAAAGTGCGCACGCTGATCAAGCGCGACTTCGAGGCGTGCTTCGCACAGGGTATCAACGCGATCCTCGCACCCGCGACACCGTCGCCTGCCTTCGGCATCGGCGAGAAGGGACAGGCCGATCCGATTGAGATGTATCTCAACGACGTGTTCACGGTGACGGTGAACATGGCGGGCCTGCCCGGAATGGCAGTGCCGGCTGGATTGTCGCCGCAGGGGCTGCCGCTTGCGCTGCAGCTGATCGGCCGCCCGTTCGACGAGGAGACGCTGTTTGCGCTCGGTCAGGTGATCGAGGATGCGGCCGGGCGGTTTTCGCCTGAGAAGTGGTGGTAGACTTCGCGGAGGAAGCGGAGCCATGACCCTCGCTGAGTTCAAGAGCAGTCTGTCGAAATCGCGCCCGCCGGAAGGATTAGCGCCTGCACTTGCAGGTCTCTGGTGGGCCGGCAAGGACGACTGGGACAGGGCGCATAAGATCGTCATGGACGAAGGTGGTAAGGACTGCGCCTGGGTGCATGCCTATCTGCACCGCGTTGAAGGCGACGACGAGAATGCGCGCTACTGGTATAAGCAAGCTGGGAAACCGGTCGCTTCGGGCCCCTTGCGCACCGAATGGGCAGCGATCACGACAGATTTGCTTTCCCAGCTGAGCGGCACGCCTTAATAAGTCTGCCGGACTGGTGGCACTATGCCTGCAGGGGGATGATGAAGACGGTCGGGGTCTTTGTTCGCGTTCTTTGCGTTGTGCTCGTGGCGGTCGCGCTTAGCGGCTGCGCCAGCATCCACAACGACCCCATCAACCTGCCGCTTGACGCGATCGCCTCGGCGCACGCGTCGGAGCCCGGACGCGAGAACATCAACTATGAGGACGATCTGCTGATCGCGCTGTCGTTCTCGGGCGGTGGGACGCGGGCGGCCGCGTTCTCGCATGGCGTGCTGACCGAGATGGATGGCGCACGCGTGCGCCGTGGCAGCGTGTCGCTGCTCGATCGCGTCGACTTCGTGTCGGGTGTCTCGGGCGGCTCTGTCACCGCAGCCTATTATGGGCTGAAGAAGCGCGCAGCGCTCACCGACTTCCGCGAGCGCTTCCTGCTGCGCGATGCCGAGGAGGCGTTGCGGACGAAATTCACGCTGATCAACATCCAGCGGGCGCTCTCCGGCGGCGTCAACGATGCGACCGGCTTCACGCGCTGGCTCGATGAGAACCTGTTTGAGGGCGCCACCTTTGCGGAATTCCGCGCCGACCGGCGCCCGCGTATCTGGATCAACGCCGCCGACATCTACAACCGCACCACGTTCGTGTTCGGCCAGACCGCGTTCTCCGCGATGTGCAGCGATTTGGAGTCCTATCCGATCGCGGATGCGGTCGCGGCGTCGGCGGCGGTGCCGGTGGTGTTCGCGCCCGTGGTGATCCGGACCTACGCCGGCTCGTGCAATCGCAAGCTTCCAGACTGGATCGGGCGCTCGCTCAGCGATCCTGCCGCCTCGCCCATGCTCAAGTCGTTCGCGACCGCGATTACCAGATACCATGATGGATCGATGCCCTTCGTGAAGCTTTTGGATGGCGGGCTGGTCGACAACTATGGGCTTTCCGGTTTCACGATCGCACGGCTCTCGTCTAACACACCCTACGGTCCGCTCACGCCGCGGCAGGCGGTGAAGCTGCGTCGTATCCTCACGATGGTCGTCGATGCCGGGAGAGGTCCGTCAGGCAATTGGACCCAGCAGGTCGAAGGCCCGGCGGGACCTGAGCTTGTGGTGGCAGCAGCCGACACCGCGATGGTCGCGAGCGTTCACGCGAGCTACACCGCGTTCGACCGCACCATGGCGGAATGGCAATCGGCGCTGGTGCGCTGGCGCTGCGGACTCTCGACCGCCGAGCGTCAGCGGCTGGGTGCGCCCGCGGGCTGGGACTGCCGCGACGTGAAGGCGTTCGTCACACGCGTTGGTTTCGACCAGTTGGGCGCTGAGCGTGCAGCGAGGCTTGATGCAGTGCCGACGAGCTTCCGCCTGCCGGAGGAGACGGTCGATACCGTGATTGCCGCCGGCCGTGATGCGCTGCGGGCCAATCCGACCTACGCGGCCTTCCTCAAGAGTCTCTGACAATCGCTACTTTGCCATCGCGTCGTACGCGATCTTGCTCAGTTCGTCGCCCAGTTGCTTTGTCCGCGACGCAAACAGCCGCTGCTGGGCGCGCCCTGAGCGCCAGCTTTGGTTGTAAACTCACTCCCGATCTGCTTCATTCTGACGCCTGGGGGCTCGGTGAGGTAGCTATGCGGGATCTCGGAGCACTCTGCGCAGCGGCCGTCGTTGCGTTCGCCCTTGCGGTCGGACCCGCTCACTCCCAAAGCACTGCGCCTCCTGTGGCAGCACCGTCCTTCGGGAAGGAGCCATTCTCCGGCTCCGACCTTCTCCAGGGAAAGAAAATCACGGAAGCCGAATGCCAGGCGCTACCAAGTGCCGTGTGGGTGGTTGCGGATGGGCAGCAGGAATGTATCCGCTACTATCACTCGGCCACCGGCGTTGGCGGATCCGAAGTCATCATCAGCTTGCCGCAGGACCTGGTCTCGACCAACAGCCGGGGCGAGGTGCGGCCGCACGAGTACTACATCAAGTCGACGCCCGCACAGATCCAGGACTTTGCAAAGGGTTGGTCGCAAAATCTTGGCCTTCCATACCTGCGTCTCGCCAGGCCCGGCACGTATGGCTCCTCGGGCGAGCACGGCAAACGCCGTACCCCGGGGGAGATTGCCATCATCTCGGCCGCGCTAGACGCCATCAAGGCTCGCCACGGCTACACCCGTTTCCACCTGGCTGGGTGGGCGGAGGGTGGTCACAGCGCGGCTGCGCTGCTAGCGAGACGCGACGACCTGGGTTGTGTCGTGCTGTCCTCGGCTCTGCTGTCGGTGCGCAGCTGGCTTGCCGAATTCGGCCGCAACGAGGATGTCACTGGCAACAAGAATCCAGTTGACCCGATTGCGCTCGTCGATCGGATCGTTGCACGCCCCGATCTTCGCGTCTTCGTCATGACCGATCCTGATGACACTGTGATCTCTGCCCGGTCGCAAACGGCTTACTTCAAGCGGCTTGCTGGAGCTGGGCTTCCGGTTCATCAGATTTTCGCAGCTGCCTCGGACTCATACGCCCATGATCTGAATCGTGAGACCCTGCAACTCGCTACTGCGTGTGCCAAGGGCACGACGGACCACGTGATTGTTTCGAGGTTTCAGAACAAGCTGCCGGAGGTCCCGCCGGATGCCGATGATCCTCCGCTGCACAAGCCGGAGATGCTGAGCCGAGGGGTCAGCATCAATGAAGCTGGATGCAAGAACATCGTGACCGCATTGTGGGTCAACGTGCAGGGGCGCGGGTATTGCGTGCGCTATTGGATGTCCGCCGCCGGAGGCAAGAAGGACGAGGCGTTGATCTACATCCACGGGGACATTGGCAGCGTAGAAAACGGCAAACCAAAGCTTGTTGACGGAGTTCAGCGGGTGACGGCGGGTCAGCTGCGTCGCGACGCCCTGCGGTGGTCGCGCACGTTTCGTGGACCATACCTGGCAATCGGCCGAGTGGGGGCGTACGGATCGTCGGGCAACCATCGGGATCGCAAAAGCCTGCTTGAGGTCCGTGTCGTCATGGCTGCGCTTGATGCGCTCAAGCAAGAGCACAATATCAAGCGCTTTCATCTGATTGGCCAATCCGGCGGTGGCCATACGGTTGCCGCGCTTGTACAACGGCGCACCGATATCGGCTGTGCGGTCATGGCGTCAGGGGCAATCTCGGTCAAGTCGCTGGTGCGAGATCTCGGCAAGCCGATCACTCCCACCATCAAGGCGCTTTACGACCCGATCGACAGTGTCGGGAGCATGGAACAGCAGCCGGGACGACGCATGATCGTGCTGTCCGATCCTGCGGATCGGATCGTTTCATTTCGGTCGCAGCAGGAATTTGTTGAACGGGTGAAGCAGAAGGGTCTACCGATTCTTCAGGTCACCGCGGCCGCCGGCGACAAGAACTTTCATGGGCTCTCAACGCAAGGCAAGAACATCGCCATGGACTGTGCCAGAGGCGTGGATGACAAGATCCTCGTCGCGCGGTATCAGAACAAACCGGTTCCGCAACGCGGCGAGGGTGAGGCGCATGCATCTGGCCGTGCGCGCTAGCGTTCGGGCGGGCCCGCTACTTTGCCATCGCGTCGTACACGACCTT
>Ga0111538_10013044_pt1 | contig 10959 bp, 6 predicted proteins | sample SoiMethybrSBSTD1_FD_79669 | JGI IMG/M metagenome (GOLD analysis project Ga0111538, IMG submission 79669) | Bulk soil microbial communities from a Populus tree surrounding site in Tennessee, USA - Soil MetaG P. TD hybrid SBSTD1 (version 2)... | ecosystem: Environmental > Terrestrial > Soil > Tree... | reverse complement strand
CTCTGCGGCAAGACCACCAACCTGCAGTGGATCCACGAGAAGCTGCCCATCAAGAACAAGGGCAAGATGCTCTCGCTGGCCACCGAGACCGACCGCACCCTCTTCTTCGACTTCCTGCCCATCGAGCTCGGCACCATCCGTGGGATGCGCACGCGCATCCAGCTCTACACGGTGCCCGGCCAGGTGTTCTACAACGCCACCCGGCGCATGGTGCTGAAGGGCGCCGACTGCGTGGTGTTCGTGGCCGACAGCCAGGAGGCCGTGCTCGACGCCAACGTGGAGAGCATGGAGAACCTGCGGGCCAACCTGGAAGCGAACGAGATCGACCCCAACGACGTGCCCACCGTCATCCAGTACAACAAGCGCGACCTGCCCAACGCGCTGCCGCTCGAGATCATGAACGAGCGGCTCAATCCCAAGAACCTGCCCTTCTTCGAGGCGGTGGCCATCAAGGGCACGGGCGTGGAGGACACGCTCAAGGGCGTGACGGCCCTCGTCTTCCGCTCGCTGGCCGTGAAGTACGGCGGGCAGGCCGAAGCCGTGGGCATGGTGACGCCGGCCACGCCCATCACGCCGGCGGTGACGCCGGCCGTGCCGGCGCGGGCTCCCGCGGCGCCGCCAGCGGCGGCCCCCGCTCCGGCGGCCGCGCGGCCGGCGGCCCCCGCCCCGCGCCCCGTGAGCGTGCCGGCCTCCGCTCCCGCGCCGAAGCCGGCGGCCGTTCCCGCCGCCGCCGCGCCCGCGCCCCGGCCGCCTGCCGCCGCCGCGCCGGCGCCGCCCCGGCCCGCCCCCAAGCCCCCCGCCGCGGCCGCGCCCGTCGCGCCCGCCCAAGGCGGCACCGACCCCGCCCCCTCCGCGCCGCGCCCGCCCGCTCCACGCGCGCAGCCCGCGCGCCCGGCGGCGGCCGCCCTCACCATCGCGCCCCAGGCGCCCGCGCGCCCGCCGGTGGCACGGCCGAACGTGGGCCGCGAGACCATCCCCCCGCTGCCGCAGACGGACGACGACTACGACGAAGACCTGCTGGAGTCGCTGCACCTGAGCCCGGTGGGCGACGACGAGCTCACCGACGACCCGGCCCAGGAGGAAGAGGAGCTCGACCTCGACCCCGAGGCCGCGCTGGAGATGATCGAGGAGGAGCCGGCCCGCTCACGGCGGCCGGGATCGGAGACGGTGGCCAGCACGCCCGTGGAGGCGGAGGCCATCCGCCGCCGCATCGCCCGCCCGCTTCCCGAGCCGGAGCTCGACCTCGAGGGCCTCGACGAAGAAGACGAACACGTCATCGAGGAGATCTCGCTGGAGCCGCCGCCGGCCAAGGCGGCCCCGGGCCCGACCTTCCGCCCCTATCTCGAGGAGGACCTGGCCGAAGACGCTCCGCCGCCGGTGGCGGAGGACTTCGAGTTCGACGGCCCCCCGGATCCCGAGCCGGAGCCGCCCGCCGCCGCGCCGCCGCCTCCCGCTCCGGTGGCGGCCGCGCCGCCCCGGCCGGCCGCGCCCGCGCAAACCCGCGCCATCACGCGCACCACGCCCGTGATCCCGGTGGCCGTCGACCTGGTGGCCGGCCCCGGCGCGACCGAAGTCGCGATCCCGGTGGAGATCGTGCTGAACAACGGGTCGGCCACCGTGAACCTCAACCTGCGGCTGAACCTCAGCATCAAGCTGCAGAAGTAGAGGGCGGGCCGGCCGCTACTCGACGGAGGCCGCGATGGCGGCCGCGCTGCGGATCTCGTCGTAGCGCACCTTGGCCGGGTCGAAGTCGGCCAGGTTGGCCAGCAGCTTCTCGAAGGTCTGGTCGAACGTGGGCAGGGTCTTGCGCTGGCGCGAGAGCGGATTGCTGCGGGCCAGCACGTAGTTCTTCACGAAGGGGTGGTTGATGCCCCGCTTCTTCACCACCGCCACCACCTTGCCCAGCGCCTGGTCGGCCTCGCGCACCTGCTCCGCCCGGCCCTGGCGCTCCTTCTGCGTCTTGGCGAACGTCCCGGCCAGGAAGCCGTCCACGCGCTTCAGGATGGGCGCGAAGGCGCCGCCGGCGAAGCGCTTGTCCGTGTCGTAGATCTGGCCCAGGGTGATGAAGTGGGGGGCCTCGAACTGGAAGGCCCACTCCGTCTCCCCGCTCTTCGGCTGCTCCTCGGCCAGCACGCGGTACATGCGGATGACCTCCAGCGACTTCTCCTTCAGGTTGTGCGCCTTCTCCGTGTTGAGGGCCAGGATCTGGTAGGCCACCTCGGCGTCCGGCACCAGGATGGCCGGCACCGTGTCCGCCTTCAGCTTCTCCAGCGCGCGCAGGCGGTGGTTGCCGTTGGGCGTCCAGTAGGTGCCCGGCTGCGGCGACACCACCAGGATGGGGTCCACGAAGCGGTCGAGCTTCTTGATCACGTCCTGCAGCCGCTTGGCGTGGGTGGGGGAGAGGTCGCGCTGGTAGGGCGTGGGCCCCACCTTCTCGCGCGGCAGGAGGCAGAAGAGCTGCCAGTGCCCGCCCACCGGCTCGCGGTACTGGGCCAGCACCTGGCCGCCGTCCGCGGCCACCTGCTCGGCCAGCGCGCGCACCGCGCGCGGGGGCTCGTCGGCATGCGCCGCGGGTGCCATGCGACTCCAGACTATCATCCCTGGCATGCTCCGACGCCTCGTCCCGCTCGCGCTGGCGGCCACGCTGGCCGCGGGCCTCCTGCCCCCGCTGCAGGCCGCTCCGCCGGCCCCGCGCGTGGCCCTGGCCGTGGACCCGCTGCCCCTCGACCGCGGCGCCAACGGGCTGGGCCTGGCCCTGCGCCGCCTGGGCACGACGGGGCGCGTGCTCTACGTGACCGCCCATCCCGACGACGAGGACAACGCGCTGGTGGTGGCCCTCTCCCGCGGGCGCGGCCTGCACCTCACGCTGTTCACGCTCACCCGGGGCGCGGGCGGGCAGAACGAGATCGGGCCCGAGCTGTTCCAGGAGCTGTCGGTGCTGCGCACGGCCGAGACCTGGCAGCGCGCGCGCCACGACGGCATGGAGCAGCGCTATGGCCACGCCGCCGACTTCGGCTTCTCCTACAGCGTGGAGGAGTGCCTGCAGCGCTGGGGGCGGGAGGAGACGCTGGGCGAGGTGGTGGCCGCCTTCCGCCGCCTGCGGCCGGACGTGGTGGTGACCATGCCCGCGCGCGACGCGGCCGGCGGCGCCGCCCACGCGGCCTCCGCGCAGCTGGCGGCCGAGGCCTTCCGCGCCGCCGCCGACGCGCAGCGCTTTCCGGAGCAGCTCGCGGCCGGCCTGCGCCCGTGGCCGGCGGCGGTGCTCTACGAGGCGGGCGTGGGCGGCGCCGGCAGCACGGAGACGGCCACCGTGCTGGTGGACACGGCCACGCCCGATCCGCTGCTGGGCATGAGCGCGCTGGAGTGGGGCAGCCTGGCCCGGGCCGCGCACCGCAGCCAGGGCACGCGCCAGGCCAAGGCGCCCCTCATGGACTCGCGCTCCACGCTGCGCCTGGCGCAGGGCGGACCTCAGGACGGACGCGCGCCCGCCGACGTCTTCGGCGGCATCGAGCTGACGCTGCCCGGCCTGGCCCGCCGCTTCGGCGGGCCCGACGCGGCGCTGCGCCGCGCCCAGGAAGCGGCCGAGCGCGCCCGGGTCACCTTCGACGCCGCCCATCCCGAGGTGGTGCGCGGCCCGCTGGAGGACGGCCTGCGCGCGCTGCGCGAGGCGGCGGCCGCGGCGGAGGCGCTGCCCGAAGACGCGCGCGGCGCGCTGCTGGACCGCCTGCGCGAGGAGGAGCAGGACTTCGGCGCCGCCCTGGCCCTGGCCCTGGGCCTGGCCGTCGAGCCGGTGGCGGAGTCGCCGTACCTCGTGCCCGGAGAGTCGACGGCCGTGACCACGCGCGTCCGCCTGGCCGCGGGTGGGCCGCCGGTGGAGGCGGTCACGCTGCGCGCGCCCCCGGGCTGGGCCGTGACCGACGAGCCGCCAGCCTCGCCCGCGCCCCCGGCGACGGCGGGCCTCACCGTGGTGCGCCAGGCGGTGGCCGTGCCGGCCGGCGCGCCCTTCACCCAGCCGCACTGGCGCATGGAGCCCGGCGCCGGTCGCGACGCGGTGGTGGACGCGGCCGATCCCACCGCGGCCTGGCCCGAGTGGCCGCTCAGCGCCGCCGTGCGCCTGGCCACGGCGGCCGGACCGCTGGAGCTGGAGATGCCCGTGTTCGCGCTGGGGGCGGACCCGCAGGGCGGCGAGCTGCGCACTCCGCTCACGGTGGCGCCGCGGCTTTCGGTGCGTGTCGACCCCGGGACCGTGCTCTTCCCGCACGGCGCGGGGGCCACGCGCGCGGTGCGCGTGCACGTGTCGGCCTACGCCGTCGCCGGCCAGGCCGCGGTGAGCCTCGAGGCGCCCGCGGGCTGGCGCGTGCGGCCCGCCTCCGTGCCCGTGCGCTGGACCCGCGCCGGCGAAGACGTGTCCGCCCGCTTCACGGTGACGGCGCCCCCGGCGGCGGCCCGGGGCATGGTGGAGCTGCGCGCGCGGGCCAGCGGGGACGGCTTCGCGGCCGCCTTTGACTGGGCGCCGGTCGCGCACCCTCCGGCGGTGGCGCTGCCCGTGGTGCGTCCGGCCGCCGCGCGCGCCGTGGTCCTCGGCCTCGCCCTTCCCCCCGGCCTGCGCGTGGGCTACGTGGCCGGCGCCGGCGACGGGGTGGCGGAGGCGCTGCGCGCGCTGGGCGTGACGCCGCGCCTCCTCACCGCCGACGACCTGCTGGAGCAGGACCTGACGCCCTTGGGCACCATCGTGCTCGGCCTGCGCGCGTATGAGACGCGGCCCGACCTGCGGGCGGCCAACGCGCGCCTGCTCCATTTCGCCGAGCAGGGCGGGCACGTGGTGGTGCAGCTCAGCCGGGCCGAGTTCAACCAGACGGCGCCCCTGCTCTCGGGCTCCGGCTCCCCGGCGAAGACGCAGAGCCCGTGGGCGCCCTACCCGGCCCGCGTGGACGTGGGCCGCGTGGCCGACGAGACGGCGCCACTCCAGCTCCTGCTGCCCCGCCACCCGCTGCTCACCACGCCGCACCGGCTGACCGCGTCCGACTTCGCGGGCTGGGTGCAGGAGCGCGGCTCCTTCCTGTTCGAGGCCGCGGATCCGCGCTACCAGGAGCTGCTCGGCGCCCGCGATCCCTGGCCGCAGAACGAGGGCGAGAAGAAGGGGCTGCTCACCACCGCCGCCGTGGGCCGGGGGAGCTGGACCTACGTCGGCCTCAACCTCTTCCGCCAGGTCGAGGTGGGCACGCCGGGCGCCTACCGCCTGCTGGCCAACCTCGTCGCGCGCCCGCGCGGCACGGGAGCGGCGCGCTGAACGTCCTGCTGGTGCTGGCCGCGGTGGGGCCGCTGCTGGCCGAAGGTGACGCCCACTACGCGCGGCGCGCGGAAGAGGCGCAGGGCGCGCTGGCCCGGCCGGCCGCGGTCGACCAGGCGCTGGCCTCGTACCGGGCCGCGCTGGCCGCGGAGCCGGACTCGGCCGCCGCGCGGTGGCGGCTCATGCGCGCGCTCTACTTCCGGGCCTCCTACTGCGGGGCCACGGCGGACGAGGCCCGGCCGCTGCGCGAGGAGGCGAAACGCGTGGCCGACCAGGGCGTGGAGGCGCTGGAGAAGGCGTCCGGCGCGGCGCGGGGCCCGGCCCGCATCGAGGCCCTGCGCGGCCAGGCGGACGCGGTGCCGCTCTACTTCTGGGCCGCGGTGAGCTGGGGCGAGTGGGCGCTGGCCCGCGGCACCTTCGCCGCCGCCCGCTCGGGCGCGGCCGGCCGCGTGCGCGATCTGGGCCAGACCGTGCTCGACCTCGACCCCGCCTTCCAGCAGGGCGGGGGCGACCGCATCCTGGGCCGCCTGCACGCGCAGAGCCCGCACATCATCCTGGTCACGGGCTGGGTGTCGCGCGAGAAGGCGGTGCAGCACCTGGAGCACGCGCTGGCCCTGGGCCCGGCCAACACCGTGAACCAGCTCTTCCTGGCCGAGGCCCTGCTCGACCACTTCCCCAAGCGCGCCGACGAGGCCCGCCGGCTGCTGGAGAAGTGTGCGGCGGCCACGCCGCGCCCCGAGTTCGCGGTGGAGGACGTGGCGTTCATCGGGCAGGCCAAGGCCCGCCTGCGCGCGCTGGAGGCGAAGGAGGCGAAGAAGTGAGCGCGCCGCCTCGGCGCAGGCCCTGGCGGCGGCTCGTCGCCGCGGGCCTCGTTCTCACGCTCGTGGGCGCGTTCGCCCTGCTCGTCCAGCCGCGCTGGTTCGTCGGCCTGCTGGCCCGCGCCTTCCCGCACATCCTCTGGCGCGTGGAGACGCGCGCTCCTCTGGTGGCGCTCACCTTCGACGACGGGCCGGCGCCCGACCACACGCCTCGGTTGCTGGAGATCCTGGGGCGTCACCACGCGCGGGCCACGTTCTTCCTCATCGGCAACCGCGCGGAGGCGAATCCCGGGCTCGTGCGGACCCTGCGCGCGCAGGGCCACGAGGTGGGCAACCACTCCTACACCGCCCGCTCGACGCTCCATCTCTCGGATGACGAGTTCCGCTCCCACCTCGCGCGCACGGAGGGGGTGCTCGGGCTCACCGGTCCGCTGAAGCTGTACCGCCCGCCGGGCGGCCTGATCCAGCCGGCGCGCCTCGCGTACGTGCGGCAGCAGGGTTACCGCTGCGTGCTGGGCTCGGCCTATCCCTTCGATCCCGCACACCCACCGTCGGGCTACATCCGCTGGCTGGTGTCGAAGAACCTGGCTCCGGGAGCGATCGTCATCCTCCACGACGGCATCGCGGACCCCTCGCGCATGTTGGCCGCCCTCGACGCCATCCTGGTGGCGGGGGAGGGCAAGGGATTGCGCTTCGTGACGGTGGGCGAGCTGATCGCTTCTGCGCCAGGCCGCTAGGGTGTTGGCCGTCGGCGGGCGTCAGCGGCGCCAGCGGCGCAGGAAGTAGTACTCGTTGACCGGCCGGTCGTCGGTGAGCGGCGCGGCGCCGCGCTCGAGGGCCGGCCAGTCGACCACCATCTCCTGCCGCAGCACGTGGTCGAGCTGCGCCTCCGGTGTGGGGTAGGGGCCCCACTCCACCAGGTCGGCGCGGGCGGCCGCCGGCATGCGCGCGACCAGCTCCGGCACCGTGGCCGCGGGGATGGGCTGCTGGCTGGCCAGCAGGTGGAGGCCCCATCCCTCCACCGAGGTGAAGGCGCGCACGTGCGGGAACTCCCGGTGCAGGGCCAGCATGAAGGCGGCGGCCACGCCCGGCTCGGCCCCGGGGATCCAGGTCTGCAGGATCCCGTCCGGAGTCAGGCGGGCGCGGATGGCGCGGTAGAACTCGCGCGAGTAGAGCAGGCTCGACCCGGCCGCTTCCACCGGCGGCGGCGGATCGACCACCACCACGTCGAACTGCTCGACCGTGCGGTCGAGGAAGCGCCGCCCGTCGTCCACCACCACGCGCGCGTGCGGCGCCGCCAGCACGTCCGGGGCGTCGGGATGGAAGGCGGCGAAGAACCGCGGCACGCTCGGCACCAGCTCCACGGCCGTCGTCTCGATGCCCCAGCGGGTCATCGACCGGAAGCTCGTGCCCATGCCGAAGCAGATCACGAGGCCCCGCCGCGCCGGCCGCTCACGGAAGGCGAGGGGGAGGTGGCACATGAACTTGGTGATCGGCGTCAGCACGGTCATGTTGATGCCGTTCACGAACAGCAGGCGCCGGAAGCCCTGGCCGGCCATGATCACGGTGGCGGTGGAGTCGCGGCGGAGCTGCGCGTCCGGGAAGCGCGCCTCTTCGCCGCGGGTGAGGGCCGCGATCAGGGCCGCGGCGGCCGTGCCGGCCACGAGGGGCGCCCAGCCCGCGCGGCCGGCCCGGGCCATCCCGATGCCGGCCAGCACGAGCGCGAGGAGGAACAGCGCCGGCCGCTCTCCCACCCAGGGCAGGAGCAGGAAGCCTCCGGCCAGCGGCCCCAGGATGCTGCCCAGGCCGTTGACCGCCCAGGCCGTGCCCGCCCGGCGCGCCCCGCCCCCCGACCACCGGTCCACGAGCCAGGGCGTCACGAAGCCGAGCGCCGCGGAGAGCGGGCCCACGGCGAGGGCCACGGCGACGATGGAGCGCAGCGGCGGCAGGCTCAGGTGCCCGAAGCGCAGCATCCCGGGCAGGCGCGGATCGGCGGCGATGGCCGGGAGCATGGCGAAGACGGCCATGGCCAGCCAGGCCGCGGGCGGAGGCCCGCTCGCGGGGAGCGCGGCGCTGCGCGCGCGGTAGAGGAGCGATCCGGCCAGCGTCGCCACCAGGTACGCGGCCAGGATCAGGGCGAAGGCGTAGACCACGTTGCCGAGGAGGGGCGCGAACTGGCGCACCCAGACGACCTCCATGGCCATGCTGGCGAAGCCGGTGCCGAAGAGGGCGGCCAGCGTGACCGGGTCACCGACGCCGCGCGGCGCCGCCGCATCTTCGGGCGGCGCCGCGGCGGGCGCGCGCAGGCTCAGGACCAGGCTCCCCGCCGCCAGCAGGCTGTTGAGCCCCGCCCCCAGGTCGAGCGTGCCCTGCAGCCCGTACAGCTCGATCAACACGAACGCGGCCGCGAGTGTGCCCACCGCCGCCCCCAGCACGTTGGCCGCGTACAGGTGTCCCACCGAGGAGCGGCCGTGGCGCACGCGTGGCCCGATGGCGGCCAGGGCCAGCGGCAGCGTTGCCCCCATGGCCACGCAGAAGGGGAGCAGCGACAGCGCCACCCAGCCCGCGGAGGCCAGGTGGTAGGCGGCCGAGCCCCAGGCCTCGCCGCCCAGCAGCGCGCGCCCGGCGGCGAGGGCCGGCGGCACCACCCGTGACGAGAGGGCGATGACGAGCTCGCACGCCGCGTACAGGAACAGCACGCGGCGCGCGCTGCGGACCCGGTCCACCACGCGGCCGCCCAGGGCGTTCCCCAGGGCCAGGCCGGCCATGAAGACGGACACCACGATCGCCACCATGGCCGCGGTGACCCCGAAGCGGGCCATGGCCAGGCGCAGCCAGACCACCTGGCAGAGCAGGGCGCAGAAACCCGACACCACGAAGAAGGCGAAGAACCAGCGGTCGCGCACGCGCTCCCTCCCGCTCCGCCCCGGGGGTGGGCGGAGCGCGCAGACTAGCGTGCGCCGCCGCCTTTGGGAAGCGCGGGCGGCGCTACCGCTTGAGGCGGCGGCTGCCCTTCTTGTCGGACGTCTCTCCGGGCGTGCCGCCGGCCAGCAGGCTGGCCCGCACCAGGCTGCCGCTGCCGAAGCGGCCACTCACGGCGTCGAGCACGCGGTCGACTCCCTTCGGCTCGGCCGTGAAGAGGCCCATCTGCGGGCCGCCGCTGAGGTTCGAGGCCGAGACGCCCAGCAGGCGCACGCGCTTCGGGCCGTGCGTCTTCTCGAAGAGCGCCCACGCGGTGGCGAACAGCACCTGGCCGGAGTCGGTCGCGTCCTCCAGCGTCTTGGCCCGGGTGAGGGTGGTGAAGGTCTCGTCGCGGTACTTGAGGGTGACGGTGCGGGCGCGCGTCCCGGCCCGGCGCAGGCGGTGGGCCACGGCGTCGGCCAGCTCCAGCAGCGTGCGCCGCAGGCGTGTGCGGTCGGCGGTATCGGCGTCGAAGGTGTGCTCGTGGCCCACGCTCTTGGCGTCGCCCGACGCGCTCACCACCGGGCGGTCGTCTTCGCCGCGGGCCAGGCGCACGAGGTCGTGGCCGTGGGTGCCCAGGCGGTGCTCCAGCTTGCGCGTCTCGAGCGTGGCCAGGTCGCCGATGGTGCGCACGCCCAGCCGGGCCAGCCCCTCCTCCGTCTTGGGGCCGACGCCCCACAGCCGGCGGATGGCGAGGGGAGCCAGGAACGCGGCCTCGGTGCCCGGCGGCACCACCACCAGCCCGTCCGGCTTGCGCAGGTCGGAGGCGATCTTGGCCACCAGCTTGCTGGGGGCCACGCCCACCGAGGCCGTGAGCTGCACCCGCGCCCGCAGCGCGTCCTTGAGCGCGCGGGCGATCGTCTCCCCGTCGCCGAACATGCGCCGGCTGCCGGTCACGTCGAGGAAGGCCTCGTCGATGGAGATGGGCTCCACGCAGTCGGTGAAGTCGCGCAGCACGTCCATGACCTCGTGCGACACGCGGGCGTACTTCTCCATGTCGGGCGGCACGTAGACGCCCTGGGGGCAGCGCTTCCAGGCCTGGGAGATGGGCATGGCGCTGGCCACGCCGAACTTCCGCGCCTCGTAGGAGGCGGTGGCCACCACGCCCCGCCCGCGCCCGCCCCGGGGATCGGCGCCCACGATGACCGGCTTCCCGCGCAGCTCCGGCCGGTCGCGCTGCTCGACGGCGGCGTAGAACGCGTCCATGTCGAGATGGAGGATGGTGCGCGGCCCGTCCATGGCGGTGATTGTAGGAGCGCCGCCGGGAGTGGCGGGTCCGTCACGTAAAGCGCATCGTAGAGAATCACTATTCGGTTTACAGTAGGGCCACCGAGGAGGCCACATGCGTCATCTCTTTCGCGGATCCGTGGTGCTGGCGGTCGTGCTGGCGGTGGTCCCATCGGCGGCCCGGGGCGACGGCCACGGGCAGGGCTTCCACTTCGTCGAGGACTCGGCCCGGCTGGGCCCGGACACCAGCCTTCCCGGCACCTCCACGACCGACGTGAACCTGGTGGACGTCGACGCGGACGGCGACCTCGACATCTATCTCGTCGAAGGCACGGACAGCATCGCCGGCCGGCCCGACCGCCTGCTGATCAACGACGGCAGCGGCCACTTCGAGGACCAGAGCCTGGCCCGGCTGCCCGCCCCCAACAACCAGAACAGCGCGGCCGCCGACTTCGGCGACGTGGACGGCGACGGAGACGTGGACGCCCTCGTGGCCGGCGTGCTGGGCGAAGACCTGCTGCTGAACGACGGCAACGGCTTCTTCGCGCTGGCCAACGGCCAGATCCCGCCGCCCATCGTGATCCCGCCCCAGAACCGCTTCGACATCTCGTCGGACGTGCGCCTCAGCGACGTGGACGGCGACGGCGACCTGGACGTGCTGCT
>Ga0111538_10013043_pt1 | contig 10960 bp, 7 predicted proteins | sample SoiMethybrSBSTD1_FD_79669 | JGI IMG/M metagenome (GOLD analysis project Ga0111538, IMG submission 79669) | Bulk soil microbial communities from a Populus tree surrounding site in Tennessee, USA - Soil MetaG P. TD hybrid SBSTD1 (version 2)... | ecosystem: Environmental > Terrestrial > Soil > Tree... | reverse complement strand
CTTCGAATGACTATTTCGCCGGGGACGCAGGCCCAGACTATTTCGGGGTTCAGTTCTCCCTTGATTCGTGTTTTCGATGTGAGTGATCCAAGTTCCGTTTCTGAAATTACCGGCGTCATTGACCCGGCCGGAACGAGCTATGCAATTACGGTCGGACTGCACGGCTCGGCGGTCGGGAGCCTGCTTGCCTTGACGGATGACCGGATCTCCCATCCTCTGTCGGTCACTGCCAATAGACCATCGAGCTTGCGACAGCCATCTAACGGCGCTGACTTGATAATCATCACTCATTGCGATCTTGCGGACAGCTTTGAGCCGCTCAAAGTCTTCCGCCAGAGTCAAAAGCTCAGTGTTGCAATAATTGATATTGAGGATATCTACGACGAGTTCAGCTTTGGCAAGAAGAGCGTGGAAGCCGTTAAAGATTTCCTGTCGTACGCGCGAACGAGCTGGAAGAAGAAACCACGGTTCGTTCTTTTGGGAGCAGACGGGAGTTTTGACCCGCGCAACTATCTTGGCGCCGGCGACACCGATCTTGTTCCCGCCAGGCTAATCGACACCGATCTGATGGAGGCCGCATCCGACGATTGGTTCGCCGATTTCAACAATGACGGCCTGCCTGAAATGGCTGTCGGGCGTCTCCCGGCCAGAACAGCCGAAGAAGTCCACATAATGATTAACAAAGTGATCGGGTACGAGTTTTCGAGTGTTTCCGACGAAGTGTTGCTTGTTGCGGATAGGAACGAAGGATTCAACTTCGAGCAAGCCAGCAACGATTTGAAACCGCTCCTACCCGGCAAACTGCGAGTGAATGAAGTGTACCGAAGCACCACCGATGACGCGACTGCAAAACGGAATCTGCTCGAAATGATCAATCGCGGCCAGAAACTGGTCAACTATGTGGGTCACGGGTCGGTTGACTTGTGGGGAGGGCATTTGTTCGGCTCGGCTGATGCGCTCGAGGTGTCGAACTCCGGCCATCTGTCGGTATTTGTGATGATGACCTGCCTGAACGGCTACTTTCAGGGCATTGTCCTTGACTCGCTCGCAGAAGCCCTTGTGAAGTCGGAGAAGGGCGGGGCCGTGGCGGTCTGGGCATCGTCGGCGATGACCTATCCCGAGCACCAGGCGCTAATGAATCGAGAGTTCTATCGTCAGATCTACTCTGGTCAGACGACGCTCGGCGAAGCGGTCGCCGGGGCGAAGGCCGCTACCGCTGATTTGGATGCACGCCGGAGTTGGATATTGTTTGGCGACCCGACAACCAGAATCAAGTAGGCGCAAATGCGAATCTTTTTCCGAAGCGTTCTGCGAGCCGCAATCATGATGGGTGTCTAATCCTGAATATTTGTCCGGATTCGCTCATTCAAGGCGGCGCCAAACGATCGCTGCCAATCTCAATCGTAAAGCTCCAAACCAACAAGTCCTGATGTCCGACAAGCCGCGTCGGTCAGGCCCTTCCACTCATAAGTGTCCTTACAAACTTGCAACGGCGTCGCTGTTGGTCCATCAGCTCAATAGAACGCGGACGAAAGTGCTTTGGTGATGGGTTGGGCTTTGCTAAACTAGGCAGCCTCAAGCTTGAAGGACGCGGCTTTTCTAACTAGTATGCGAGGTGAAAAGCGGTCTGAACCCGCTCACGGGCTCTTTTAACCATAGCATCGCTACCCGGAATTCAAGGAGATGAAACTATGGCATCTGCGGCTGTTGCTGTAGAAAAAGGCGGGCACAAGACTGTTGCCCTCGGCTGGATCATCAACCAGAGAGAGGATCTGGTCTGGTTTATCGGCAGCGTCGTCACCAGCTACGCTTTCCTTGCTGCTAACCTGCTCCTGGTCAAGCTTGGCCTGTCGGTGATGATAATGACCTGGATATGGGCTCTCGGATTTGACGGGCCGCATGTCTTCGGGACTATTTCACGAACCTATGCCGACAACGAAGAACGGCGCAAGCGAGCCAGGCTTTACTACGGAACTCTATCGCTGTTTCTGCTTGGACCGGCGCTGGTGCTTGCGGGGCAGGCGAAGCTGCTGGGCACCGAAGCCTGGGGACCGATGTTTTTCTTCTTTGCGTCGCTGTGGGCTTACTATCACCTTGTGAAGCAGCATTACGGCTTCATGATTCTGTATAAGAAAAAGAATAGCGATCTGGCGGAGATCGATAACCTGATCGACCGCACGTTTATTCTGCTGGGCATGACTTATCCGTTTGTTCGCTTTTTGACGCACAGCTATGCGGCGAAAGAACGGCTCGAGGGAATGGGACTCTCAGCTCAATCGGAATCGGTTTGGTGGTTTGAAACTCTGGTGTTCTCGGCATTCGTCGTATCGTTGATTCTTTTTGCCGGACGCCAGGCTCAGAAGCTCTATATGAAGCACCCGGTCAACATTCCAAAGCTGCTTCTGCTCGCTGCCGCGGTGCCCATGCATTGGATCGTGTTGTGGTTTCTCGAGCCGGTGCAGCCACCCTCGGCGGCAGCGCTGGCGGCGGTGGCCACTTTGACCATCTATCACAACATCCAGTACCACCGGATAATCTGGTTTCACAATCGGAACAAGTACGGGAAGGCAACCTCAAAGAATTACGGCGCCGCGTCCACGATCAGCAAGAGCGTGTGGACTTATATTGGATTTGCGCTTGTATTTGGCGCGCTGTATCACATTCCGCATTACACCATTGTAAAGCCCGATAGCTTCTGGATGGCATTCATATGGGGTGGTGCGTTCACTCACTACTACCTCGACAGTAAGATCTGGCGCGTACGGCGGGACGCTCAGCTCAACGACAATCTTCGAATGGCGCGAGCCGAAGTAACATAGACAATAGGGCCTATAGGACCTTACATGACCTTATTTGACCTATAGGACCTATGTTGCTGTCGACCTTATGAAGTGTTTCAATCACCAGGGCGTCGACGCGGTCGCGATCTGCAAAAACTGCAACAAAGCGCTTTGTCACGACTGCGCGGCAGATGTAGGCAACGGTGTTGCCTGCATTGGTCCGTGCGAAGAGGAAGTCAAAGCGCTCAACGAACTCATCCGGCGAAACCGGACTGCCGCCCAACGAACCGGCTACGCATATCACCGGAACGCTATCGTCTGTTCGCTTCTCGCACTAATATTTGCCTATCTCAGCGTTGAAGCATATCAGTCAGGCCGGTCGCCGTATTTGGTGGTAACCGCCGGATCTGCGGTGATCTTTTTCATGGCTGCTTTCTTCAACTACACGGCGGGTCAGAAGTTCATGCGAGGCGGCAGTTGATAGGTATGGAACCGGAACGCAGCCAGACGTTCACCGTGAGTGGCTGAACCGTCCTTGGACAAGTATGGCGGTGATTCTAGCGATAGTTTGCATAACCCTGGTGCTGATCGGTTACGTAATGATCGAAAAGAGGATCAGTCTTCGTCCCTGTCTGGAGTGCGGCTTCAGGGTAGCGCTGGACGGCCCGGATGAGAATTGCCCGCGCTGTGGAATGCTTATACCTCGCATATCCGAGACTGATGAACTTTAGAAAATGACTATAAAGCGCTTCAGCTGGCCGCGGCTCGTGTTCATATGCGTGCCGCTGCTCATAGTGATGGTAGACGCGTTCGTACTCGTCGCCGAGCACCTTCAGCCTGATGCCGAAAAGGCCATTAGGCTGGTGAAGGAGAGCAACTCAAGGAAGGAGAACTTTACTGTCCAACAGTATCTATACATGACCGTCTTTCACCGGAAGAGTTCTGGAGAGTCGATCGACATCGAAGGATGGCGCGCGACTTTGCCAGGAGGAAGCGAGTCGCCAATAAGCGTTGAGTTCAGCTACACGGATTCGAGCCGGACTCATACTGCGGCGTGGGAGGTGAATCTCCGGCAGGGCTCAGTTAAACCGATGAACGAAGAGGCACTCGATCTTGCGTGGCATTGATAACGTTGAGAACCCGGGTTGGAATGCTGAAGACCCTTCGCAAGACTTTGATTGATGGCTGAGCCTGGATGACTCTAACGAAACCGTATCGATTCAATCGTCTTGTTGTGACTCTGGAGCTCTTGGTCAGACGAGAATGAAATGATAAAGCTTAAGGCATATCCTTTAAGTAGCGTGCTGAAGTATTTCTGGTGAATCGTGTTCGTTCCAATTGTTAACGTCGTGTCTAAAACGCCGAACACGATCCCGCCAACCGTTTGATTATAGATCTCCTTCTCAAAAGAATGCTGAATCTTTGACAGCGAGAGCCCCTTCCTGACGTGGAACAAGTAATCACTCCCGTTCTTTAGGCCCGGCAGACCTTCGATCCGTTCAACCATGCACATAAAACTTGGGTTGAATTCAACTGGCGAGCCTAGAGGATGTTTAAACACTGTGAGTAATGTCAGACTCCTCAGTTCCGAAGCGCTATACATCGAATTCAGATTCTTATCGTCGCCCGCCGCAAGCGCTTTACCGCGTTCCAGCAGTGCCCGCGTGGCTTCGTTGTCTTGCACCTGCCAGCCTTCCGGGATTCGCAGTTGCATTCCAAAATAAGAGTTTGTGTACGTCGAATCCTTGACGCTTCCCGCATCAAGGCTAGGCGCCCCGCCCTGAGGATATGCGCTGGAGTAAGCCAGAAGCATTAAACAAATAGCCCCGGCCCAAACAGATCCCTTCATCAAGCGTCAGCTCCTTAACAAATCGTCGATCGACGTGTATTCAAGCCCCTGGTCCACCGCGACAGCCTCGTAAGTGACCTTACCACGATACGTATTAACACCGTTCCTCAGGTGTCGATCCCGTCTGAAAGCTTGCTCGGCGCCATACTTGGCGAGCTTCAACGCGAAAGGAAGCGTCGCGTTTGTTAGCCCAAACGTCGAGGTGCGCGGCACCGCGCCGGGCATATTGGTCACCCCGTAATGAAGAACATTCTCGACGTAATAAGTCGGCTCGCTGTGCGTTGTCGGTTTGGTAGTCTCGATACAACCGCCCTGGTCTACTGCCACGTCCACGATCACCGAACCTCGGGGCATATCGCGAAGCATATCGCGGGTCACCAGTTTGGGCGCCGCCGCCCCGGGAACCAGCACCGCGCCGACAACCAAATCGGACGCCGCTACCGAATCCCCGATCGTGTAGGGATTCGACGCAAGAGTGCGGATCCGGCTGCCGAAAATATCATCAAGGTAGCGGAGCCGTTCGAGATCCCTGTCGATAATGATGACCGCTGCGCCAAAGCCCACCGCGATCTTCGCCGCGTTGATACCGACGACACCGCCGCCGATAATCGTCACGCGACCGGGCGCAACGCCGGGAATGCCACCCAACAGCACGCCTCTTCCACCGTTGATCTTTTCGAGATACGTGGCCCCCACCTGTATCGACATTCGACCGGCAACCTCGCTCATGGGGGTGAGCAAAGGAAGATGACCCTGTTCGTTGGTAATGGTTTCGTAAGCCACGCCAATTACGCCGCCGTTCAACAGCGCCCGGGTCAGTTCCCGTGCGGGAGCGAGATGAAGATAAGTGAAAAGAATCAGACCCTCGCGTAGAAATCCATACTCGGAGGCTATCGGTTCTTTGACTTTGACAACCATCTCAGCACGAGACCAGACCTCCTCGGCTGAGTCCACGATGAGACCGCCGGCGTTCACAAATTCCTGGTCGGTGATCCCCGAGCCGTCGCCGGCTGTTGTCTGCACCAGCACGGTATGTCCTCCGCTGGTCAGGGCCTTAACGCCGGCCGGAACCAACCCCACCCGGTACTCGTTGTCTTTCACTTCCTTTGGTAATCCGACAATCATAGAGCTCCTGCTTTGGTAGTCCGTAGTCCTTAGTTCGTGACGCGAATATAGGTCCTATACGTCCTATAGGTCTTATATTCGGACCACGGACTAACTATCTATTTGCGCCCGTTGAAGCTTGCCCGAGTAGTCAACATAAACGGACTTCCACTCCGAAAAAATATCCAACACCTGAGTGCCGCCTTCGCGATGGCCGTTACCGGTCGATTTTGTTCCGCCAAACGGCAGGTGAACCTCGGCGCCGATTGTCGAGGCGTTTACATAAAAGATACCGGTTTGCACGTCCTCCATCGCGTGAAAGGCTCGATTGGTATCACGGGTGTAGATCGAGGCCGAAAGTCCAAACTTGACGCCGTTGGCAATATCAATCGCGTGATCGAGATCCCGGCACTCCAGAACAGAAACGACCGGGCCAAAGATCTCCTCCTGCGCGATCCGCATTTGCGGATCTACGTCCGCAAACACCGTAGGCTCGATAAAGTAGCCGTGCTTCAAATCACCTTTTTCGGCTCGCCGGCCTCCACACATCAACTTCGCCTTGTCCTCACGCCGGCCGATCTCAATGTATTCGAGAATCTTTTCACTCGCGTCCCGATTGATTACCGGGCCGACGTCGGTCTTTTCGTTGAGACCCGATCCCAGCCGCAATTGCCTTGTTCGATCCACGAGCATGCTTGTGAACTTCTTTGCTAATTTTCGGTGAACGACAACCCGCGACGTCGCTGTGCATCGTTGACCGGTAGTTCCGAATGCGCCCCAAAGTACACCTTCAAGCGCGAGCTCCGGATCGGCGTCATCCAGGATCATGATCACATTCTTGCCGCCCATTTCGAGCGAACAAATCTTATCGGTGGCCGCGCACGCCTGGCCGACGATCCGTCCAACTTCTGTCGACCCGGTGAACGAAATCAGCCGAACCTTTTCATGAGACAGCAATGCTTTCCCAACCTCTACGCCCCGGCCGGCAACGATGTTCAGCACCCCAGGAGGTACGCCCGCCTCCGCTAGCGTAGACACAAAGTTGTAAGTAGAAAGCGGCGTATCTTCGGCTGGTTTGATGACCACAGTGTTGCCGCAAACGAGCGCGGGAAGAATTTTCCAGGAGGGAATCGCCATCGGGAAGTTCCACGGCGTAATCAGCCCGCAAACCCCGATCGGTTCACGCGAACACATCGCGTACTTGTTGGGAAGCTCCGCCTTCGTTGTATAGCCGTGAAGGCGGCGTCCCTCACCCGCGATGAAGTAAGTCATGTCGATCGCTTCCTGCACGTCGCCGCGTGTCTCTTTCAACACCTTTCCCATCTCGCCGGTCATATCGCGCGCGAAAGCCTCTTTGCGTTGAATGAGTAATTCGCCCGCTTTGAAGAGAATTTCGGCGCGACGCGGCGCTGGAACCTTTCGCCATTTTTGAAACGCTTCCGCGGCAACGTCAACGGCGTGTTCGACGTCTTCGGCGTTTGAGGCGGGAAACCTACCAATGAGTTCGCGGGTGTCGGCGGGGTTTTGGTTTTCGATGTAACTCCCTGACTTCGGAGCGACCCATTCTCCGCCGATGTAATTCCGGTATTCTGGTCTTACTTTGGCTGCCGGTTTGGCCATATGAAATCTACCTCCCAATTGATCGACTTATAAAATCGTGCGCTGGCGACCTGGGGCTCTGGCAGCTTGTGACAAGCGTAGCAAGGCGTTGTCTTGTCGCGGTCGGTTGGCTTGCCTTTGTTAGGATGCCGCTCCCAGACCTTCGAATCGGGTGTGTGACAACCCCAACACGTCTCCCGCGTCGTTTTATTGCTGATGCCGGAATGTTCGGCGCGCGTGGTCATCGCGGGTGGCTTACGACTTATGATCCAGAGGAAGGTAAACAGGGCAATTATGCCAACAGCAACCGCCAGAAAATAAATGTCTTTTCTATTCATAAAAGCCGAGCGGAAGTTGGCTCCGCGGGTGAGTCGCCTTAAGTGGCGAATCTAGCAAAGCGAGTATGGGGTGTCAAGAAAGTTGGATTTGGGGCTGTTGGTGTGTGAAAACTCGAGTAATACCCCCAACTTCAGTTGGGGGTCATTTTGTTTCAGCCTACGTGGTGGGCGTGCGGTTTCTCGGCTTTCCAGCCGGGAAGCGAAGGAGTAACTGACTGGGCCTTCGTAGGTTGAAACTAAAGACCCCACAACTGAAAGTTTGTGGGTGTTGGGGGGGCGCACAGCCGCGCCGATACTATGCCGGAGTGGAAACCATCTCCTGATCGCCCACTGCCACAGTCGCTCTCGTGTCAATGACCGCCGTTACGCTGATCGACGGTAACTCCGCATTCACTTGACGGGCGGACTCGGCTTGGGTCACGACCTGCCAAAACAGTCCGCGGGCTCGGTCCCAGTCACAAAGCAGCTCGCCCGCTCGGCGGCTATCGGTCATTTCGAAGTGGCGCTCGACCAGCGCGCGAAGTGCGAGAGACCTCTCTTGCGTCAGTCGAACAAGCGTTACGAGCTCCTCGTTGCATCTCCGCTGAAAACTGCCGAGTTCGTCAAACACAAAAGCGACGCCCCCGGTCATCCCAGCCGCAAAATTACGGCCAACTTCTCCTAAGACAACAACCGTGCCGGCGGTCATGTATTCACACCCGTGATCCCCAACGCCCTCGACCACGGCAAGCCCTCCGCTGTTTCTAACGCAAAATCGTTCGCCCGCCCGGCCCGCGGCAAACAATCTTCCCCCCGTAGCGCCGTACATCACGGTGTTGCCGATAATGACATTCTCCGACCATGGGAAACTCGATTCGTTCCGTGGGCGAATTACGATATCGCCGCCAGACATGCCCTTTCCGACATAATCGTTCGCCTCACCGATCAGAGTAAGTCTCAGTCCGGTGATGTTGAAGGCGCCAAAACTCTGGCCGGCCGAACCTGCGAACTTGAGATTGATAGTTCCGTCGGGAAGACCGGCGTTGCCAAAGCGTCGGGCAATTGCTCCCGCTACGCTGGCGCCTACTGTCCGATCGGTGTTGTTGATTTCAAAGCTCGCGGTGAATGTTGAGCCCTCATAAATTGCGGCCGAACAGGATTCTTTAATTCTGTTCAACAGCGAGCCGACATCTTTTGTGGGAGCTGTGACAATCGATACCGTGCTGGAGTCTTCATCGACCCGCCGGAACAACGGACTCAGGTCGACGCCCGCGCTCCGCGGGAGCTTCGCATCGGTCTTTTGCGATAACAGCTCGCAGCGGCCGACAATCTGATCGAGCGACCGGACGCCGGACTGGGCGAGCAATCGCCGGACGTCTTCAGACAACGCCCGAAAAAAGCTCACGACCATCTCCGGAGTTCCGGTGAATTTGCGCCGCAGCGCGGGATCCTGGGTCGCAATGCCAACCGGACAAGTGTTCATATGACACTGCCTGGCCATCACACAACCCAGCGCCACGACTGCCGCAGTGGCAAAGCCAAATTCGTCCGCGCCCATCATCGCGGCGATGATCACATCGCGGCCGGTCTTCAGTCCCCCGTCGACTCGAAGCCGAACTCGGGCACGAAGACCGTTCATCACCAGAGCTTGCTGAGCTTCGACGAGACCCAGTTCCCAGGGCGTCCCGGCATTCTTTATCGATCCGAGCGGTGAGGCGCCGGTGCCTCCATCGTGCCCGGCGATGTGAATCACATTCGCGCCGGCTTTAGCGACTCCGACGGCGATGGTTCCGATGCCGGCTTCAGAAACGAGCTTGACCGCGATTCGGGCTGCCGGGTTGATTTGCCTCAGGTCATAGATCAGTTGCGCGAGGTCCTCTATGGAATAGATGTCGTGATGCGGCGGCGGAGAGATAAGCGTAACGCCCGGAACAGAATGCCGGATCGCGGCAATTTCGGCGGTAACTTTATGGCCCGGCAGCTGTCCTCCTTCGCCCGGCTTTGAGCCCTGGGCGATTTTGATCTCCAGCTCGTCCGCCGAAACCAGGTATTCGGGTGTCACGCCGAACCTCGCCGAAGCGACTTGCTTGATCCTGCTGTTTGCGAGATCGCCGCCGGGTCTTCGTTTGAACCGGCGGCTGTCTTCGCCGCCTTCGCCGCTATTGCTTTTTGCTCCGAGCCGGTTCATCGCGATGGCGAGAGTTTCGTGCGCCCGTTTTGAAAGTGCGCCGTGCGACATTCCCGATGTCGAAAAACGGGCGAGCACACTCTCAGCCGGCTCGACATCATCGAGTGCAATAGCAGCACCAGGTCGGATCTCAATCAGGTCGCGAAGCGTAGCAGGAGGGCGACCCAGCACCTCCTCGGCGTAACGCGCATACTCGTGAGGCTCGCCGGCCCTCACAGCGCGGTGGAGGGCTCGAAACACCGCGGGATTAAAGCTGTGATATTCGCCCCCAAATCGATATCGAAAGAAACCGGCGTCCTCGAGTCCCGGCTCGATCTGCGCCTGGTAGAACCGGCGGGCGTCTTCTGCGATTTCCTCAAGCCCGATCCCGCTCAGGCGACACGCAGCGCCACTGAAGTATTCGTCGGCGATATTTTTGTCGAGGCCGACGATCTCGAATGTCTGGCTTCCACAGTAGCCGGCGAGCGTTGAGATTCCCATCTTCGCCATTATCTTGAGCAGACCATCTTCGAGTGCTCGCCGGTAATTCCGTGAGGCCTCGGCCGGTGTCATTCCTCGCCTCGGTGCCTCGTGGGCGATCACATCAAAGCCGAGCGACGGACACACCGCATTGGCCCCAAAGCCGATCAGGCAGGCGATTTGGTGATCGTCACGCGCTTCGCCGGTTCGAGCTATAAGCGAAGCGCTCATACGCAGACCTTTGCGGATCAGGTGATTGTGGATCGCACCTACGGCAAGCAGCATCGGTATGGGTGCGGCCGATGCTTCCAAGTCTCCCGACTCCAGATCGCTTATGATAAGGATCGACGATCCCGCTTCAACGGCGTCGCTTGCGCGCTGGCAGAGATCCGCGATCGCGTGCTTCAAACCAGGTCCGTCCTTCGCGATATCAAATAGAGCCGCAACGGTTGAACAAACAAGGCCCGGTTCGGTCAGCCTCATCAACCATTCCACCACTGAATCAGAAAGAATCGGACTAGTCAGTTTGACCAGCAGCGGATGGTCTGTTTCGCGATCGCCGAAGCCGGCGCGCCGGCCCAGAAGCGTGTTCAGCGACATCACCATGCGCTCCCGGATTGGATCAATAGCCGGGTTCGTCACTTGTGCGAATCGTTGCTTGAAG
>Ga0111538_10013041_pt1 | contig 10961 bp, 8 predicted proteins | sample SoiMethybrSBSTD1_FD_79669 | JGI IMG/M metagenome (GOLD analysis project Ga0111538, IMG submission 79669) | Bulk soil microbial communities from a Populus tree surrounding site in Tennessee, USA - Soil MetaG P. TD hybrid SBSTD1 (version 2)... | ecosystem: Environmental > Terrestrial > Soil > Tree... | reverse complement strand
GGAGCAAGCTCCGCCCCCACAGATGTCGGGGCGGAGCAAACCTCCGCCCCGGACGAGTGGTTTATTGGAACGTGTAGCGGAAGGTGAGCATGACGATGTAGACGTCCGACGCCTGGCTCGGTATCGACGCGATGTTCGCCGACGTCTGCAGCGGGTTGGTAATCAGGTTGCCGCTCAGCGTCTGGAGGTTGTAGGTGAGCCGGCCGTTGGCATCGGCGCTCGGGGCCGTCAGGATCTGGCTGTTCACGAGCCGCCGGCCGACACCCCAGTCGTGGTTCAGCAGGTTGTTGAAGTTGGTGATGTCGAGGCGAACCTGGCCGGAATGCCGGCGGCCGCCGAGGTTCGCGAACAGGTTCTGGGTAATGTTGAAGTCGATTCGGTGGGCCATCGGCAGGAACACCGCGTTGCGCTCGGCATACTCGCCGCGGTGCGACCGCAGGTACTTGTCGTTCTGAATCAGCTGTTCGAACGCTGCCGCCTGATCGGCGGCGGTGTAGCTTCTGCCGGCGACCGTGAGTGGCTTGAAATTCATCTCGGAAACGTCGCGCGGGATGTAAATCAGGTCGTTGCCCGACACGGTGTCGCCGTTGGCGTCGCCCGAGAACACGTAGCTGGTGTTGCCGTTGGTGCGGCCGTCGTAGAACGCCGAGAACGTCGTCGATCCGAACTTGAAGTACTCGGCGGTGTAGTTGGCCGCCATGAAGATGCGCCTGCCGGGCGAATTCGACGAGAAGGCCAGCGCCGGGTTGTTCGGGTCGAACACGATCGGGTTGGCCGAGCCCCACGAGCTGCCGGCCGTCGACGACGGCTCGACCATGCTGCGCGAGATGCCGTAGTTGAAGCCACCCTTCATCGAGAAGCCGTGGCTGAGGTTCTTGGTCAGCGCGCCCGACATGTTCCACGACCGGTTGTTGTTCTGGTTCTTGATCACGTAGTTGGCGGTGATCTGGTTGCCGACCGCGTTGTTCAATCGGGTCACGCACGGACCTGCCTGCCCGGCTGCGGCGCACGCGGGGAATGCGGTCGTTGCAACCCACCGCGGCCGGTTGTCGACGCCGGTGTAGGCAGACTGCGCCGCCGGCAGGTTGGCGTTGACGTAGACCGGCGCGTTCAGGTCGCGGTTGTAGATGTAGTCGAGGGTGCCGATCAGGCCCCACGGCAGCCGGCGATCGACGCCGATGTTCGTGCGCCACGTCTGCGGGAAGCGGAAGCCCTGGTCGGTGACGTCGAGCTCGTAGCTGGCCGCCGCTGCTCCGGTCGGCGCCGGCTTGTAGCGATCGGGGTTCGGGTTGAACGGGAAGGCGGTCGTGTTGTTCGTCTGCGCGAACCCGTACAACACGCCGGTGTTGCCGATCTGGTTCGAGATCCAGACGTACGGCGGCTTGCCGGAGAAGAGCCCCGATCCGCCGCGCACCTGCGTCTCGCCGTCGCCGGTCGCGTCCCAGTTCAAGCCGACGCGCGGCGACCAGTAGGCAGTCGCCTCCGGGAGGGATCCGGTGCTGTAGCGGACCGGCGAGCCATCCTGATCGCGGAAGGTCAGCGCATCGGCCGCCGGGTTCGGGAACGCCGTGTTGCCAAAATGCGGCACGTCGACACGGAGACCGGCCGTCACGGTGAGGTTCCCCTTCGGCCGCCACTCATCCTGGATGTAACCGCCGCCATATACCACGTCGAGCGGCTGCAGCGGCGGCGTCGTCTGTCCGGGCTGCAGGAGGTACTTGACCTGGAAGATGCTCAGCTGCACGGGGGAAACCGTCCGGTTCGGGTTGGCCAGGTAGCTGTTGGCGTCGGTGAAGAAATCGGCGAGCGTGTTGTACGAGTAGGCGCTCTGGATGCCGAAGTAGAACGAATTGTCGGAGTGAAACTTCTCGACGTTGCCGCCGAAGGTGATCGAATGGTTCTTCTTGAACATCGTCACGCTGTCCTGCACCTGCAGCGTGTTGTAGAAGAGCAGGTTGAACGGCGTGAACGGCTCGGATCCGAACGACGTGATCGGGCTGCCGAGACCGTCGCCGATGACGACGAACGGGAACAGCTGGATCTGATCGCGGCTCTCGTCCTGCTTGGTGTAGCCGACGAGCAGGTTGTTCGTCATGTTGCCGAACACCGAGTTCCACTCGCCGACGCCCGACTTGAGGTTCTCCAGGATCCGGTAGTTCGAATTGGCGAAGGTCAGGAACTGCGTGCTGTTGGTCTGCCGGCTCGTGCCCAATGACGATGAGCCTGACTGCGGCACGTCGCTGCTCGAGTCGAGCTGGTTGTACCGGAAGGTGACCTTGTTGGCGCTGTTGATGTTGTAGTCGCCCTTCAGCATCCACGGCTTGCCGGGCGTGTTCTTCGGGACATCGTCGAACGGGCCGGTTTCGTAGTTGAAGTTCCGCGACAGGAACTGGCTGAGCGCGGCGAGATCCGACTGGTTGACGCGCGTCGTGTTGCCACCGACCGCCGCGCCGCCGGGATTCGACCGGAAGGTCGTCAGCGGGCGCTCGTCGCTCTGCTTCTCGTAGGCGCCGAACGCGAACAGCCTGTTCTTGACGATCGGGCCGCCGGCCCACACGCCGGTGGTGCTGGTCGTGAAGATGCCCGGGTTGACGGTAAGGCCCGCGGCTTCCGTGCCGACGTACGACTCGTTGCGCTGGCGGTGGTAGACCGAAGCGGTGATCTTGTTGGTGCCGCTGCGCGTGACGGTGTTGATGCCGGCGCCGGTGAAATTGCCCTGGCGCACGTCGTACGGCGCGACGCTGACCTGCACCTGCTCGATCGCCTCGAGCGAGATTGGCGCGACGCCAGTACGATCGCCGATGCCGCCGGTGGTGACGCCGAGGCCGAACGAGTTGTTGAAGTAGGAGCCGTCGACGGTCATGTTGTTCGCGCGGTTGTCCTGGCCGGCGATCGAGCCGTTGCCGCCGTACTGCGGGGTCAGCCGCGTGATGTCGGTGATGCGTCCGGAAATGGTCGGCAGCGTGGCGAGCTCATCACGGGTGACGGCCGTTGCCGCGCCGGTCCGACCCGAGCTGAACACCGGGTCGCTCTGCCCGACGACGGTGATCGTCTCGGCGAGCGCTGCGACTTTCAATGTGAACGGCAGCTCCTGCGCAACGCCGAGCTGCAGCGACACATTGTCCCTGACCTCGGTTGTAAAGCCCGAGAGCGTGGCGGTGATCTTGTACGGACCGCCGACGCGCATGCCCGGGATGAAATAGCGGCCGTCCGCCTGGGTCACGCCTTCGTATGTGGTGCCGGACGGGTTGTGCACGGCAGAGATGGTTGCGCCGGGAACCACGGCTCCCTGGTCGTCCTTGACGACGCCGGTGACGGCCGCGGTGGTGACTCCCTGCGCGGCGGCCGGGATGGCCGGCAGGACCAGCGCGACGAGCGCTGCCATCGCGCAAGCGGCGCGCGACCACTTCGAATGCTTCATTGCTGACTACTCCTCGGTGGGAAGATAACGCCTGAGACCGCTCATTTTACCGCGCAGCTGTGACGGCCTTACGACAAAAAGGCCGCCAGGCAGGAGCCTGACGGCCTTTCGATCCAACCCGTTGTAGGGTGGCAAACCGCGGAGCGGCAACCGCCTAGCTGACGCCCGCCGCCTTCTGCTTGCGCAGTTCCTGCGCCTTGTCGCGCAGCTTGTCGGCATCCTTGATCAGCTGCTGCTGCTTGGCCGGATCCTTTTCGAGGTTCGCCTGCAGCCGGAGGAGGAGGTTCTTGTAGACGAGCGCTTCCATGTAGTCCGGCTTGATCTGCAGCGCGTGATCCACGGCCTCGACGCCCTTGCCGACGAACTCGCGCTTCTCCGACTCCTTCAGCTTGAAGTCGCGATACGCCTCGTCCCAGTAGTAGGTGGCGATGGTGTAGAACGCCTCGGGGTTGTTCGGCTCTTTCGCGGCGCGCTCTTCGAGCGCCTCGATCGTCTTCTCAAAGTGGCCCTGCCGGTTGTAGTAGCCGGCGAGCGTCATGTAGACGGCGGGATCGGTCGGCTTGGCCTCCTTGGCCTGCTGCAGCACTTTCTCCGCCTCCTCGTAGGCGCCGGCGTCTTCGTAAATCTTCGCGAGCGCGAAGTAGTTCGACGGCTCGCCCGGCTCGAGCTGAATCATCCGCTGCACGACCGGTTCGGCCTTCGCCGGATCGTTCAGCTTGTCGGGGCCGTACGCCGCGACGAGGTACTGGAGCGAGAGCGTGCCCAGCTTCTTGTCGTCCGGCTTGTCGGAGGCGGAGAGCTTCTCGGCCGCCTTCTGATAGTTCGCGACCGCCTTCTCCATCAGCTGGTCGTTCGCCGCCTCGCCCTTCTTGCTTGGCTTGTACAGGTTGTCGTAGCTGTTGCCAAGGAAGAAGTAGGCCGCATTGAGGTTCGGATCGGCGGCGACGGCTTCCTCGTACTCCTCGGCGGCTTTCTTGTAGTCCTGGGCTTGGTAGGCCTGATTGGCCGCCTTGAACGCCTTCTTGGCCTTGATTTCACCAACCTTGGCGCACCCGGCCGTCAGTGACCCGACCGTCAGCATCGCAACGCACGCCAGCGACGCTCCCGACAAAGATCGCATTGAAGCCCCCTAAAACAGAGAGAATTGCCGAACCCGAAACCGGGCCAGTATAGTGAAGCAAAAATTCGTACGTCAAGGAGTCGTCAAGGCGCCAGCCGGTCGCGAGCCGTCCCCCGGCCCCGACTCCCATGACGTGACTGCACACGCAGCCAATACCGGTTAAAGGCTTAGACACCGAAATCCATGATTCGCTTCGAGGATCTCCTCGAAAAAGTCCGGGCCTACGCGCCGGACGCCGACGTCGAGCTGCTGCGACGGGCCTATGTCTTCTCGGCCTTCGAGCACAAGGGCCAGGTCCGCCATTCAGGGGAGCCGTACCTCATCCACCCGCTCGCGGTCGCCGATTTCCTCGCCGACATGAAGCTCGACGCCGTCGCCATCGCCGCCGGCCTCCTGCACGACGTCGTCGAGGACACGCTGACCACGATCGAGCGCATCACCGAGCTCTTCGGGCCCGACGTCGCGCACGTGGTCGAGGGAGTAACCAAGATCAGCGCCATCCCGTTCTCGTCGAGCGAGGAGCGGCAGGCGGAGAACTTCCGCAAGATGCTGCTGGCGATGGTCGACGACATCCGCGTCATCCTTGTGAAGCTCGCCGACCGGCTGCACAACATGCGGACGCTGCACCACCTGCCGGAGGAGCGGCGGGTGAAGGTGGCGCAGGAGACGCGCGACATCTACGCGCCAATCGCCAACCGCCTCGGCATGAGCAAGGTGAAGAACGAGCTCGAGGAGCTGTCGTTCCGCTATCTCGAGCCGCAGGTCTATGAGGCGCTGCGCGCCAAGGTCGACGCGCGCCGCCGCGCGACCGAGGGGCTGATCGGCGAGCTGAAGACGACGATCACCGCGAAGCTGGCCGAGGCCGAAGTGCCCGTGCTCGAGATCGCCGGCCGCATCAAGCGCCTGTGGAGCATCAGCCAGAAGCTGAAGCGCCAGAAGATCGACATCGAGCAGGTCTACGACTTCATCGCGCTGCGGATCATCACCACCGACGTCAAGGACTGCTACGCCGCGCTCGGCATCATCCACCAGACCTGGTCGCCGGTGCCGGGGCGGATCAAGGACTTCATCGCCATGCCGCGCCCCAACGGCTACCAGTCGCTGCACACCTCGGTGATCAGCGAGCACGGCATGCCCTTCGAGGTGCAGATCCGGACGATGGAGATGCACCGCCGCGCCGAGGAAGGGATCGCCGCGCACTGGAAATACAAGGAAGGGCGCATCGGCGACCAGCGCGACGAGCGCTACTTCCTGTGGATGCGCCAGCTGCTCGAGGATCAGCGCGAGGTCCGCGATCCGCAGGAGTTCATCCAGAACCTGAAGGTCGAGCTCTACCCCGAGGAGGTCTACACCTTCACGCCGAAGGGGATGGTGAAGGCGCTGCCGCGCGGCGCCACCGTCGTCGACTTCGCCTACGCCATTCACACCGACGTCGGCCATCAGTGCGTCGGCGCCCGCGTCAACGGCAAGATGGTGCCGCTGCGCACCCGCCTCAAGAACGGCGACATCGTCGAGATCGTCACCCAGCCGGCGCACAAGCCGAGCCGCGACTGGCTCACCTTCGTCTCGACCTCGCGCGCGCGCAGCAAGATCAAGCACCTGATTCACGCCGAGGAGAAGACCCGCGCCGTCGAGCTCGGGCGGAAGCTGTTCGAGAAGGAAGCGCGCCGCTACGACCTGAACATCAAGACGATCCTCGACGGCGACGCCTTCGGCAAGGCGCTCGCCGACTTCGCCGTCGGCAAGGCCGACGATCTGTTCGCCGCCATCGGCTACGGCAAGATTCAGCCGAAGCAGGTGTTCGTCAAGATCGTCCCCCCCGACACGCTGCGCGAGAAGCCGCCGGAGGGCGCGGTCGCCTCGGTGGTGCGGCGCGTGCTCGGCACCGGCGAGGAGAAGGTCAAGGTCCGCGGCTTCGACGACATCATGGTGTTCCGCGCCCGGTGCTGCAACCCGATCAAGGGCGAGAAGATCGTTGGCTACATCACGCGCGGCAAAGGGGTCTCGGTGCACTCCGCGACCTGCCCCAACGTCGTCAACCTGCTCTACGACCCGGAGCGGCGCATCGAGGTCGAGTGGGACAAGAGCGACGCCGTCGCCCGCTACACCGTGAAGCTGACGATGGAGGTCGAAGATCGCAAGGGGCTGCTGGCGGCGGTCAGCGCCAAGATCGCCGACATCAACACCAACATCAAGAACATGGAAGCGCGCACCGACGACGATCGCCGCGCGCGGATCGACATGACCGTCGAGATCAACGATCTCAAGCACCTCGAGAAGGTGATCAAGTCGCTGAAGGGCGTCGAAGGCGTGCTGGGCGTGGAGCGCGCCGGGCGGGCGTCGTAACTACTCGAGGGAAGCGATCAGATCGATTTCCACGCGAGCGTCCCGCGGCAGACGCGCGACCTGGACGGTCGCTCGCGCCGGGTAGGGTTCCTTGAAGTACTGCCCGTAGACCTCGTTCATCGCCGCGAAATCGTTCATGTCGGCGAGGAACACGGTGGTGCGGACGACGTCGGCAAACGAGCGCCCGGCGGCGGCGAGCACCGCGCCGAGGTTCTCGAAGACGCGGCGCGTCTGCTCGGTGACGCCGCCATCGACCATCTGGCCGGTCGCGGGATCGAGGGCCACCTGGCCCGAGAGAAACAGCAGCTGCCCGGCGCGGACCGCCTGCGAGTACGGACCAATCGCCTTCGGCGCGCCGGCGCTCGAAATCGCCTGCTTCACTACGCCGCTTTCGTCACCTTGCCGCTGCGCAGGCAGCGCGTGCACACCCGGATGCGCTGGACGCCGCCGTTAATCAGGGCGCGCACCAGCTGCAGGTTCGGCTCGTAGCGCCGCGGGCTGACGTTGTTCGCGTGGCTATGCTGGCGCCCGACCACCGGGCCCTTGCCGCAGACTTCACATCGTTTGGCCATAAATCACTCTCAAAGACAAACGCCAATTATACGATCACTGCCGTTCCGGCCTGCTTTTCAACCATCAGACCCCTTTAACTCGCACCCAACCAACCCACCCGACCCACCAGACCCACCCGACTTCAAGGCACGATGAGCGACGGCGGCCTCGGCGGTTCCTCGCCGGGGTTCTTTTCGGCGCTGTCGCCGGCGACCGGAAACTCGGCGACGAGGCGGCGCAGCATGTCGATGAAGGCGCGCCGGGTCGCCGCGTCGCCCTTGCGCACGTCGTGCGCGAGCGCCGCGAGGCGGCGCAGCACGCCCGCGGCGTCGCGCTCGAACCCGCTGCCGAGGCCGCGGCCCATCTCGGCGAGCACCGGCTTGAGCGCGTTGGCGAAGCGCTCGGCCGGCAGCGACGAGGCGCGGTGCTCGTAGATGACCCCGCGCGACGCTGTCTCGTAGGTCGAGGCGAGCGCGCCGACGCCCTCTTCGACATCCTCGTCGAAGAGCGGCTGCAGCTCCGGCGGCTCGTAGCGGGCGATGAAGTTGGCGAGGAGAAAGAACAGCTGCACCTGCCGCTCGGAAAAATCGAGCATCAGCGGCATCAGCAGCGCGCGGTCGCGTTCCTGCTGGCGCAGCCGCGCCGCCGGCGGGTGCTCGCGCGCGCTCGCCAGCCACACGCAGTCAGCCGGACAGTTGATCTCAACCAGGCGCTTGGTGCCGCAGCAGACCGGACAAATCTGTTGGCCGACGGCCGGACATCCGCGCCGGGCGCGCCTATTTCCGCACAGCGGGCAGACCACGGTGGGCATTATTGTATAATCCGGCCGAAATTCAGCCCGAACTCATCGGAACGCGCTTTGCAATTCCGTATTGCCGAGCGGAAGTCCTTATGGGTGAAGCCGTATTTCGACGGGAATCGGCGGTCGAATACTTCAGGGAGCTGGTCGAAGGCGCCCTCACGCACCAGGGCCTGGCCACGCACGAGCTCACGGCGTTCTACGTCGTTCAGCTCCTCGCGAGCTTCCTGCAGCGCCCGGTCACCGGCGACATCCACGACGACAAGCCGCTGGCCTTGCGGCTCGGTGAGGCGCTCGAAAGCGGCGGGATGCAGCAGCGCACCACGCTGCGGCAGATCGGCGATGTCTCGCTGTTCACCTCGGGGTTTTTCTCCGATTCGCTGCAGCGGAAAATGGTCGATGTCGACTACTACGTCGCCATCGGCGGCTATGCCTACAACGCGCTGAGCCGGGTCGAAACGGATCGGCTGTCGCCGGTGTATGCCGAGCTTGCCGAGAAGTTCGTCGGGTTTGTCGACGTCCTGTCCGAGGTCAGCGAACGGACGTCGTGCATGTCGAACGGCGATCTGCTCCGGCTATACGAGAAGTGGCTGAAGACCGGCAGCCGCCGCAGCGGCCAGTTGCTGGTCGAACGGGGCGTCGTCCCGAACGCCTCCATCAAGTCGGCCCGCATTCAATAGCCTCACCCGGATCTGAGCGCCCGCGCACAATAGTGTCGCGGCTGCTTCACACCTCGGCAATAGTGCTACACATCCCGTCTCATTCTGCGGACAGCAAATTCGTTGAGGCTTTAGAACCGTCTGGCGATCGCGGGCGTCTAACGGATCGACAGATTTGAACAAGCGGTTGATTAAAATGAGACGCGGCTTTGAAGTGGTTGAAGATAAAAAGGTTAGTGGCTTAGCTCTTCAGCCATCCGTCAAAAAGTGGTCACTGCCGGTCCGGGCCGCAAATCCGGCCGTCGCCGTTGCCCATGATGGCTCAACAGGTTGCATAGGACTCTAGTTCAGTATACGATTGGCGATTCATTTGCATAGCAGACGGCAATCTTAGCGCGGCGACCCGGCTGGTCCGGGACGGAAGGAGCGGCGGTGATGAAAAACAACCAGAAAACGGTAAGCACGGCCGATGCGCCGAGCACACGTTATTCGGACCTCAAGCGGATGTTGGACGATCGGCGTCGTGAAATCCACGCCGAGGTGCAGGGTAAGATGCGCGGCGTCCGCGAAGAGGGCACCTGGGGCGGCAAGATGAACGAGGTGCTCGACGCGGTCGAGAGCGCCGAGGCCGACATCCAGGAAGACCTCGAGTTCGCTCTGGTCCAGATGAAGTCCGAGACGCTCAACAAGATCAACGATGCGCTGGCGCGGCTCGAGACCGGCAACTACGGCAACTGCTTCGACTGCGGCGAGGAAATCGCCGAGAAGCGGCTTCGCGCCCTGCCCTTCGCCGTCCGCTGCAAGGATTGCGAGCAGGCGCGCGAGAACGCCGAGCAGCGCGAGCGGCAGCTCGCGGCGCGTCGCGGGTCCAGCTCGCTGTTCCTGGACATGTAAGCGTCCGGCGTCCCACAACCGAATCGGGGCTCCGCCGGTGGCGGAGCCCGTCGTCTCCCCACCGGCGTCTCCCGTCACAAACAATTTCGAATCGCGGACTGAGGACTGCGGATTGATCGTCGGGTTGAAGAACTCCGCGATCCGCGTGCCGCCATCCGCTATGGAAAGGTCGCGATGAGCGATCAAATCGAGAACCTCAAGTCGGAGGACGTCTCGATCGGCGACCGGCCGCTCTCGATTCCGTCGGAGCTGCCGATCCTCCCGCTTCGGGACACGGTGCTGTTTCCCAACTCGTTCATGCCGCTCGCGGTGGCGCGCGAGAGCTCCGTCCGGCTGATCGACGATGCGATCGCCAACGGCAAGCTGATCGCGGTGTTCACCCAGCGCGACGCGGCGATCGAGGAGCCGGGGCAGAACGATCTGTTTCCGGTCGGCACCGCCACCCACATCCACAAGATGTTCAAGCTGCCCGACGGCAGCCTGCGGCTGATCGTCCAGGGGCTGGCGCGCCTGCGCCTCGACGAGGTGCTGTCGACGCAGCCCTACCTGCGCGCCCGCGTCAGCGCCGCCGCCGAGGACACCAACGACGCCGACCGCCTCGAGATCGACGCGCTGGCGCGGAACATCAAGACCAACTTCCAGCAGGTGGTGTCGCTCTCTCCGCTCCTGTCCGACGATCTGCAGACGCTGGCCGTCAACATCACCGAGCCGGGACGGCTCGCCGACTTCATCGCCTCGTCGCTCTCGACCATCAGCACCCCGGTCAAGCAGGAAGTGCTGGAGACGCTCGACATCCGCGGCCGGATGGACAACCTGAACCGGATCCTGATCAAGGAGCTCGAGGTGCTCGAGCTCGGGTCGAAGATCCAGTCGCAGGTGCAGTCCGAGGTCGGCAAGAACCAGCGCGAGTACTTCCTGCGCGAGCAGATGAAGGCGATTCAGAAGGAGCTCGGCGAGGGCGACGATCAAACCAAGGAGATCGAGGAGCTCACCGAGAAGATCGAAGCCGCCGGCATGCCCGAGGGCGTGAAGAAGGAAGCGCTGCGCGAGCTCGATCGCCTCTCGAAGATGCCGGTCGCGGCGGCCGAGTACACCGTCTCGCGGACCTACCTCGACTGGCTGGTGGGGTTACCGTGGACGAAGCGAACCGATGAAGTGATCGATCTGCCG
>Ga0111538_10013040_pt1 | contig 10962 bp, 7 predicted proteins | sample SoiMethybrSBSTD1_FD_79669 | JGI IMG/M metagenome (GOLD analysis project Ga0111538, IMG submission 79669) | Bulk soil microbial communities from a Populus tree surrounding site in Tennessee, USA - Soil MetaG P. TD hybrid SBSTD1 (version 2)... | ecosystem: Environmental > Terrestrial > Soil > Tree... | reverse complement strand
GCGGATCCCGTCTCGGTCATGGTGGACACCGAGGAGACCGGACGGATCCCGGAAGAGCGGATCACCGAGATCGTGCGCCAGCACTTCAAGCTGACGCCGCGCGGGATCATGGAGGAACTCGATCTGCGGCGCCCGATCTATAAAAAGACCGCGGCCTTCGGTCACTTCGGCCGATGCGAACCGGAGTTCACGTGGGAGCGGACCGACAAGGCCGCTGCGCTGAAATCTGCGGCAAAGGTATGACGCAGCCGTGACGCGCGCGCGATTGACGACGGCGGCCTTTGTGGCCGCCGTTGTCGTTTTGCTCGCCTTCGCACTACCGCCAGCACGCCTGGCCCCCGCGGAGCAACGCCCGATGGAGACCATCGCCGGCGCCTTTCATGTGCACAGCTCGCGTTCGGACGGCCGCAGCTCTCCCGACGAAATCGCCGCAATCGCCGCCCGCGCCGGACTGCAGTTCGTCGTGTTCACCGATCACGGCGACGCTACTCGCGCGCCAGATCGCCCGACCTACCGCTCGGGCGTGCTCTGCATCGACGCCGTTGAAATCAGCACGACCGAAGGCCACCTGATTGCGCTGGGCATCCCGAGCGCGCCGTACCGCCTTGCCGGCGACGCCAGAGACGTCGTCGAGGACATTCACCGTCTGGGCGGCATCGCCATCGCGGCGCATCCGGACTCGCCCAAGACCGACTTGCAGTGGCGAGACTGGAGCGTTCCCCTCGACGGTCTCGAGCTCATCAACCTTGACACCATGTGGCGGAAGCAACTCGCGCGACGTGACTGGCGATCGCGACTGCGCGTCGCCGCTGCGGTGATGACATACCTTTTTCGCGGCCCCGAAACGATTGCCTCGCTTGGCACCGACGGCCCCGAGCTGGCGTCCGACTGGGCCCGACTGGCCGCCATGCGTCCGACCGCGATCTTCGCTGGCACTGACGCGCACGCGCGGCTCGAGCTGCGTGACACTCAGCCCGGAGACAACCGGGGAACCCTGCCGCTGCCGGGTTACGAAAACACCTTCAAGGCCCTGACCATGCGTGTGCCGGTCACGAAGCCGCTGAGCGGCGACGCGGCCGCAGACGGCTCGACAATCCTCGACGCGTTGCAGCGCGGCGCTGCCTACGCAACGGTGGACGGCATCCTCGCGCCCGGCGCGTTGGAATTTTCCGGGGCGACCACGACGTCGACCAGGCTCCGCATGGGTGAGACCGCGACGACGGACGGACCAGTGAACCTGACGGTCCGAACAAACGCGCCGGCGTCGTTCACCACGATCGTGTGGCGCAACGACGAGGTTTTGTCTTCGACGGCCACGGCACCCGAGTTGACGGTTACTGCGCCAGCGGGTGACGCCGCCTATCGCGTGGAGATCCGTGCGTCGGATCGGCCAGGGGCGCCGCTCTGGCTCATCAGCAATCCCTTGTACGTTCGCACGGCGCCACCGGCTGCGGCGGGGGAGGCGTCGCCCGCTGCAACTCGTCAACCTGGTGGGCTGGTCCTCTTCGATACTGAACGATCGGGGGAGTGGAGGACTGAAGCGTCACCGGCCTCGAAGGCGGCGCTGGACGTGACCCGGACGGTCGACGGCCGAGCGCTGCTTTTGCGCTACGGGCTGCCGAGAGGAGAGGCTTTTGGCGAGTACGCCGCGGCGGTCGTCTCAACGACTGGCGGGCTCGCGCCCTACGATGCCCTTCGCGTCACAGCGCGCGCCGAGCGGCCGATGCGGATTTCGGTCCAGCTGCGAACGCAGGTGCCGGGCGTCGGAGCCGATCGCTGGCAGCGATCAATCTACGTGGACTCGACCGACACAAGCCACGTCTTGCCGTTCGCCGCTTTCCGACCGGTGGGCGTGCCGCAGTCGCCGCAGCTGAATCTCGCGAACGTCGGGAACATCCTGTTCATGATCGACCGCGGCAACACAAAGCCGGGATCGTCGGGACGGCTGTGGCTCACGGCGGTGGCGCTGCGCGCCAACTGATAAGCGTCCGGCTTCAGGTTCTCACCGTCAGGTTCATGTAGATTGCGGCCGCACCGAAGAGGATGTTCGGCGCCCAGGCGGCCAGCGCCGGCGCCAGCAATCCGCCCGCGCCCAGCGCACCAAACAGGCTCAGCGCAATCCAGTAGACAATCGCCAAGACGATACCGATTCCGATGCCGTAGAGGGCGCCGCGCCGTCCGGTCGTCACCGCAAACGGCAGGGCGAGCAGGGTCATGACGACTGTCACGAAGGGGAAAGCGACTTTGCGCTGCAGCGCGACCAGGTAGGGAACGACGTACGCACCACTGGCCTCCAGCTTGGCTATGTACTCCTGCAGTTGGCCGTAGTTCATCATCTCGGCGTCCGGGACGTCGCTCTTGAAGTACGCCGGAGGATCGAAGTTCATCGTCTGCTGATCGAACGGCGTGTAGCGGACGCCAGGTGCCTCACGCGGCCGGCCGCGGGCCGTCACGAATTCGCGGTGCCAGCCGTGGCGCGCAATCCAGCCCGGAGCGGATTCGCCATCTGCCGGAACTGCCTGCGCAATCGCGTCCTCGGCGTAGGTCATTCCCATCAGCCGCCAGAGCCGGGCATCCATATGGTAGACCCGCAGCCGGGAAAACCGATCGGCCATCGGATCGAAGAAGTCGAAGTGATACAGCTCGCCGCCTTGACCGACCACCCAGCGCCTATTGAGCGCCGTGGTCTGGGGCGCGAATCCGCGCATCACCCGGTTCAAGCGGTCGGCCTCGCGGTTCGCGGGCGCCAGCACCTCCTCCTGCATCAGGAAGAGCGCGCCGCTCGCCAGCGCGGCGAAAAGCAGCAGCGGCAGTGCCGTGCGATAGAGACTGATACCGCAGGCCCGCATCACGAGCAGTTCACTGTTCTTCGTCAGCACGCCAATCGTGACGAGCGTCGCGACGAGGACGCCCATCGGGATGACGTAGTACACGAACTGAGGCGTCTGAAAGTAGAAGTACTGCAGCAGCGTCGCCGTCGTGGCCGCGCCGCGGAACAGCTTGTCCGCCAGGTCGATGAACGTCGAGATGTAGAAGATCCCGAGCAGCGACACGACGCCCAGTAAGAAGACCCGCAAATACTCGCGCGACACGTACAGATCCAGCATCCGCGGCAAGGGCAGGTTGACATGCGGAATGCGGATGACGACGACCGTGCGGCCGCGCGAGGCGGGCGTATTGGTCGACGCGGTGGGCGCCGTACCGCGAGGCGCGCGGCGGGCGAGCAACGCCGGCACGAGCAGGCGGATCGGTTGATCGGCGGATCGCGCCCGCCAGACGAGGAGAATCGCGCCGACGAGGCCCATGACGATGTTCGGAACCCACGGTGCGAAAGCCGGGTTCATTCGACCGCCCATCGCGACGGCGCGCGCGCCATACAGCAGGATGTAGTAGACGAGGATGACGCCGAACCCGAGAACGAACGACGCAAGACGGCCATCTTTGCGAGCGCTGGCACCGAGCGCGAGCCCGATTAACGCCAGGATGGGGCACGTCGCTGGCAAGGCGAGCTTGTAGTGGTACATGAATCGCTCGGAGGTGGCCGGCTGACCCTGTCGGGCCGCCTCGTCGATCGTCTGGCGCAGCTCGGCGAACGTTTTCTCGGGCGGGCCCTTTGGTGGCGGCCGGCGGAAGACGGTTTCGGGATCCAGGTTGATCGCGATGCGCTCGAATTGCGTGCTCTCGTACGATTCAGGACGCCCGCCGCTGGTCGTGTGGCTGGTGCCGTCGCTGAGCTGCAGCTGTACGCGGCGCTGCTTGCGGTCGATGAGGATCCGGCCCTCGCGCGCAAAATAGACGGTCGTCTGATCCGGCCGTGACGTATCCGCCAGGAACACGTCGCGCCAGCCGCCGCCCGCCGGGAGATCGCGGATGTAGATCACGCGATCGGGAAAGTCCTCGAAGAACACGCGGGGCTTCACGTTCTGCTCGACGCGTGTGGCGACAATGCCGAACGTGATTTCGCGGAAGGTCTGATTCGCGTCCGGCAGGGCGACAATGATCTGGTGGGCGGTCGCCAGCGTCGCCAGCACGGCGACCAGCGTGACCGGGCGGGCCAGCCGCATCAGGCTGACGCCACAGGCTTGCATCGCGACGAACTCCCGGTCGCTCGACACGCGCCCGAACCCGACCAGGATGCCGAGCAGCACCGCCATCGGAATCGTCAACGCAAGCGCCTGCGGCAGCAGCGTGAGCAGCACCCGGAACACGACGCCCCACTCGACGCCCTTTGAGATGAGCGCCTCGGCTTCGCGCAGGATTGGTGGAATCTCCAGCACGAAGGTGAGCACCACGAGCCCGATGGCAAAGGGCAGGGCGATCTCACGAATGAGGTAGCGATCGAGGATCTTCAGCACAACGTCATGCGGCAGGGCGCGAGCTGACGCCCGGACTGCGCCGCTACACTAGAGTACACCCTATGACTCAGGTCGCCTTCCTCTGGCACATGCATCAGCCGTACTACGAGGATCTCGTCACTCGGGAGCACATCCTCCCGTGGGTGCGGCTGCACGCGCTCAAGGACTATTTCGGCATGGTCGCGCTGCTCCGAGAGTTTCCCGCGGTGCGCATGACGTTCAATCTGGTGCCGTCGCTGCTCGCCCAGCTCGAAGCGTTCGCCGGGGATCGCGCCCACGACCGCTATCTGGAAGCGGGGATGAAGCCAGCCGCCGACTTGACGGAGACCGACGTCACCTTCATCCTCGAGAACTTCTTTCACGCCCACCGACCGCGCCTGATCGACGTCTACCCGCGGTATGCGGAGTTGCTGGCCAGGCGGGGGAGTCAGCTGCGCGGCGGCAACGATCTCGCAGCAGCGGTCAGGCGGTTCGGCGTCGACGACCTGCGCGATCTGCAGGTATGGCAGAAGCTGGCCTGGCTGGACCCGTTCTATCTGGACGGCGACGAACGCGTCCGCCGTCTCATCGCCAAGCAGCGCCATTTCGATGAAACCGACAAGCGAGTCCTGCGCGACGTCGAGCTCGAGCTGTTGAACAAGATCATCCCGGAGTACCGGGCGGCCTCGGATCGTCGGCAGATCGAGATCTCCACGTCCCCGTTCTATCACCCGATTCTGCCGCTTCTGTGTGACACCGACATCTTTCGGCGCACCCACCCGCTGTCGAAGATGCCGAAGCACCGCTTTCAGCGCCCCGAGGATGCCTTCGACCAAATGGCGCGGGCCGTGGCCTACCACGAGCGCTTGTTCGGCGCCCCGCCGACAGGACTGTGGCCATCAGAAGGATCCGTCTCGGACGCGATGGTCACGCTGGCGGTGAGGGCCGGATTCCGGTGGATGGCGACTGACGAATTGATTCTGGCGAGAACCCTGGGCACTGGTTTCAACCGGGACGGCCGGGGGCAGATCGACCAGCCGCACCGTTTGTACACGCCCTACACGGTCGAGACTGGCGGCAGCCGCATCAGCTGCTTGTTCCGTGACCACGCGCTGTCCGATCTCATCGGATTCAGCTATGCTGGCTGGCCGGCCGAGGTCGCGGCTGACGACTTCGTGGGCAAGCTGGCGGAGGCAGGCCGGCGATTCGCATCGGTGACCGGTCAGGAGGCCACCATCCCGATCATCTTGGATGGTGAGAATGCCTGGGAACATTTCGAAGGAGGCGGCCGGCCGTTTCTCCGGGCGCTCTATGGGCGGCTGTCGGCGCATCCCGAGCTGCGCACCGTCACGATGGCGGAAGCGGCGGCTCGACCCGGGCCGACGTTGTCCACGATCTTCCCGGGCTCGTGGATCGACGCCAATTTCTACATCTGGATCGGCCATGTCGACGACCAGAAGGCCTGGAGTCAGCTGGCCGAAGCGCGCGCGGCGCTCGACACCGCCACAGGTGACGCAGCGACGCTGGAGCGCGCCCGTGAGGAGCTCTACATCGCCGAAGGCAGCGACTGGTGCTGGTGGTATGGCGACGATCATTCATCGGATCACGACCTGGCGTTCGATGAGCTGTTTCGCCGGCACCTCAGGAACGTCTATCGGCTCCTCGGACACGGGGTGCCCGACGAGCTCTTCGTCAGCAACATCTCGTCAGGCATGGCGACACCAGCCGAGGCAGCGCCAACGGGCCTGATTACGCCGACGCTTGACGGCGAAGAATCCAGTTACTTCGAATGGATGGGGGCTGGCCGTCTCGAAGTCGACTTCACGGCTGGCGCCATGCACCAGGCGGAGCGCGAGGCGTATCTGCTCACGGACCTGCAGTTCGGTTTCGGGCCAGAGACCTTGTACGTGCGCCTCGACGGGTCGCGGCCCATCCGAGACCTGCTCGAGAACGGCCACCGGTTCGCACTGAAATTTCTCCGGCCGGACGGGCTGAGCGTCGCCATTCAAAAGACGACGGCTGCCCGGGGTCTGGTCGCGACGCTGATGGCACGCGGTCCCGATGGGAACTGGAGCGCCCGTCCCAGCTCGGTCAAAGCCGCGGCCGGCACCGTGCTCGAAGTAGCCGTGCCGCTGGTAGCGATCGGGGTCAGGGCCGGAGGTGGGCCGCTGTCGTTCTTCATCGCCGTGCAGGATGCCCGAGGGGCCGAACTCGAACGCCATCCGACACACCGACCAATCGAAGTGCAGGTTCCAGATCACCGGTTCGAAGCCATCAACTGGACCGCGTGAACGGCGTCCACAAACCTTCCACAGCCCGGTTTTATTGGCCGAATCCAGTGAGTCTGATAATGTATGTTATGTTAACCAATGGACGGGCCCGGGCTGAGGGCGCCCTTCCACGGCCTTCCAGCTTCAGCCTTTCCAACACGACGGACCCACGGTCAGCGCCTGACGAACCCTCGTCGTTGAAAGTTCCAGCCAGAACGTCACCCTTCTAAAGCAAAACCAGGCTTCAGACTAGACGTCGGCCTCTGGCGTCCAAGCCCACTATGGTGCCCGGCGAACCGTGTTAAGCGAATCCCTGGAACCGGAACACCAATTTTGCAGGCGGCCAATGCGCGCCAAGCACCCTCCGTGGACCAGGCTGACGACCGGTGCTTGAAGGACAAGCCGCTAGGCGGCGTGACTGAGACCGGTCTCAGGAATACAACCGGCCGCCACACGAGCTCCCGACTTCAGCCGTCAGGCGGCTCCGACGTGAAGCTTTGACTTCGGCATGGACACTCAAAGCCCCACCGCGGCCCCGAACCTTAGGATTCGCGGAGCTCGCGGAGGATTGCCTCGAGAGCGTCGATGATTTCTGCGCGGTCGACCCGGTGCTTATTGAAGCTCAATTTCAGATTGAATAGCTTCGTCGGCGGGCGATAAGCAAACACGTAGTGCTTCGGCCGTCCCGCCTTGGGTTTCGAGGCAGCGTCGCGAAGCTGTTGGCGGGTGGCGCCACCCTGACTGGCGATTTTCTCGATCAAGGCGGTCATTTTCGCCGGTTTATCTTGCCTAACTATCTGTAAAAGTAACGACTTAGAGGAAATGTCGGCCAGCCGACAAAGGTTTCGGACCTCATCCGGCATGGCCAGGATCGTTAACGACTCGGTGATCGAGGTCCGAGACTTCCCTAACCGACGTGCCAGGTCCTCATGGGTGTACCCGCACCGGCTGGCCAGTCCATGCAGCGCTTCGGCCTCTTCGAATGGCGTCAGGTCTTTCCGCTGGAGGTTTTCGATGAGGGCGAGCTCGATGACTTCTGTATCGTCGACCTCCCGGATGACCACAGGCAATTCGCGGAGGCCCGCCTGCACAGCCGCCTGATACCGTCGCTCGCCGGCGATGATCTGAAAGCGGTCGCCGCGCTGCCGGACGACCAGCGGTTCGATGATGCCCTTCTCGCCGATCGACGCGATGAGCTCCGACAAGTCGCCCATCACCTGGCGCGGCTGATTGGGGTTCGGATCGATCTGATCTATTGGAACCATCCGCCCTACCGGCGTGCCAGCGGACGCCGCCAGCGCGTCCACGTAGTGTTCGTCATGTCGCATCGCGATCGTGGTCGGCAGCCCTCGTCTAGGCACGGTCGATGACCTCCTCGCAGAGTCGGTAGTACTCGGTCGCGCCGGTCGACTCGGGCGCGAACGTAAAGATGGATTCTTTGTAGGCCGGGCTCTCTTCGAGCCGGACGCTCTTCGTGATGACCGTCTTGAAGACCTTGCCACCGAAGACCTTCTGAATCTGCGCTCGAATGTCTCGCGCGAGCGCCGTGCGCTTGTCATGCATGGTGATGACGACGCCGAGGATGCGGAGCGCGGGGTTCGGCCGCGCCCGCACCTTCTCGATCGTCTCGAGCAAGTCGTCAGTCCCCTCGAGCGCGAAATACGATGATTGGATTGGGATGAGAAGATGCGTCGCCGCGACGAGTGCGTTGACAGTCAAGAGGCCCAGCGTCGGCGGACAGTCGATGACGACGTGCGGAAACTCGCTTCGCAACGCCTCGAGCTTGTCCTTCAGACGGAAGTGCGCGTCCATCTCCCCCACTAATTTCGCTTCCATCTTGGCGAGCGCGATGCGTGAGGGCGCGACCGCCAGGTTCTCGAGAGGCGATTGCTGAATCACATCGGCCAGCGAGACGCTCGGCTCGGCAATCGCGTCGTAAACGCTCCGCGTCACCTGCTGCATGTCGAGGAACGACATCGTGCTGTTGGCTTGGGGATCGAGGTCGATAAGAAGCGTCCGCTTGCCTCGGAGTGCCAGAGCTGCGGCGAGGTTGATGGCGGTGGTGGTCTTCCCCACGCCACCCTTCTGATTGGCGATGGCAACGATCATCAAATAGGCCGGTGGGGCGATTGTAGAGAGGCGCCCCCAGTCTGTCAATTTTTGTTAGTCGGACGGGTGGGAAATCGATTCCTTGGGGACGCTAGGTCAGCGGCCCCAAGGAATAGGGGGTCGAAGTCTTACATCTTGTACTTGCCGAGATCCTCCGGATCCAGGCTTTCGAGCCACTTGTGCAGACGCTCCGCGTCGTTTTTGTCGGACGTCACGCTGACCGTCTTCGCGTTGTCGATCACCGCGTCCTCAACGAAGATCGGCGCCTTCGTGCGCAGGGCCAGAGCGATCGCGTCGCTCGGGCGGGCGTCGATCGCAACGGTGTCGCCCTGGAGTCCGAGGTAGATGAGTGCGTAAAAGGTGTTCTCCTGCAGGTCGCAGACGACAATCTTCTCAACGGTCGCCTTCAAGTCGGCGATCACATTGCGCAACAGATCGTGGGTCATCGGCCGCGGCGTCGAGACGTTCTCGATTTGAAGGGCAATGGCGTTGGCTTCGAACAGGCCAACCCAGATCGGCAGCACCCGCTGCCCTTCGAGATCCCGCAGGATGACGATGGGCATGTTCGTATCAGGGTCGACCATCAGTCCCTTGATCGTCATCTCGATTTGCATGATGGCTACACCCTAGGCGCCGCGGGCGCCGCTGTCAAATCCCATTGCACGATCACGCGAGTCGACTCGGCCCCAGACACTGTGCGGGCCGCTGCGCTCGATGGTGACCGGTACCGTCTTGCCAATCCAGCCGCTCGGGCCCGGCAGATTCACGACGACATTCTGCGATGTCCGTCCCGACAGCTCGGTCTCGCGGCGCCGGCTGGACGCGTCGACCAGCACCTCGACGCGCCGGCCGATCAGCGCCCCGTTCAACTCCGATTGAATTTGCCGCTGCAGTCCTTGGAGCGCCACGATGCGGCGTGTCTTTTCGGCCTCGTCGACGTCGTCGGGAAGACGCCTCTCAGCGAGCGTGTTGGGACGGGGCGAATATTTGAACGAGAACATGCTGTGGTAGCGCACGACCTCGGTCAACGACATCGTCTCGTCGAAGTCTTCGACGGTCTCCCCGGGAAACCCGACGATCATATCGGTCGACAGCGCAACCTCCGGCAGCCGGTCTCTGATGCGTTCGACGAGATTCAGATAGCTGGTTCGCGTATAGCGTCGGCGCATCGCGGCGAGAACACGCGTCGATCCTGATTGAACCGGCAGGTGAAGGTGACGGCAGACCTTTGGCAGTCGCACCATCGCGTCGAGGAATCGGTCGTCGAAGTGTCGCGGGTGCGGGCTCGCGAATCGGATGCGTTCGACGCCTGAAACGTCGTGGACGGCCTCGAGGAGACCGACGAAATCGCAGCTGGGATCGTCGGGCGCGTCGTAATGATTGACGATTTGGCCCAGTAGCTGTACCTCGGTGCGCCCCGATTCGACAGCCTCGCGGACTTCGGCCAGGATGTCGGCTTTCGCGCGCATCCGCTCGTGGCCGCGGGTGTACGGGACGACGCAGAAACTGCAGAACTCGTTGCAGCCCTCGATGATCGTCACGTAGGCTTTGACCGGATCGCTGCGGCGGGCCACGCCTAGTGGAAACGTCACATCGTCGTATGGATTGAGGTCGACCGCCGGCACCCGCTCGCGGGCCGCGCGATCCACGAGCACTGGCAGCCGGCGAATCGCCTGCGTCCCGACGATCACATCGATGACGCCCGGCGCCCGCTTCAGCATCGCCGTGCCCTCTTGCTGCGCCACACAACCGGCGACCGCGACGATCGGGTCGTGGCCCCCCTCGCTGGCCATCTGCCGGAGTTCGCCCAGGCGGGTAAACAGCTTTTCTTCGGCGCGCTCACGAACGCTGCACGTGTTGAGGACGACGACGTCTGCGTCAAAGGAGTCGAGCGTCGGTTCGTAGCCGGCCTGTTCCAGCAGGCCAGCCATGCGCTCAGAGTCGTGCGCGTTCATCTGGCAGCCGAAGGTTTCGATCAGATACTTACGCGCCACGTGCGTTCCCCCGGTTCCGGGCGGCCGCTCTTTCGCTTTCGCCTTTCGTCTTCAATTCGCCTTTCGCCCCGCGATTTGGCTGATCCGTGCTGCGCGCCAACAGGTCACGGGCTGACGCGCGATTGGTCTCAGTGACGACGCTGCCGGCGAGCATGCGGGCCAGTTCGTCGACTCGGCGCTCGGGCGACAGGCGCGCGACACGTGTCTCAGTACGATCGCCAGTCACCCGCTTCTCTATCAGAAAGTGCGTGTCGG
>Ga0111538_10013039_pt1 | contig 10962 bp, 5 predicted proteins | sample SoiMethybrSBSTD1_FD_79669 | JGI IMG/M metagenome (GOLD analysis project Ga0111538, IMG submission 79669) | Bulk soil microbial communities from a Populus tree surrounding site in Tennessee, USA - Soil MetaG P. TD hybrid SBSTD1 (version 2)... | ecosystem: Environmental > Terrestrial > Soil > Tree... | reverse complement strand
GCGCGGGGCGCTCGATGATCTGCGGCTTGGGGGGCGGCGGCTCTTGCGCGTCGAAGCCGTAGCCCAAACCGAGCCACAGGTCCCACGGGGGCGTCGGGGCGACTTCTTCGAGGAATGACGCGTGCCCGCTCGTTCCGATGTCGAAGGCCGCCATCGCCTGAAACCCCTTGAGGAAGGGGTAGACCCGGAACCCGAGCGTCAGGGTGGACGGGATGTCTTCGAACACGGCCGAGGCGAGGCAGTAGTCGCCGCGGCTCTTGGCGCCCGCGGGGTCACACTCGTACCCCTGGCGATTGACCGGCACACCGAATCCCCACTCGGCGAAGGGGCGAATCGCCGGGAACATTCCCTCGACGCCCAAATTCGTCGAGAAGGTATCGACGCGATTGATGCCCAAGCCGAAACGCTCGATGCGCGTGATGCGCGGGCCGCGCTGGTCGCGGACGCGCCGACGCTCGGCTTCGACGTCGTCGACGAGGCTCTGCGAGTTGTCGAAGAGGTAGCCCACGTTGAGGTGCACCCGCAGCGGGGCTCCGCCGTCGTTCGGCTGCCGGAGATCGAGGGTGCCGAGCCCCTTGAAGCGGAAGCTCGTCGACGAGGTGTTGATACCGACGCCCCCGGCGCCGTTCATGAAGAGAAGATCGGCGGACCCGCCGAAGTTGAAGACCTGTCCGATCTTGTTCGGGGTGAACGCTTTTACGCCGAGGGTCGTGTCGCCGAGCACCTGGAGCAGCGTCGGCTGCCCTTTGTCGTCGGAGGTCGACGACGAACGGATCGACGCGTACGCCTCGAGGAAGTCGATGGGGGTCACCGACAAGCCGGCGTTGGTGCCGAAATGCGTCACGGAGTCGCTCGTGGCGACGCTGCCGTTGGACAGGCGGCAAACCTGGACGCCGGTCCGGCAGAGGAACGAATCGGAAGTGAACCAGTCGAGCAAGAGGTGGATGCGGAACGTCCCCTCGGCGCCCGAGCCTGCCTCGACGGTGCGCAATAGACCTGTCGCGCCGTAGAGCGTGTTTTGCTCTTGGAGGGAGCGCGTCCTCTCTTCTTGCGCATCCTCGGCGGGCGGCGCACCGCCGCCAGCACCAAGACCGCCCGCGGCTTGCGACCCATCGAACGATGCAGAAAAGCCAACCGCGCCGCCTGCCGCGCCAGGCGGAGGTCCGCCGGGAGCAGGGGCCGGAGCCGGTGCGCCGCCGGGGGGCGCGAAATACGGATTCTGAAATTCGCCCGGGTTTTGTCCTGGAACGCCAGGGCCAGGCGCGGGACCACCTGGTGGCGGCGCGACGCCGGGCTGCTGCGGATAGCCGGGCTGCGGCGCGCCGGGATAACCGGGCTGCGGCGCGGGCGCTTGTCCAGGAGCCGGTCCAAATCCGGGCTGCTGCGGCGCGGGTGCGGCACCGGGCGGCGCTTGCGGCATCGGCTGGGGGGCCTGCGAAGCAGCGATGGAGGAGAGAAGCGTGGTGGCGAGCGCAGCGGAGAGCGGGGCGAAAATCGAAGAACGCATCGGTTCCCTCAGCGAAGTCGGCGAGCTCCGTCGTGGGACCCGCCTTTCTTCAGCACGGTGCTTGTATCAAACTTTAGGTAAGAGCAGAATTTCGAAATCCACCGCGGCTGTCGATTCTCGCTGACGTCGCCAAGGGCGGTTTTGACTCGGTAAGAGGTCACCGAAAAGTGGCCCCCGGGTGCGCAAAGTGATCAAGGAAATCGACATAAGACTTCGTTTGTCGGGCTTTCTCAGCACAATCGATCGTCGAGCCAGCGAAGGGCCACTCGAGCGTCGATCGAACTGGTCATCCCGCCACCTGCCAACCGCCGGGGCGAGCGCGTCGCGCCTTGCTCAGTCACGCCTCTTCTAGTCGAGTTGCTCGCGCGCCGCTCTGGCTGCAGCTTAACAGCCTCCGCGGGCCGCCAAGCCGAGGCGAGCGTTACCCGTTACCGCCTTCCAATTGCATGAGACCCCGCGAAGGGCTGGCGCCACGAGGCGCCACCGCTGAGCGTGGCGCCGGCTCGAAAGCGTCGCTGAGGCGGCCAAATCCCCTGGCGATCCAGCGTGCTTGGCTCACTCGCGAACCGGAAGCGCCTGTGCTAACCCGACCGCATATGCCCTCGCGCGGCCGAATCCTCATCGTGGACGACGAAGCCAATGCACGCGCTGCGTTGAGCGAGATTCTGCACGAGGACGGTTATGTAACTGAAACCGCGGCGGACGGATTCAAAGCGCTCGGCAAGCTTTCCGAGTTCGAGCCCGATGTCGTGCTCACCGATCTCAAGATGCCCGGCCTCGACGGCATCGGGCTCATGGAGAAAGGGCGCGAGATCGTTCCCGGCGCGGTGTTCGTTGTGATGACGGCCTTCGGGACCATCGGCAGCGCGGTCGACGCCGTCAAACGCGGAGCCGATAATTATTTGACCAAGCCGCTCGATTTCGATGCTCTCGCCGTCATCGTCGAGCGCGCGATGGAGAAGTCCCGGCTCGTCCGCGAAAACCTGCGCCTGCGCGAACGGCTGCGCGAGCGCAACGTGATGAGCCACATCGTCGGCGACTCGCCGCGGATGAAGACGCTGCTCGAGCTGGTCGATCAAGTCGCCAAGAGCCGTGCGAGCGTCCTCATCATGGGGGAGAGCGGCACGGGCAAAGAGCTCATTGCCGAGGCCATTCACCGCGCGAGCCCGCGCGCCAAGGCCCCGCTGGTTCGCCTGAACTGCGCGGCGCTCGCCGAGGGGCTCCTCGAGAGCGAGCTTTTCGGGCACGAAAAGGGAGCCTTCACCGGCGCCGTGATGCGGCGCGAGGGGCGCTTCAAGCAGGCCGACCAGGGGACGCTCTTCCTCGACGAGGTCAGCGAGATCCCCGCCGCCACCCAGGTCAAGCTGTTGCGCTTTTTGCAAGAGCGCGCCTTCGAACGGGTCGGCGGCAACGAGACGCTGCACGTCGATGTCCGCATCATCGCCGCGACCAACCGCGATCTGTCCGTGCTAATCGCCGAAGGTCGCTTCCGCGAAGACCTATTCTATCGTCTCAACGTGGTGTCCTTGGAGATCCCGCCGCTTCGCGACCGCACCTCCGACATTCCGGCCCTGGCGATGTTTTTCCTCGCTCGCTACGCCGAAGAGAACGGCAAACGCATCGAAGGATTCGACGACGAAGCGCTGGGCGCGCTGGAAGCCTACCGCTGGCCGGGCAACGTGCGCGAGCTCGAAAATGCCATCGAGCGCGCGGTAGTCCTCTGTGACGAAGGTCGCGTCGCGCGCCGCCATTTGCCCGCCAACATCGCCCCCAAAGAGACGCCGGACGGCCCCCCGCGCATCCCCGGCTCGAGCATCGACGACATCGAACGGTTCGCCATCTTGAAGACGCTCGAAATGTGCGGCGGCTCGACTTCCAAAGCGGCCGCCGTGCTCGGCATCAGCTCGCGCAAGATTCAATACAAGCTGCACGAGTACGCGAACCCCGACGAGTCGGAGAAGCGTCGTTGACCCAAGCCATCGTCGTCGAAGGGCTGCAAAAGACCTTTCGGCAGGGCTTCTTTATGCACCGCGTCGAGGCAGTCAAAGGGATCTCCTTTGCCGTCGAAGCGGGCGAGATCTTCGGCTTTCTCGGCCCCAACGGCGCCGGGAAAACGACGACCATCAAGATGCTGACCGGTCTCATTCGCCCGACGGGCGGAAGGGCGTCGGTGTTCGGGCACGTCACGCCGTCCCCCGAAGCCATGAAGAGGGTCGGGTTTCTACCGGAGAATCCTTATATCTATCCTTATCTAACTCCGCGCGAGTTCGTCACCCTCTCCGCGCGTTTGAGTGGGCTCGTGGGCGCGCACCTGCGAGAGCGCGTCGAGACGTCGCTCGAGCGCACGGGCATCGCTTACGCCGCCGATCGTCAGGTGCGACGGCTCTCCAAAGGGATGCTCCAGCGCACGGGTCTCGCCGCGGCCCTGGTGAGCGACCCGGAGCTTCTCCTCCTGGACGAGCCGATGAGCGGACTCGATCCCGTGGGCCGCAAAGAGGTGCGCGATCTCATCTTGGAAGAGAAGAAGCGGGGCAAGACGGTCTTTTTCTCGACGCACATCCTGAGCGACGTCGAAACGCTGTGCGACCGTGTGGTCATTTTGCGGCGCGGCGAGACGGTCGTGAGCGGCGCCGTGCGCGACCTCTTGCGCGCCGAGGTGCGGCGCGTGGAAGTGACGCTCGCCGAGGTGTCGCCCGCTTTGCGCGAGCAGCTCAGCGGATACCGCGTCGACATGGAGGAGGCCGCGGGGCACGTGGTCGTCGAAATCGAAGGAGACGACAAGGTGCCCAAAGTGCTCGCCGCGGCGCTCGAGGCGGGGGCGCGCGTCGTCGAAGTGACACCGCGGCGGGAGACGCTCGAAGATCTCTTCATGCGGCGCGCGATCGGCGAGGGCAGCCAGCGACCCACGCACTAAGGCGGCGCCGTCGTTGTCGCGCGTTTCCGACCGACGATGGAGAGCACCATGCTGAGGTCGCTCTTCGTGATCTCCCCGGTGACGATCGCGACCGTGAGGTAGGCGCCGACGACGAGCACGACCTCCACCGCGAGAAAAGCGCGCCCCATCCACGGCAAAAAGCTTCCGAGCGCGATGGCCGTCCCCAGCGCGAGGCCCGTCCGCACCACCGTTTTGGCCGGAGCAAAGCTCCCCGCGGCGCGAAGAACTAGGAAAGCTCCGGTGACCGACGCTGCCACGAGCGCGAGCGACGTGCTCAGCGCCGTGCGCACGAGGAGCGTGGAATCGAAAGGCGACGAAGGGACAAGGGCCCAGCAGAGGCAGGCGACGAGCAACGCCGCGGCGCCCGTGACCATCGCGCTCCATCGCTCGCGCGAGAGGCTGACGAGGACCGTCGTCTCGATGCCGAAGATGGCGAACGCCCCTTGCCCAAGGGCGAGTAGCCGCAAAGCCGTGCCGGCGTTATCGGCCGCTTGCTGCGGAAAAGCAAAGCGAAGAAGCGCCGGTGCGAGCCCCGACGTGCACGACACCATGAGCCCCGCCAGCACGAGCCCAAGGCGCACCCCGGTGCGAACGTACCCGCGGACCGCCTCGTGATCCTTTTGCGCGTGTGCGCGCGCCACCATGGGAAAGAGGATGAACGTGATGGAGAGGAGCAATTGGTAGGGGAGGAACGCAAACAGCTGCGCCGCCCGGTACGCGCCGACCAGAGTGTCGGTGCCGCTGCGCAGCGCTTCGCCCGTGATCCCCGCGGCTTCGCCCGACTCGTGCGCAAAACGGCGGAGCAGCCAGATGTCCGCTTGCATGAGCAGGTTCAAAAAGAGCTGACCTAGCGCGATGGGGCCGAGACCGGCCAGGTGCTGCGCGGCACCGACGCCACCCGGGCCTGGTTTGCCCGTTCCCGCGGCATAGAGCGCGAGGGGGAGAATCGTCGTGGCGGCAATCGCTACGCCGATCGCGGCGCCGGTCGGTCCGTCGAAACGCCGCCCGAGCCAATACGCCGCGCCGAGCATGCCGATGGTGCGCAGCGTGGCGAAGGAGACGTCGAGGCCGGCTTGCGCCACGAACCGGCGTTTGCCGTTGAGCACACCGATGAGCGGCGTGTAGAGGCTGTAGACGAAAATCACGCCGGCGAAGATGCGCAGCGGCAAGAGCACGTGCGGCGCGTGCTCGAACTCGGCGGCGAGCGGGGCCAGCGCGAAGAACAACGCCGAAAGACAAGGCGCGAGGGCGGCATGAATCCGCAAGGCGCGCCGCTGGGCCTGCTCCTCTTGCCCCGCTCCGGCCCCGGCGACGGCGCGCGACACCCCCTGAATCGAAGACGCCGTGATGACGTTGTTGGGAATGTTGGCGACGGCCAGCACAATCGAGAATGCACCGTAGCCATCCATCCCGATGAAACGGGGCAGCAGGGTCTGCTGCACCAGCCCGACGAGGATGAACCAGACTTTCGCGCCGGCCACCGCGAGCCCGCCCCGTCCCGCGCCGCGGGCAGTGTCAGCATCCCCCTTTTCGATCGGAGCCATCGGTGTTGCCGCGGATGTATCGGCGGCGGGGGCTGAAGGTCGCACGAACCCGTTTTTTCGCATCCACGTCGCATCCGGTCAACTATCCTCTCGGCGTAATGTTCTCATCTCGATGAAGGACGGCTCCCTTTCCCAGGTGACGGATCGCGGTCTCGTCGACACCCACCTCAGCCTCGCCCTCGAGGCCAACCAGATGGGGACGTGGGAATGGGAGATTGCGACCAATCGGGTCGTCTGGTCGTCAGCCCTCGAGCAGATCCACGGCCTCAGCGACGGCGGGCGACGCTTCGACGGCACCTTCGACGCTTTTACGTGCGACATCCATCCCGCAGATCGGGAGCGCATGTTCGCCTCGATCCGGGCGGCCGTGTCGGGCGCGCGCGAGCACCGTCTCGAGTACCGCATCGTGCGCCCCGATGGATCGATTCGCTGGCTCGAAACCCGCGGTCGGCTTCTGCGCGACCCTCGAGGCGCGCCCGAGCGACTCGTCGGCGTGTGCTCCGATATCACTGAGCGCAAAGAGGCTACCCTCCGCCTTCAGCTCAGCGAGGCTTTTTACGCAGCCACGCTCATGAGCGTCGCCGAGGCCGTCGTCACGACCGATCCGGAGGGGCGCGTGACGTTGATGAACGGCGTGGCGGAGCTTCTCACGGGTTGGGGGCTCGACGAAGCGCGCGGCAGGCCCTTCGACGACGTCGTTCCCATCATCGACGACTCGGCGCCCATCGTGGACCCGTGCGGGTCGACTCGCGATGCCGCGCCCCTGCGCACGGGAGTGACGGACGCCGCGGTTTCCCCGCAATCGAGCTCACCCTCCCCCCGCGTCGGACGTCACCTCACGGGGGAGCGGCGCGGCAAGCGGCTCGTCCGGCGCGACGGGACGACGGTAGCGGTCGACGACAGCACCGCCCCCATTCGCGACGCGCAAGGCGAAGTGGTCGGCCAAGTCGTCGTGTTTCGCGACGTGACCGAGGAGCGGCAAGAGGAGGAGCGCCGTTGGTTCATCGCTGAGGCGACCGCGCTGCTCACCTCGTCGCTCGATTTCGAGAAAACGCTGGCCACCATCGCCCAGCTCGCCGTTCCGCGGATCTCCGATTTTTGCGCCATTCACGCCATCGGCGACAACGGGGCGCCCTATCGTCTCGCGGTCACGCACTGGGATCCCGCCAAGACCGAGCTCGCTGCTCGCGTCGCGAAATACGAAAGACGCGGACAGGTGCCCCCGCGGCAGGTCGTTGAAACCGGACAGTCGCTCCTCGTCACCGAAGTGACGGAAGAACGGATACGACGAGCAGCCATCAACGACGAGCATTTCGAGCTTCTGCGTGCGCTCGACATTCGCTCTTACATGACCGTTCCCCTCAAGGCCGAAGACTGCATCATCGGCGCGATCACCTTCCTTAGTTCCGAAGGACCGCCGCTCGATCGGCGCGACCTGCAGATGGCCGAGGAGCTCGGCCGTCGCGCGGGGATGGCGATGGAGAACGCGCGCCTGTATCGCGAGGCGCAGAGCGCTCGACTCGCTGCAGAAAATAGCGCGGTGCGCGCGCTCCTGATGCAAGAGGTAACGGCGGCACTCTCCGAGGCCCCCACTCCTTCCGTCGTCGCCGAGGTCGTGACGAGCCTCGGCACGAAAGCCATGGGCGCGTCGGCCGTCTCGGTCTACGAGCTCGCGAGCTCGGGGGAGGAGATGGTTCTCGTGCGGTCGATGGGTAACCCCGCCGAGCTGCTCGAGGGGTACCACTGCGTTTCGATGGCCATGGATGTTCCGCTCGTCGAAGCCGTCAAGACGGGGCGCCCGGGATTTTTCCGAAATCGCCAGGAGCTCGACGCGCGGTACCCGGGGCTCGTACGCTCGGTGTCCACTTTCGCTTCGTGGGCCGCGCTTCCGCTCGAGGTCGAGGGGCGCCGGCTCGGTGCGCTCGGCATCAGCTTCAAGGAGCCGCGTCCCTTCGACGAAACGGAACGCGACTTCATCGTCACCATCTCGCGCCTTTGCGCCCAGGCGCTCGAACGGGCCAACCTCTACGCTGTCGCCCAAAAAGCGCGCGCTGAGGCGGAGAGCGCCCGCCGCACGCGCGAAAACCTCCTCACCGTCGTGTCGCACGACCTGCGCAATCCGCTGAGCGCCATCGCCACCACCGCGTCGGTGCTCGTTAAGGCCGACCCGCTCCGCGAGCCGCGCGAGAAGCTCGCCCGCTACGGGACCAACATCCTGCGCACGGCACGGCGCATGGATGGACTCATCGTCGATCTACTCGATCTCGCCAAGATCGAAGCGGGGCACCTGCTCCTCGAGGCGCGCCTGCACGAGGCCGCGAGCCTCGTCAAAGAGAGCGTCGAAATGTTGGCACCGGTTGCGGGGGGCAAGGGCCTTATCCTCACGGCCGACGTCCCCAAGCTCGATCTTCGCGTCTTCTGCGATCGCGAGCGAATCCTCCAGGTCTTGTCGAACCTCATCGGCAACGCGCTCAAATTCACGCCGGAGGGCGGCGCGGTCACGGTTTCCGCGCGCGAGCAGGAAGGGGGTGCTCGTTTCACCGTGCGCGACACCGGTTGCGGCATCGAAGCCGACCAGCTCCCTCACATCTTCGATCGCTATTGGCAGGCGAAGAGCGCGCGCGAGGGGGTAGGTCTCGGACTATCCATCGCCAAGGGGATCGTCGACGCCCATTGCGGCCACATCTGGGTGGAGACGCAGCTCGGCCACGGGACGACCTTCTTCTTCACGCTGCCCAAACCGGCGGACGACGCCGCGACGCACGGCGGCGAAAGCACGAGCGACGGGCTCAGCGCGGGAAGAGAAAACATCCCTCCACGTGATCGTTGACGAGCCCAGTCGCCTGCATGAACGCGTAGCAGATCGTCGATCCCACGAATTTGAACCCGCGCTTTTGGAGGGCCTTGCTCATCGCGTCCGAAATTTCGGTGCGCGCCGGCAAGTCGGACAGCGCGCGCGGCCTATTGACGATCGGCCTCTTTTCTACGAAGTCCCAAAGAAAACGCGCGAACGAGCCGAATTCCTTTTGCGTCGCGAGAAAGGCGCGCGCATTGGTGACGGCGGCTTCAATCTTGAGACGGTTTCGCACGATCCCCTCGTCGCGCATCAGCTTGGCGACGCGCCGCGCGTCGTAGGCCGCCATCTTGCGCGGATCGAATCCATCGAAGGCGCGCCGATAATTCTCGCGCTTGCGCAAGATGGTGATCCACGAGAGCCCCGCCTGTGCACCCTCGAGAATGAGCATCTCGAAGAGATGACGGTCATCGCGCGAGGGTCGTCCCCACTCCTCGTCGTGGTATTGCGCGTAGAGCGCATCCCCGCCTTCGGCCCATCCACAACGCCGGCGAATGGCCGCTCCCGGCGGCCGCGCCACGAGCGTCCCGGCGGCGATTTTCTGACGCTCCGCCCGAGACAGGGGCGCGGGTCTCTGCGACGCCGAATGTTTCACGGTTTGTTTCACGATGGAAACTTTGGCCCGCTTGCTTTTGGCAATTTGGCGCCCGATCCGCGCCGCCGTCCGCGTCCGCGCCGCCCGCTTCTTGAACGGAGCCACAGTCCGCCGCGCTTTCGCCGCGCCCCGCCGCTTTGCAGCCGATCCCACCGTTCCTGCTGTTTTCAGCCTTTTTCCCGCCATCCGCACGAGTCCCGCCGGTATGGGACGGCACCCACAGTGCTTCTGGTGTTGGACGTGCCAGCGCAGCCGCTCGCGATCGCTTGCATGGCGGGGCAGGGGGTGAGCACGGTGCCAATTCGCGTTGAGAGCCATGGGCCGGGGAAGTTAGCACCGGCGCACGGGCGTGCTTGACTTCGGGGGGGAGGAAGGTAGCTTCTCGCCCTCCCAAGTCTTTCCAGCGTAGCTCAGTCGGTAGAGCAGGCGGCTGTTAACCGCCGGGTCCCAGGTTCGAGTCCTGGCGCTGGAGCCATCATCCACTCGGTGACGGGTGGATCGTAAGAGGCTCTTCTCACTTGGAGGTGGGTGAGAAGGGATTTGCGTTCAGGCGCAGGAGTTTAGGAGGCGGAGGCGGTAGTTTTCGAAGCTTCTGTATCCGTAAGCTCGCCGAAGGACGAGCTTTGCTTTGCCATTGTAGCCTTCGGTTCGGGCGTTGGTGAGCCTGCAGATGAAGTAGGCGAGGACCTCGCGTCGCCAGCGCACGAGGGTGGTTCGAAGGGTGCGGACCTCGGGCAAAGTCGAGTGCGCCATCGCGTCGGTGAGACGGGTCAGCGCGAGCTTGGCTCTGTCATGACCGTGGATGCGGTAGATGCGGTTGATGGCTTCCTTGATGGCCCAGAGTTCGCGCAGCTCGGGCTTGTCGGCGAGCCAGCAGCGCACGCGCCAACGAAGCTCCGGGTTGAGCTTGCAGGGATTGCGGCGAAGGAGCTTGTAGAGCGGCAGCGCATCGCGACCGAGGTCGAGCTGCTTGATGTAGCGATGGATGGCGGGCGTGATGAGTCGCAGCACGTGGAACTTGTCGGCGACGAGCTGGGCGTGGGGGAAGAAGTCGCGGGCGAACGCGCGGTAGGAATCGGACAGGTCGAGCGCGACCCAGCGCACGTTGTCGCGGCCCGGGATGTGATCGAGGGCTGCACGAAGCACCGCGCCTTCTTTGCCTTCGACGACCTCCATCAATCGCTTGTTCTTGTGGTCGACGACCATGGTGACGAAGCGGCGCTGATTGAGCCGGGAATCGTGCTTGAAGAGGTGCTCGTCGATGCCGACTTTGACGGGCCACGGGTACTGCCGGGTGCGACGTCGAAGCTCGAGCTGCTCGTAGAGCACGCGGTGCAGGAGCGCCGACGAGCAGCGATAAACGCGGCGTACGGCCTTGAGGTCGCTGAAGTGTTCGCATGCCCAGAGCAAACGTTTGCGATAGCGCTCGGTGGTGCGATAGCCCTTGCGAACGCCCTCGACGGGTTCTGTGAAAGGGCGGCCACAAGGACGACACGCAAAGCGACGTTTTTTGACCCAGATGAAGGT
>Ga0111538_10013038_pt1 | contig 10963 bp, 10 predicted proteins | sample SoiMethybrSBSTD1_FD_79669 | JGI IMG/M metagenome (GOLD analysis project Ga0111538, IMG submission 79669) | Bulk soil microbial communities from a Populus tree surrounding site in Tennessee, USA - Soil MetaG P. TD hybrid SBSTD1 (version 2)... | ecosystem: Environmental > Terrestrial > Soil >... | reverse complement strand
CCCGCCTTTTGATTGCGTGAGATAACGTGAGGCGGGAGACTCGTCGAGGAAGTATACATTCACGGAGGAAGTATACACACACGCTTCACCGACGAGTCTCTGCCCTGAACAAAGTCAGATCATCAAAAAGGGCAGGACTCGTCGGGTCACGGTCTGTTGCCGCGCCTTAAAGGCGTCAATTGTCGGTCTCTGGTTGAATTTCCATCTCTGTGATTAGCCCATCTCTAAAAGTGTACACATGTCTTACCTGTCCGTCCATTAGAATTTTGTCATCCATATCTTTCACCAATTGATGCACTACAACTTCAACATGGTCGTCATCTAATTTAGCAATTGAAACCGGCGATACCAATGGATTAATTTCCCGCCATTGCCTCAACCAATAATCTCTTACGCCGGCATGCCCGCTAACATAGCCGCCTTCCCATCCATTTGGCCAATGAACATTTGAGTCCATGAGTGATAACACTTCATCAATATTTCTCCGATTGAATGCATCGTATGCTTTTTCAATTATTGCTTGATAGTTGTGATTCATGCTTCACCAGTTTTTGTTGATTAAATTTAAAAGACCTTCTTAACAAAAAGCAATAACCATTCAGGGCTTGTCATACTTTTGTTGGAATCAACGGAATAAAATAAAACTATAACTATGGCAACACAAATTTTCATCAATCTTCCTGTGAAGGATCTGAAGAAATCCATGAGTTTTTATGAAGCCATTGGCTTTAAGAATAATCCGCAATTTACAGATGATACAGCGGCCTGTATGGTAGTTAGCGATACCATTTATTTGATGTTGCTTACGTACGACAAATTCAAACAGTTTACAACCAAATCCATCATTGATGCGAAAAAGACGGTAGGAGTGCTTAATTCATTTTCGGTCAATAGCAACGAGGAGGTGGATGGTTTCCTGGAAAAGGCTTTAAAGGCTGGCGCGAAGGAATATAGAGAACCACAGGACTATGGATTCATGCACTTGCGCTCCTTCGAGGATCTGGATGGGCACAATTGGGAAGTGTTTTATATGGACATCAGCAAATTTCCAAAACAATAAAATAGTAAGGCCTGTTTCGCTTAATCGGATCAGGCTTTTCATTTGAAATTCTCATTTGATCATCAGTTGTTCGAATAAGAATTATGCAGGTCCTTTTTTAAGGGGTATTCCTTCAATTGCAAATTGACCATTAGACTTTGTTGCAATCGCTATCAGGTTACCCAACTCAATTGCAGTTCTTTTTAAATTGTCTGCTGTTGCTTTTAATGCAATGGAAAGATCGCACGGCTGATTTCCAATTGCCAATAGCACATCAAAATACTTTTGCAGATTCTTATTAGGCTCTCTTGGTACGTTGCCAGCTAAACCAATAACAGGTAATCCCCGCAACTTTGCTCTATATGCCACACCGAAAGGCCCTTTACCTTGTAACGTTTGTTCGTCAATACTTCCTTCACCTGTAATCACGAGATCTGCTTTTTGTAAAGCCGATTCGAATCCTGTTAACTCAAGAAAATATTCTATTCCATTTACTAATTGAGCATTGAGTAAGGCGTATAATCCTGCCGCAGCGCCACCGGCAGTGCCTCCATATTTCACCGACGCCATGTCTCTTCCCGTTTGTTGTAAGGCTACCTGAGCAAGGCGATCCAATGCCGCATCTAATTTTTTCACATCAGCAGATGATGCTCCTTTTTGTGGACCGAACATAGCTGCTGCACCATTGTCGCCCAATAATAAATTATCTACATCACACAATACAACAACTTCACAATGTGATATTCTTGCATCAAGACCCGAAACATCAATACTATCCAATTCAGATAGGCTCCCGGGGAGGTTTTTTAATTCATCTTTGTTTGCATTAAGAAACCTGATACCGAGCGCTTTTAATATACCAGTGCCACCATCAACAGTGGCTGAACCGCCCATACCCAGGATGATCTTCTTCACGCCCAGGTCCAGTGCTGATTTCATTTGTTGACCAGTTCCAAATGAGGTTGCGATCAGAGGGTTCAATTCCTCACGCTTTAGTAATCTGATTCCAGATGCATCAGCCATTTCAATGACCGCAGTCTTGCCGTTGTCGATCACTCCGAACGAAGAATTTATTTTCTTTCCCAAAGCATCATGCGCGATCGCTTCTCTGATTTGCCCGGTACACTTCTTTAAGATCAATTCACCGGTACCGTCTCCACCATCACCAACCGGGAAGCATTCGCATGAACAATCCAAATTGCTTTGCATGAGGCCTTCCTGGATGGCCAATGCAGTTTCCTCAGCCGTGAGACTATGTTTGAAGGCATTGGGTGCAATGAGAATGTTCATTTTCGGCCTTAAAGGTTTTTCCCAAATTTCGATACAAAACATTTGACACACTTAAGCACATAGGACACAATAGGAATCACATAGGTTTCACATAGACAGAGATCAGTCGCTTCTTAATCCTATGTGAAACCTATGCGTACCTATGTATCTATCCCGCATTTTGCGGGACAAGTTGTGCTTAAAGTAACGAGTACTTCAGCACAATCATTACGAAATCTTTCAACTGAGGGACTGAAAGTTTCACCTATCAGTTTTTTAATTCACTACATTTATCGGTTTGCCTGATATGAAGGCAGAAACATTATTTACTACACTATTCATTAGTCTTGTCCGAGCTTCTTTTGTAGCCCACGCAATATGCGGTGTAATCAAACAGTTTTTTGCTTTGAATAAAGGATTTCCCTCCGGTGGTGGTTCAACTGATAACACATCAATGCCCGCGCCTGCAATCACGTTTTGATTCAGTGCATCGGCAAGGTCCTGGTCAACAATAATTGGTCCCCTCGACGTATTCAACAAAAAAGCGGAAGACTTCATTTTGCTCAACGATTCTGTATTGATTAGACCCTTAGTATCAGGAGTCAGAGGAGCATGAATACTGATTACATCTGACGAACGCAATAATTCTTCTAAAGAACACCATTTGAAATTTCTTCGGTGCGATTGGTCAGTTTTCGTTCTACTGTACGCAATAACCTTCATATCAAACGCTGTAGCCACGTCTGCTACTTGTTGTCCGATGGCGCCAAATCCGATGATGCCAACTGTTTTATCGGCCAGTTCAATCAGCGGATAATCCCAAAAACACCAGTCTGCCGCGCTGGCCCATTTACCTTCCATTACGGCATCACTGTGTTGCTGCACATGATGGCAAAGTTCAAGCAATAATGCAAAGGTTAACTGCACTACCGATTTTGTTCCATAGCCCGGCACATTGGTGACCAATATTCCTTTTTGCCTGGCCGCTTCAACGTCTACCACATTATACCCCGTTGCAAGAACACCAATATATTTAAGTGAGGGTGTTTGGTCAATGACTTGTGCTGAGATAGGTGTTTTATTAGTCAACACAATGGTGGCCTCTTTGACACGCTCATAAATCTGTTCAACAGGCGTACGGTCATATACTGCAAGGTTCCCCAGTCGTTTCATTTCGTTCCAACTCAGATCGCCGGGATTTAACGCATACCCATCCAGTACAACAATATTCATTTCAGAAATCTTTAAATGAGTACAACTCGCATTTATATTTTGGTCGTTGAGAACTATAAAGCCGATTGCAAATTACTAGCCATTTCTCCTTATGCATGTATCAAAACATCCACCAGGGATAATAAATATGATACACTACCTGTGAGGCGACTCATAGCTGTCCCAAGCTTTCCATCAATCATTTGGTAGGTAGGGATAAGGAATTGCAACAGGTACGCTTGTACAAATACAATTATGCAAATCAGCATTAGCATGATAAAACTGTGCTTTACGGTAAAACGAAACAGCTCGGATTCCTTTCCTACCAAATGACCAGCTGCCGCAGCTACTGCGATGGATTGAGGGGAGATCATTTTGCCTACAACACCACCGGAAACATTGGCGCTGACCGTTACCACGGGATCAATACCAATAGAAGTAGCGGTTGCTGCTTGTAATTTTCCGAACAACGCATTTGCCGAAGTATCCGAACCCGTAATGAACACACCTAACCATCCTAACACTGGAGCGAAGAATGGAAATAATACTCCGGTGCTGGCAAGTGCCTCAGCGATTGTAATACTGATACCAGAATCATTTACGATGTAGGCAAATGCAAGAACTGAAGCTATCGTGATGATTGGAAATTTTAATTGTTTCAAGGTTGCAAGGAAAACTTTGAAACCTTCTTTGTAGGTGAGGCCGATCAAAGGGATTGAGATCAATCCTGAAATAAGAATTGCAGTACCCGCCGCAGATAAAATGTTGAGCTTATAAATATGTGGGATGAGATTGCCGTTTTTGTCGGCAATAGCATTGTGTAGTCCTGGCATTTCAAATTGATACAATGCGGTTGTATTCAAAACCTGCTTGACGGGTGCCAATCCCCAGGCAATAATCATGACAGTTAGTAAAATAAAAGGAGTCCAGGCTCTCATGATTTGTTCGTTTGAGTATTGGTTTTCTTGCTGCAGCGTTGGCGCAGGTTCATTTGGGAAGCGCCAGATTGTTTTAGGTTTCCAGGTCTTCAGGAAAAGCATCAGGGCTATAATGGATCCAATGCCCGCAATCACGTCAGGCAGAGCGGGTCCGAGAAAATTGGAAGAAAACCATTGCAGAAAAGCAAATGAAAAACCTGAAACCAATATTGCAGGCCATACTTCTTTTGCTTTACTAACACCACACATGAGCACAACTAAATAGAGTGGGAGTAAAAGTGAAAGAACAGGCAGCGTTCTTCCCACCATTTGAGAAATGGCCATCTCTGGAATTGAAGAAACCTGGGAAGCAACAGTGATTGGAATTCCAATGGCACCAAAAGCAACCGGCGCAGTATTCGCAATCAAACAAATTCCTGCCGCGTAAAGTGGATTGAAGCCAAGACCTACCAGCATTGCAGCGGTGATGGCCACCGGTGCACCAAATCCAGCAGTGCCTTCAAGAAAAGCACCAAAGGAAAATGCAATCAAGAGAGCTTGCAATCTTCGATCGGAAGTGATAGAGGCCATGAAATGCTTTATGATTTCAAATTGTCCGCTCTTCACAGTGATATTAAAAAGAAATACGGCAGTTATTACAATCCAGCATATCGGAAACAAACCATACATAGCCCCATTGGCGGTTGAAAGAAGTGCCAGACTGACTGGCATTTTATAAATTAAAGTAGCAATGACGATGGCTATGAACGTTGCGATAATGCTGGCTTTGTATCCCTTCATTTTTTTTATAATCAAAGCCCAGAAAATAAAAAGCACTGGTATTACAGCAACCAGCGCAGAAACCGCAATGTTGTTGAAGGGATCAATGATTTGTTTCCAGTGCATATGCTTTTTTAAGATCCAAGAACCAAGATCCAAGAACCAAAGAAATTTCAAATCAAAAATCTCAAATCAATTGGTTGCTCTCATTTATTCTTGGTGCCTTTTTGGTTCTTGGTTTTTTATTCTTTGATGCTTATTTGGATCTTAGACTTTCGATCTTGCTTAAGCAAGATCGACGGCAACAATTTCGTGATCCAGGATCTGTGGAACGCGCAATACTATTCTGCCATTCTTATTTTCAATGGATGGCTTACTATCGGACATCAATAGCTTAACGCCGGTCACAGTCTTGTTGTCTGGAATTTTGATACTCACGTTTGCATGTACTGGCAACAATTCCCTGAACGAGCCCTTCATCATCATGGGGTTGGTAAGGTTTACCAGGTGTACGGTCATGGAATTTTTCTGCCTCCAAATTGCAACATCCATTATACCTGGTCCCTTCACATCAGCTACAAGGTCGTCCTTTAACGCCCAGCGAATAGTATTGCAAAGTAGCCTACCGTGATCAGAACTCATGACCTGCCAATAACTGCGGTCAATATCACCGGGGATATAGGCCACTCTTCCCTTGCCAACTTCTCTTAAATATAACTCTCTTGTGCCTGTTTCGGACTTTCTTGGATAAACATCTTCCATTGGGAGATCAGGGTAAGTTGGAATCAATGTAACAGGACTTGGAAAAGAAGCATCGGGTTTCACATCCACCTGGTGAACACAGTTGATGATGCGATAGGCATCCTCCAAACCTTTTAAAACGGAATTAAACTTTTGCGTTTGATTGTCCATCTTGAGGAGCAGGTAACTATTTTTCATTGGCCCTTCAACACGGTTGTTGTAGGATACACCAAATAAATCAGACAATCCAAAATTATCTCGAGGCATTCCTGCTTCGTTGTACAAAGAAGTTTCAAATGTGGCAACGATACTTCCACCTCTGCGCACAAATTCGCGTAGTTGCTCGCACTGCGCATCTGAGAGGGCCGCGATATTAGGAAGGATGAGTAATTTATAATTCTTCAAATGTTCTTCATCCAGTAGTTTATCATTCACCATATCAAATGGAATCCGATCTTCCACCAATGCCTGGTACATGCCCATTGCGTGATCGCGCCTGGCTTGCTGCCATGGCTTTCCTCCATATTTCTGATCGGTTTGTTGGGAGTACACCATAGCAACAGTTGCCATTGACGCAGTATTACGCAAGTATGTTTCTGCTTTGTAATATTTCTGATACATACTGGCCACTGCATCCATCCAACGTTTATCATAGATATAAGCTCCAAATTTCACAAAGCATGGTTTCATGCCGTTGGCAACGCCTTCCGCCACCCAGATTTTTATTTCTGCGTCATTTTGTACTGAATCTTTCCAACGAAATTCCTCTTCGAGCCCAACACTGAAAATATTAATCAGGGGTTTCATGCCTAAACTTGCCCGCAATTCCTTTGCGCCTTTAGCATTTGCCCATGGCGGAGTTGCGCCTCTTCTGCCTTGTTGGTCGGCAAAGAAAAAATCAGAGTGTTTGCCGGTTAATAATTTATCCGGAAATCCATTGGGAATAAAACGTGCTGAGGGTTTTATCTTTCTTAACTCGCCATCCCACAAAAACCACAGTTCTTTCAAACGTTCAGTTTGCCACTCTGTCCATTTCAGATAAGTGGGATCCGGAACTCTGTCAGCCACTTCTAGTCCTTCCGGCGTTGGTAACTTGAGTCCAGTAGCTTTCATGAAGTTCTCTGCGCAATGTTCACAATAGCAAATACCATGTCCCTGCCATCGATTGGAAAAAATTGCGTTCGGAGAGTATCGCTTCATGATTTCTCCGTTTACCTGCGTCATGAAGTTGAAATTATAAGGCCCCAACGCACAGGTGACCCATAATTCTGGATTAGCCCAATGTCGACGCTTTTTGCCATCGGCAGTAACAGCGATATAATCGGGATGTGCATCGTACATGTCCTGCCTTGTAGCGTGCGGATCTGTACGAAGAATTATAGTTCTATTCTTTTTTCGACAAGCCTCAACGAGATAACCAAGAGGATCAGCGTTTCCCAACCACGCACTTCTATGATGATAAGGAATTTCTGTTGGATAAAATGCTACAATGCCACCAGCACTTAGCAAAACTCCATCCGCATGTATCTTATCAAAATAATTTAACCAGAAATCCGGATCATAATGACCAGGATCGGTTTCTACAAAAGCGAGTTGCGCCCAACGCATCGATTTATCAAACCAAGCTTCTTCAGAATCGTAAAAGGGACTAGCAAACGCGGTGGAACCCAAAAAGCTAACGCCTCCGCCTACGAATCCGGCGTGTTTTATAAAATCTCTTCTGTCCATATAACCTGGATTATGTGAGAATTCAAATTATTTTACCGGTATGACTGTTCTACCTACTATGCTGAGGAGGAATGCCTATATCCCGCACGTACTTTGAAAATATGAAGTATATGAGGAAATAGTGCATCCATCGCTTCTTGCACAGCTCTGGCTGAACCTGGTAAAGTAATCACAAGAGAATTTTTAATGAAACCGGCAACACCCCTGGATAGCATCGCATATGGCATGCGTTGTTGTCCGTAGTGACGAACTGCCTCCATTATTCCAGGTATTGGCGTTTCAAGGATGGGAGAGATGGCTTCCGGTGTAACATCGCGGGGAGATAATCCTGTTCCTCCAGTAAATATTATGAGGTCAACATTCTTTGCACTCAACATTTCTGCCTGGTTGCGAATAACATCTACTTCATCTGGTATGACTTTATAATCAACTGTGAGAAGGCTATATTGTTTCATTCGTTCAACAATTGCCTTACCTGCACTGTCTTCGTTTTCTCCTTTTGAAATGGAGTCTGAACAAACAACTACCGCACAGGTAAGTTCTTCTCTGATTTCGTTCTGGTCTGATTTGCCGCCTTCTTTACGCAACAACTTTATTTGGGAGATTTCAACAACATTGTCGATGGGCTTCAACATATCATACATGGTGAGTGCGGTTATCGCCGCACCATGCATGGCCTCTACTTCAACACCTGTTTTATAAATAGTATGAATTTCTACTTCGATGAGGATATTCAATCCGTCAATAGAATGTTTGATTGCGGCATATTCAACAGGAAGGGGATGACAATCGGGAATTACATCACTCGTTTTTTTGATGGCTAGCAAACCTGCAGCTCTTGAAAATTCAAATACATCACCCTTTGGAACCTGTCGCATTTGAATGGCGTCAATAGTTTCCTGCTTTGATACGGTGACCACGGCAGTAGCAATGGCTTTGCGCAGGGTGTTATTTTTTTTAGTGATGTTGACCATAATTACTGATTCACCTTCCATTGGTAAGTTTCATCCTCGAACAACTCTTTGCCCCAAATGGGCAATTCGTTCTTTATTCGCTCAACGGTTTCTTCGCAAGCGTCAATGGCTGCCTTTCGATTTTTGGAGGATGTAAAAACAAATAAACATATCTCACCGGCGGCCACCCTTCCCAAACTATGATACACGTGCATGCAGGTGAGCGGATACTTCGCAAAAATTGCCTCGCGTATGTCATGCATTTTTTCTAAAGCCATTTCCTCGTAAGCAGTGTATTCAATCGCCGTCATTTCTTTTTCATTGATGCGGTCCGCCCTCACCTGGCCAAGAAAAATACTGTGTCCGCCAATAGAAGTTTGCGTACTATGCTTTTGAATGCTCTCACCGATAAAGGCTGAATCAATCTTTCCCTGGACAAATATGTTCTTTGGTTTTTTCTCCATTAAACCATCTGTTTTTGTTGTTGCAACCATTGTACAATTCCATTTCTCAGGCTATATATTTTCTTGCTATCGCCAAAAATTTGATGGAGGTTTTGAGCAGCCTGTAGGCTTCGTTTTCCGGATTGACAAAACAGCACTATTGTTTCGGTGCTGAATTTCGTTGCATTCTCTTCCAATAGCGAAAGAGGCATGTTAAGATGTTCAAATTGATTTATGCGAGGTAGTTCGGTGCTTTCCCTCACATCAATTAAAGTAACACTCTCAGCTTGCAGCATTTCATTAAACAATTCATTATTGATCTCCAACGGCGAATTTGCTGAACAAAGCCATTCATAGTTCGTACGCATCAATGCGTCCAGGCTATCTGGAATCCTGGACCGTGTTCCTGGTACCGCGGTCAATTCAATTTCATATAATTTATTATTCCGTGCGTCGTAGGTAATCATTTTATCAATGGCAGGGCTGCCTACTCCTGTGATTAACTTGATGGCTTCATTTGCCATCATTGTTCCAATGATACCAGGCACAACCCCCAGCACGCCTGCTTCTTCGCAATTGAGGATTTCATCATCGGCCGGCGGTTCCGGAAACAAATCTCTATAATTAACGGGCACAGCGCCAGCAACGGTTTTACAATTAAATATGGCAACTTGTCCTTCATATTGGGCAACTGCACCATAAATCAAGGTCTTATCCAGCAGCACACAGGCATCATTTACCAAATAACGGGTGGCGAAATTATCTGATCCATCGAGAATGAAATCGTAGCTTCTAAAGATCTCTGCAACATTGTCCACAGTCAACCTAATATCGTAAGCATGAAAATCGATGTCGGGGTTTAATTGACTAAGAATCGCAATCGAAGTCTTTGCTTTGGATTGTCCAACATCAGCTACTGAATATAGAATCTGCCGATGCAGGTTTGAAAGCGCAACAATATCATTATCTACCACCCCGATTGTTCCTATTCCCGCTGCTGCCAGGTATTGGAGAGCGGGGCATCCCAATCCACCAGCACCCACAACCAACAATTTCGCGTTCAGCAATTTTTGCTGCGCAGCCTCGCCAAAATCCTTTAGAATCAGTTGGCGATGATATCGTTCATATGAAATTTGTTTATCCATTTATCCTCCGGAAAAAGGCGACATTAAAGCCACAGTATCATTGGTATTAAGTGGTGTGTTTGCATTGATCATTTTCTTGTTCACGGCAATCATAAATTTCGAATGTTGCAAGTCGGGATAGTGCTTATTCAATTCAGAGATAAGTGAATTGGTATCGGCAATATTCTCCAATTGCAAGGATTCACCAACTATTTCACTCAAACTTCCGAATGCTATTACATTAATTGGCATATACACTACAAATTTACCGTACTCTTTCCACTATGATTTTATTGAGCCATTTTACATACCTGCGACCAGTAGCAGTATCACTGCCTGAAATTAGTGCAATCCTATCATCCGCTGCAGATGCGGGTTTCCCGTCATGTTCTGTTAAGATATATATGTCATCGCCATTTTTGCTGTTAAAGATCTCGTTCCAGGAGAATACTACTTTGTAATTATCCGAGGCAATACAAACTACATAGTATTCGCTTAATAATTTAGGCGTCGGCGCGTCAATTTCTGCCTTGTCGAGAATGTCTTTCAAGAGAACTCCTCTTAATCTGTTCATTGAATATTTTCTTTCCAATAAATGATTTCTAATTACAATGCTATCGATAGCGTATGATTTATATGATGATAAAGAGGAGAGTGATACAACCACCTGATGCTTTACCAATCCTTCAATATTGAATTTTTCAGTGGTCTCGGGCTTCGATTGAGGGAAAACCACCAAGCTGGCGAATATGAAAAT
>Ga0111538_10013036_pt1 | contig 10963 bp, 11 predicted proteins | sample SoiMethybrSBSTD1_FD_79669 | JGI IMG/M metagenome (GOLD analysis project Ga0111538, IMG submission 79669) | Bulk soil microbial communities from a Populus tree surrounding site in Tennessee, USA - Soil MetaG P. TD hybrid SBSTD1 (version 2)... | ecosystem: Environmental > Terrestrial > Soil >... | reverse complement strand
GAGAGAAAAACAGCCGCAAGAGGGCTTGACAACAGCGGCAACATAGAAGGAAGTAGAAACGGCTTTTTCGCGCTGGGCGGCTCCGCAGGGCTGTGCTCGCGTGAAAAGTGGGCTGTATTTCCTATACTCCCAACGGCTGTAGCACAAACTCGTAATCGAGCGTGTAAAATGGTACCTCCAGCCGGGTGCCGTCTGGTGCGACGCCAGGCTCATGACGCACGTAATCGCCGATGCAGGAGCTGCGCACGCCAAATACAGCGTCTGAATCTAGATAAGGATCGCCTTCCACAAATACATGTGTGATGAGCCGGTCGTAGCCCTCAGCCTGGATCATACAATGCAAATGGGCCGGACGGTATGGATTTTGGTGTAAGGCCCGCAGCATGTCGCCCACCGGGCCATCCGTTGGCACGGGGTAACTACACGGTTTGATGGTACGCAGCCGAAAACGTCCCTCTGCGTCCGTCTTAAACACCGCCCGGAGCTTCATCTCCTGCCATTCGGGGTGCTGTACATCATAGAAACCGTCTGCACCCGCTTGCCAAACGTCCACCGTCGCTCCAGCAATCGGTTTGCCCTTAGCCGACTTGACCAGTGCCGAGACAAAACACGGCTCGCCGGCTACCCCCTCGGCAATGCTAGCCCCATGGGGGAGATGCGGCGCCCCGTTGACATGGAAAGGGCCGAACACGGTCTGTTCGGTCACACCCTGGGGTCGATTATGATTTTGCGCTACCACGAGTTGCGACAAGCCGAGCGTATCGGACAGCAAGATAAATTCCTGACGCTTATCGTCGCACTTCTGACCAACGCTGGTAATGAACTGGATACCCTGGAACCATTCATCCTCGGAAAGGTGCACCTCGCGTGCAAACTCGTGCATGTGCTTGATGAGGCTGGTCATAATTTCCTGCAAACGTGGACTCGGCACGTGCTGCAACCGCCGTATGACCTCGTCCGTAATGTTGTGCTCGTTCAGGTTCTGCATAGCGAGCTTCCTTCAAGAGTTGTTAGGCGACGTAGGCTGCAGACATCTTCAGGCACCCGGACCTCGCCCCATGGAGTAGGGCTGCCACCGCACTAATCCGGTCTTTTCCAGCACAGCCGGATTGACACAGCTTCTGGGCCAGCGGCCTGTGAGCACCAGGGCGATCTCCTGGCCGACGCGACGGCGGCGCTCAGGATCCATGCGGGCTGAGGCTGAGGCCACATGCGGGCTGAGAATGACGTTGTCCATGCGTAGTAGCGGGTTGGAAGGATCGGGTGGCTCCTGTTCGAACACATCCAGGCCAGCGGCAGCGATCCAGCCCTCCTGTAGGGCTTTAATGAGCGCCGGTTCATCGACTGTGGCACCGCGACTCGTATTAATAAAAATGGCCTCGGGTTTCATCAGCCGAAAGTGGTCTTCGGTCATCAGATGGTAGGCCTCAGACGTGGACGGGGCGTGCATGGAGACAATGTCAGAGCACTGCAGCAACTCAGTAAAGCCAACAGGCTCGACGCCGTACTGGGTAATCACTAGTTCTTCGATGTACGGATCGTAGGCCAGCATGTGCACACCAAAAGCCCTGGCACGCACCGCGGTCGCCCGGGCCACATGACCAAAGGAGACAAAGCCGAGTGTCTGCCCCATGAGGCGTGGGAACTGCGACAACAACGGCCGTCCTTCGCGCCAACGCCCTTCGCGAACGAATCGGTCCATAGTGGTGAGGCGACGGAACGTAGCCAGGAGGAGCATCATCGCATGATCGGCGACTTCTTCGATAAACGTGTCTGGCACATTCGTGACCGGGATGTTGCGTGCCGTAGCTGCAGCCACGTCCACAGAATCCGCCCCAACACTGCCTAGCGCAATCACCTTGCACTGGTCCAGATTGTCAATAATGTGCTTGCTAATGCGTACGCCTTTGGCAATAATCGCATCGGCATCGCGTGCAGCGCGAATGAAGTCATCCTCGGTGGCGGCGGGAATTTCGATAATCTCTGCATCAATTGGGGCGAGGGCTTCCATCTCCAGCTTGTAGCCCTCCCCTGACACGCCAAAGCTGGCGCCCGTGAGTTTGTGGGTGACGACCTTGAACTTGGCCATGTCTTGCCTCCTTGTGCTATGCTACGTTGTGATAGCTTTTGCAATGCGTCGGTTTTCGTAGTCAAGAATCCGTGGGGCAAGCTGCCGGTACAATGGCAGGAACCAATACCGTGCCCCAGGAATACGGAACTGTCCGCGTAGACGATTGACGACGAGACACGTCTGCGCGTCGAGCGGTACGACCGTGAACGATTGGCTGTGCGGAAATCGGTCAAGACCGTGCTCCTGCAATTCTCCCCACGCCACAAAATACTTACGATAGGCACGAATACGCGCGATACGCGTTTGGCGATAGAGTCCCCAAATATGGTGCATGATGGGTATACACAGCTCCGCTTGCATTACCGGCTCTGGATACATCACAGCCACGTGAAAGATGTTGAGACTGAGGAGTCGGCGCGCATCAGCCATCCAGTCCCAGACGGTGTCTGCCGAGGCGTTGATCTGCAGACAGCATTCGCACTCATAGACAATGGGTGTATGAGCCGTACGCCAGACTTGGCGTGTACCCATGACCGACCCTCCTCAGACATCTCCCAGCAACAGGCGACGGATCTGCTCCGGTTCTGTGAGCAAGCTTGCCAGTCTATTAAGACACTCGTCAATAGCCTGCGCATACGCCTCAGCCCCGCCGAACCGTTTTAGCACTTCGGGTGCGATAAACTTGAACATGAGCGCCGAGGTCCCTGGGGGCAGGCCAACGAAGTGCACCGTGATAATACCGTAATCCCGCAGTAGCAGCATAGCGAGCGCTGCTGACGCCTCATATGGCACGATCGGCGGTGTACGCAGGCCGGCGCGCTCTAGCGCCATGGCGAGGATGTCGTCAGCCAGCAGCTCCGCAATCACCGGGGTCTCGTGCAGACGGTCACCGAGCACATTCTTGATGGCTGCCGTCACCTCTCGGGTCGTATCGACGAGTTCTTGGACTCGTTCAGTCGTTGACCCCACCAGTGAGCGGACTGCTGCTGGATAGAGGAATGGCCGTGCCTCCAGGCCCATCTCGAAGGCTCGCGCGCGAATACGCGATACCAGCGATTTCTCACCCGCCATCACGCCGAGCCGTGGACCCACTGTACCGTATTTATCGAGACCGGTGGCTACGACATCCACACCGAGCTGCAGCGTGCGTGGCTGGTCAAAAATCGCCGGCCCCACGCGGGCGCCACCAGCGTCATCCACGTAGACCCGCACACCCTTGTCATGCGCTAGTTGCACGACCTGTTGCAGCTCATCCGTTGGCATAATCTCGTACGTCACCGCCAGGCGAGTCAGCACCACCAGCCCGACACGCGACTCCCGCTCCAGGGCAGTGGCAAACTGCTCGATACCCGCCGTGTCAATGAGAGTGGCGCCGGCCTGGGCAACAGCCCGGACAACGGACGGGTGGCTATAGCTAGAGGAGACACCAATGACGACATCACTCGGCTTGACAAGCGTTAGATGCGTGGCATACGTCGCACCGGTGAGCCGGTTAAAGAGGGCGACATCGTGCTGCTCGGGTGAGCCGCCAAAATGCTCCAGGGCCGCCTGCTTAAACTGGTCGAAGTAGAGAGCCGGTGCCATAAAGTCATTGGCAATGGGCAGTTCGTCTGGGCTTAGCGGCAACCCGTGCTCGAGACCTGAAAAATTGAAAATAGCCTCTGGGCCGCCGGTGCGAATACGTGCCGCAATATGCCGCCATGCCTCCTGAAATTTGCGAAAATCGTCCTCAGTGCTGGGCAGGATATGCCCGCGTGCATATGGCAGCCCTGGCGCATAGGCGTTGCCGAAGCGATCCGTGCTCATGCCGTCCTCCTGCAAGTCTTGTACACTTTGCTACTACGCCTCTCCCCACTCTAGCAGGTGGACTCTATACTCTGCAAGAGCACACGGCAGGGATTCCAGGTATAGTTATAAGGCTTTCCAAGGCAAGAGAATAGATGGACGCCGCCAGGAGGTGAGAACCATGGTCGATTTTGATCGCGGTGTGCTTGGAGTAGAATCTGCCCCGATTCATTATGACGTCGAAAAAGGCGCGATTCGCAAATTTGTGGAGGCCATTGGTGACCCAGACCCTATCTACCGTGACGAAAAAGCGGCGCAGGCGGCTGGCTTCAAGACGATTGTGGCACCTCCAACATTTTTGTGCACCTTCCGGGCGCAGGAGTTGCCTGATTTAAAGATTGTCTTTGGTGGCCGGGTACGCTTGAATGGTGGGAATGAGTACGAATATTATAAGCCGGTCTATGCAGGAGACATCATCACTGTGACAGCCAAATATGCTAACGTCGCTGAGCGCACTGGCCGCACAGGGAAAATGGTCTTTGTCTTCACCGACCTCACCTTCACCAATCAGCATGGGGAAGTGGTGGCCACAGGGCGCAATACAGGCATCATGCGAGAATAGCGAGGAGACTCCTCATGAGCAAAGAGCAGCTCTATTACGATGATGTGCAGGTTGGCGATGCGCTCCCTCCCCTGGTCAAAAACCCTACCACCCGGCAACTGGTGCAATATGCTGGAGCCTCTGGGGATTATTATGAGATCCACTACGATCACCATTTTGCGGTGAAGGCCGGCCTCAAAGACGGGGTCATCGTGCACGGCTTGCTGACGGCTGGCTGGCTCGCACAGCTAATAACTGATTGGCTCCCATCACCGCTGGCTCTGAAGAAATTTGGGGTGAGCTACCGTTCCATGGCGCATCCTGGAGACACCATCACATGCACGGGAATGATCGTCAGCAAATACGAAAAAGATGGTCTGCACTTGGTCGACTGCGAAATGGCGGCAGAGAATCAACGGGGTGAAAAATGTGCTATCGGTAACGCCACTGTAGCTCTGTCGAGGCGCTCATTATCTCGTACCCCGCCAATGGATTGCCTGTAAATGCTTTGGTAGGCGCGGGGAGGCGAACGCTGCTTGACGCAGCCCGCATCTTGGACTACGCTGCGTGGTGCTTCCGGACGTGACATATGAGCCGTTAGCCCAGTGCGGGCGCCCTTGTTCTGGAGGAAGGAGACACAGATGTTGTACGAATTACGTATTTACAAAACAGTCCCTGGCAGATTACCAGCCATCAACGACCGCTTTGCCAAGCACACGATCGGTTTCTTCAAGAAGCACGGCATAGGCATCGTGGGATTCTGGAACGATGAGATCGGTACCAGCAACCAGTTGACCTACATCCTCGCATTTGACAGCCTGGCAGATCGGGAACAAAAATGGGGCACCTTCCAGGCTGATCCAGGCTGGCACCAGGTGCGTGCCGAAACAGAAGCATCAGGGCCAATTGTGGCGCAAGTGATTAATACCTTTATGCGCCTCACGCCCTACTCACCGCAGCCTCAGATCCGGTCGAACGTGCAAGAATTGCGTATCTATGATGCCATGCCGGGGAAGCTGCCGGCCCTGCACGACCGCTTTGCCAAGCATACTACAGGGCTCTTCAGCAAGCATGGTATCGAAAACATTGCCTACTGGGTTGATGATGTCGGCACCAGTAACCGACTGACCTATATGCTCGGCTATCCTGACCTCGGTGCCCGCGAAAAGAGCTTTGCGGCGTTTCAGGCCGACCCCGCCTGGCAACAGGCCCGTGCTGAGTCGGAAAAGGACGGCGCTCTAGTGCGGGTGAGCCGTCACTCCATCCTCCGCCTCGCACCGTATTCACCTCGCTAGACAGGGATCTCGCTCCTTTCCCCTGGCTTTCACCCCCTCCCTAGCCCTCCCTCGTTAAGAGGGAGGGTATAGCTTAACCGCAAAGGCCGCTTGAGATCGTGCTAGGCACTGCCGTGATCGCTGTCCAGAATCTCCTGGATTTTCTCCTTGGGCACCTGCACATTGACCCCGGCACGCTCTTCTTGCAAGAGCATGGCCACGCGGGAGTCGCGCTGGCCCCAGCCGCGGTTGAAGGCTTCGGTCAGTTCTTCCAATGTCAGGTTGGCCAGGCGCATCGGTACATTGAACTCTCTCCCCACCTCTACGGCCAGCGAGACGTCCTTGCGGGCCAGGCGGAGCGCGAAGTCCGGTGGGTCAAAATGCGCCGGTAAGAAATGCTGCGTCACGCCATCAAATGTCTGACGCCGGCCCAGGGCGCCGTGCCGCACGGCCTGCCAGAGCACGAGTGGATCCACTCCAGCCTTGATCCCCATCGTAAAGGTCTCGGCCAGGGCCGTTTGGAGAATATAACCCGTGCAATTATGCACCAGCTTGGCCACGGCCCCCGTACCGATCGGCCCGACATAATACGGCTTGTCTCCGATAGCATCAAGCACGTGTTTATACTGATCATAGATCGCTTTATCGCCACCAACCCAAATTGCCAACCGCCCCGTACGGGCTCCATGCGGTCCGCCGCTGACCGGGGCATCAAGCACGTGGGCACCCATTTTGGCAAACATATCATGGATGCGGCGCACTAGCGTCGGCGAGTTAGTGCTCAGATCGGAGTACACTTTGCCTGGGCGTATCCCATGGAGCAAGCCATTCTCACCAAGTGCGACCGCTTCCACTTCCGGGGGACCTGGCAATGACGTGAACACGATGTCGCTGGCTTCTGCTACAGCACGCGGCGTATCGGCCCAGGTGGCGCCCCCTTCGAGGTGTGGTGCGGCGGCATCGCGGTTAATGTCATGTACGACAAGTGCATGGCCACCCTTGAGAGTATTGAGCGCCATGCTGGAGCCCATTGTGCCCAGACCAATAAATCCGACTTGCATGTCTCCTCCCTCTAGTGACCATCGAGGGCCTTGCGCAGGTTATCACCGTGGGCTTTCCACCATTGGTTCAGAATATTAATGTCCGTGCCGATGCAGAAATGGCGCACACCCATGTCTAAATACTCTTTCGCCTGATCAGCAGAATTGATCTCGGCGCGTGGCGGGACACCCATCTTCAGGGATGTTTCGAAGACCCGACGCTCGATCCGCTTCATTTCAGGCGAACTCCGTTCACCGGCTCGCCCCATCCCCATAGAGTAATCCGAGCCACCCCATTGGACCATGTCAACGCCCGGCACCGCCAGCACTTCTTCCAGGTTGTCCACGGTACCAGGCTTCTCGATCATGATCGTCACGACAATATCACGCAGGGCCTGCACGTATGCCTGCGTGCCGCCATAGCCCATGTAGGTGAAGCGGCGTGTCGCCACACCGTACGTGCCGCCGTCTTCCGGCGTTTCCGGGCGGACAATGCGTACGCACTCGGCCACGTCAGCGGCTGAACGGCAATCGGCGAATAACACGCTGTGGAACCCTGAGCCGATGGCGCGTTGCGCTAAAAAGCCCCGCGGTTCCTGGTCAACTTTGATCATCATCGACATGTCATACAGTTCGGCGGCGCGGCACATATTATCGAGATCATGGAGATCGTACGGACCATATTCGCCAACAAATTCTACATAGTCATACACGCCAGTGTGACCAATAGCTTCAATAACGGACGGCCAGGTGGTGTGAATGTGCGTGGCCAACGTGGGCTTGTCGGCCTTGAGTAACTCGCGTAGCTTATTGGGTCGCATGGATCACCTCCAGCAGACAAAATGAGACATGTAGGGCTTAAGCCATGTTTTTATAGAGGACAGGCGAGCCCATGTCCAGCAGAAAACACCAGACGCGAGCGCGTCAGTCTTCACGGTGCTGCCAGGGCTTGCTCGACGAGTCGGCAAGCCTCAGGGGACATGGATAACGTCAGGGCCACCTCGTGGCCACGCGCCGACATCTTTTTCCAGGTCTTCTGCAGGATGTCGATGATTTTAGCTTCGTCGTGCTGTGTCGCGAACTCTGCCAGGTAGTTTTCCAGAAACACCAGACAGATGACGTCCTCTAGGCACTGCACCTCGGGATCGCGTTTCAAACTCTCTTTACGAAGTAGCGTTTGCACGCGCCGGATGGTGGCATCGTCATAGCCGACCTCGCGCAAGATCGCGGCAGCAGTGTCAGCATGGAACTTGGCGAGCGTGGTACGCCAGCGCAGGTAGCCGGTCCGGTCCATGGGATAGGTATGACGGGGGATGGTCCAGCGCCGGATATGTTGACAGCGCACGGCGAGGCACAGTACTTCAGAAGCATCGGGAGCGAGCTTGTCGAGCCAGGTGGTCATGCGCTGAGCATACAGCAGTTCTTTGGGATAGATCGCCCCCTGAAAAATTTCCGTCGTGGGATCTTCGGCGTTCGCCGCGTCGAAACGGGCGATGGCAGCATTGAAGCGTTCTGCATCGGCAGGCATAGGGCCTCCTCATACACGTGGGCTCATCTGCAAAAAGATAGCCGAGCGGGCAGACAAACGTTGACAGACGATAGCACGCTGTGGTACCTTGCGCACATGCTTGATATATGACTCCGTACACAGTAGGTGCACTGTTGATGATCTCCACGTTGGCTCCTATCTCTTCTGCTCTGTGTTGTTGTTGCAGCTGTTGCTGTTGTTGCGCGTGTTGTTGCTGCAACACAGGAGGGAGTGGATGAGCTAGGTCGACGCGGTCTGTTGTTCATAGAGTTTGGATCAAAGCCCACTTCCTCGACACTGAGGGGGTGGGCTTTTGTTGTTTCTGGCGACTGCAGTGCTACCCCATAACCATAATAAAGGAAGCGCACATGCCGCACGCTCGTACTTGGAAAGACACCTTGCAGGGACAGCTCCCTCCTGACCTCGAAGCAGAAGTGAACATATACGACACACAAATCGAACTGAGGCGCCAGGGCAAAATTGATGAGCGCGTCTTTGCCGAGACCCGGCTACGTCGTGGGGTCTATGGCCAGCGCTACGATAACGGGCAACGCCACGACGGCGTGGGCGTACAACAGCTCAGCTACCCCTCAGGGGAGTTGACCAAGGGACCAAACACTGTCTGGGATGCCCCCGGGATGCAGCGCATCAAAATTCCCTTTGGGGGCCTGAACGCCGAACAAATGCTGACCCTGGCCGACCTCGCCGAAGAGTATTCTGACGCCATCTGTCATGTGACGACGCGGCAGGATTTTCAATTACACTTCGTCCACATTGAGGATACCCCAGACCTCATGCGCCGCTTGGCGGCGGTCGGCATCACTACCCTGGAGGCCTGTGGCAATGTGGTCCGCAACGTTACCGGGTGCCCGCTGGCCGGTGTCTGCCACGATGAGGGGTTTGACGTCACGCCCTATGCCCATGCCCTGGCGTACTTCCTGCTGGGGCATAAGGACACGCAGGACTTTGGTCGCAAATTTAAAACGGCTTTTTCCGGCTGCGCCCAGCATGCCTGTGGTCTGGCCAATATGCACGACCTTGGCCTCATCGCCAGTACACGCCTTGAGCACGGGGAGACGCGCCGAGGTTTTCAATTCTACGTGGGTGGTGGCTTAGGCGCTGTACCGCATCAAGCGCATTTGTTGGAAGCGTTTGTGCCAGAAGAGGAACTTTTACCGCTGTCTCAGGCGGTCTGCCGGGTTTTCGCGCGCCTTGGCGAGAAAAAGAATCGGGCGCGGGCGCGGCTCAAATTTTTAATTGCCAGGCTGGGTATCGAAGAATTTCGTCGGCTCGTGCTAGAAGAGCGGGCCATCCTCCCCGAAGACCCGCGCTGGACAGCCTATCTCAACGCACTCCACGGCACTGACGATCAGCCCACGCACCCCTGTGGCCTCCTCGGCCCCGGCCCATACCCAGAGGGGTTTCAGGCCTGGCATGAGAGCAACGTCTATGCCCAGCGGCAACCTGGCTACGCCGTCGTCACCGTCTGTCTCCCACTGGGCGACATCACTGCCCAGCAGATGCGTGCCCTTGCTGCTATCACCCGGCGCTACAATGGCGGACGAGCTCGCACTACGGTGGAACAAAACATCGTGCTGCGGTGGATCAGCCAGGCCGACCTTCCAGCGCTCTACGCCGAGTTGGTCGCTGCGGGACTGGGACAGGCCGGAGCCTCGACCCTGGCGGACATCACTGTCTGCCCGGGGACGGATACGTGCAAACTGGGTATCTCCTCCTCGCGGGGTCTGGCGGCCGAACTGCGCCAGCGCATCGTGGCGCGTAATGGCGCGCTCGATGAAGCCGTCAAACCCCTGAAGATGAAAATCAGCGGTTGCTTTAACTCCTGCGGACAGCATCATATTGCCGACATTGGCTTCTACGGTGTCAGCCGTAAAGTAGGCAACCACGCGGTGCCGCATTTCCAGGTGGTCCTGGGCGGTCAGGCGACGGACAACGCCGGGGCGTACGGCCTCTCCACGGTGGCCATCCCGTCGAAACGGATCCCGGACGTCATGGCGCGTCTCACTGAGCTCTATGCCAAAGAACGGCAAGAAGGTGAAACCTTCCAGGCGTTTATCAAACGTACCGGCAAAGCGCGCCTGCGGTCGCTGCTCGAAGACTTGACGCGTGTTCCTGCCTATGACGAAGACCGCTCCTACTATGCTGATTGGGGCAACCCCAGGGAGTATAGCCTGGGTGATATGGGCGTGGGCGAGTGCGCTGGCGAGGTGGTGTCCATGACGCAGTTCGGTCTGGCTGCCAGCGAACGGCAAGTCTTTGAGGCCCAGATCCTGCTAGACAACGGCGAGTACCACAAAGCGGCCTCTACCGCCTACGCGGCCATGCTGCAGGCTGCCAAAGCCTTAATCCAGGTGCAGTATATCGACGTCAAAGAGGACCCAGAATATGTCGTCCAGGAGTTCCGGCAGCGGTTCTATGACACCCAGCTGTTCTACGATCCTTTTTCTGGTCCCCAATTTGCCCTCTACTTGTTCCACGCCCACGACGAGGGTCTGGCTGATCTGAGTTCTGCCGCGGTACGCCGTCGGATTGCGGAGGCAAACCTCTTCATCGAGGCAGCCTATGCCTGCTACAACCGACTGGGCCAACAACAGGCACTTATTTAAGCCGCCCCGGTGGAGGACACCGCATCATGGACACAGT
>Ga0111538_10013034_pt1 | contig 10964 bp, 6 predicted proteins | sample SoiMethybrSBSTD1_FD_79669 | JGI IMG/M metagenome (GOLD analysis project Ga0111538, IMG submission 79669) | Bulk soil microbial communities from a Populus tree surrounding site in Tennessee, USA - Soil MetaG P. TD hybrid SBSTD1 (version 2)... | ecosystem: Environmental > Terrestrial > Soil > Tree... | reverse complement strand
GAAATTCATTTCACATAATATCGGCAAGCCTGTAAGATCGATTTATCAAGATGAAGCAGGAGAGTTCTGGATTGGAACTGAAGGAGGGGGCTTGTTGGAATTTGATAGAAAAACAGGAAGCATTCAACGCTACACCACCGCAAATGGTTTGTGCAACAATTCAGTGTTGAATATCCTGGAGCATAAAGGATATTTATGGATCAGCACTTTTAATGGCATTTCGCGTTTTGATATTCGAAGTAGGAAATTCAGGAATTTTTACCAGGACGATGGATTGCAAAGCAACCAGTTTAACTATAATGCTGCCCTTGTTTTACAATCAGGTGAATTTGTTTTTGGAGGGATAAAGGGCTTCAATATTTTTTATCCTGATAGCATCAAGGCCTTCAATTATTCAGCGCCTGTGCTGATTTCTGCCTTGAAAATAAATAATGTTCCTATTGACCAGGCGGCGTCGTATGTTGTAAAAACTAACCTGGATAAAATTGAAGCAATTAAGATTCCGTACGATCAGGCCGTGATTTCATTTGATTTTGCAACCCTTGAGTATTCGGCTCCCAATAAAATATCATATGCATATTTCCTGGAAGGGTGGGATAAGGATTGGAACTATACCGGAAATGTAAGGACTGCGAATTATACCCACGTGGGTGAAGGGACTTATAAGTTGCGCATCAAATCAACGAATGCAGAAGGTAACTGGAATCCCAATGAATTCAGCATGAACCTGATTGTGCTGCCTCCTTTGTATAGAACATGGTGGGCCTATCTTGCGTATATCTGTTTTGCCGGTGGATTGATATATTTCTACCTGCGATATAAATCAAGACAGGCAAGATTGATGTATGAAATCAAACTGGCTCATGTAAATGCCGAAAAAGAAAGAGAGATTCATGAAAAGAAGCTTGCATTCTTTACTGACATCTCACATGAATTCAGGTCGCCACTCACGCTTATTATCAATCCCATTAAAGACCTGTTGAATCGTAAATACAAGGATGAAAAAATTGGACACGATCTGAATATTGTTCACAGAAATTCACGTCGGCTCTTAAGCCTCATTGATCAGTTGTTATTGTTCCGAAAAGCAGAAACGGAAGCGGATAAATTGAGACTCGCGAAATTGAACTTTGCTTCCATATGCAAAGAAGTCTACCTCTGTTTTACCCAACAGGCTGAATCAAGAAATATCAAGTACCAATTTGAATGTCTGAATCATGAAATAGAAATCTATGCGGATCCAGAGAAAATTGAAATCGCTTTATATAACCTCGTTTCAAACGCGTTGAAATTTACCCCCGCTGGAGGAACAGTTTCATTTATAGTTTCAGAGTCAGAAAAAAATGTTGAAGTCTCCATCGTTGACACTGGCTGTGGAATACCGGAAGACATAGGCCATCGCTTGTTTGAAAAGTTTTACCAGGTGAAGAAAAGAGGTGTGCCCTCTTCATCCGGATTTGGCATTGGTTTATATCTGGTGAAACATTTTGTTGAAAATCATCAAGGACAAATAACCTATGCAAGCGAAGTTGGAAAAGGAACAACTTTTAAACTTCAATTGAAGAAAGGAACGGAGCATTTTGGTGCCAATGCCATTTGGGATGAAGGTGCATTAGCGCCGGTCTTCCTTGAGGAACCATTAGCAGAAGAACCTCTAAAGAAAACGAAGAATCGATTAAACGAATGGATTACTGGAAATCAGACTCTATTAATTGTTGATGATAATGAACAAATCAGGACCTATATAGCAGAAATATTCGAAGAAAAATTCACGATATATGAAGCAGGTACTGGCGAGGAGGGATTGAAGCTTGCCAATCAGCATGCTCCCGATCTCATTATTAGCGATGTAGTAATGCCAGGATCCGGCGGAATTGAATTGTGTAATAGCATAAAAGAAAATCCGGCACTGAGCCACATTCCCGTGATCTTGCTTACCGGTAGTTCTTCGTCTGAAACCAAACTTAAAGGAGTTGAATATGGAGCAGACGATTACATCACCAAGCCATTTGAAAAAGATCTGCTGATTGCCAGGGTGGCCAATTTGCTGAAAAACAGGAACACCCTTCAGCGCTATTTCTACAATGAGATCACGCTTCAAAGAAATCCCTTGAATATTTCAAAGGAGTATAAGGAGTTCCTTGAAAGATGTATTGCGATTGTAGAAGAACACCTTGAGGAAGATGATTTCAATATAAAGAGACTGGCTACCGAGATTGGGATGAGTCATTCCAACTTATATAAGCGTGTAAAGTCCGTTTCGGGCCAGTCGGTCAGCGGTTTCATCAGGTTTATCAGACTCAGAAAGGCAGCGGAGATTTTTATCAATACCCCATTGAATGTAAATGAAACTGCTTTCCAGGTTGGTATTCTGGATGTGAAATATTTCCGGGAACAATTTTTCAAGTTGTTCGGGATGAATCCGTCAGACTACATCAAGAAATATAGAAAGGTCTTTGCGAAATCTTACAAGCTCGATGAGCGTATCCTCACCCCTGAGGAAGGTTCGGAAGAATAAAGCAGCATACCTCCACCGAATCAGCTCTTATATATGACCTTCTTCGCATAGTAGAGCTGTTCTTGCATTGTACTACCGAAAGCCTCTGGAATGAATAAAGTTTAAGAATGACACGCTTAAGTAATATCTAGCCGGCATTTCGAAAGCATTACCTTCACCAGACCAGAACAATACGAATCTGTCCCCCATTTTGTGAGAATACCCCCCACGACCTCCCTCTTCTCTCATTCTAATTTGCATTACTGTCTAAGGAATTTTTTTTCTAATCGCTAAAACTACTGTTTATGAAAGTTTGCCTGTCAAACTGGAATTGCGCTGCTCGCGGGAGAGGCACCCCGCAGCCTCATTTGTTATGCGTATTCCTTGTGCTTTCTCTATTCTTTTCTTTTAAATCATTCGCCCAGGAGGAGGTGACCGGTTCAGTAACCTCAGGCGACTCTGCCGTAGTGGGCGCGAGTGTTCAAGTCAAGGGTGGCACTGCCGGAACTCAAACTGATGTGTATGGAAATTTTCGCATCGCCGCTTCGCCGGGTTCTACCCTGGTGATCAGCTCGGTGGGATATGTGACGCAGGAAGTAAAAGTTACTGCAAGCAAGAAAGTCAGCGTTCAACTGCTGCCTTCCGTTGCGCGGTCCATGGATGAAGTTGTAGTTGTTGGTTATGGAACACAGAAAAGAGGAGATGTGACGGGTGCGGTGGCCTCCGTCCCAAAAAGTAGGTTTACGCAAATACCTTCAACTAATGTGATGCAGGCCATTGAAGGATCGGTGGCGGGTGTATCAGTCACTACAAATTCTTTCGTTCCTGGAAGAACAGCCACGATCCAGATCCGTGGAATAAACTCTATTACGGCCAATACTTCTCCACTATTGGTAATTGATGGCATTCCGATGAACGTGGATGCCAGTACCAATGATATCAATCCAAATGACGTTGCATCAATGGAGATCCTGAAGGATGCATCGGCTGTTGCAATTTATGGTGTAAGGGGTTCGAACGGGGTCATTCTTATCACTACCAAAAGAGGTTCATCAGGTAAACCAATTATCAGGTATAATGGATATACCGGTGCTGAGAAAACCGCCAATCCCCTCACACCATTAAGTCCCGAAGCCTTTGTGAAGAAATATGCTGATTATTTGAAGCAAAACAACTTAACCCAAACAAAGGTTCTTCCCAACACATTCGAAGTGAATAATTATAATGCCGGAAAAACAGTTGACTGGTTAGATCAGACATTGCAAACGGGAATCATCCAGGATCATAACCTGAGTGTATCAGGCGGAAGCCAGGATGTGAAATATTATCTATCTGGTGAATACCTAAATCAGAAGGGAGTTGTAAAAGGGTATGAATACCAGCGATTCAGTGTAAGGTCAAATCTTGATTTTAATATCACTAGTTATCTCTCCGCCGGAGCAAGTTTGTTATTCACGAATAATAACTATGATGGCGGTCGTGCCAACTTCTATCTTGGAGCTGCCATGAGTCCATATGGAACAGTGTACAATGCGAATGGCGGCTATGAAATTTATCCCATGTATGAAGAGTTGTTGTACACAAATCCACTGTTGGGCCTAAACGTAGACCGTATTGATCGCAGTAAGAACCTGAATGGACAAGCGTACATCGAAATCAAACCGGGTGGTGCAGTGAAAGGATTAAAGTATCGCTTGAACGCGGGGTACAATTATGTTCCTGCAAACAGCGGAAGCTATACAGGTAGAGATGCGAACAATTTAATAGGTAGCGCTAACGTGGCCAATTCAGAATCCAAATATTGGATCATCGAAAATATCCTTAGCTATTCAAAGGACTGGAAGGCCCATCACATTGATTTTACAGGATTGTATAGCGCGCAAGAAAAATCTTACTTCGCTTCCAATACGGTAGCAACTGGATTTATTAATGACCAATTATCGTTTTACAACCTGGGTGCAGGTGCAACGGTCAGCGCAGGAAATATTTTCTCGAACTTTTTTGGGTCGTACTATGATCAGAAGAATAACCTGTCGCAAATGGTGCGCATCAATTATGGTTATGACAGCAGGTATTTGCTAACCTTAACGGCGAGAAGAGATGGAGCCTCTGTATTTGGAGCAAATACTACCAAGTACGGAACGTTCCCTTCCGTAGGTTTCGGCTGGAATATCACCAATGAGGGATTTATGAAGGATGTGACGGTAATCAACAATCTGAAGTTAAGAGGATCCTATGGTAAAACCGGAAACGAAGCGATTCCTATCAATCGTACTGCAACAACAGCTAACACCAATCGCTTTCCATTCAACGGTATAAGTACAATTGGAGTACTCGCCAGCAACCTGGGTAATGCAGATTTACATTGGGAAACTACTCAAGGATTAAACCTTGGTGTTGATTTCTCTTTGCTAAATAACAGGATCAGCGGAAGTATTGATGCCTATAAAACTCAAACAGAAGACCTGGTGTTGCAAAGAAATATTCCAATCATTACCGGGTATTCTAACATCTATGACAACCTTGGTAAATTAAAGAACAAAGGCATCGAGATTACATTAAATACGGTGAACGTGATCACGCCTGCATTCAGGTGGGAAAGCTCAATCAACTTCTCTTCTTATACCAACGAGATCGTGAGTTTATATGGCAATCTTGATTCTAACGGAAATGAGATCAGTGATCTTGGAAATCGTTGGTTTATCGGACATCCTGTTCGTGTAATTTATGATTATGAAATGGTGGGTGTTTGGCAGGAAGGAGAGGATCCTTCGAAATGGGATCCGGCTGCAAAACCTGGCAGTTTGAAATTCACCGACGTTAACGGCGATCAAAAGATCGATGGGAATGATAGGATCATTCTTGGATCACCGATTCCCAAGTGGTCAATGGGCTTCACGAATACCTTTCACTATAAAAATTTCCACCTCAATATTTTCATTCAAGGCGTACATGGTTTACTTCGAAACAATGTAAATCTCACCTACGCAGATGAAGCAGGGCGTATGAATATTCCTGCTGAAATAGGTTACTGGACCCCGGAGAATAAGAGCCAAACAAGACCGGGACTAAGCGCAACCGCGGTAACCAATACCAGGGGATATGGATACCCGCGCGATGCAAGCTATCTGAGGATCAAAGACGTGACCTTGAGTTATGTAATGTCGCAAAAAGTATTAGATAAGATCAAACTCTCGGGATTAACGCTTTACCTGTCGGGAAGAAATCTTGCAACATTTACCGACTGGGTTGGATGGGATCCGGAAAATGATGCATTCTTCAGAGGTAGTGGTGACTGGACGAACAATTATCCTTTTGTTCGATCACTCACTTTTGGTATCAACGTCACTCTTCGTTAATCCTTAAATGAAAATTTAAAATGAAAAAGTTATTCAATATAATATTATTCATCAGTCTTGGGCTGATAACCTTCTCGGGTTGCAGCAAAAGCTTTCTTGATGAAAAAGTGTATTCCTCGTATGCGCCGGAAACACTTGCCGATTCACTGGGCTTCGAAGCCTCCATTGTTGGTTTGTACAATCACTTAAGTCAATTCTTCACTTATAGTGACCAACAGGGATGGCTATCCGTATGGCAGGTTGGAACAGACATTGCCTTTGCCGTTCAGCCACAGGGAATAGAGGTTCCTTATTACAATTATAATTCTCTTATTAATACTGATGGCGCAGCATCCTTCACCTGGAGCTGGGCATACCGGATGATCAATAACGCGAACAACATTATAAAAAATGTTGAGAATCCATCGCTGGTTGGGATGGGACAAGCCAATAAGAATAGTACAAATGCTGAGGCAAGATTCTTTAGAGCGTATGCCTACAACATTCTTGCGACCTGTTTTGGAAGAGTTCCCATTACTACAGAACCATTGACTGCACCGAAGACTGACTTTGTTAGAGCATCATTGGACAGCGTAAATAGTTTGATTGCGCAGGACCTGCTTTTTGCAGCGGCTAATCTTCCTGACATTGAAAGCGTGAAAACAAATGCGAAAGGAAAAATGTATGGGCGCGCTAATAAGTACCAGGCCATGCAACTACTAGCTGAAGCATACCTGCGCATGGGTAAGAATGATTTGGCTGAGGCACAGGCGCAGGCAATCATCAATAGCGGGAAATTCAAGCTGGTTACTTCGCGCTATGGCATTAAAGCGGCACAACCCGGAGATCCTTTCTCTGATATGTTCATTTATGGAAACCAACGGAGAGGGCAGGGTAATACTGAAGCCATTTGGGTAATGGAAATGGAAATGCCATCTGCAGTAGTTGGGGGAATTACCAACAATCCACAGCAAAGAAGGATATGGGGTGCAGCGTACTACCAGATCACTGGTATGAAAATCACGGATTCACTGGGCGGTCGCGGTATAGCGCGCTTGCGCTTAAATGATTTTGTGGTCTATCGACTGTATGAAGGCAATGATATGCGCAACTCCCGTTTCAACCTCCGCAGAAGGTATACATATAATGATCCTGGAAGACCCTCTACATATGGTCAACCCGTTCCATACGCAGGACCAGATACACTCTTCCGCATTGCACCGCATACCACAAAATGGTACCAGTTTGATCCAAATGATGAATTTGGTTTTGCAATGATCAAGGACATTCCACTCATGCGATATGCTGAAACCTATTTATTGCTTGCAGAAGCGCAGTTCAAACAAGGCAAGCTGGCGGAAGCAGCTACTTCGTTAAATGTGGTTAGCGCGCGTGCGAATGCTACACCAGTAACTGCCGGGCAAGTCACCCTGAATTATATTTTGGATGAACGCGCGAGAGAATTGTTAGGAGAAGAAAATCGACGCATGACATTGATGAGAACCGGCACCTTGGTGACAAGAGCAATTGCATTGAATTCAAATACCGCGGCCAATCCGCTAAATGGACTTACAAACAAACACCTGTTGTTGCCAATACCTTTAACAGAGATCAACCTCAATAAAGACGCTGTCCTGGAACAGAACCCAGGTTATTAGAACTCTGTGGTGTTGAAAAATTCCACTAGACAGGTGACCAACGGCTGGATGAGTCTTCGGCTCTCCAGCCTTTCTTATTCCGATTAAGTAGGATGAAGTATTTACTTAGGCTATATCTTTACTTTAAACGAATTCCATGCTATTCCAATTGACAAGGTTTCATTTCATTCTCACCTTAATCATTATTACGATTTCTTGTTCTTCTCAAAAAAAGTTGAAGACTGACGACAAAGAACTTGTCAAACAAATCGATACTCAAATCCAGGACGCCGCGGCACAGTATAAAGTGATGATGAAAAATGTATCGGAGGATCAGTTTCCAAAATCCTATGAGCCCAACACAAATAAATTTGTTACGAGTAAATCTGATTGGTGGTGCAGTGGTTTTTATCCCGGCACCTTACTATACCTGTATGAACAAACGAAAGATGAGGCGCTCAATACAGAAGCCCTGAGAATATTAAAAGAACTCGAGAAAGAAAAAAATAACAAGACCACCCACGACCTTGGATTCATGATGTTCTGCAGTTTTGGAAATGCAAACAGTATTGAGCCAAAGCCCGAATACAATGAGATCCTGCTGACCAGCGCAAAATCGTTGTCCACACGTTTCAATCCCAAAGTGGGCTGTATTAAATCATGGGATTCAAAACCTGGAGACTTCCTCGTCATCATCGACAACATGATGAACCTCGAATTACTTTTCTGGGCAACGAAATATTCAGGAGATTCATCGTTCTACAAAATTGCTGTTACACATGCAAATACTACAATGAAAAATCATTTTCGCCCTGATTATAGTTCATATCACGTTCTGAACTATAATGCGGAAACAGGAGCCGTGAAAGAAAAGAAAACTGCGCAAGGATATGCCAATGAATCTGCCTGGGCGAGGGGACAAGCCTGGGGACTCTATGGATATACTGTAATGTATCGCGCTACACATGACAAAAAATATCTTGACCAGGCTCAGCGAATAGCTGACTTCATACTCAATCATCCTAATCTTCCTGCATACAAGGTTCCTTACTGGGACTTTAACGCACCAAATATTCCGCATGCAATGCACGACGCATCTGCCGCAGCCATTCTTGCATCGGCTTTACTGGAGTTACGTAACTATGTTGATAGTAAAGATGCCAACAAGTATTTTACAGATGCCGCTACAATTATTCGCTCCTTGTCAGCAGCTCCATATAAAGCCGCGCCAGGAACCAATGGTGGATTCATTCTGCAACACTCCGTTGGTCATATGCCCAATAGAACTGAAATAAACGTTCCACTTACTTATGCCGATTACTATTATATAGAAGCCTTGAAGCGGTATAAGGTGGCGCTGGCCAGTAAGCAATAGGCAATACTTGTCCGCCGAAGCCCTTGCGAAGGCGGAGGCAATACCTGCAAATGAAAAATAACGCGCACATAATTTTCCTTTATTTTCTGTTTCACCTTTTATTCTCTTGCAGCGGGGGAAAAAATGTGAATGGTAGTTCTCATGCCGCAAAAGCCTTCACTAAAGAAGGCTACAAACTGGTATGGTCAGACGAATTCAATATTGCTGGTGCACCTGATTCCAACAATTGGAGATTTGAAAGAGGATTTGTTCGCAACCAGGAATGGCAATGGTACCAGGAGCAAAATGCCTGGTGTGAGAATGGACTGCTAGTCATTGAAGGGAGAAAAGAAATCAAGCCAAATCCAAATTATACATCGGGTAGTGATGACTGGCGGAAAAGCAGGCAAGAAATAGAATATACTTCTGCCAGTATCAACACCTCGCGAAAACATTCCTGGCAATATGGACGATTTGTAATGCGCGCAAGAATTGATATTAGCAATGGCCTGTGGCCTGCGTGGTGGACATTGGGAATAAACGGACGATGGCCGTCCAACGGAGAGATCGACATCATGGAATATTATAAAAAGAAATTGTTGGCTAACATTGCATGCGGCACTAACAGGCCTAACAGGGCGGAATGGTACAGCAACACTTTCTCCATCGACTCGCTAGGAGGAGTTAAATGGGCATCAGCCTTTCATGTTTGGAGAATGGATTGGGATGAGAACTCTATCGCGTTGTTCATGGATGATCAATTGCTAAACAAAGTGGAACTAGAAAAATTGATAAACAAGGATAGCACCAATATCAATCCATTTAAACAACCACATTATATGTTGCTTGACCTTGCTATTGGTGGAATGAATGGTGGCAGCACCGAAGGCACAGTATTTCCGAATAGATTTGAAGTAGATTATGTGAGAGTGTACCAGAGGTAGAGCACCCCGACAGCGCCCGCCCGTACCGAACGGTACGTTCGGGCGGGGTCGCAGACGCCCTGAGGGCGTCGAAGGGTCGGCGGTCGCGCACGTCGGTCGATGTGAGGACACATCGACGGCCCACTGTAATTTGAATAACAATCAATATGCAATCACAACATTTATATCTTTTCTGCCTCGTTGCTCTTCTTTCCTTGACCACAACGGGCCAGGCTCAAAAAACTGATCTACTTAAAACTGACACCCTTCCCTTTAACCCAATCATCAAAGACAAATACACGGCTGATCCCGCGGCATTGGTGTATAGAGATACCGTGTATATATACACCGGACACGATGAAGCTCCCAAGGGCCAATCAAGGTATGTGATGCATGAGTGGCTCTGCTTTTCGTCAGTTGATATGATCCATTGGAAAGAACATCCTTCTCCAATGAATGTGAAAGATTTTAGTTGGGCAAAGGATGATGCGTGGGCAGGACAGGTAATTCATCGCAATGGAAAATTTTATTGGTATGCACCGGTGACGCACGCTACCATTCCAGGTAAGGCTATTGGTGTTGCGGTATCCGATAAACCCACAGGGCCATTCAAAGATGCGATTGGCAAAGCCCTTATTACAAATGATATGACAACTGCCACATCCATCAGTTGGGATGATATAGATCCAACTGTATTTGTTGATAATGATGGCCAGGCGTATTTGATATGGGGAAATACAAAATGCTATTATGCAAAACTGAAACCGAACATGATTGAGTTGGATGGTCCCATTCAAATCATTGATCTTCCCAACTTCACTGAGGCGCCATGGATTCACAAACGCAATGGTTGGTATTATTTATCCTATGCGTTTCAATTTCCGGAGAAGACTGCATATGCAATGAGTAAGAGCATCAATGGTCCCTGGCAGTACAAAGGAATACTCAATGAAATTGCCGGCAACAGCAACACCAATCATCAATCCATCATTCAATTCAAGGGGAATTGGTATTTCATCTACCACAACGGAGCATTGGCAGATCCAGGAAGTTTCCATCGGTCAGTTTGTATAGACTATCTCTATTACAATAAAGATGGAACGATCAAACCCATAATCATGACTTCTAAGGGTATTAAGTAGAAAAACTCCCTTCCAGGCCGAAACAGGAATTCGGACAGTTTAAGCACAACTTGTCCCGCCTATGCGGGATAGG
>Ga0111538_10013033_pt1 | contig 10965 bp, 11 predicted proteins | sample SoiMethybrSBSTD1_FD_79669 | JGI IMG/M metagenome (GOLD analysis project Ga0111538, IMG submission 79669) | Bulk soil microbial communities from a Populus tree surrounding site in Tennessee, USA - Soil MetaG P. TD hybrid SBSTD1 (version 2)... | ecosystem: Environmental > Terrestrial > Soil >... | reverse complement strand
CGGCCGAGGGGCCGGAGAACCTCGGTCAGCGCGTCGGCATCATGCCGGACGCGATCAAGTGGATGCACTCACGCGAGATATCCGTGTACTCGGGTGACTGCGTCGACGCGTTTCCGAATCCTTACGGGGCGCGCTACGCGATCTATTTCCACGCAATCGCGCTCGCCGCGATGGGGCTCATCCTGCTCGACATCCCGGCGCTCGAGCCGCTGGTCGAGCTCAGCGAGGAGCTCGGCCGCAGCGATTTTCTCGTCACGATGGCGCCCCTGCGGATCAAGGGCGGGACCGGCTCTCCGGTGAATCCGATCGCGGTGTTCTAGCAGCACACGCACGGCGCCGTCCGGCGGGCGCCACGCCCGGACTTCAGCGCCCGACGCTCAAACCCTGAGGCAGGTCGTGTACGTACCGCAAACCTACCTGGTCGCTCTTATCCTGATGCTCACCTCGACGGTGTGCTGGGGCTCGTGGCCCAACTTCCTGAAGAAGCTGCCTGGCTGGCGGCTCGAGTACTTCTACATCGACTACTCGCTGGGGTTTCTCATTACGTCGGTGATCTACGGCCTCACCCTCGGGCCCGGCGAGGGACTCGGGTTCTTCGATGTGCTGCTGGAGGCGGGGCAGCGCGAGGCGGCGTTCGCGATCGTCGGCGGATTCATCTGGAACATCGGCAACATCCTGCTCCTGAGCGCGATCGTGATCGCGGGCCTGGCGGTGGCGTTCCCGATCGCGGCGCTCCCGGCGATCGTTATCGGGCTGGGCGCAAGCTACTGGCTGCAACCGGTGGGGAACGGGGTTGCGCTGGCGGTGAGCGCGCTCATCCTGTTGATCGCCGCGCAGGTTACGGCCATGGCGTATCGGCGGCTCGGTCACGTCGCGACGGTCGACAAGGCGAAGGGCATCACGACCGCGCTCGTGTCCGGGCTCCTGATCGGATTCTTTCCGCCGTTCGTCACCGCGGCCATCAGCGGGAGCTCGGCGCTCGATTCGTACACGGTCTCGACGCTGTTCATGGTGGGTGCCTGCTTGGCGACCCTGATCGCGATACCGCTCCTGGTCCGGCGGCCGCTCGTCGGTGAGGCGGGCACGCTGGGTGGCTATTTCCGCGGCTCGCCGAGCTGGCATGTCCTCGGGCTCCTCGCCGGCGCGGTGTGGTGCAGCGGAACCGTGTTCAACTTCATCTCCGCGGGCATGGTCGGCGTCGCGATCAGCGTCGGCATCGGCAGCGGCGCCCCGATGGTCGGCGCGCTCTGGGGTGTGTTCGTGTGGGACGAGTTCGCCAGGGGGCCGCGGAGCTCGCGGGTGTTCATCGGCGCAGCCATGGTGCTTTACGCCGTAGGCATCGCGACGATGGCAGTCGCATATACGACTTGATGAAGGTCTATCACACGCCAGCCGGGATTGCGGTGCGCGCGGATATGCGCTGGTACCGCGCCCGAGACGTCTCTTTCGATGAGCTCTTCCGTGCGAGCGACCCATCGGCATGGCTGCGCTCGCGGCTCGAGCGAGCGCCCGACGCGCGCGTCGCCGGCGAGCTGCATCCGCCGCTGCAGGGGCAGGAGGTCTGGGCCGCCGGCGTCACCTACTACCGGAGCCGCGAGGCCCGCATGGAGGAGTCGGAGCGGGAAGCCGATGTGTACGACCGCGTCTATGAGGCCGAGCGACCCGAGCTTTTCTTCAAGGCGACTCCGCATCGCGTGGTCGGCCACGGCGCCCAGGTGCGGATCCGCGCGGATTCGCACTGGAATGTGCCCGAGGCCGAGTTGACCCTCGCGGTCAATCGCGAGGGACGCATCTTCGGTTACACGATCGGCAATGACATGAGCTCGCGCAGTATCGAGGGCGCCAATCCGCTCTATCTGCCACAGGCCAAGATCTACGACAGCGGTTGCGCGCTCGGGCCTTGCCTGCTGCTGACACACGAGGCTCCGCCGCCGACGACCGAGATCGCGCTCCGGGTCGCTCGAGGCGGAATCGACGTCTATCGCGGCTCGGTCCGGCTGTCGCAGATGCGACGCGCGCCTGAGGAGCTCGTGGAGTTTCTCTACCGCGAGTGCACGTTCCCCAACGGCTGTTATCTGCTCACCGGCACCGGCATCGTGCCCGAGGGCGACTTCACGCTCGCGGCCGGAGACGAGATCGAGATAATCATCGAGCCGATTGGAACGTTGACGAATCGCGTGCGCTGAAGGATCTTCAGGCTTCGGGCCCCGGACAGGGCTTGTTCAGAAACTCGCTGCCGTCAATATCGAGACGCGTGGCTTCGGTCACGCGGCCGAGGACACCGTCGCCCTTTCCCTCGAGCTTGTTTACGTACTCCCAAACGACCCGGTTGCCGTGCGCGGGGGAGATCTCAAACGCGCGCCCACCCTCGGGATCCGAGACCAGGATGTTGCCGTTGCCGAGTATCTGCTGCTTGCCCTGAATAGAAGTATAGAACGGGAAGGCCCTGGAGCCTTCGAACGACCAGAGCACCTGCTGAGTGCCGGGGTCGAGCCGAAGGATGCGGGAAAAGCCCCATGTCTGCGGCTGTTCCAGCCAGCGCACCGGCGTGCTTTGCTTGACCCAGGCCTTGTTGTCGAAGACGAGCAGCGTACCGTCGCCGAAGATGTCTGGATCGTGCTGGCCCAGGAACGGTCCAACCATGCTCCAGACGACTGCTTTGGTCTCCTGGCCGATGACCGCAAGCGCATCCGGGCTTCGCAGCGAGATGAGGAAATCTCCCGCCTTGATCTGCGGGATCCTCTGTGCCAGTTCTTCCGTGACGAGCTCGATGTCGTTGAGATGGAGAGGATCGGGCGTCGACGTGTCGCCATGCAGGAGGAGGGCCTGATAGCCGCCCTTCAGGATCGCTTCGATGACGTTGATCTCTTCGAGCACCCTTCCATCGGCCGAGACATGAAGGAGAGTATCTTCGCGGTGACCCTTGGCCAGGCGTGGGCGCGGGACTTTTTTCTCCCTGTCGACGGACGGCGTCCAGAATGATCCATCCGCCAGCGGCAGAATCGAGTGGTGCGTGCTGCGATCCAGGAGCCAGATGGGGCGCGAGCAGCGGTCCAGTTTTGCCATTCCCCGATATTCGAAGGACGCCAGAATGGAGCCATCGGCGTACAGGTGCGCGCCATGCAGATACTGCCGGCTGTCCCAAACGAGATCGAGGTCCTTTCGGCCCTTGAACAGGGCGGCATATCTCGCGTCCCATCGGTGGACGACCTTGCCTTCCATATCGACGAGGAGTGGACGGAATACCTGGCCGTCATACGCAGTAAGAAACGTCAGGCCCGGCTCAGTCAGCGTCCGGTCGTGAACCGTTACACCGCCCTGCTTTCGCGAACTGTGAATTTCATGGGCGTTCGCCCTGTACAGATCGAGCACGTCTTCAACGTCGGTCAGCGCCTGCGAAATGATTCGGTCCGGAAAACTCCTGGTCCTGGCAATGAAGTATCCGTAGCTGACGGCGCCGACGAAGAGCAAGAAGGCTGCCGACAGGAAGAATATCGATCGGCCAAGCCGCTCACGCTGCATCAGGGAAGCGTAGGTTGGCGACGGACAGGAATCAAATCCTGGACTTAACAGAATACGCTGGCGCGCGCCGACCGGTACACTGCTCGGGGGTCCCCGCCGTGATCGAGCATCGCCTGCAACGATTCGAGCACGCATCGCCGATCGGCCGGTGGAGCATCACCGTGTGCACGCCCGATGCGCGGCTTGCCGACGTGGTCGCGACCATGTGGTATGGCGAGGGTCATGTCGCCTACCAGCGTGACCGCATCCTGCCCTCCGGGCAGAGCCAGCTGCTCATCAACCTCGGGCCGCCGCAGTACCGCATCGCGCCCGGGCCTCCCGAGCGGCGCGTGCCGTTCGTCGACGTCTGGTACTCGGGGCTGCACCAGGGGCCGATCGATACCGAGGCGCCGCACGGCAATGCGCTGCTCGGCGTCGCGTTCTCGGCGCGCGGTTCCTATCCCTGGCTCGGACCGCAGCTCGAAGGTCTCGCCGACCGCATCATCGCGCTCGCGGACGCGCTCGGCGACGGCGTGCTCGCGCTCCGCGAGCGGCTGCTCAACGCGCCGGACATCGCCGAGCGCTTCGCGATTGTCGAGCAGTGGCTGGTCGCGCGTCTCTCGCCGCGCCAGGCCGTGCATCCCGCGGTTCGCTGGGCGGTGGATTGCATCGCGGCGAGCGGAGGCAAGGTGCCGGTGGCGCGGCTCGCGACGCAGACCGGCTACACGCGCAAGCATCTCGCCGGTCTCTTCGTCCGGCAGGTGGGGCTCACGCCCAAGGCCCTCTGCCGGATCCATCGCTTTCGCGGCGCGCTCGTGCTACTCGACGGGGCCACGCAGGTGCCGTGGGCGGCGCTCGCCGACCAGTGCGGTTACTACGACCAGTCGCACCTGATCAACGACTTCCGGTCGTTCAGCGGGCTGACGCCGATGGAGCTCGTGCGCCAGACCCGCCCCGACCCGCAGAGCGTCGTCATCCGCTGAGAAGAGCGGTTACTTTTTTCCAAGACTGGCGTACCGCGACGCGGGCACGCTGGCGACCACAGGAACACGAAAGGGGGATCGACATGCCTGAAGTGAACTACCTCGCCGTGCTCGCGGCGGCCGTCGCGACCTTTGCCCTGGGCGGCATCTGGTACTCGCCCGCGCTCTTCGGAAAGGTCTGGCAGCGCGAGGCCGGCGTGACCGAAGAGAAGATGAAGTCCGCGAACATCGGGCTGATATTCGGACTGACCTTCGTGCTGTCGCTCATCGCGGCGTGGGTGTTTGCGCTTTTCCTCGGGCCGCGGCCGCCGATGGCGCTGGGCCTGGGCGCCGGGTTCTCGGCCGGTCTCTGCTGGGTCGCCGCGAGCCTTGGCATCAACTACCTCTTCGAGCGGAAGAGTCTCAAGCTCTGGCTGATCAACGGCAGCTATCACACGCTGCAGTTCACGATCATCGGGCTCATCCTCGCGTTGTGGCACTGATCAACGGGAGCGCCGATGAAGGTCGAGCGCAAGGCGGAGCACGCGGTCAGCGACGAGACCTGCAAGGCCGCGACGGGCCGCACGCTCACCGAGTGGCACAGAGAGATCGACGGGCGGGGTGGCGTCGAGCTCGGCCGGCGCAAGATCGGTGACTGGCTCGTGGGCGAGCTCAAGGTGGATCCCTGGTGGAGCGCGACGATCACGCACGAATACGAGCTCGCGCGCGGCACCGTCGAGAAGGACGGCAAGCCAAAGGGCTACACCATCTGCGCGACGAAGAGCGTCAAGGCCGATCCCGCTGCCTGCTACCGCGCGTTTGCGAGTAGCGCGGCGCTCGATCGCTGGTTCGGCCCGAAGCACGACGCCCGAATCGAGGAGGGCGGTCACTGGCAGAACGCCGACGGCAATCGGGCCACCATCAAGAAAGCCACGTCCGGCAAGACGATCCGTCTCACCTGGGAGGACGCAGGTCTCACGATGCCGACGCCGGTCGAGATCAAGTTCGCGGGGAGCGGGGCGAAGACGACCGTGATGGTGACGATCGAGCGACTGCAGACGCGCGCCGAAGCGGACGGCTACCGGCGTGCGTGGGGCGAAGCGCTCGATCGATTGAAGCAGACGGTCGAGTGACGACAAGAAGGGTCGGCGATTTCTGACTGCACTTCGCGCTCGCGACGACTTCGCATGAGCGCTGCCGGGGCACAGAGTACGACTCCTGGTTCGTACCGCCGGCCCGTTGAAGAAAACCATGCATCGCTTCAGTCGACTCGCGATCCCAGTGCTGCTTGCAATGCTGTCCGCGTGCGACAGCAGCGACGATAACAACAACGACATGGCCCCGGAGCCGGAGCCGCCGGCGCCGCAACGTGGTGAGCTGATCGGCGATGCGCCGACGTTCACCGCGTCCTACTCGCCGGACGAGCTCGTGGCCCTCGCCAGCGCGAACGAAGTCGCGGAACGACTGGTCGAGGCGGTGCTGACGCCCGAGTGCACCGTCGACGCTTATCATGTCGAATACCAGACGGTGGATCCCGCGGGCAACATCACGCCCGCCTCGGGTGCGCTGATGGTGCCGAACGACTCTGCGAGCCAGTGCCAGGGCGAGCGCCCGGTCGTGCTGTACGCGCACGGCACAAACCCCGACCAGGCCTTCAACATCGCCGACCTCGAGGATCCGGATAACGGCGAGGGGCTGCTCATGGCTGCAGTGTTCGCGGCCGAGGGCTACATCGTCGTTGCGCCGAACTACGTTGGGTACGACACCTCGACGCTCGACTACCACCCCTATCTCAACGGCGATCAGCAATCCAAGGACATGATCGACGCGCTGACCGCCGCGCGCAGCGCGCTGCCCACTGCGGATACGCCCGACACGACGGACGGCGGCGACCTCTTCGTGACGGGGTATTCGCAGGGCGGCTACGTGGCGATGGCGACGCATCGCGCGCTGCAGGAGGCCGGGCAGACCCTCACCGCGTCCGCACCGATGTCGGGACCTTATGCGCTTTCGGCTTTCGGCGACGCGATCTTCCAGGGACAGGTGAGCGGCGGCGCACCAGTGAACCTGACGCTCCTCATCACGAGCTACCAGAATGCCTACGGCGACATCTATACGGAGACGACCGACGTCTTCGACGAACAGTACGCGACGGACATCGAAACGCTCCTGCCGAGCACCACGCCGGTGGGCGAGCTCGAGGCGCAGGGCAAGCTGCCCGACACGGCGCTTTTCAGCAGCACGCCGCCGGATCCGGCGTACGAGGCGATGACTCCCGCCACGACGCCGGAAAACCTGGCTCCCGTCTTTGCTCTGGGCTTCGGCACGGATCACCTGTTGACTAATGAGTTCCGTCTCGCCTACCTGCAGGATGCGGACGCCAATCCGGATAGCGGCTTCCCGGTGCTCACCGACGGATTGCCACCCGCCGAACCCGCGCATCCCCTGCGGCAGGCTCTCAAGACCAACGACCAGCGCGCCTGGACGCCGACGTCGCCGATGCTCCTTTGCGCGGGAAATGCCGACCCGACTGTCCTCTACCTCAACACCGCGCTGATGCAGAACTTCTGGTCGGCAGAGACGACGGTCACCGTGCTCGATATCGACTCGGACGTCGCGAGCGACGATCCGTACGAGGCGCAGAAGACGCAATTCGCCATTGCCAAAGAGCTCGTGCAGCTGAGCGGCGGCGACACCGAGGTACTCGAGAAGTATCACGCCGGGCTCGTCGCGCCGTTCTGCTTGAGCGCCGTCAAGTCGTTCTTCGACGCGTCATAGGAGAACCTCAGCCGATGAGCCGCCTCGCGAGCTGCGGCGTCAGCTCGAGGATGCGATCGATCATCAGGCGGATGTACGCCTCGGCGGCGGCCGGGTTCGAATCCGCATCGACAATCGCCTCGCCCACGTCGAGCAGCGGAGCGGGCGCGAGCCCGCAAGCCTGCGTGAACAAGGGCACCTCGTGTCGCCGGAAGCGCTCCGCGATGAACTCTTGATGATCGGTGCTCATCGCGATCACAGTGACGGAGCTCTCCAGCATGTCGGCGGTCAGGGTGCGCCGACGATGTTCGCGGACGTCGATGCCGAGCGCGCGCAGGTAGGCCGACACCCTGGAGTCCACCGCGCAGGTCATGTCTGCCGTCCCGGCGGACGACACCAGGATGCCGGGACGGCCGTCGAACAGACGCTTGAGTGCGTACTCGGCGGTCATGCTGCGGAAAATGTTGCCGGTGCAGACGAAGAGGATTTGTCGCATGGTCAGTGGGCTAACGGCGCCTCGGTCGGCTGAGTATCGATCGGCTAGGATACAGGCAGGCAGATTCGTCGATGTGCGCCGCTCGGCTGAACTACCCGGATGACATTCTGAATTTCTGGTTCGGCGACGCCAGCCAGTCGCCGGCGAAGGCCGAGGCCCGAATGTCGCTGTGGTTCGAAGCCGATCCCCCGATGGATGCCCGGATCCGCGAGCGATTTGGCGCGGGTGTCGATGCGGCCGCCCGCGGCAAGCTTGTCTCCTGGACCGCAGCTCCGCGCCCGGCGCTCGCGCTCGTCGTGCTGCTCGACCAGTTTCCGCGCAACATCTGGCGCGGCACCGCGCGCGCGTTCGCGCATGACGGTCAGGCGCTTGCCGTCGCGCGCAAGGTGGTGGCCGCAGGTTTCCTGCCCGAGCTCGCGCCGATCGAGCAGCCGTTCCTGACGCTGCCGTTCCAACACAGCGAGTCGCTGGAAGCGCAGCGCGAGTCAGTCCGCCTTTGCCGCGAGATCGTGACCATGGCGCCGCTCGAGTGGCGTCCGATGCTCGAAACCTTCGCGCCCTACGCGGATCGGCACCTCGAGCTCATCGAGCGCTTCGGTCGGTTCCCGCATCGCAACGGCGTGCTTGGACGCGTGTCGACGCCTGACGAGGAAGCCTACCTGGCAGGTGGCGGCGAGACATTCGGGCAGGGTTAGTGGTTAGAATCACGCCATGAAAACCTTGTTTGCTCTTCTCGCGCTGGTCAGCGTCGCCACGCTGTCTCCATCTGCAGATGCTGCGCCCAAATGGGCGATCGTCGTCCATGGCGGCGCGGGCGTCATCGAGCGCAAGGACCTCACGCCCGAGCAGGAGGCGGCCTATCGCGAGTCGCTCACCAAGGCGATAGGCGCCGGCATCGCCGTCCTGAAGACGGGCGGCACGGCGCTCGATGCCGCGGAGGCGACGATCGTGCTCATGGAGGACGATCCGCTTTTCAATGCTGGCCGGGGCGCGGTGTTTACGGCGGAAGGCCGCAACGAGCTCGACGCCGCGATCATGGACGGCCGGACGCTCGCCGCTGGAGCAGTCGCCGGCGTCACGCGCACCCGGCATCCGATCTCGCTCGCGCGGCGCGTGATGGAGAAGTCGCCGCACGTGATGATGATGGGCGCCGGCGCGGATGCCTTCTCGCGCGAGCAAGGGCTCGAGCAGGTCGAGCCCGGCTGGTTCTACACCGAGCATCGCTGGCAGAGCCTCGAGCAGGTACTAAAGGAGAAGGGCCTGCCGATTCCTCCCAAGCCCGCCGGCATCCCGGCGGATGCCGCGAAAGACGTCGTGCGCGACGAGGGCAAGCGCGGCACGGTCGGTGTCGTCGTCTTGGACGCGAGCGGCAACATCGCCGCGGGCACGTCAACGGGTGGACTCACGGGCAAGCGCTGGGGACGCGTGGGCGACTCGCCGATCATCGGTGCCGGCACGTACGCATCGAACACCTCGTGCGCGGCGTCGGGGACCGGGACGGGCGAGTACTTCATCCGCCTCACCGTCGCCCGGGAGATCTGCGCGCTGGTCGAGTACCAGCGCATGAGCGTGCAGCAAGCGGCGGAGGAGGTGATCCAGAAGAAGCTCACCGCGCTTGGCGGCGACGGCGGTGCAATCGCGATCACGCCGGATGGCGAGATGGCGTGGAGCTTCAACACCTCAGGGATGTACCGGGCACGCGCCGCGGAGGGGCGAGCGGTGCAGGTCGGCATCTACAAGGACGAGCGCTGACTGCGTCGATTTTCACATTGTCGAGTTCCGACTGTCCCGCTCGACTATGGGTAGCGACGCGCGGTCCGCGCCGATGTGGTGGCGACGCGCCATACCTAAGGAGGTCCTATGAAGCTTTACGAATTCGGGCCGACTCGTTCGATCAGGGCTCGCTGGGCACTCCAGGAGCTGGGTATCAGCTTCGAGGCGGTCACAGTGAACCTGAAAGCCGGCGAGAACCGTGACCCCCGGTTTCTCGCGATCAATCCGGCGGCAAAGCTTCCCGTGCTCGTCGACGGTGACATGGTGCTGACCGAGTCCGTGGCCATCGTGCTCTACCTTGCCGAGAAGTATCCGGACCGGGGTCTGATCCCTGCCGATCCCAGGCAGCGAGCGCAGGTCTACCGCTGGCTGCTTTTCACGGCGACGGAGCTCGAGCAGCCGCTGTGGCGCATTGCTCGCCATACCTTTGTGTATCCCGAGCATCAGCGTCTGCCGGGCGACGTGCCCATCGCGCAGCAGGAATTCAAGTCCATGGCCGCAGTGCTCGAGGAGCACATGCAGGGACGACAGTTCGTCGTGGGCGACGGTCTCACGGTTGCCGATCTCGTCCTGGCGTACACCCTCGATTGGGCCGACGAGGTCGAGCTGCTTGTTGGACTACCGCAGCTGCAGGGCTATATGAAGCGGATGTACGACCGCCCGAGTGCGCCACTCCGCATCGCAGCCGCACTCGCCAGCGTGCAAGCCGCTTGAGGGCCAGGCGCGCATCGTCCGCTTGCTTGCGCTAATTACATAAGACGTCGCGACGCGAACTGAAGTGCGACGCGTGTCGCACTTCCGTTCGGTGTCGCCAAATGGCCACTCAAAATGCTGGCCCGCATCGCGGCGACGGTCGCAATCTCTTGTCGGTTCGCAATGACGGACTCTCCGGAGAATCACGATGCGCTCATGCTCTGTAAGGACGATGGCTTCGCTGGCAGGAATCGTTGCAGTCGTGTTGAGTACCAGCACGGCAATCGCTGCCGGTGGCAACGGTGCGCCGCCCGGCCCGCACTACAACCTGAACATCATTGGCGTCGACAAGGGAAAGACTGCGCCGATGACAGGCAGCAACCGGCACACGATTTTCGTGCCGCTGAAATCGACCAAGACGGGCGAGTTCAGCAAGCCCAATTTCGATGAGACGGGGGCGGGCACTCAGACCGCGATCGTCGATTCGAAAATCTGGCTCGTGCCGGGCGACACATTCCAGGTGTGCGACGGCAATGCCTTCGACCGTGCGATCGGCTGCGACGATACGTACCTGGGAGACTGGTCCAGGACGACCTACAACTCGAGCGGAGAGGCGGTTGCCCTCGTCTCCGAGCGGATCGGTGCGGTGTTCCAGCTGCCGTGCAACACGAACCTGAACGGCATGTTCTGGGATTCCGACGGCGACGGCGTGATCGAGGACAACGGCGAGGACGCAGAGCTCAATAACCTCGTGAGCTGCAACATGGCCGTGGATGAGAACGG
>Ga0111538_10013031_pt1 | contig 10966 bp, 11 predicted proteins | sample SoiMethybrSBSTD1_FD_79669 | JGI IMG/M metagenome (GOLD analysis project Ga0111538, IMG submission 79669) | Bulk soil microbial communities from a Populus tree surrounding site in Tennessee, USA - Soil MetaG P. TD hybrid SBSTD1 (version 2)... | ecosystem: Environmental > Terrestrial > Soil >... | reverse complement strand
CGATAGGCAGCCGTGTCAAACACGCGCAATTCGTTATTTGGTAAATCAACTGAATACCCATAGGGGCGAAATACGTCTGTGGGATCCAACACTCCATCAATCCCACCAGGCAAACTGTTCACAACCGCAGCCGTAAAGCTGCCCGGAACATTGTTCCCTACCCTGCCGAGTGCGAGATTGGAAACCCGCGACTCCTGTTCAGAAGAAATCGGCGACGTGCTGAATCCGCCGACCAATGATCGCCGTGATTTGGCAATTGAGAGTCGCGCACGATCGACGACGCTCCGGTTGATCAACGAAACACCAGCGCCAGTATCAATCACAAAGACGAACGGCCCGGCGCCATTGATCCATCCCTGTGCCAACAAACCGCGCCCGCGCTCGTCGCGCAAACGAATCGGCGCCACGACGTCTGCGGCTCTCAGTGGCTCAACACGTTGATGGGCGATTCCCTTGATAGGAACCGCCCATGCAACTATCACAACACTGAGAGTACTTAGAGCGATAGCAAGTTTAGCTTTGCTCACGACTCCGGACCTCTAGTATTAAGTTAGTAGTTCCGGTTTCGGTTGCGCAGCTTATAGGTCCACAAGGCTGAACCGCCGGCACCTGACAGAGCACCAATCGCAGCGCCCTTCCCACCACCGATCAAGCCGCCAATGGCTGCACCGGCACCAGTACCCATAGCCACGGTCAGCTTATCGCGGTGCTTGTCCCAGAAGCTGCGCTTACGTGGTTCATAGTTGTAGTAAACGCGGCTCGAGCGGCTGCTGCTACCCGAGTTGCGATAAACGACTCGCGACGGAACACGTCTGGTAGATGTTACAGTTCGCTGTCCAGTTTCAGAAGCGGCTGCGAATCCGTCCGCAAAGCCTGTCTTATAGGCCGACTGCTCGCCAGTCGTTGTGAACTCTGCCGGAACCATTTCATTGTTCGAAACCGGTTCAGCACTCGGGACAGCGTTTGTGCTCGCGGTCTGTGCTGCGGTCGTGGTTTCAGCCGCTGCCGGCTGACTCTTATGCATCACCAATGCGCCGACCGAACCACCGATAAGGGCCGCAATCAACGCCACTGGAAGTAATTTGTTTGTGAAAATCATCGCTCAGTTCTCCTTGCAAAAGGTCCAGTACTTCCCAACTCAAGTCAGGCATGCTGCAAGAGCCATTCCTTCAATGTCGGGTGGTTTGAAGAAGAAGGGGTAGACGCCGTAATTCTAGCAATCAACACGGAAAAAATGTCGGTTGCAAGAAATTCACAAGCTAACTCCAACGGTTTGGTTTTAAAAGAGAATCGCGGACGTACCCGATATGGAGTCACCATATCCGATATCGGGCCGTCCGCGTTGATTGTGGCCAGGTTTTACGCAGCCGCGCGCTGAGCCGGTTTGTCCTTTAACAGGTCAAGCGCTTTCTTCAGTTGCAGATCTTCAGTTGGGGCTGGCTTCGCAGCCGGAGCCGGTGCGGCGTCGCGCTTATCATTTCCCGGTTCTGGCTGTTTGATGGCGTCGTCGTCGTTGCCCGTCAAATCGTCAGGGTCAACCGATTCGGAGATTTCCTGTCCCTTTACTTCGACCGAAGGAGCGACACCTGAATGAGCACGATCTTCGCCGAGAAAGGTCTTGCCATTAGAGCTCGCCCACTTAACAGTTGTAAGCAGGAGACCATCGCCGCCGCGTAGGGTAAAGAGTTGCTGCTCGGTGCCTGCGCCAAAACTCTTCTCGCCGACTACCTGACCACGGTTTCGTTCGATCAAGGCCGAGGCAACAACTTCCGCTGCACCGGCAGTACCTGTGTCGATCATCGCGACGACTGGTCCGGTAAAGAGATTCGCTTTGGGATCGGCAGCGAACGTTTTCAACGCTTTTCCTTCGCGGCCGACGGTTTGAGCAATAACACCGTCTTTAATGAAGAGGTTGGCGACCGACACGGCATCATTTAGTGAACCGCCGGCAGTGTCGCGTATATCGAGCACGATCTTCTGCGCACCCTGTTTCAGAAGATCCTGAAGCCGTGCTTTGGCTTCGTTAGCTTCGCCATCGTTGAGGCTGTTGATTCGGAGAATGCCGACGCGTCCTGCTTCCATGCGTGCTTCGGCAGCCGCAGCGCGTGCGCTTCCGCGTTTCACAGTCACCGTGAGCGGGCTTGAGTTCGCTCGCAGGACGCGGAGTTTAACTTCGGAGCCGGCAGCGCCGTTCAGCAGTTGTTTTGCGTCGTAGAGCGAGATGTCGCGAGTTGCTTTGTTGTCGATGTACTCAATGATGTCGCCCGCCTTAATTCCCGCCGTATCGGCCGGTGAGCCCTTCATCGGAGCGATCACATAAAGATACGAGGCGACCTGTGACATTTCGGCGCCGATACCGACGAGATTGTCTTTGTTACCGGCGTTGTATTCCTTAACTTGTTCGGGCGTCAGGTAGGTGGAGTAAGGATCGAGCCCATATGCCAGGCCGCGCAAAGCGCCCGCGCGAACCTTCTCCATGTTTGGTTCATCGACGTAATCGTTCTGAATGTGCTGCAGCACACTCTCGAAAATTCGCAATTGTGCGTTCGGATCGTTTGCAGGCTGTTGCGCGCGGGTGGAAATCCAGCCGCCGACAGCGGTATAGAGAGTCAGTGTTGCAGACAGCAGAGTAAGGATGAACTTAGTACGAAATGACATTTACCTACCTCGTGGATTACGTTAAAGCCCGAATCAACAAAAGATCGCACATTTTGCGGTCGAAACGTATGATACAGGCGGTATTTAAGGGGCGCAAGCTAAAGCTTTCTTCATGACAACGACCCCAGATCAACTCATCGGACCGGTTCTCGCACTCGATGTCGGCGAGAAACTCGTCGGCGCTGCAATCTCAGACGAACGACTGGTGACAACCAAACGGCTACAACCGCTCAAACGTTCAAATTGGAAAAAGCTGCTTCAGGATGTGCGGCACCTGCTGGAACGCTTTGACGCAAAAACGATAGTCGTTGGTTTGCCGTTAAGACTGGACGGAACTGAAGGCGATGCCGCTAAAACCGTTCGGCGGCTGGCCCTCAACCTGGCCAAATCGGTCGCACAGCCCGTCTATCTTCAGGACGAGCGCTTGACTTCCTATGTGGCGACAGAGAATTTAAGAGCTGAAGGGCGTACGGCTGAGGAGATTCCGGCGCTCGTTGATGGTGAAGCAGCGGCACTGATTCTCAGAGATTTTCTAACAACCGATCAAAAACGGATACGAATTTAAACTTGACAACCTCCCGGAGTGCGGCGGCCTGACGCCGCTTTGTTATTGATCGCACTCGATCGAGGCCAAAGCGGCGCCAGGTCGCCGCACTCCAAAAAACACGAATGAAGCGGCTCATACTTTTGATAATCGTGGTTGGTCTGTTCGCAGCGGCGGGAATGGCAGCCTGGACATATTCCAACCTTCACAAACCTATTACCCACTCAAAATCCGGACAGTACATCGAAATTCCAAAGGGTACGTCCCCCAGCGCCATCATCGGCAAACTCGCGACTGAAGGAGTAATCCAGCACGAGTGGCCCTTAAAGCTTTACTTGAAGCTGACGGGCAAGGGATCGACGTTGAGAGCGGGTGAATACGATTTCCCATCTCCGATTTCTCCGCTGGCGGTTATTGCGAAGCTTCAGCAAGGTGAGCGACGGCTTGATCGGTTAACGATTATCGAAGGTTGGACCCGTTGGGATATCGCGCGCGCAATGGCGCAGGTGCCTGAATTCAAGCTTGAAAACGACGCTCAGGCTTTAGAGTTAATGAATAACGTGAACCTGATTAGCGACCTCGATCCCGTGGCCAAAAATCTGGAGGGTTATTTGTTCCCGGATACCTACGAGTTTTCACCCGAAACGACTCCTGCGGAGCTGATCGAGATGATGGTGAAACGATTCCGCAGCGTCTGGAAACCAAACTGGACTGATCGTGCGCGCAGCCTGGGCTTCACACCCCGCGAGATCGTGACAACGGCTTCCATTATCGAAACCGAAGCCAAGCTCGCGGACGAGCGACCGATCGTCGCCTCAGTCATTTACAACCGGCTTAAGAGAGATATCCCGCTCGCCGTCGATTCAAGTGTTATCTACGCGTCAAAGCTCGAAGGTAAGTGGCGTTACGATGGAAAGGTCTATCTCAGCGACATTCAAAGACGCTCACCATACAACACGAGGATTTACGCAGGGCTTCCGCCCGGACCAGTTGCCTCCCCCGGTGAGAGCTCACTGAGAGCCGCTTTGAATCCGGCCACGTCAGACTATCTCTACTACGTTCGCAACCCCGATCGCGACGACGGCGCACACAACTTCTACAGCAACGGCGCCGAGTTTGAGACCGGCGTCCAGGCGCTCCGCAAATGGGAACGCGAACGCGACAAAGCACAAACAAGATAAGCCACAAAAAGGCACACAAAGCACAAAATGATTATTCATTTAAAGGCGTCCATTATTTCTTAGGCAATTTCCTGGGCGCCTCCACTCAATAATCGCTTTGTGCTTTATGTGCCTTTTTGTGGCTAAAACTGCTTTTGTGGCAGGCAACAGAATCGTGAGTTCTGTCATTCAAAGTGTAGCTTGTCTTTGCGTGACCGTTACTCTATTCTCGGTTTACGTCCCCGGAAGTCGTTCAGGTGATTTGAAAACAAAAGGGGTTGCTATGTTGCGCATAATTACTGGTCTACTGGTGTTAATTGCCTGTTCAGCTCCAGCATTTGCACAGGCCGCAAAGGGTGTCGACAAACAAAGCGAGCGGGTCCGGGATGGTGGCTCAGATCGGACGCCTGCAAACAACGGCAACAAGACAGATGTGGGTGCCGGTCGTGGTATCGACTTCGGCAGCGGTAAGACAGTTGAAGCTCCACCACTGCCAAACCCATATCGCTTAACTGGTCGTCGCGACGTGATCATCACTGCGGTCCAGGATCTCATGCGAGATCGAAAGTTAGTTGTCGATGACTCCGCTTCAAGACTTGCCGACGGGATCATCGTGAGCCAGCCGTTCACTTTCACGAAGGGGGCGGTCGTCGCACAGGCTGATCTAAGCAGGTATGCGGGTGTGTCTGCCGAAAGCGCGAGAGCATGGACACGTGGTCGCTATACGCTGACGGTTGAAGTTCAACCGATTGACGGCAACACGGCGAACATCGCAGTTAATGCAAAGGTTGAAGGTCGCACTGATGGAGCGACTGGAGCTGAATGGACCACGCTTCGCAGCAGTGGTCTTGCAGAGGATCAGTTTCTTGAGAGTTTAATAGTGGCTGTTACGGGCGCACCCCCTGCAGGTCGAAACCCGCAGCCCTAGCTTTATTGCCGAGTGCCGATTTCCAATTGCCAGTTGAGAAGTTGGTTTAACTAAATCGGCAATCGGAAATTGGCAATGAGAAGAAATGATTAACGACCCCTTGCACGCCGAGGAAGCCCTCGCACGAGAAAACGAGTCAAGTAAACGGAAACTACTCGCCGTGGTTTGCGCGGTTGCTGTTACCGCGATTCTTCTTATCGGGTACGGCATCATTCGTAAGCGATACGCTGAAAGAATGATCGCCGAGAATACGCCTGCCCCAGTTGCCGATTCCGGACCGAAAGGGCCACCGCTGGCTCATATCGTTCTCGACGAGCCTACACTGGAAAAAGGAACGACAACCATCGGCGGTGTAGTGCGCAATATCTCGAAGCAGGAGCTTGGCGGTCTTACAGTAGTTATTGAACTGCGCCGGCGAAAAGATGGCGGGCTCGAACAAACTGCATTGGCTGTTACACCGACTCCACTTCAACCTGAACAGGAAGGTTCCTATTCGATGAGAGTACCGGTTCAGGAATACGCTTCGATTCGTCTTGCGGGTTTGAAGGCGGATCCGCAGTCAGCGTTAGTCGCATACACTTCGGCACAGGGTAAGAAGCGAACGCCGGAACGAGTCGAACCGAGAACGATCATTGTTAAGCGTAGCGGCAAGCCCGGAGAGTTTATTAACTCGCCAGACAACCCGGGGCGCATTCCGTAGTCTCCCAACTCTCTCGCTTTTGAAGTTTTAGTTTAGGGGTCGGCGTGCCGATTGTTAAGGTGAACTCTGAGAGTCGAATGAAGAGGGTTTCATGCACAGCTTGCACTCTCGTGGCGTTAATCTTGTTCGGTGCTGGTGTCGCGTTTGGGCAAACAGTTTCTCCCTCAACCAAAAATCCCCCGACCATTCCCGGTGAAGGTGGAAAAAGAGAAGACGATCAAACCCCGCTCACAACCTTCGAAGAAGAGCTTCGTGCCAAACGCATGATCAAGATGGCCGAAAAGGACCATCAGGAAAACCTCGATCGCGCGAAGGAAATCCGGCAGCTCGGAAAAGAACTTAAGGAAAGTCTTCAAGGCAAGTCTGCTATCGATCGCGATAGTTTCAAGAAGATCGAGCGACTCGAGAAGCTCACGAAGAAAGTGCGTGGCGAGGCCGGCGGTGAGTCGGAAGACTTGACGATTGTGAATCCACCCAAAGATCTTTCGGATACTATCTGCCAGATTGGTGAGAAGTCAGAATCGTTATCGAAGGAAGTTCAAAACACGCCTCGGCAGGTCGTATCCGCATCAGTGATTAGCAGCGCTAACATTTTACTTGAACTAATAAAGATCGCTCGAACACTTGGTCGCCCGCAGTAGCCCATAGTCATGCTCAAGACAATTCTCTTCCTCGTCACTGTCTTGTTCGTCAACGTCGTAGTAGTCGTTGCCCAAGACGACGACGTGATCCGCACCAACACTGATCTCGTCGTACTCAATGTTACTGTCACCGATAAAGCCGGCCAGTATGTAAAAGGATTGAAGGCGCCGGACTTCAAAGTCTATGAAGACGGTGTTGAGGTTGCGCCCGACTTGATGGCAGGTTTTTCAGTTCAGGAATCACCTTATGCCGCAGTGGTGCTGCTGGATAGTTCAGGGAGCATGGAAGCGCGCTTCTCCCTCGCGCGTTCAGCGGCGATCAGGTTTCTCGATGGCCTGCGGCCTGAAGACGTCGCGGCCGTTTACCGGTTCGATTCAAAAGTAGAACGTGTGCAGGAGTTTTCCGGTGGCAGAGATCTCGCGCCGATTGCATATGCGATTCGTGCAAAAGGAATGACGACGCTTAACGACGCGATCGTTGAAGCCGCGAAAACACTCGCTGAACGACCTGAGACGCGCAAGGCGATCATCGTCTTGTCTGATGGGATGGACACGTATAGCAAGGCGACAAGTGATAAAGCGGTGGAGAGTGCGCTGGCCGTGGGGGCGAGCATTTTTGCGGTGGATATGTCGAGTATAGAGGTAGGCGGATCGGGGAAAAGGGAGAGCGCAACGTCGTTGAAGGGATTTGCGGAGAAGACGGGCGGACGATTCATCGCGACTCCCGGTGGACCAGCGTTGCGTGATGCGTTCACGGGAATTGCCGACGAGCTGGGGCACCAGTACACGATCTCATATCACCCGTTGAATAAGAAGCGTGATGGGAAATGGCGCACGCTTGAAGTTAAAGTAAAACGTGAGAATGTCGAGGTGAGAACACGCAAAGGGTATCGCGGGCTCAAGTAAAGTTTGGACAGGATGTACAGGATTATTCAGGATGAGCAGGATAAATCATGTTCATCCTGAATAATCCTGTACATCCTGTCTACGGTTTTACCTCGAAGTTTTCGTCAGTGATTTGTCGCGATGGCGCTCGAAAGCAAGTTCGATTAGCACCTCAATCAATCTGGGAAACGGCAGACCGGACGCTTCCCACATCTTCGGATAACCCGACACCTCGGTCAGTCCCGGCATCGTGTTTAATTCATTGATAACCAATTCCCCACCATTCCGCGGCAAGAAGAAATCGACCCTCGCCAATCCTGCACCATCAATCGACTGAAAAGCACGAATCGCCATTCGCTGAATCCTCGTCGTCATTGCTTTCGGCAACGGCGCCGGTACCACAAAACTGACGTGACCCGTGTTTGTATACTTCTCGGTGTAGTCCAGGAATCTCGCCGCATCGTCATAGACCACATACTCACCCGGCAAACTCGCCCTCGGTTCATCATTCCCCAGCACCGCACACTCAATCTCGCGCGCAACCAATTCTTCCTCGACGATAATCTTGCGATCATATTCCGCAGCCAGCTCAATCGCTTCGGTCAACGACTTCTTATCTTTCGCGCGTGACACTCCCACCGATGACCCGAGGTTCGCGGGCTTCACAAAACACGGCAGACCAATCTCGCTCGTCACCTTACGTATTACTTTAGCGGGATCCTTCCGCCACTGAGACCTCAGAAACCAAATGTGCTTACAGATAGGCAATCCAGCCTCGACAAAGAGCGACTTCATTGTCACTTTATCCATGCCGCACGATGACGCCAGCACGCCGCAACCCACGTAAGGCACGTCCGCCATTTCAAGTAATCCTTGAAGTGTGCCGTCTTCACCGAATGGTCCATGCAGTGCCGGAAATACGACGTCGAGCTTGTCACCGGATAGCGCCTGCGCGTCGCCTTCGAGCGCGAGCAGACCTTTCCGCGAGGGATCACCTAAGATGGCGACGTCCGCAGTTGCTTCATGAGTTTTTGAAGGCAGCAATGAGTGCACTGAAGCCGGCAGGAGTTGAGCAGAGTGTGCCGGGGCAAGCCACTTCCCTTCCTTCGTAATCGCGATCGGCACCACATCAAACTTTTTTCGATCGATAGCTTCAACAATTGCTCGCGCCGAGCGTACTGAAACCTCGTGTTCTCCCGATCGACCGCCGAAGATCACACCGACCCGAAGCTTTTTAGGCACTCTTGTAGGTCACCAGCCTTTACAGAATTGTCTTACCCAATGCCGACAGAATCAGCTCCACACCTAACTCGGCAGTTTTGTTGTTCACATCGAGCGCGGTATTAATCTCGACGATTTCCAGTGAACGCATGCCACCTGCTTCGGCGATCTTTTCCATCCCCAGGTGCGCCTCACGATACGTCAGTCCACCGCGAACGAGTGTGCCCGATCCGGGCGCATCGCCGGGATCGAGAACGTCGACATCAAATGTGACTGCATAACCCGCAGTGCCGCCGGAAGCGATCTGAATTGCGTCGTCCATGCACGCCTTCATTCCTCGCTCGTCGATCTCTCTCATCGTGAAGAAACGCATTCCGAGTTTCTTTATCAAATCACGTTCGCCGGGATCGATATCGCGGGCGCCAACATGCGCGCACAACTTCGGATCGAGTTTTGGTGCAAAGCCGGCGACGTTCGTAAGTTCCGGCGTTCCGTATCCGAGCAGCGCCGCGAGAGGCATGCCGTGAATGTTTCCTGAGGGAGTGGATTCGGGTGTGTTCATGTCGGCGTGGGCGTCAAACCAGATGAGGCCGAGCGTTTGTTGTTTCTTCTTGTAGTACGACGCCACACCGGCAAATGAACCGATGGCGATTGAGTGATCGCCGCCGAGAACGAGGGGCAGTTGATCCGAGTTGAGAATCGCTTCAACCTCTGCAGCGAGTTGTTCGCATGCACTGCTGATCTCGCGAACGTATTTCAGCTTTTCATCTACTTCAGGAAACGACTGCGGTCGTTCGAGGCGCATGTCGCCAAGGTCGTGAACCGAGTATCCAAGTCGCGCGATACGTTGATTCAGACGCGCTACACGCAATGCAGCAGGTCCAATATCAACTCCCGCCATGCTCGCGCCATAGCCGAGCGGCACACCGAGGATGCTCAGAGATCTTTTTGGTTCTACGGTCATAAGACTGAGGGGCAGGAGCAGCCGTCAGGGGCAGGAAAGGGCTTTCCTGCTCCTGCTTTCTGTTCCTGCTCCTGATTATCCGCCGAGGTCGAAATTGAAACCTCCGCCGCCACCCTGAGTCGGGAAGAAAGGTTTTAGCAGACCTGCAAGCGCCGCAAGGTTTCTCGTCTGAATCAACAACTCTCCTGGTCCGGTAAACTCCGCGACGATACCTTCCCCGCTCATCATACTGCGGAACAAACCGGATGCGGCTTTACGAAGCGTGTACTGCGTGGTGCCTTCCCAGGCGACGAGATGACCGGTGTCTACTACGTAGCGCTCGCCGGCCTGGAGTCGTTTGCGATGAATCGCGCCGAACGACGACACTAACAACAGTCCCTGCCCCTGGACCATCAATACAAACAGACCCTCGCCGGAAAAGAACGATTTCGCGCCGCCCCATTTCGTGTCGACGGTGAGGCTTGCATCGCCCGCAAGATAGGAACTTGACTGAACAAAGAACGGATTTCCCGAGAGCTCGATGGCGGCGATATCACCCGGTGCGCCCGGTGCAAGTGTTACTTCACCCGGACCACCGCGGGCAGTGAAAGTGGAAATGAATGCCGACTCGCCACCGGCAGCGCGTTTGATCGCGCCGAATATGCCGCCCTTCATTTGTGATTGAAGCTCGATGTTAGCCGACATCGAAACCATCGCACCCGACTCAGCCTGGATCGATTGTTCGGCCTGCAGACGAAGCACTGCGAGTGAGAATGAGGGTTGATGTAATACTTCATAGTCGTAACCTCTGCCACGCCCACGAGAGTCTTCATCGATCTGGATTCCGCGCGCCGTCGCGGCGGGAGCGAGGCGATTACCGCACGCTCCGCAAAAGGTCGAACCTTCGAGTAACTGAGCACCACACCTTGGACAAGTCATACTGCACTCCTAACGGCAGTTTCACGATTGACAAGATTGGCATGATTTACATGACTCATCTTGTAAATCCTGAAAATCCTGTTAATCCTGTGAAGCCAACTTCAGCAATCTACGGTCGAATCCTATACAACATCCTCGGAAAGGGTATCGTCTCGCGAATGTGTTCAATGCCGCACATCCACGCCGTGCATCGCTCAATGCCCATCCCAAAACCACCATGCGGAACGCTACCGTAACGCCGCAGGTCGAGATACCACTCAAACGCTTCCTGCGGCAGTTCATGCAAAGCAATCTGCTCCTTGAGAAACTCGAGCGACGTAGCACGCTCCCCGCCACCAATCACTTCG
>Ga0111538_10013030_pt1 | contig 10966 bp, 5 predicted proteins | sample SoiMethybrSBSTD1_FD_79669 | JGI IMG/M metagenome (GOLD analysis project Ga0111538, IMG submission 79669) | Bulk soil microbial communities from a Populus tree surrounding site in Tennessee, USA - Soil MetaG P. TD hybrid SBSTD1 (version 2)... | ecosystem: Environmental > Terrestrial > Soil > Tree... | reverse complement strand
GGGCGTCGCCTGCGCCTCGGTGTAGCCATTCTCCGAGCGAGCGCATTTGCTGAAGCCGCGGCCGGGGCGGTCCGTGAGACGTCCGGCCATTTGCAGGGACACCGCGTCCTGGCCGCCATAGTTGATTCTGAGATCCAGGATGAGCGCTCGTGCGTTGCGTACAGTCTCGAACGCGCGATCGAAAACGCGCGAGGCGGCGGCGAGCTCGCGGCTGAGCTCGTAGGACTCCTCATCCTGAGCAGCGAAGCCGCTCTCACCTAAAACCTGTACGTAGCCGACGCTGCCGTTGCGCAACGTGGCCGTCATGACGTTCGCATCGAGCTCCTGCGCGCTGGCCGCGTCGATGTAGTGGTCCAGTACCGGCCGGAGATATGCCCGTGAGCGAGTCTTGAGGAATTGATCGAGTTCTGGGCGCGGCGGCGGCAGCCGGTCGTATTCGTTCCACAGCTCCTGCATGAACGAGGTCAGGCCGGGGATGAACGAGCGATCACCGGCGTCCAGACTCACATGGAGGTCGTTCGTCGCCGAGACCATGTCACGCAGGATCGAATACAGCTGCGCATCAGTCGTCGCGGGGCGGATCTGCGATCGGTATCGCGAGCGGAAACCCTGCCAGTCGACGGCCCGCTCCTCGAAGAAAGCATAGTGTTCCTGGAAGTTCTGCCAGAACTCATCGAACACCACCAGCGGATCCTTGCTTGCCGGCAGCGGACGTTTGCAAGCGGACGGCAGCGAGGCCAGCCGATCATAAGTGTGCGTCGTGATGTTCTCGAGCGAGTTCGCGATCAGGACCTGACCGTCACTGGTTGTGCGCGGCTGATCGAGTAAGCGAACGGTCGGCGTTGCCGCAGGTCGTGAGCGGCAACCCAGGGCATTAACGTCCCAGATGCGCACTTGTCCGTTCTTGATCTGAAGAATCCATCCGTAGCCCCGAGACTTCCAGACCCCGTCGAACGAGTCAGTCCGCTCCCCGGCAGCTGCTGCTGCTGATTCGACCATGACCAGCAGCGCAACGCTGATCAACGTTCGCAGCAGCGGCCACTTGGCAGAGTCGCTCACGGTGCGGGCTCCATGTCGGATGTGATATGATATATGATAAGCCAAAAGATCGAAAGCAAAATGGTGGGAGTCTGCGGATGCTGCGTCGTATTGGAGCTCTTGCTGCACTCTTGGTCTCGTTCCTCGCCGTCGCGTGCGCCGCGGCTACCCCGCCACCCGCGGACTCAAGCTGGGACCCCACGCGAGCACGCGGCAAGACGAGGCAGATCGACTTCACCGCCACTGAAGGGACCTGGATGTTCCTCGACGTGACGCCGGACTCGCGCTGGATCGTGTTCGACCTTCTGGGCCACGTCTACCGCGTGCCGATCACGGGCGGCAACGCGGAATGTCTGACCCAGGACAGCGGCGTCGCGATCAACATGCAGCCGCGTGTGTCGCCGGACGGGCATTCGATCGCCTTCATCTCCGATCGCAAGGGGCAAAACAACCTGTGGGTCATGGACGCCGACGGCCGCAATCCGCGGCCGGTGTTGCTCGATAGCGCCGTTCGACTGAGAGCGCCCGAGTGGACGCCGGACGGACGGTTCATCCTGGCCGAGCGAACCACGCGCGACAGTGGGCGCGCGATTTGGATGTTTAGTCGGGAGGGTGGCCGCGGAACGGAGTTGGTGAAGGCAGAGCCTCACGCGGTTCCCGCTCGTCCGACGCTTGCGTCAAGTGGACAAACGCTGTTCTACGAAACGTACACGGGTGGAGCAGAAGTCGCCTGGGGCCAGGACGACATCCTGCGAGGCGCCGATCAGATCGCATCGCGAGACATGTCCACCGGCACGGTCCGAATGATTACCAGCGGCGTGCATCAGCAAGGCAATCGCGCATCGAGCGGCGGAGCATACGCACAGGAGCTCAGTCCGGACGGGCGCTGGCTGTCCTTCATTCGGCGCATGCCGGGCGGCACAGTTTCGTACAAAGGTCACAAGTTCGGGCCGCGTTCCGCGCTTTGGTTGCGCGATCTAGAGAGCGGTGTCGAGCGCCTGCTGATGGATCCGGTCGAATTCGACCTCGCTGAGACGGCCATCTTGTTCGATGGCATCTACCCGCGCTATCGATGGATGCCGGATGGACGCAGCATCGTCATCATTCAGGGCGGCAAGATTCGCCGCGTTGCGGTCGACACGGGAAATGTCACCACGATTCCCTTCACTGCACACGTTCACAGGACGATATCCGAGCGGCCGCTGCCCGCGCTGTCGCTTGACGATGGTCCGATCAAGGCGCGGTTTCTGCAGTGGCAGTCGCACTCTCCCGATGGTCACTCGCTGCTCTTCCAGGCGGTCGGACGCATTTGGATCATGGACGTGCGGCAGCGCGTGCCGCGTCGACTTACACCGGCGTCGTTCGCGGGTCTCGAGTATGCGCCGACGTGGTCACCCGATGGCCGATGGGTCGCATTCGTCTCTTGGGATGACGAGAAGCGTGGCCACCTCTGGAAGGTGGATGTGGCAAGCGGCGGCAGTCCGGTCCAATTGACGCAACGTGCCGGGGACTACCTGAACCCGGTGTTTTCGCCGGACGGCGCGCAGCTCGCCGTGGTGAACGGCGCCGGCGTCACGGCGACCGGACGGAGCATGGCTCGCAATCCCTCCTACAGCATCGTTCATCTGCCGAGCGACGGCGGAGCGCTGACGCATGTGATCGACCTCCCGGCGGTAGAGCTGCGCTCCGCGCCGACACGTCTGTTCTTCGGTTCCGACGGGCGCCTGTTCTTCACGGCGAGCGTCGAAGGCAAGGAGGGCGCGGAGGCGATTGCCGAACTCGTTTCCGTGCGTCTCGACGGCAGCGATCGGCGTACGCATGCTCGGATCGCTTTGACCGACGATGCAGCGCCTTCACCGGACGGCTCGTCGGTCGCGTTCGTGCAAGGTGGCGATGTGTTCCTTGCGCCGCTACCAAGCGCGAGTGCGGGGGCCGTGCCAACGATCAAGATCCGGGATGGCGACTTTCCGGTTCGTCGCCTGAGCACCGCAGGCGGCCTTACGCCTCGCTGGCGCAATGCCACTACCTTGGACTTCGGCAGTGGGCCTTACGCATACAGCTACGACACCGTCACCGGCAAGACAGATCGGACCAAGATCGAACTTTCCGTTCCGCGCTATGTGCCGAGTGGCTCGATTGCGTTGACCGGCGCGAGGCTCGTCACGATGGACGCTGCCGGAGTCATCGAGCAGGGAACGGTCACCGTGCGCGGTGCGCGCCTGGCTTGCATCGGCAGTTCCGAGCGCTGTCCGGTCGACGGCATTGACCGCGTGATTGATGTTGGCGGGGCGACGATCCTGCCCGGGCTCATCGACATGCACGCTCACCATCATCGGGAGCACGGAGGGATTCTTCCCGCTCATAACTACGAAACGGCAGTGTATCTGGCCTACGGAGTCACCACGACTCTCGATCCTGCGACTGCGTCGCCCGAGGCGTTCGCAGGCGCCGAGCTCGTCGAGGCGGGCGCAATGATTGGCCCGCGGATCTTCTCGACCGGCGAGCCGCTCTACGCCGGCGATGGCATTGCGCACAAGGATATCTCTTCGCTCGAGGTGGCGATCCAGGAGGCAACGCGCCGCAAGGAGTGGGGCGCCGTATCGCTCAAGCAATACTCGCAGCCAACGAGACAGCAGCGACAGTGGGTCGTCGAGGCGGGTCGGCGACTGGGTATTCGAGTGACGTGCGAAGCGAGCGCCGACCTTTCGAACAAGCTTACACTCGCGATGGACGGTCACACCGGCCTCGAGCACGCGACGGCGATCGCGCCGCTGTATGCCGATGTCACGGCCTTCCTGGGTCAAGCCGGCAACGTGAACTCATACACACCGTTGGTGGCCGGCTTCGGAGCCTTCAACGAGGAGTTCTATTGGCAGACGGAGCAGAGCTGGAAGGACCCGAAGCTGCAACGCTGGTTACCCTGGCAGCAAATCGTTCCGAACACACGACGCTACATCGAGCGCCCGGTGACGGACTATTCGTTGGGCATCCTGGCACAGGGTATCGCCGACATCACTCAAGCGGGCGCCTATGCGACGATCGGCTCGCACGGTCAGATGCACGGCCTGGGCTCCCACTGGGACATTTGGACGACGGCGCTCGCGATGCCGAACATCGAAGCGCTGCGTGTCGCAACTCTCAATGGCGCCAGGTCCCTCGGCGCCGAGCGAGATCTGGGCTCGCTGACGGTCGGTAAACTCGCAGATCTGATCGTCATCAACGGCAATCCGCTCGAAGACATCCGCCGGACCACTGACCTGCGCTATGTCATGCGCGCCGGCATTCTTTATGACGCGGCGAGCTTGGACGAGCTGTGGCCGAGCGCCCGCAAGTTCGGTCCGTACTACTGGAGCGTTCCGGAGATCTACGAGACCGATGACAAGCCGGTGGAGAGCTGGGACCGCCCGGTGCCGCGCCGCTAGTTGTCACAACACCAGGACCCTCGTGCCATGAAGGTAGCAGACTCAGACCCCACGACATCGAGCGCGATCGAGCGCTGGCTCGCCGAGATCGCCGGTACGTCAATCGTCTTGACGCCCAACCCGAATTTCGGGACGGCGGCGCGTTGTGGAACGGCGGTCGGCGGATTGTTCACGGAGACGCTTTGGGCGAACGTGCGGAACGAAGTTTCGAGCTGGCCCGACTACTGCGTTTCCCCGCTCGTCGATCTTTCCGGCCTGAGCCGCAGGTCCAACGTCGGTCGCATCTGGGTGAAGGATGAGGGCGAGCGATTCGGCATCGGCAGCTTCAAGGCGCTGGGAGGCGCCTATGCGGTACGCCGGTTGATCGCTGCCGCTCTCGACATCGATCCGAGCCATCTGCGTCCCGGATCCGATCGCTTGCCCGAGCGCGACCGTGAGCGAATCCGCGCGATGACAGTGACCTGTGCGACGGACGGCAATCACGGCCGGGCGGTCGCATGGGGCGCCATGACAGTCGGATGCCGCTGCGTGATTTACATTCATCAAGGAGTCAGCGCCGGCCGCGTGCGCGCGTTGCATGCGCTCGGCGCGCAGGTCAAGCGTTGCTCCGGCAACTACGACGATTCGGTGCGCGAAGCCGCCCAAGCCAGTCGCGATCATGGTTGGATCACCGTGGCTGACACATCGCTCGATGAGTCGGACGCATCGCCTCGCCACGTCATGGCAGGCTATACCTTGTTGATGGCAGAGATCGCGCAGCAGCTGACACACGAGCAGCCGCCCACCCACGTCTTCGTTCAAGCGGGCGTGGGCGCGCTGGCTGCAGCCGTGGCCGCGGGGGCGTGCAGGTATTGGGCGGCGAGCCCGCCGCAGCTCGTCACGGTCGAGCCGATCGTTGCGGACTGTGTTCGGCGAAGCATCGGCGCGGGGCGCCCGGTCAACGTCACGGGGTCGCTCGACACGATCATGGCCGGCCTCGCTTGCGGTGAAGTGTCGCATTGGGCGTGGCCGGTGCTGCGGTCTGCGGTCCGATGTGCGATCGCAATCCCGGACTCGTCGATTCCGCCGGCGATGCGTCTCGCGTATTGCGGCGTGGGGGGCGATCGGAGTCTCACCCTCGGCGAATCCGGCGTCGTTGGTTTGGCGGCCTTGCTGGCGGCGCGCGCGCAACCTGCGATCGCGCGGGAGCTTGACCTGGATGCTTCGAGCCGCGTTCTGCTCATCGGCACTGAAGGCATCACAGATCCCGAAATCTATGGATCGTTGGTGCCCGAATCGTACGCGGCGGACGCGCTGGTCGTGCGGTCGCCGGGCCAAACCGACTAGAGTGCACGGCGTTCATCGGCCCAGCAGGACGGGCCGATTTAGCGATCCGATGCGCCCTGCCTTGCGAGCTCGACAAAATACTGGACCCCGAACGGCAACGCCGCATCGTTGAAATCGTACCGGCTGCTATGCAGAGGCTCGGCGCCAGCTGTCCTGTGCTCGCCGTTTCCCAGGAATGCGTAGTTTCCAGGTTTCTCCCGCAGCATGACGCCGAAGTCGTCACTCATCATCAGCGGGTCGCAATTCACGATGACTGTTGCACCGGCCACGGCCGAACCCGCGCGCGCCGCGCGTTCAGTGGCCGCCACATGGTTGCAGGTGGCAACAAACTCGTGGGTGTAGGTGACGTTGGCGTGCAGTCCGTGCACGCTCGCCACGCCGTCTGCAATTCGGCGCATTTCCGTCTCGATGATGCGTTGGACCTCAGGTTCATAGCTGCGCGTATCGCCCCGCACGACGCAACAGCTCGGCAATGCGTTGCGTGTCCCGTCAGTGATGAACTCTGTGACTGAGACGACGGCCGGTGTAACAGGATCGACACGCCGCGCGACGATTGTCTGCAGGGCCAGCACCAGTTCGCTTCCGGCAACGATAAGATCGTTGCACAAGTGTGGTCGAGCCGCGTGTCCTCCCGTGCCATCGAGTGTAATCGTGAAGTTGTCCTCGGATGCCATGATGGGGCCCGCGCGCGTGGCCAATGTGCCGACCTTCAGGCCCGGTAAATTGTGGAGCGCATAGATCTCCTCGATATCGAAGCGATCGAACAGGCCGTCCTCGATCATGCGCCGCGCGCCGATGCCGTGCTCCTCGGCAGGTTGAAAAATGAAGTGGACCACGGCATCGAGATTCTCGAGTGTCGCGAGTGTCTGCGCCGCGCCCAGTAGCATCGCGGTATGGCCGTCGTGCCCGCAGGCATGCATGAATCCCGGGCGGCGCGACGCGTGGACGACATCGTTGGCTTCCTGAATCTGCAGAGCATCCATGTCTGCGCGCAGTCCAATTCGTCGGGCCGATCCGTGGCGCAGCACCCCGACGACGCCGCAGGCGCCAATGCCTTCGTGCACATCTAGTCCGAAGCTTTTCAGAAGCTCTGCAACGAAGCGCGCTGTTGTCGGCAGGTCAAGACCAAATTCGGGCTGCGCATGTAACGTGCGTCGCCAATCACGAATCTGTGCCAGCTGGGAGGTTGTGAGTGTCATGAGCTTCCTTCAGGCGAAGCAACAAGGCGCCGCTTTGCTGCGCGGCGTCCAGCACTGCTTCGACGGCCTTTCTAGAGACTTTCCCATATTGAAACTCGCCCACCGAGAGCGCCTCGGCGCTCACTGCATTATAGATGTCGAGGTAACTCCTGCGCCCGTCAACGAAATTGAGGACCTCGGCGAACATCACCGGGTGCAGCCCGGGCGGCGGCTCCAGTGCTTCGCGCTTCTCGAAATAGTCTGCGACGTCGGCAATGCGCATGGGCACTTTCCGGGCGAGCGCTGCCTCCTCGCGCGAGAGGTCCATCGATGGCACAGCTCGGCCTGTTAAGGAGACGTGCAGGGCATCCAGAGCCCCGAGTGCCGCCGCATTGAGCTTCACGAGCTCACTCTGGAACCGACCAATCAAGTTGGCACCCCGCGCGCTTGGTCGCGCGAAGATGCGCACCGATTCTAGCGCCCGTCGCTCGCGCAACCCCGATTGCTCAATGAGATTTCTCGCGGTTCGATACGCTGCGGCCTCGTCACCTTTCGTTCGCGTGCTCTCATCCAGCAGGTGAAGGGCAGTGCGCTCGTCCAGGGCGATGCGCCGGCGCGCGCCGGTGTAGATCTCGGAAGAAAGTTGCGGAACGTCTGCGTCGGTGGCGTTCGACACGTACAGCGCCGTTGCCGCAACAATGAAGGCATTGCGCTTCAACTGCGTCGGGTCGACCTGCCAGAGGTCGTCCGCCGATGAATGAATGTACTCGTCGGGCCAGTTGGTGAAGGTGACGGCCGGAATGCCAATGATGCCCTCGACAAACGCGGCGTGATCGGTCTCATCGAAGTAGGGCATAACCCTGGCGTTGTATGGCTCCTGTGAGCCCAGCCGGGAGTACATCGGGATCGTGAAGTTCGAGCCGCGCATGGCCATGCCGCCCTTCAGAGTCGACAGAAATGAATTGTTCGTATCGATCACGTAGTTGGTGATGCTCTCGACCACGTCGGACAGATAGGAGGGGAGAGAATACGGCGTGCGTGAGACGTGCTGCACGCGGGAGCCCGCCGATTGCTTGGCGCCGACCATGTCCTGATTGATGGCCGCCAGCATGTCCCGGCGTGCCTCTGGGTACGCGGAGAAATAGGCGACTTCCGAGGAGCCCTCGGTGGTCCACCAGAAGCGCAGATCGCGGCGCGGCCTCGACAGCTTGCCTTCGCGTATCAGCCTCGTGAGCGTTCGGCCGATCTCGAGCATGCTGGCGCAGCCGGAGCCGTCGTCGTTCGCGGAGAACTTGCCCTCCTGCATGTGAGCGGTCAGCACGATCTGCTGGTCGTGACGCTCACTGCCCTTGATATAGCCCTCCACCAGCCACTGTTCCGGCTGAGGTGCGACACTCGCCTCGATCAGAGCGCGAACGACAATCCTTTCCGCCGCATGACTGCGTTCTCCGCCCTCCGGGTGAGAGCCGGGGCCGCCTTCGCCGGGGGCACGAAAGATTCCGTGATGTGGGTTGCCGAGGAGCCTGTCGCGCAGGAGCATGCCTTGGCGCGGCGTCAGGATGAATGCGAACGTTGTCTTTTCGCCGTTGGGGCCGTCGCTCTGCGGTACCCACTGCCACGCGACCTGGTCCGCGCCGTCGATGTATGGGCTGACGCGCGTCGAGTAGTAGCTGATGATGCCTGCAGCGCCACGCTCCCAGACCGCCATCCGCATCACCTCCATGGCGGCACCTGCGGCGAGCACGATCTTGCCTTTCACGTCCTTGCCAGCATAGTCCTCCGGCCACAGGCCACTACCGACGTCGATCAACTCCGCATTCACGTCCGCCGGTCGCGAGTAGTCGGCGATGGACGTGCCGACTTCCGCATAGCTTGCGAGCTTGAGCTCCTGGGGCTCCACGATCCACAGCTCGGCTGAGTGCGGCGTCCAGCTTTGCGAGCTGGATTTTTGCTGGATGAGTTTGACGCTCTCGAGCCCGTACTCGATGGCCTTCTGCTGGATGAACTCGGCCACGCGCAACTCGCCCTGCGAGCCACGCGGGCGGTGATGCAGCGTCATCGGCCGCAGGTTGTCGAAAGCGATGTCGCCCGAAAGCTCATTCGTCAACAGCTGAATCGTTCGCGGACTAGCGAATGGCGTCGTCTGCGCCAGGACCGGCGCAGGCGTGCAAGCGATCACCAAGGCAAATGCAGTCGATGCGAGAACGGGTAGTTCGCGAGGTACGCGCATAGTTGTTCTCAACGCCTAGTCGCGTTTTCGCAGGCTGGACTCATGGTCAAGCCAGCGGGTTATATAAAGGTCGGCGCCCTTCATCAGCATGGCGGCGCCATCTGGCCGCTCGATCACGACATCGCGCAGGAGCTGCTGCTGCCCGCTGCGCTGTGCGAAGCCGCTCAGCGCGACGAGACCCGACGCACCTTCCGGGTTCAGCCGCGGGGCCTCGAAGGTCACGTGCCCGTCCGCGTAATGCACGCCGGGGATACCTTGCAGCTCGCTCAGATCACCGGGCGGCACGCTACTCACCGTGATCGTGATCGGCGCGGCGAGAACGACGATCCGAGCGTGCGCGATATTGCGTACCGCGCGTTGCGCTGCTGCTCGAAGTTGAGCGTGCACCTCATCGAGCGGCAGCAGCTCCGCTTCGGCGGCAGTTCTCGTGCGCTTGACAGTCACGTACTCGATCCAGGGGAAATCCTTGAGATCGTCCCCGAGCGTGTCGGTGCCTGCCGCCATGATCAGTGGCACGCCGTTCTCACCCCACTGATAAGCGATCAGCGAGACTTCCGTCAGCGCGATGCCATTGGCGACCACTGCGGCGCCGCTGCTCACCGTGTGACTGGCGAATCCGCCGTTGCCCGCTCTGCTGTGTCCGCCGATCGTCACCACGGCGTCGTACCGGTGTTCCTCTTGGGACTGCGCCGTGACGATCTCGCTCATGAGGACCTCATGCGCCCGAGCATCCAGGAGCTCGGCGGGCATGTCGGGTTGCGTGTCCGGACGTCCGCTGCCGTGTTGGTCGAAGACCTCGACGGCGCTGGCGCCGCCGGCGAACAATCCATCGACGACCGCGTTGAGTTCGCCGGCGAGTAGCTGCTGCCCTTTCACGAAGCTGTCCGGATATCGCGACTCCCACAGACGCCAGTCGCTGATTCCGCCGAGGCCTTCCATGTCGTACGAAACCAGAATGCGCGGGTGGGGGCTCCTGCCGCTGTACGGCGTTGCGATGACAGGCGCGGATGCCGCGGCTGTCGCGGCGCGAGGAGATTGCTGCTTCACGCCGCAGGCGCCGAGCAGCAGCAGGCTCAGGACGAGTAAAAGACTCTTGAGCAGTCGCATCGGGGCTCCTTGGTCAGAAACTCTTGGCGATACGGATGCCGATCGTGCGCGGCTGATTCGTCGAAATGCGGGGGCGGCCCGCCAGCTCAGCCGCAATCGACTTGGTATCGGAGAAGTTGGCGTGCTCGTTGAAGAGGTTTCGCACGAACAGTGCCGCTTCCCAACTGTCCCCAAGAACGCCAGCCTGCAGTTTGACGATCGCGTATGGATCGCGCGTGCGCAGTGGATCCGACTGATCGAAGGTGGTGAAGCTCCTGCTGACGTAGTTTCCGTCCCCGCGCAGGAATCCCTGGTGGCCATTTGCAACGGGGAACGAGTACTCGGCCGTTGCTGAAACATTCCACTGCGGCACCTGCTGAATGCGGTCACCGACCCGCGCCGCGACGAAAGCGCCTGCGCCGTCGCTTTCCGCGTCGGTGATCTCCGCGTCTGTGTAGCCCACTCCCACGTTGAGGTTGAGCTGCGGTGTGGGCCTGGCTGCGATCTCGATCTCGACGCCGCGACTGCGCGCTGCACCGACGTTGCCGGTGTAGCCGAAGCCACACGGCAGCCGCACACCCTGAATGAGGTTGCTCCAATCGATGTAGAAGATCGCGCCGTTGAGGTTCAGCCGGTTGCCCAGCCAGCTGGTCTTGCTGCCGACTTCATAGTTCCAGAGGTGATCC
>Ga0111538_10013029_pt1 | contig 10966 bp, 8 predicted proteins | sample SoiMethybrSBSTD1_FD_79669 | JGI IMG/M metagenome (GOLD analysis project Ga0111538, IMG submission 79669) | Bulk soil microbial communities from a Populus tree surrounding site in Tennessee, USA - Soil MetaG P. TD hybrid SBSTD1 (version 2)... | ecosystem: Environmental > Terrestrial > Soil > Tree... | reverse complement strand
TCGGTCAGATCCTGACCGCCGCCAACGCGCGGATTATTCAGTTTGGGTTGAAGTTTTATTTCTGATGACTGGGTGGGGAACGCGATGCGCACAGCGATCAATCAACGTTCTTCACAGTCACGCTGCGATCGGGCTTAAGGAAATGAACAGGAGAAAGGAGAAGGGAGGAACAAAACACAAATGATCCTCCGTTCTCCATTCTCCTGTGGTCTCTGGGGTACTGATGCAGCGTGACAGTGGAGGATGTTCGCTCAGTACCCGACGCATCTATAACCCCAGCGTCCTGAGGTAATCCCGGTTACGCCTCGCGCTCTCCAGCGGCGAGCCCATGGATGGCAGCACGTCCTGCTCCACCACGATCCAGCCAGCGTAACTTCGCTGGCGTAGCGCCTCGAGCAGCGCAGGAAAATCGACTGCCCCCTTGCCTAGCTCGCAGAACACACCATGACGAATAGCGGTCTGGTAATCCCAGTTCTCCGAGCGTGCGCGCGCCGCAACGGCCGGCTCGCAGTCCTTGAAGTGCACGTGCCACGTGCGCGTGCCGTAGCGGTCGAGGAGATCGATGGGAGATCCGCCGGCGTACGTGATGTGCCCGGAATCCAGGCACAGCCCGACAAGTGACTCGTCGGTGCGCTGCATGAGCGCCTCGACTTCCTGTGGGGTCTCGACAACTGCCGCACAGTGATGATGAAAGACCGTCCGGAGCCCTGTCTCGTCGCGCACGGTCTGCGCAAGGCGCTCGACACCACGCGCAGCGATGTCCCATTGTTGCTCCGACAACGCCTGTGACGGTTGAATCCGCCCCGCGTGACGCGCCCGCACCGGATCAGCCGCGGGCTCGTCGGACAAAACGATGAACGGCGATCGATCTCCTGTGGCTTCCGCCTTTCGGCGGACGTTGACGGAACCGGAAACTGCCGCTAACAGTTGCGCCGTCGCAACGGCTCTGCGTCTGCTTTCGTCGTAGCTCTTCGGATCCGCAAGCCGCGTGGTGACAAATGCAGCCAGCAAAGCGAGGTCCCGTCGGGCGATCTCATCGCGGAGCCGTTCGGGATCCGTAGGCATGAACCCCCAGTCGCCCAGCTCGGTTCCTACGTACCCGGACGCGCTGATCTCGTCGAGCACGCGTGTGTAGGTTGGACTGTCAACCTTCGATTCGAATTCGAGCACCCCCCAGGAGCACGGAGCATTCGCGACGCGGATCAAACGCGCGCTCCCGGCCGTCGCAGGTAGTGGCGTTCGGCCGTGCGCGCACGCTCGTATTCACGCCGCGCTTCCTGCACCGTCTTCAACGTCGACACCTCGGCGACGGGAACATCCCACCAGGACTCGTGCCCGCCGACCCTCTGCTCAATGTCGACGGGAATCACGATTGCCGTCGTCCGATCGCTCCCTCGTGCCGATTCCAGGGCCGCCTGAATCGCCTCTCGCGTGCATGCCCTGGTTGTGACGGCTCCGAGCGAGGCCGCGTTCTGCGCGAGATCCACCGGCAGCAGATCGCCGTCGAGTAAACCGGTGCGCTCGTTGCGATAGCGATACTCGGTCGCATAGCCTTCGCATCCGACGGCCTTAGAAAGCCCGCCGATGCTCGCAAACCCGTGATTCTCGACGATGAGGATCGTCAGTTTCACGTTTTCCTGCACGGCCGTGACAATCTCTTGCGCCATCATGAGGTACGACCCGTCGCCGACCAGGACATACACGTCGCGATCCGGCTCCGCCATCTTGATGCCCAGTCCAGCGGCGATCTCGTAGCCCATACACGAATACCCATATTCCATGTGGTATTGCTTCGGGTCGCGCGTCCGCCACAGTTTGTGCAGATCGCCCGGCATGCTGCCCGCGGCATTCACAATGACATCGCGTGGGCCGGTGAACTCATTGAGGATCCCGATCACTTCGCCCTGGCTGATGACGGGCCGATGATCGAGGTGATAGATGCGATCGACTTCGCGTTCCCACTCACTTTTCTCTCTGGCAACTCGTTCGCGATACGCTGACGAGGTCTGCCAGCCTTCCATCATGGGCAGCCATTCGTCGAAGGTTGCTCGCGCATCACCGACCAGCGGCAAAGCCTGGTGCTTACCCGCATCGAACTCGGTGGTGTTGACAGTGATGAATCGAACGTCCGGGTGCTGGAACGCCGTCTTCGAAGCAGTCGTGAAGTCGCTCAAACGCGAGCCGGCGACGATCACCACGTCCGCCTCGCGAGCGAGACGGTTCGCGCCGGGCGTGCCGGTCACCCCGACGGCGCCGAGTGATTGAGGATGGTCGTAGGCGAGCGTGCCCTTGCCGGCCTGCGTCTCGACGACGGCGATGCCCGTCGCCTCGGCAAAACGGCGCAGCGTGTCCGTGGCCTCGCTGTAAATCACTCCGCCGCCGGCGATGATCAAAGGATTCTTTGACGATCGCAGAACCTCCGCGGCGCGACCGACGAGCGCTGCATCGGCGCGCGGGCGCGGGATCGTCCACACGCGCTTCTCGAAAAAGGCGTCCGGAAAGTCGAACGCTTCGGCCTGCACGTCCTGCGGCAGGCAAACCGTGACGGCGCCCGTGTCCGCCGGAGAAGTGAGAACACGCAACGCCTCAGGCAGCGACGTGATCAGCTGTTCAGGACGATTGATCCGATCCCAGTATCGGGAGACCGGTTTGAAACAGTCGTTCACCGAGATGTCTTGTGTGGAAGCAGACTCGAGCTGTTGAAGAACGGGCGCCGGCCCTCGCGTCGCAAAGATGTCGCCGGGCAACAACAGCACCGGCAGGCGATTGATCGTCGCGACCGCCGCGCCCGTCACCATGTTCGTCGCACCCGGGCCGATTGAGCTCGTGCAGATCATCGCCCGCTTGCGATTCGCCATCTTCGCAAAGCCAACCGCGGCGTGGACCATCGCCTGTTCGTTCCGCGGCAGATAGCACGGCAGGCGGTTCGCGTTCGCGCGAAGCGCCTCGCCGACACCGGCAACGTTGCCATGTCCGAAGATTGTGAAGGCGCCGCCGAAGAACTGTCGCTCGACTCCGTCGACGCTCGTGTACTGCTGGATCAGGAATTCGACCAACGCCTGCCCTACGGTTAGGCGTCTTGTCTTGGGCACAATTTCCTCCTTGAATAACACCAACGTATACTGCGCCCTTCTCAGCAGTGCAAGCTATCCACGAAGATCCGCCTGACACAGTCCCGGTTCTGCAGATGCGCGGCATCTGCAAACAGTTTCCCGGTGTCGTCGCCCTGAACGACGTCTCGCTGGAGGTGCAGGCGGGCGAAGTGCACGTGCTGCTCGGGGAAAACGGTGCCGGCAAATCGACTCTCGTGAAGATCCTGAGTGGCGCAGTGCAGAAGGATGCCGGCGCGATCGCGCTTGCCGGTCAGCGCGTGGAGATAAGAGGACCCGACCATGCCCGCCAGCTTGGCATCAGCATCATTTACCAGGAGCTGACGCTGGTTCCTCATTTGTCGGTGGCGGAGAACATCTTTCTCGGCAAGGCGCCTCGACGCTGGGGTCTCGTGAACTGGCGGCGCATGCGTGAAGACGCCGAACGGCTGTTGCACGGACTGGGCCTCGCGATCGACGTCGCGCGGCCAGTAGGACAACTCGGACTCGCACAGCAGCAGATGGTGGAACTCGCCCGTGCCCTGGCCGACGATGCGCGCGTGCTGGTGATGGACGAACCGACGTCGGCGCTGACTGGTGTGGAGGTTGAACAACTGTTTTCATCGACGTCGCGGTTGATCGCTCGAGGGGTCGCGGTCGTCTACATCTCCCATCGGATGGACGAGGTGTTTCGCATTGGCCACCGCGTAACCGTGTTGCGCGACGGGAGGAACGTCACGACGCGCCACCTCGCCGACGTGACTGTCGCGGAACTCGTCCAAATGATGGCGAACCGTGAGGTCTCCGATCAGTACCCGCGACGCCAGATCGCGCGAGGCAGCGAACTGCTGCGCGTCGAAGGGCTCACGCGACGCGGCGTTCTTCATGACATCAATCTGTCACTCCACAGCGGAGAAGTTCTGGGCATCGCCGGTCTGGTCGGTGCAGGACGAACCGAGCTCGCACGCGCGATCATGGGAGCAGACCCGATTGACGGCGGCCGGATCACCATCCGAGGTCAGGCCGCGCGCGTCAGGACGCCTGCTGCCGCCGTACGTCAAGGCCTTGGGTTTCTTCCCGAGGATCGAAAGGCTCACGGGCTGGTCCTGGGTCTTTCAGTCCAGCACAATGTCGCCCTGCCCAATCACCACCGCCTGTCGAAGTGGGGACTCGTTGATGGGAGGCGGGAACGTCGCGAAGCGGAGCGCATGATTGAACAGCTGCGCATAAAAACGCCGGGGCCCGATCGGATCACTCGATGGTTGAGCGGCGGGAACCAGCAGAAGGTGGTTCTCGCAAAGTGGCTCGCGGGTCATGCGCAGATCTTCATCTTTGACGAGCCGACGCGCGGCATCGACGTCGCTGCTCGACGCGACATCTACGATCTGATGAACGGCCTGGTCGGCCGTGGCGCCGGCGTGATCATGGTCTCCTCCGACCTGCCGGAGGTGCTCGGCATGAGCGATCGCGTCCTCGTGATGCGAAGCGGTCGGATTCAGGCCGAGTTCGATGCGAGCGAGGTCTCGGAGGCTGCAGTGATGCACGCGGCTTTCGGAGTCGCTTCGTGAATACCGGAAAAGCGAGATCCACCAGCGCTCGTCAGCTTGGTACGCTCCTCGGCCTTCTGGTTCTGTGCTGCGTGCTATGGATCCTCACACCGCACTTCCTCACCGTCTCGAACCTTCTGAATGTGTTGGAACAGAGCGCGATCAACGCGATCGTTGCGGCCGGCATGACGTTCGCGATCATTTCAGGCGGCATCGATCTGTCGGTCGGCTCTGTGCTCGCGCTGTCGGGGATCGTCCTTGCGAGTGTGTTGCAGGCCGGTGGCGGGTTACCGCTTGCCGTGGTGCTGGCGCTCGCGACCGCGGCAGCATGCGGACTCCTGAACGGCGTGCTCGTGACGCTGGGACGCTTGCCGCCATTCATCGCGACGTTGGGCATGATGAGTGTGGCACGTGGACTGGCGTTGATCTGGGCCGAGGGACGGCCGATCTCCGGCTTCGAGGAGTCGTTTCGGCTCATCGCGACAGGACGCCCGCTTGGCATTCCATCTCCCGTCCTTATTACACTCGTAGTGTACGGACTCGCGCACGTCGCGCTCGCGCACTCCGTATTCGGCCGCAGCGTCTATGCTATCGGCGGCAATGAGGAAGCGAGCCGGCTTTCCGGCGTCCCGGTCCGGTGGCACAAAACGGGTGCGTACGTCGTGTGCGGGCTCAGCAGCGGCGTGGCGGCGGTCGTGCTGACGGCCCGCTTGAATTCGGCCCAGCCGACGGCTGGCATCATGTACGAACTGGACGCCATCGCCGCGACGGTGATTGGCGGAACAAGTCTGTTCGGTGGCGAGGGAACCCTGGTTGGTGCGCTCATCGGTGCGCTGATAATGGGAGTCCTTCGTAATGGGCTCAACCTTCTGGATGTCTCGTCATTCGTGCAGCAGTTGGTCATCGGCATCGTGATCATCGCCGCTGTGTTGATCGATACGGCGCTCAAACGTGGACGGCGATGAATTTCTGGGGAGCTGACGGAATGTCTTCACGAACGCTCGTGTCTCGCCGCGTCATTACTATCGCTATTGCTCTGACCCCGCTTGCCCTTGCGACGACGGTCACCGGGTGCAATCGCCAAACAACCGGCACTGGCGACGCAAGCCGGCCGCGCATTGCGTTCGTGATGAAGACGCTGAACCATCCATTCTTCCTCGATATGAAACGCGGAGCGGAAGAGGCGGCAAGCCGGCTGAACGTGGAACTCGTCGTGCAGGCGGCTGAGCGGGAATTGGACGTCGAGAAGCAGACGCAGATCATCGAAAACCTGATCCAGACCGGCATCCAGGCGCTGTGCGTGACACCAAGTGGATCGAAGGAGATCGCGTCCGTTCTGGGCAAGGCGACTCGAGCGAATATTCCGATCGTCGTCGCCGACACGCGCCTCGATCAGGCTGCCGCGGCGGCAGCGAACGTCAAGTTCGGAACCTTCGTCGGTTCGGATAACTATGAAGGCGGACGCCTCGCCGGTCAGTTCATGGTGCAAGCGACCGGCGGTCAGGCCAAGGTGGCGATTCTCGAGGGCATCCCGGGTCACGAGACCGGTGATTCGCGGCTCCGCGGTTTTCGCGACGCGGTCGCGAGCTCACCCGGCATCACGATTGTGGCGAGTCAGCCGGCCAACTGGGAGCGCGACCAGGGCTTCACGGTCTTCCAGAACATGCTGCAGGCGCACCCGGAGGTCGATGCACTGTTTGCCGCCAGCGATCTGATGGCGCTCGGCGCCGTCGAGGCAATTGCCGCGGCGAATCGCACCGGAAAGGTGCGGGTGATCGGCTTCGATGCGCTCGATGATGCCCGTAAAGCGATCGACGCCGGACGAATGCTGGGATCGGTCGCGCAGTCACCGCACGATATGGGAAAGCTCTCGGTCGAGAGCGCCTACAAACTCATTCGCGGTGAGAGTGTTCCCGCCGATCAGAAAGTGCCAATCACACTCGTAACGAAGACAGAAGGGCGATAATTGCCCGTAGGAGATATCAACATGACAACCAAGGGCAGGGCCCGCCTGAACGTGGGGCTGATCGGAGTGGGACGGCTGGGGCGTGTCTACGCGCGCGATCTCGCGACGCGCATCCCGTCCACACGTCTGACGGCCGTCGCCGATGTCGCGGAAGACCTGGCCGCCGAAGTGGCGCGTGAATTCGATGTTCCACGGTCGTACGGCAAGCCCGCCGATATTTTTGACGATGCGAACGTAGACGCCGTCGTCATTGTCAGCCCAACGCGGACGCACTGTGAGTTGACGCAGGCGGCAGCGGCACGTCGCAAACCGATCTTCTGCGAGAAGCCGGCGGCGCTGTCGCTCGAAGAAGTGCTGGCGATGAAGGAGACCATCAACAACACTGGCGTGTTCTTCCAGCTCGGATTCATGCGCCGTTTCGACCGCGGGTATGCGGCGGCAAAACGTCAGATAGAAGCAGGCGCCATCGGAGACGTCGTCGTATTCAGGGCCACGTCTCGCGACACGTTTCCACCGTCGGCTGAGTACGCAAACCCGAAAAACAGCGGTGGCATGATCATCGACCAGGGGATTCACGACTTCGATCTGGCGCGCTGGTTCATGGGCGAGGTGGAACGCGTGCAAGCGATGGGGGGAGTACTCGCGTGCCCCGAGCTGGGTGCCGTCGGCGATATTGATAACGCGATCATCACGCTCCAGTTCACGAGTGGAAGGCTCGGCGTCGTGGACATCACGCGCAAGGGCGTCTACGGATACGACATCAACACCGAGCTCCTCGGGACGGAAGGCACGTTGCGGGTCGGCTACATGCGCGAGACGCCGGTGCTGTTGATGACCAAGGAGCACATCGCACACGACTTCGTTCCGTATTTCATGGAGCGGTTTCGAGACGCCTACACGATCCAGCTCGAAAATTTCGCCGAGAACGTCCTGCACCAACGCCCTGCGCCGATCACCATTGAAGACGGAATCGAATCGCTGCGGATCGGCATTGCGGCAACGCAGGCGCGTGAAACAGGCCGGATGGTCGAGGTCGCATCGGTGACGCCGGCGCCTCGGGAGGGAGCGTCGGTATGAAGGGCTGGACGCCGCTCGTACATTCCCGCGCGCTGCGCGAAGGGCGGTCGGGGGCCCTCGTCTCCGTTGGTCCGCGAGATGCGCGGTGGGATTATGTGCGCTTTGTCGTGCACCGGATCGCCGCGGGCGACCACTGGGTCGGCCGTACGGGCGGTAACGAGACGTGCCTCGTGCTTCTCTCGGGCCTCGCCGTGATTACGTGGTCTCCAGGTCAGTCAGGTTCCGTGCGACTGGGACCACGGCGCAATGTGTTCGTCGACTATCCTCACGCGGTCTACCTCCCGCCGAAGACGAACTTCGAACTTCACGCCGAGCAGACCACGGAAATCGCGGATTGCCGATCACCAACGCGCGAGCGGTATCCAGCGCGCCAGATCAGGCCTGAGGACTGCGGCCTCGAAGTGCGAGGCGGCGGCAACGCGACGCGTCAGATCATCGACATCCTGCCGCCGTCGGCACAGGCCGATCGGTTGCTCATCTGCGAGGTCCTGACGCCGAGCGGAAACTGGTCCAGCTATCCGCCGCACAAACACGATCGCCACAGTCCGCCAGTCGAAGTCGATCTCGAGGAAACGTACTACTACCGGTTCAACGATCCTGTCGGATATGGCATTCAGCGTCTTTACACAGCCGACGGACGCTCGGATCACACCCTGACGGTGCGAGACGGGGATCTCGTGATGATCCGCTCCGGCTATCATCCGTTTGTAGCGGCCTACGGCTACGACGCGTACTACCTGAACACACTCGCGGGAAGTGCGCGCTCGATGGCCGCAAGCGACGATCCTCAGTACGCGCACCTCCGTTCGACGTGGCCTGCTCCGGATCCGCGCATCCCAATGATTCCGCACCCGAAATTGACCTAGGCGTCCCACGAGGGCTTTCATGCACAACTACATCGAAGGACAGTGGCGGCAGTCGTCGGCGGCCGACACGCTGCCCGTCGTCAATCCTGCAACCGGCGAGCAACTCGATCGCACGCCACTGTCGACAGCGTCCGAACTCGACCAGGCGGCGCACGCCGCATCACGCGCCTTTCCTGCCTGGCGGCGCGTGCCGGTGACCGAACGGATTCAGTTCCTTTTCAAGCTGAAGATGCTGCTGGAAGAACAGTTCGAAGACCTGTCGCGAACGATCACTATGGAATGTGGCAAGACGCTCGCGGAATCGCGCGGGGAGATGCGTCGTGCGATCGAGAACGTCGAAGTCGCCTGCGGAGCACCAACGCTCATTCAGGGTTACAACTCAGAAGATATCTCGACCGGCATCGACGAGATGATGATTCGTCAGCCCGTCGGCGTCTGCGCGATCATCTCGCCGTTCAACTTCCCGGGGATGATTCCGTTCTGGTTCTTCCCGTACGCGGTCGCCTGCGGCAACACCGTGATCATGAAGCCGTCCGAACGAGTGCCGCTGACGATGCAGAAGGTTTTTCGGTTGCTGGAAACGCTCGGCATGCCTGCAGGCGTCGTCAACCTGGTGAACGGGGGCCGCGAGGTCGTCGACGCGATCCTCGACCACCCGATGATCCGCGCCGTGAGCTTCGTCGGATCGAGCGCCGTCGCGCGGCACGTCTATTCCAGGGGTGCTGCCTCCGGCAAGCGCGTGCAGTGCCAGGGTGGCGCGAAAAACCCCGTCGTCGTGCTGCCCGACGCCAACATCGAGTCGACCACTGAAATCGTCGCCGACAGCGCGTTCGGCTGCGCCGGCCAGCGGTGTCTCGCGGCATCATTTGCGATCGCGGTCGGCGACGCGAAGGCTCCATTCCTTGACGCCATGCAGCAGAGGGCGACCGCGCGAGTCACCGGAAACGGTCTCGAGAGCGGCGTCCAAATGGGACCGGTGATCACGCCTGAGAGCCGTACGCGAATCGAAAGACTGATCGATCAGGCGGTTCGTGAGGGCGCCAAGGCTGTTGTCGACGGCCGAAATCCCTCGATTCCGAACCATCCCGCCGGCAATTTCGTGAGGCCGACCGTTCTCGACGGTCTCCCCTTCGAAAGCGCGATCGCGCGGACCGAAATCTTCGGGCCGGTGCTCTCGATTCATCATGTGGACGACATCGACGCGGCTATTGCGGTCGTGAACAGTGGGGGCTACGGAAACCAGGCGAGCATCTTCACAAGCAGCGGCGCCTCCGCGCGGAAGTTTCGCTACGAGGCCGAAGTGGGAAATGTCGGCATCAATGTCGGCGTCGCGGCACCGATGGCGTTCTTTCCGTTCAGCGGCGCGCGCGAGAGCTTCTTTGGCGACCTGCACGCGCAGGGACGTGACGCGATCGAGTTCTTCACACAGGAGAAAGTGGTCGTCGAGCGCTGGCCGAAGGAGTGGTCGCGCAAATTCTAGAAGATTACTGGAACGTCTGCGGCCGGTAGACGCTGAGAATCTCCTGGATCATCGCGTCACGGCTGGGAAAGCGAGTCTCGTCATAGCACCCGAGAGGATTCTCGGGCGCGTTCACGAGGCATTTGTTGCAATACGTGCATGGCTTGGCGGGACGGCCGATCCCGCGCGCGAACTGATTCACCATATCGTTGTTGGCGATGAGCGGGCGTGCCGCGCTGACCGCGTCACAGTCTCCGCGCGCAATCGCCTCTTCGATGACTTGCGCGGTCTGGAATCCGCCGGTGCAGATGATGGGCAAGGTGCCGACGGCCTGTTTGATTGCGCGCGCGTCGGGAAGATTGATCCCTTCGATGCGATCGAGCGGCCCGCGCGCCGCTTCCCACCGATGCCTGAACAGCTCGCCGGTGAGGTTGCCGGTGAACAACAGGTAGTTCCGCAGCGTCAGCACACCGCTCGAGATCAGGCTGTCGTATGTCTTTCGCAGCTCCTCGATCGGCAGATCCCCGGCGGGATTCTTCGGATGAGGAAACGCACTGCCGGACGAAACGTGGATGGCGTCGACGCCATCCTCTTTCAACCACTTGCAGACCTGGATCGAGTCCTGAATGGTGTTGCCAGGCTTTTCGTCTGGCAGCAGGGCGTCATTGAATTCCGTCGCGCTGATTTTCATCTGCAGATGGAAGTCGCGGCCGACGCGCCCTCGTATCGCTCGAACTATCTCGCGAACGAACCGCGCGCGATTGGCGAGATCTCCGCCGTAGGCATCCCGTCGATCGTTGATCGCCGAGCTGAGAAACTGCGTGATCAGGTAGCCGTTCGCGCCGTGCAGCTCGACGCCGTCCAGGCCTGCTTCACGCGCTCGCCACGCGCCGTCGGAGAATGCTCGCACTGTCTCGTCGATCTCGGCGGTCGTCATCGCCTCGCACTCGAACCCGTGCAGC
>Ga0111538_10013027_pt1 | contig 10967 bp, 10 predicted proteins | sample SoiMethybrSBSTD1_FD_79669 | JGI IMG/M metagenome (GOLD analysis project Ga0111538, IMG submission 79669) | Bulk soil microbial communities from a Populus tree surrounding site in Tennessee, USA - Soil MetaG P. TD hybrid SBSTD1 (version 2)... | ecosystem: Environmental > Terrestrial > Soil >... | reverse complement strand
CGGGCCGATTCCGTTCTGGCCAAGCACGATGAGAACTACATGCCTCGCGAGGTGGCGGACACCTTGAAGAAGCAGGGACACTGGATGGGCGAGGCCAACGCCGCGCCCAAAACACAGTAACAAGGGAGATCCCTCGTGTTGGTCGAGGCCGGACATTTCGCACTCGCGCTGGCGCTGGGGTTGTCGCTGATCCAGTTCGTCGTGCCGCTCTGGGGCGCGCGCGCCAACGATCCCGTGCTGATGGCCGTGGCGCCGGCAAGCGCGCTCGCCGTGCTCGCCTGCATCGCCTTCTCGTTCCTGGCGCTGACCTCCGCCTATCTGAATTCCGACTTCTCGGTTCTCAACGTCGTCCAGAACTCGCATTCGGCGAAACCGCTGATCTACAAGATCTCCGGCGTCTGGGGGAACCATGAGGGCTCCATGCTGCTGTGGGTGCTGATCCTCGCCCTGTTCGGCGCGGGCGTCGCGCTGTTCGGCGGCAACCTGCCGGCGACGCTGCGGGCCAATGTGCTGGCCGTGCAGGCGGGCATTGCCGTCGCCTTCCTGCTGTTCATCCTGCTGGCCTCCAACCCATTCGCGCGCATCCCGCCGCAACCGGAAGGCCGCGGCCTCAATCCGGTCCTGCAGGATCCCGCGCTCGCCTTCCACCCGCCCTTTCTCTACGCGGGCTATGTCGGCCTCTCGATCGCCTTCTCCTTCGCCATCGCCGCGCTCATCGAGGGCCGCACGGATGCCGCGTGGGCGCGCTGGGTGCGGCCGTGGACGCTGGCGGCCTGGATCTGCCTCACCCTCGGCATCGCCATGGGCTCGTGGTGGGCCTACTACGAGCTGGGCTGGGGCGGCTGGTGGTTCTGGGACCCCGTCGAGAACGCCTCGTTCATGCCCTGGCTCGCCGCCACGGCGCTGCTGCACTCGGCGCTGGTGATGGAGAAGCGCGAGGCGCTGAAGGTGTGGACCATCCTGCTGGCCATCCTGGCCTTCTCGCTCTCCCTCATGGGCACCTTCCTCGTCCGCTCCGGCATCCTCACCTCGGTGCATGCCTTCGCCGTCGATCCGCGCCGCGGCGTGTTCATCCTGGCCATCCTGGTGGTGCTGATCGGCGGCGCGCTGGCGCTCTACGCCTGGCGGGCGCCGCGCCTCAAGCAGGGCGGCCTGTTCGCGCCCATCAGCCGCGAGGGCGCGCTGGTGCTCAACAACGTCCTCATCACCACAGGCTGCGCCACGGTGTTCATCGGCACCCTCTATCCGCTGGCGCTGGAGTCGCTCACCGGCGCCAAGATCTCGGTCGGCCCGCCCTATTTCAATCTCACGTTCGTGCCGGTGATGGTGCCGCTGCTGCTGGCCATGCCGCTGGGTCCCTTTCTCGCGTGGAAGCGAGGCGACCTGTCCGGCGCCATGCAGCGCCTGCTGGCGGCGGGGCTGGTGGCGACGCTCTGCCTGGTTGCGGCGTTTGCGCTCTATTGGCGCGGGCCGTGGCTGGCGCCATTCGGCATTGCCCTGGGTGTGTGGATCATCGCCGGCGCAGTCTCCGAATGGGCCACCAGGGTGAAGCTGTTCGGTACCGACCGCCACGAAGTCTGGCGGCGCGCCCGCGGCCTGCCGCGCTCGGCCTATGGCGGTACGCTGGCGCATGCGGGAATCGGCCTGACGGTCATCGGCATCGTCGCCACATCGGCCTGGCAGAGCGAGCGCGTGGTCGCCATGCAGCCCGGCGACAGCACGGAGATCGCCGGCTACCGGCTCGCCTTCCGCGGCGTCGCCCCGGCGCAGGGCCCCAACTATCGCGAGCAGGTCGGTGTGCTGGCGGTGACGCGCGGCGGGACCGCCGTCACGGAGCTCAATCCCGCCAAGCGGCTCTACGATGCTCCACGCCAGGCGACCACGGAGGCCGGCATCCACGCTGCTTGGAGCGGCGACCTTTACGCGGTGCTCGGCGACGAGATGAAGGACGGCAGCGGCTGGGTCGTGCGCCTCTACTTTAATCCCCTAGTGCGCCTCATCTGGCTCGGTGCCATCGTCATGGCCCTCGGCGGCGCGCTGTCGCTGTCCGACCGCCGCCTACGCATCGGCGCTCCGCGCCGTGCGCGCCCCACGCTTGCCTCACAGGCCGAATGACGTCGATTGCGAGGTCGGGACGGAAGCGTCGTGAGTACTGACACACCGTGTTGCGCCTATTGACAGCCTACGGGTCTGCCACGCTATAACTTTATTACCATTCAAATAGTTACGTGCGTCATCTGTCACAAAATCTTAACGGGAGATTGCAAGATGGCTGAATTCTACGAGCACGCTGCTGGTGCCAGCACGACTCCTGGTGCTTCACGGGCGCTGGACGATATCACGCGGCATGAAATGTTGAGCCTCATGCCCAACCGTCCGGTTCGACCCAGTTGGGCCGTCACTCGCTTTCCCGTCCCGATGGAAGAATATCGCCGGATGGTCGAGGAAGCTCGGCGCCCCGACGTTTGGCCACTTGGGGCGACCGCGGCAGGGAGTGTAGGGCCCCAAGTCGACGCGAACTCAATGATCGTCGCGGAGGCTGTCCTGCCAACCACGGTGACCACCAGTCGAGGAGAGGACGATGCCAGACCAGCGTTGGAGGCTGGCATGTTCGCTGGGCCGGCGCCCACCGCTCCAGCAATGTCGAGCTTTGCGGGCATTCCCACGACGGCCTGGCAGCCGCCCGACTGTGCGTGCGCCGTTGGCCCAGATCACGTCATGCTCGCGGTAAACACCGACCTCTACACGTACTCGAAGGCTGGTGTCCTGCAATTCAAGTGGCCGAACATGACGGCGTTGTTCCAGCCTGTGCTGCCGGCGGGAGCAGGTCTATTCGATCCTCGCCTCGCTTACGATCACTACGCTGGACGTTGGATCGTGATCGTCACTGCGCGGCGCGAGTCGCCGGCTGGCTCGTGGATCATGGTCGGGGTTTCGCAGGGCGCGGAACCGGGAGGCGCGTGGTGGATTTGGGCTCTCGATGCCTCACTGGACGGCACTACTCCCACGACTAATTGGGCCGATTATCCCATGGTCGGCTTCGACACGCAGGCGATCTATGTCGTTTGCAACATGTTCAAGATTGGCGGCGACTTCCAGTACTGCAAGTTGCGTATCCTAAACAAGGCCGAGCTCTACGCGGGAGGCGTTGGACCCGACCACAATATTCGCTGGTATGATCTGTGGGACTTGAAAAATCCCGACGGCAGCGTTGCATTCTCGGTCCAGCCTTGCGTGCATTTCCGGGCGACAGGCGGCAATCCGGCTGCATATCTCGTCAACGCAATCTGGCCTAACGGCGCGGTGCTGACGTTCTGGAGCCTCTCGAACCCGCTCGGACTGTGGACTGGGGGCGTTCCGCTTTGCTACGCCAGTCCGTCGCCTGCCGAAGCTATGAACTTCCGCCGGGAGCGATCCAGAAGGGTGGGACCAACCGCATCGCCACCAATGACACACGACTGCTCAATGCAGTCTACCAGCATGCGGGCGGCGTGGAGCGCGTATGGACCTCGCACAACTCGAAGTTCACGTGGCCGGGAGAGTCGGAGGCCCGCTCTGTCGCGCAATGGTACGAGATCGAGGTGCCGACGAACACCATCGTGCAACAGAATGCCTATGGCGCCGCAGGTCGCTATTACTTCTTCCCCGTCATCCATACCGACGCGTCCCGCAATGCCTATTTGGTGTTCAGCACATCGGGCGCCGACGAGTTCGGCTCATTGCGCCAAACCGGTCGCTTGGCTGCGGAGCCACCTAACAGCATGCAGCCGAGTGCGATCATCAAGGCCGGGCAGAGCACCTACCCGGGTAATCGGTGGGGCGACTACTTCGGCATTTGCCGTGATGGTGGCGACGGAACCCGAGTGTGGGGCTTCGGTGAGTTCACCGATGCCGGGGGACACTGGGGAACCTGGGTCGTTAGCATGAAATTCTGATCGAGTCGGATGAAGGAACCACAGCATGTTTACGCTTCTCACACGTCTCTCGCGCTCCGAACTCATGTTCCGGCAGGCGCCGATCGTGGTTGTTGCGCTCGTGATAGCGGAGATCTTCTACAAGTTTCACAGCTTCCTGTTGGAGACCGGCGCATTCCTGCTGACGTGGTTCATTCTCGACGCCGTCGTCTCGGCGCTTATGCGCATTTTCCCCCGCTCGCAAAAGGCTGGTGCACCGCACAACTGACCGATGCCCAGGCGGATATCTCCGGCCTGGCCGCCAAATTTCCTCAATCTGATCGCCAGGAACCGGCGTGCGTTTGCAGTTGGCACCGCGCCGCCGCCATCATTACTGCTGAAGGATGGGCACGAGTTCTGCCCCGGATTCTCTTGCGACCCGCCATTTTAGCGCGACTTTCGCTGTCGCGCTTGCATTCATCGGATCGCAGCTCGATATATGCCGCATAGAGGCGTTCATCATGGGCAGGTGCCCGTGACACGAAGGGAGGCGTTGATGAGGCAGTGCGTCATGGTGGTCGCCGTGACGGTGCTAGTCTTCGCAGCACTTTCGGTTGGAGGTTCCATGGCAAAATGCGACGACAGCTCGAGCAAGCAGGGTGTTGGCCACGCGACTGGCAAGGAGAGCGCCGGTGAGCACGGCGCTCGGCCCGAGCAAGACAAGCAAAACAGGAAGCCCGCCTCCAAGACTGTGCCTTTGGGGCTTCCGATCGACGAGGCGACGTTTCGCAAGCTCAAGGAGGCGGCAGAGCGGGCGGACACCACCCCGGCTGACCCCAAGGCCCAGTCTGACGAAAAGTAGAGCCTGTGGTCCGCGGCTGCGCACCCGCCCTACGCGCGCTTGACGCCTGGGCGGGTTGCTCGTCAGATCACACGAAGATCGCTTGACGGGCACCGACAGGCAGGTGACGGACAACCTGGTTTTCTTACCAAAGCTGCTGATCGGTCTTACGCGGCTTGCGATGCTGCTCGCGTTCACTTGCTCGCTTGTCCCCGCGTGGGCGGTGGAACCAGGCGAGATGCTGCCCGACCCGGCGCTGGAGGCCCGCGCGCGGCACATCTCGCAGGAGTTACGCTGCCTCGTGTGCCAGAACCAGTCGATCGACGACAGCAACGCGGAGCTGGCCCGCGACCTGCGAGTGCTGGTGCGCGAGCGCCTTGCCGCCGGCGACAGCGACGCCGCCGTGCTGGCCTTCGTCGAGGCCCGCTACGGCGAGTTCGTGCTGCTGCGCCCTCGGCTTTCGGTCCACACGGCTCTGCTGTGGTCGGCGCCCGTGCTCCTGCTGCTCATCGCGACCATGGTCCTCCTGCGCCGCGCTCGCGCGCGGGCATCGGCGCGCAGCACAGCCCGCTCCGACGCCGTACCGCTGTCGGAGGCGGAGCAGCGGCGGCTGGACGAGCTTCTGAAAAAAACCGATGCGTGAGGGGCGAATCCTGCGCGATCTCGGGCCGAATGGTCGTCCTTACGATCTGGCCTTCCGCGGCGCCTTGGCCCGCTCCACGGGGACGAGACCGCCGCCCAGCCGCTTCAAGAGCGCCACCGTGGCGAGGCCCGTAACGGCCAGGCCTTCGGCCTTTTCGTAGGCCTCGATGCCGTCCCGCAGGTCGGCGCTGTAGGTGCCGTCGACCTTGCCGTCGAACAGCTGGCGCGCCTTGAGCAGGGTCTGCAGCTCGCGCACCTGGGCCTGGCTCGACAGCACCGCAACCTGCAGGAAGGCGTCGAGCTTGGCGGCGAAGGCGGCACTCGCCACCGCGGTGTTGGCAACGGGATCGGCCTTCAGCCGCTTCTTCACCTTGCCTTCCTGCATCAGCACCTTGGACTGCACGTAGGTGCCGACGTTGATGCCGATCACCTCCGGCCCGCGCTCCGTGTCGAGCAGCAGCGGCGAGCCCGAGGAGGCGCCGCCGGTGTCGCAGGTGTGCAGGATGAGCACCTCGGGATCGGAGAAGTCCTGGGCGATGGCGCTCCATTCCGAATGCTCGAAGCTCTTGGCGACGCCGCAGGGCTGGCCGTAGGCGAGCTTCCACGGCACGTAGTCGCGATGATAGGAGATCTGGAACACGCGCTTGGCGGCAGCTTCCTTCAGGATCTGATCGACGGGCAGCACGCGGATCGGCAGCACGCCCTTGGTGCAGGCGGGCCGCGCCAGGCGCACCAGCGCCCAGTCGCGCGTCGCCTCGATCGGGGGGCGCACGTTGAGGCTCATCGAGCCCGACATCACATTGAGCGCGGCCGTGCCGTTGGCGTGGCCGGCGATGTGGGCGATGTCGCGCACGGCGTCGTAGTTGCGCAGGAACCAGAAGTCGCCGATGCGGGGCGTGCGCTCGCCGGCAATCTTGAGCAGGCAGTGGCCGGCGGTGGCGACGACGTCGCTGGCCACGCAGAACGCCGTGCACACCGAGCGCCCGCGCACGCTGAACAGCAGCCCGAGCTTCTCCCGCACGTCCTTGTATTTGGCGGGCAGCGGTCCCCGGTCGTCGGTGCCGAACACGGCGACCGGCAGCAGGACAGAGGCCTCGGTTGTGCCGGGCCGGGAGGACCACGCCCATGTCGACAGCGGGCTCGCCACGACGCATGCCAGCGCCAGGACGGCGAGCGCAAGGCGGCGCGCGCCTGCCCGCGTCGTCTCTCCCTCTCCTTCCGGACCGTCCGCCATGGAGCGATTATTACCAACATTTAATGGGGGTGAAAGGGCGCCATTAACAACTTTTAATGCGCCAGCAAGCGCCCCGTAAGGGCGTTCCTCCTATATGCAGGCTGCGGGTAAGGCAAGTCTACCGTTGCACTCTCACTTTCGAGGTCGAAGGCATGCATCCCACTCTTCCCTACGCAGGCGCTTCGCGCACCAAGACGCGGCGCCTGGTGTGTGCTTCCGCGATTGCCGGCTTGGCGCTGGCCGGTGTGGTCGGGCTCGGGCTGCCGCAGTCGGCCGTGCACGCGCAACGCTCCGACACCACCGTGCAGATGCCGGGCCGCGCGCCCCTGTCCTTTGCCGACATCGTCGAACGCGTGAAGCCGGCGGTGGTGAGCATCCACGTCACCAACGGCGGGCCGAAGGTGGCCCAGGGCCCCAAGGGCACGCCGAAGAGCCCGCGCGACTTCCTCCCCGATCTGCCCGACGATCACCCCTTGAACGAGTTCTTCAAGAACCTGCCCAAGGAGTGGCGTGGCCAGCCCGGCCCCTCGCAGCCGCGGCCGTCGCTGGCCCAGGGCTCGGGCTTCGTCATCTCGGCCGACGGCTTCGTCGTCACCAACAACCACGTGATCGACGGCGCCAGCAAGATCCAGGTCAGCTTCGACAAGGACAACAAGTACGAGGCCGAGCTCATCGGCGCCGACCAGCGCACCGACATAGCGCTGCTCAAGATCAAGGACAGCTCGACGCCGTTCACCTTCGTGAAGTTCTCCGACAAGACGCCGCGCATCGGCGACTGGGTGCTGGCGATCGGCAACCCGTTCGGTCTGGGCGGCTCGGTGACGGCCGGCATCGTCTCGGCGCAAGGCCGCGACATCGGCTCTGGGCCTTACGACTACATGCAGATCGACGCGGCCGTGAACCGCGGCAACTCGGGCGGGCCGACCTTCAACCTCGAGGGTGAGGTGGTCGGCGTCAACACCGCCATCTACAGCCCGTCTGGCGGCAACGTCGGCATCGCCTTCGCCATTCCCTCCAAGACGGCCGCCGAGGTGGTGACGCAGCTGAAATCCGGCGGCTCCGTCAATCGCGGCTGGCTCGGCGTCAAGATCCAGAACATCGACGAGGATACGGCGGCAAGCCTCGGACTGGGTGAGCCGAAGGGCGCGCTCGTCAGCGAGGTCACCGCCGGCGGGCCCGCGGCCGATGCCGGCCTCAGGAACGGCGATGCCATCCTGTCGGTCAACGGCAACAAGGTCGCCGACAGCCGCGACCTCGCCCGGCAGATCGCCGGCTATGCACCCAACGCCCGCGTCGAGGTGAGCATCCTGCGCGGCCAGAAGGAGCAAACGATCGGCGTCAAGCTCGGCAAGTTCCCCTCCGGCAAGGAGCTCGCCAAAGTCGAGAGCGGCAAGCCCGCCCCCGAGCCGCAGGCGACCGAGATGGACCAGCTGGGCTTGAGCGTGGCCCCCGGCAGCGGCCCCGACAAGGACGGCGTGGTGGTCACCAATGTCGACAATGCCTCCGACGCCGCCCAGAAAGGCATCAAGTCGGGCGACGTGATCCTGGAGATCGGCGCGTTGGCGGTGAAGAACCCCGAGGACGTCGCCAACGGCGTCAAGGAAGCCGCCAAGCTCGGGCGCAAGGCCGTGCTGATGCGCATCAAGTCGGGCAGCGAGACGCGCTTCGTGGCCGTACAGCTCAAGAAGAGCTGAGATACTCGAGAGGATTCCCCCCAAGCGATATTGCGGACTTGATTGTTGCGACGAGGCGGCCTGCTTCCCCCGAACAGGTCGCCTCGCTTCTTTTCGATGGATTTTTGCTAGAGTGGATTGGATTGAGTGGAGGAGCCTCGTCACGAGGCCCCCCTCGCCCGCGAGCCGCCGATGCGCCCATGCGTGTACTGGTAGTCGAAGACGACCGTGAGACCGCGCAATTCCTGCAAAGGTCGCTGCGCGAGAGCGGGCATGCGGCGGACGTGGCCGGCGACGGCGAGACCGGCCTGGCGCTGGCCCGCGAAGGCCGCTACGACGTGCTGATCGTCGACCGCATGCTGCCGCGCCGCGACGGGCTGTCGGTGGTGCAGGCGCTGCGCGCCGAGGGCGCCCGCACGCCGGTCCTCATCCTGTCCGCGCTGGGCGAGGTCGACGACCGCGTCAAGGGCCTGCGCGCCGGCGGCGACGACTATCTCACCAAGCCCTACGCCTACACCGAGCTGCTCGCCCGCATCGAGGCGCTGGTGCGCCGGCCGGCGCCGGAAGAGCAAGTCACCCGCTACAGCGTCGGCGATCTGGCACTCGACCGCCTCTCCCACAAGGTGACGCGGGCCGGCGAGCCCATCCTGCTGCAGCCGCGCGAATTCCGGCTGCTCGAGTATCTGATGAAGCATGCCGGCCAGGTGGTGACGCGCACCATGCTGCTCGAGAACGTGTGGGACTACCACTTCGACCCACAAACCAACGTCATCGACGTGCACATCTCGCGGCTCAGAGGCAAGATCGACAAGGGCTTTGCCAAGCAGCTGCTGCATACGGTGCGCGGAGCCGGGTATATGATCCGTGACGGCGCTGACTAGGCTCTTGAGCTCGACCCCGTTTCGCCTGACGCTCGCCTACATGGGCGCCTTCGTCGTGGCGGCGGGGCTGATCGTGGGCTTCATCGCCTGGCGCGCCAACGACCTCTTGACCAACAAAGTGGTCGAGACGCTGGAGGCCGAGATCACCGGCCTGCGCGAGCAGTTCCAGACCGGGGGCGCGGAACGCCTCGCCGCCATCGTCGCCCAGCGCTCCGCCCAGCCGGGCTCCAGCCTCTACCTGCTGGTGGATGCCGGCGGCCGCAAGGTCGCGGGCAATCTCAATCGCGTGCCGCCCGAGCTCGAGTCGGCGCGGCAGGGCACGGTCTTCAAGTACGGCCGCGGCAGCGAGGAGGGCTCCAGCGCCGCGCGGCACGCGGTCGGCGTGCCGCTGCCCGTCCCGGGTGGGCTGACGCTGATCGTCGGCCGCGACATCGAGGACCTGCACCGGTTCGCCGGCACCATGGGCCAGCTGGGGCTGTGGAGCATCGTTCTGCTGAGCGTGCTCGGCATCGGCGCGGGCCTGGCCATCAGCCGCAGCGTGCTGCGCCGCATCGAGGCGGTGACCGACACGAGCCGCAAGATCATGGCCGGCGACCTCTCCAAGCGCATCCCGCTGCACGGCTCGGGCGACGAGCTCGATCGGTTGTCGGAGAATCTCAATGCCATGCTCGGGCGCATCGAGGAGCTGATGGCGGCACTACGCGAGGTCTCCGACAACATCGCTCACGACCTCAAGACCCCGCTCACCCGCTTGCGCAGCCGCGCCGAGGCGGCGCTACGGAACCCGGACGGCGCGGCGTCCTATCGCGATGGGCTGACCAAGACCATCGAGGAGGCCGACGAGCTGATCAAGACCTTCAACTCGCTGCTGTTGATCGCGCGGCTCGAGGGGGGCGCGGTCGCCGAGAGCATGACGCCCGTCGACCCGGCATCGATCATCGGCGACGTCGCCGAATTGTACGAGCCGGTCGCCGAGGAGGCGGGCCTGCGTCTGGAGATCTCGGCCGCGAAGGGGCTGGCGATCGATGCCAACCGCGAGCTCGTGAGTCAGGCCGTCGCCAATCTGGTCGACAATGCCATCAAGTATTCCGTCGATGAGGCGAATGGTTCGGCCGGCGACGGGGTCGCCCGAGGCAGCATCGGCATCTCCTTGGCCCACGTCGGCGAGCGGGTCGAGATCGCGGTCGCCGACCGCGGACCGGGCGTGGCGCCCGAGGACCGCGAGCGCGCGCTGGCGCGCTTCGTGCGCCTGGAGAAGAGCCGCTCGCGGCCGGGCAGCGGCCTGGGGCTCAGCCTGGTCGCGGCCGTCGCGCGCCTGCACGGCGGCTCGATCCGGCTCGAGGACAACAGGCCTGGCCTGCGCGCGGTGCTGAGCTTGCCGGCTGGTGGTGCCCTGGTGTCGACTGCCGGCGCCCCCGGCATGACGCGTGTGCCCGGGGGGCAGACCCGCAGGGTGTGACCCACCCCGCGCAGAATGTTGTCAATGCTGGCATGCAGGATATCGTCGACATCCTGCGCGAGCGGGAGGTGAGTTGGGCAACGATCGGCCAGACGCTGGCCGTGTCGCGGCAGGCGGCCTGGAAGCGCTTCGGATGAAGCGGCCGCCCGTAGCCAGTAGGGCGCAATAAGGCGTCAGCCGCATTGCGCCGATCTATCTCTGCGCAAGAACGGCGCAATACGGCTAGTGTCCCGATTCAGAAGTTCCTATGCACATTTGGCCTGCACGTCGAGGGTGCGGCGGCAGAAGCGCTCGATCGAGGCCAGAATGTCGTCGGCCGACTTGGTCCAGCGAAGCGGCTTGGG